>SXGS01298994.1_pt1 | contig 14891 bp, 13 predicted proteins | sample 3174681 | NCBI WGS metagenome assembly SXGS01 (sample SAMN11356861, study PRJNA531348) | freshwater metagenome | isolation source: freshwater sample F1-80 | place: China: Fuxian Lake, Yuxi | collected 2017-12-25
ACACCGTCGGGAGTCAGCTGGACCTCGACCCGGCGACGGTCCTTCGTGTCGACGTGGCGGGTCACCAGCCCGGCCCGTTCGAGCTTCTCCAGGCGCTGCGAGACTCCGCCAGAGGTGATGAGCGCATGCTTGGTGAGCTGGCCGGCCGTCTGTCGGAACGGTGCGCCGGATCGCCGAAGCATGGCGAGGATGTCGATGGTCGCGCGGTCGGTGTCCAAGGCCGCCAGCCGCTCGTCGCGGATCCGGTCCAGGTAGCGACCGACCCTCCAGATGCGCGTAACGATCCCGATCGAGCTGACGTCGATGTCCGGGCGCTCCCGCACCCAGTCCGCCTCGACCGCGTCGACTGCGTCGACGGTCTTGGACTTCTTGCCATTGGCTTTGGTACTCGAAGAACTCACAGGGGTGAGAATCTCACACCTGAGGAACATTTGCCCGAAGGACGATCCGCCGCAGCCCTTGACTCGGTGGGTGTGCTGAAGACCGGCCGGGCGCAGGTCTAGGAACCCCGCGCCCGACCGATGTCGGGGTCAGCGCTTAACGCTGATGACTCGGATGTTGGTGTAGGCGAGGATTCCGTAGCGCGAGCCCTCGACGCCCAAGCCCGACTGCTTGACGCCTCCGAAGGGGACGGAAGCTGTCACTACCGGGTGTTGGTTCACCCAGACGGAACCGGCTTCGAGACGCTCGGCGACCTCCACCGCGGCGTCGGGGTCGGAGGTCCACACGGACGCACCGAGGCCGTACGACGTGGCGTTGGCCCGTTCGATGGCGTCGTCCAGGTCGGTGTAGGTCAGGATCGGAAGGATCGGGCCGAAGGGCTCCTCGTCGACCAGCGCGAGCCCTTCGGCGACGTTGCGGACCAACGTCGTCGGGAACCAGTAGCCGGGTCCGTCGGGGATCTCGCCCTCGAAGAAGAAGTCGGCGCCATTCGATCGCGCGTCGTCCGCGAGGCGCTTGACCTGCGCGAGCTGGGCGGCGTTCTGGACGGGGCCGGCGACGACACCCTCTTGCGTGCCGGGGCCGACCACGACCTTGGCTGCCTCCTCTGCCAGCACGGCGGAGTACTCCTCCAGCTTCGACTCGGGGACGTACAAGCGCTTCAAGGCTGCGCAGACCTGACCCGAGTTGGAGAACGCTGCCCAGAAGAGGTCCTTACCGATCACAGCCGGGTCGGCGTCCTCGAGGACGATTCCGGCATCGGTGCCGCCGAGCTCCAGGGTGACGCGCTTCAGCGTTTCCGATGCGGCCGCCATGATGGCCTTCCCTGTCGGGACGGACCCAGTGAAGGAGATCTTGTCGATGCCGGGGTGCGTGGTGAACGCGCGGCCCAGCTCGTCGCCTCCTGCGAGCACCTGCAGCACACCCGGCGGCAGTGCCTCCTGGAGGAGCTCACCGAGACGGAGCGTGGCTACCGGGGTGTAGGGCGACGGCTTGATGATCATGACGTTGCCGGCCACCAGGGCCGGAACGAGCTTGAACATGGCGGCGAGGAACGGGTAGTTCCACACGGTGATGCCCCCCACGACGCCGATGGGGTCGTGGCGTACCTCGACCCGACCCGTCTCGTCGTCCTTGATGACTTCAGGGTCCATCTCGAGCGTCCCGAAGAAGTCCACCTGCCGCAGGGACGCCATGATCTCGCCCTTGGCGTTGCCGAGCGGCTTGCCCTGCTCGCGCATGACCAGCTCGGCCAGCTCGTCGATGTTGGCCTTGACCACCTCGCCGACGGCTCGGATCGCGTCCTGCCTCTCGCCGAGGGGCACGAGACGCCACGACGCGAAGGCACGGCGTGCTGCGGCCACGGCCTCGTCGAGCTGGTCGAGGGTGGCGCTGGGAACCTCGATGAACGGCTGAGCGGTCGAAGGGTCGATCACCGACAGAGTCTCGGCCGAACCTTGGGTCGTCCCGTCGATCGTGAGCTGCGGGACCTTGTAGTCCGTGGTGGTGGCGGTGGTCATGACTGCCTCTCGGGGGCTGGTTGGTGGTCAGTGGGTTGGGGGGCGTAGGCGGTGGGCGGGCCACGACGCCAGGGCGGTGCTGGAGCGTGAGCGTTCTGCAAGTGCAACGCCGAAGAGCTGCTCGTACTGCCGGCTCGTGAGGTCGGTCGGCATACCTGAGCCCTCTGGCTGCTCGGCGACCCGCGCCTTGGCGGACGGGCGGGTCGAGATACCGGTGGACCATGCCTGCAGCGCTGGGTACTCAGCGAGGTCGATGCCATATGCCTTGAGGACCCGCGTCCACGGGAAGCAGGCGATGTCGGCGATCGTCAACTCGTCGCCGACGAGGAACTCGGTTCCGCTCTGTGCGAGCCGCGTGTCCAGTACGGCGCAGCACCGACGAGTCTCTGCCTGGAAGCGTTCGCGTGCATAGGGCTCGTCGATGCCCGCGTCCGGGGCGTAGGTGGTGAAGTGTGCCGCGTTGCCGGCGGCAGGCCCTTGGTTGGCGACCTGCCAGAAGACCCAGCACGTGGTCTCCCAACGCAGGGCGACGTCCTTGGGCATCAGACGCCCGGTCTTCTCGGCCAGGTAGTGGAGGATGGCGCCCGACTCGAAGATCCGGACAGCCTGGCCGTCCGGACCGTCTCGGTCGACGATGGCCGGGATCTTGGAGTTGGGGTTGATCCGGGTGAACTCGTCGCTGAACTGCTCGCCCTGCTTCACTGCGACCCAGTGGACCTCGTAGGGCAGCTCGAGCTCTTCGAGCGCCATGTGGATCTTCCGACCATTCGGGGTCAGGTCGTAGTAGAGGTCGATCATGAGAGAGCTCCTTCCTACCAGGGCAGGATGTCGCCGTTAGCGTGCTGGAACTGGCCACCGGTGTCGAAGGTGAGACCCTCGAGGACAGCGATGAGGTTCGATGCCGACTGTTCGGGCGAGACCAGGAAGCTCGCCGCCTTCTCGCGGTCCTCGTCGGTCATGGCGTCGAGAAGGCCGGTGTTGACCATTCCCGGGTGGAGGGCCTGGACGACCACCCCGTTCTTGGACAGGTCGTGGTGCAGGTTGAGGGCGACCATGTTCGCCGCTGCCTTCGAGATCCGGTAGGCGTAGTCGCCGCCGCTGCTGTTGTCGTTCAGGGACCCGACCCGGCTTGTGAGGATGCCGACCTTGCCGCCGGGAACCACAGCGTGTCGAAGGGCGCGAACGACGCGCAGCGGGCCGAGCGTGTTGATCTCGAACTGGCGTCGGGCGTCGTCGAAGTCGAAGGAGTCGATGGTGTCGAGGAACATGACGCCTGCGACGTGGACGAGCCATTCGATCTCGATGTTGTCGTTGTCGATGCGCTTCGCGAGGGTTGCGACGGCGTCGTCGGAGGTGACGTCCAGGTTCGGCTCGACGGCAATGCCCTGTTCACGCAGCTCCGCACCGTCGCCCAACGTCGCTGCCAGGACGTCGTGGCCCTGACTGTGCAGCTGCTCGGCGATGGCTCGGGCGATGCCTCGGTCTGCTCCAATGATGACTCTGCTGGCCATGATGATCAGGCTCCTTGGGTGAGGACGACTGCTTCGGCGTCCGTGACGGGTTGTTGGGCGGCCTCGCGGCCGATGACTCCGGAATCGGCCAGGCGCTCGAGCTCGGCTTCGTCGAGACCGAGCTCGGACAGCACCTCGAAGGTGTGTTGGCCAAGAACGGGTGCGCCGGTGGGTGGTGCCACAGGCGTGTCGCCGAACCGCGCAGCTGGGCGTGCTTGACGCAGGCGTCCGGCGACGGGATGGTCGCTCTCGATCATGGTTCCCGAGGCAAGGACCTGAGGGTGGTCGAGAAGCTCGAACCTTCTCAGCGCAGAAGCGCACGGGACGTCATGGCGGTCGAGCAGTTCGAGCCATTCGCTGGCGGGACGTTCGAGCAGCACCTTCTGGATCTCTGCGAGCCGCTCGTTGACGTTCTCGTCGCGCTTGGCCGGCGTGTTGAACCGCTCGTCCTTCAGGAGGTCGGGACGGTCTGCCGCACGGCAGAACGCCTCCCACTCCTTGTTGCTCATCGTGGACACCGTGATGTAGCCGTCGGCGGTCTCGTAGATGAGGTCGATGAAGCTTGCGGCCTTCTCAGGCGCGACCGGCTTGTCCACGAATGTGTAGGCGTTCATGTCGCTGGCCCACATGAAGGCCAGCACGCTGTCGAGCATCGAGAGCTCGATGTGCTGCCCCTTGCCGGTGCGGCTTCGAGCGATGAGGGCAGAGCAGACCGCCTGGGCGCCGGTCACCGCCGTGATCTTGTCGGGCAGCACCGTGCGGATGAGGCGCGGTCGATCGTCGTCACCGCCGGCCTGGATGGTGGTGAGCCCCGACAGTGCCTGCACGATCGGGTCGTAGGCGCGCTTGGCGGCGTAGGGGCCGTCGGAGCCGAACCCGCTGATCGAGAGATAGACGAGCTGTGGGTTGACGGCGCTCAGGTCCTCGTAGGAGACACCGAGCCTGTCGACGACTCCAGGGCGGAAGTTCTGGATCACGACATCGGCGTTCTCCGCCATCTTGAGCAGCAGGTCGCGACCCTCTGGTGCCTTCATGTTCAGGGTGAGCGACCGCTTCGAGCGGTTGATGTTCAAGAACATCGACGCCATCCCGTTCGACCGGTTCGGGAGGGCTCGGACGTGGTCCCCCACGCCGGTCGGCTCGATCTTGATCACGTCGGCACCCTGGTCACCGAGGATGTCGGCGGCCCAGGGGCCGGACAGCATGGCCGACAGGTCGAGGACGCGGATCCCTTCGAGTGGTCCCGGCATGGTGAGCCTCCAAAGCGTGAGTGATGAGTGCCACAACCGTATGGCCAATGTGTCTTAGACGTCAACTATTAAGACCTAAAAAGATCCTTTGCGATCACGTCTCGAAGGCGATGACGAGCTTGCGGAGCAGGTCACGCAACGTGTCCATCTCCTCGACCGTCAGTGCCGTCAGGAGGACGTCGTTCTCCTTGTGCACCACGTCCGCCAGGACCGAGTCGATGAGCTCGGCGCCCCGATCCGTGAGCTGCACCAGTACGCGGCGCCGGTCCTCGGTGTCGACATGTCGGGAGACCAGGCCCGCCTTCTCCAGCTTCTCCAACCGCTGCGACACCCCGCCCGATGTGATCAAGGCGTTCTCGGTGAGGTCACCCGCTGAGCGGACGTAGGGGAAACCAGAGCGTCGCAGCATGCCGAGGATGTCGACGACTGCGCGATCAGCACCCCAATCGGCAAGAAGGGCGTTGCGGTCGCGCTCGAGGTAGCGGCCCACCCGCCACAGGCGGGCGACGATGCCGATGGAGCTGACATCCACGTCGGGGCGCTCGCGGTTCCAGTCGGACTCGATCTGGTCGATCCCGTCGCGCGCGATGGCTTTGGTGGTCATGGCGATCATAGTGGTCCCGTGGTCACGTTTCGTGTCTCCCTCGTCGCGGACGGTTAGCCAACGGCGCCAAACGGTGCCTGTGGCCGTCGTCGGACACCCTCCGGATCTTGTCCTCGGGGTGGCCGCCGCGGTGCTGTCAGATTCCGAAGCGCTCGCGGACCCGGTCGGCGTACGCCACCAGGTTCTGCTTGCTGAGCAGGTAGTCGCGCCCCTCCCAGTGCCACGGGACGTCGGTGATGTGGCGGATCGTGGAGTAGATCGTCGCGTCGTAGGAGCTCGGCTCCGAGCCGAGGAAGAAGTCCTTCGTGTCGAGGAAGTCCGACAGGGCGTCGATGTCGGCCTTGAGGCTGTCGAGGACCTCGGCGTCGGGGCGAAGGCCCATGCCGTGGCCGGCTGCTGCATTCCAGATCTTCTCCCGGTAGGCGGCCATCGCTTCGAGGAACTCGGGGGCAGGCTCCTGACCGGGAGGCACGAAGCTGGGCAGGTAGAGGGAGAACACCTCCATGTTGCGCCAGCGAACCCAGATGATGCCGGACCAGTACACGTTCTCCTCGACGAGGCGCTGGAAGGCGAGACCGACTGCGCGATCAGACTGGCTCAAGGTGCTGTCGAGCTTGTCGCCGTACTTGTCCTTGAGGTGCTCGATGATCGTCGTGGAGTCGTTGATCTGCACGCCGTCGTCGACGACGTAGGGGAGCTTGGCCGTCGGGGAGGCCGAGGCCAGCGTGTCGAGCGGCTGGATCTTGTACTCGAAGGGGATGCCAGCCATCGTCGCGTAGTTGACGACCTTCGTGACGAAGGGGCTGATGTCAGGCAGGCCCCACGAGGGGGTGAACCCATAGATTTCGATCATGTCGTGCTGCTCCTTTGTCTTCTACTCGTGCAGTGGGTGTGACGCGACAGGCGGATGCCCCGCGCGGACCGATCCCTCAGGCTCGGGCCGCCAGTTCGGGTGAGTGGTATCTGCTCCCGTGGAACAGCAGCGGCGAACCACCGTTGTCGCCGCAGGAAAGCACGCGGGCTACGAACACCGTGTGGTCGTGGATGTCGAAGCGCTGGATGACTTCGCACTCGAACCAGGCATGGCACTCGACCAGGGTCGGCACCCTGTCGCGAACGGTGAAAGCGGGCGGATCCACGTACTGCTTGCCGGCGAAGTAGTCCGAGCAAGCTTGCTGGCCCGCCTCGAGGAGGCTGGCACCGAAGTGCCCGCCAGCGGTGATGAACTGGTGCGCTCTCCCGGCCATCAGCGACACCATGACGGTCGGCGGGTGGATGCTGACGGAGGTGAAGCTGTTGACGGTCGCGCCGTGGACGACGTATCCGACGTCCGCGCAGTCGATGTCGGGGTCGACGCAGCTGAGCACGGCCACGCCCGTGGCGAACAGCCCGACGGTGCGCCGGAACTCCTGCTTCTGGAGGTCTGTGACAGTCACGGTCATCTCCTCATCCCACCAGCAGGCTGCGCTGAGCCACCGACGTCGAACCAGTAGCGTGCTGGGCAACCCACGCCGCTGTGCGCGCGGGAGTTGCCAACCGGTCCCACTGCCTGTCGGGGTGGTTGAACCCGTCGGTGAACTCGTCTGCGAGAGAACGGTGCTCGGCCATCGTGGCCAGTAGGTGTTCGAACTCGGGCGGCAAGGAATCGAGCGCCCCGAGCATGAAGTTGGTCCAACGCGTGGCCGCCAGGACCAGGTCCTCGCGCCGGCGTTCGAGGTGCTCGCTGAACCTGACGTCATAGTGGTCGCGGTTCACGATCTCTTCCCCGACGATCCGAGCGGAGTACGAGGCGACGTTGGCCCCCTGCCCCAGGACGGGGTCGACCGTGGCCTGGACGTCCCCCAGCGACACGGCCAGCGTCCCGTCGTCCAGAACGATGTGGGAACGACGTACGGCGGGCGTCACCCCGCCTTGCAGGATGTCGAGAGGGCTGTTCGCCACGTCGAACTCGGCAGGATCCGTGCGTTCGAACGTCATCGGGTAGTGAGTCCGGAGCGTCTCCAGCAGGAGCTTTCGGAACGCGGCGGGGTCGTCCTCGTACTTGGTGTGCGCAAGTACCTCGAGGTCTCCACCGACGTGGTTCTCCATGACCAGTGCGGTGGCCAGGCCCCCGAAGGTGAGGAACGGGATCTCGATCATCTCGCCCTGCTTCGGCGAGGCCTGCCAGACCACAGCGCGCTCGGGCAGCTGCTCGATGCCCGTGAACACGCCCACGCAGAGCTGACGCTGCGGGCGCTCGTGGGGCGAGTGGACGGGAACGCGGCCGAACATCTGTCCGAAGGGGCCCTTGCCGGTGCACACGACCAGCAGGTCGTGCCGGGAGGACAGCACCGGAACGTCATCGTGGCGCACTGGCCCGACCTTGAGGTCACCCCCGGCTCGGACGTAGTCCTCGATCAGCTTCGGGTGGTAGAGGCGGTAGTCGACCGCTCGACTGGGCGCGAGGTAGTCGCCGTAGAACGAGAGGGGGCGGGAGCCCCCCAGGTAGTAGTGGTGACCGAAGTATCCGTACTTCTCGGTCGGCCAGTGGTCGACGCCCAGGTCTCGTTCGCGCTCGATGGTGACGGCGTGGTGGGCCACGGTGTTCGGCAGCCGCGATTCGGCGTACTCGTCCGGACTCCGGTCTGTGTAGATCGTCGACGTCACACCGTTCTGCTGCAGGTAGAGCCCCAGCTGCAGACCGGCTGTGCCGGCCCCGATGATCCCGATGTTCTTGTCCACGCCGTCCTCCTGGCTGGTTGCAGTTCGTCCCCGCGATCCCCCGGCCGCAGAGGCGGCCGGGGGCGTGGGCTCGATCAGGCCGGCACCAGCTGGTCGGAGCGGTCTCGCGTGAGCCAGGCGCCGATCCGGGCCGGGTGGGCGAAGACGTCCCACTGGCGCTCGGGATAGTTGAAGTTGTCCGTGAACTCGTCTGCCAGCCTGCGGTCCTGGCTGACAGCGGCCAGGGCACCCACGAAGTCGGCAGGCAGCGTGTCGAGGGCACCGAGCATGAAGTTGGTCCAGCGGCTCGCAGCGAGGACACGATCGTTGCGACGGGCGTCGACCACTTCGACGAACCGGTGGTCGAAGACGTCGTTGCGGACGATCTCCTCCCCCAGGACCCACGCGGCGTGCGACGCCATGTTGCCGCCCTGGCCGAGCACAGGGTCGACGGTGGCGTGCACGTCACCGAGAGCCAGCGCGACGGTGCCGTCGGGAAGCACGGCGGAGGTCTCACGCACGGTCGGAACCACCCCACCCTGGAGGATGTCGAGGGGGCTGTTGGCGACGTCGAACTGCGACGTGTCAGTGCGCTCGAAGGTCATCGGGTAGTGGGTCCGCAGCTTCTCGAGCACGAGGTTCCGGAATGCTGCCGGGTCGTCCTCGTACTTCGTGTGCGCCAACACCTCGAGGTCACCACCGATGTGGTTCTCGAAGACCAGCGCGGACGCCATTCCCCCGAACGTGAGGTAGGGGATCTCGATCATCTCGCCGTTCATGGGAGAGGCCTGCCAGACGACGGCGCGGGTCGGGAGCTGCTCGATGCCCTGGAACACGCCGACGCACAGCTGGCGCTGCGGGCGCTCGTGGGGGGAGTGGATCGGGTTGCGTGCGAAGAGCTTGCCGAAGGTCCCCTTGCCGGTGCACACGACGAGCAGGTCGAAGGCTGCCGAGAGGCGGGTTACGTCGTCCTCCCCCAGCTCGCCGTACTCGATCTTCCCGCCGCGGCTGGCGTAGTCCTCCATCAGCTGCGGGTGGTAGATCCGGTAGTCGACGGCGCGGCTGGGAGCGTGGTAGTCGCCGTAGAACTTCAGCGGCTCGGGGCCGTTCACGAAGTAGTGGTGGCCGAAGTAGCCGTAGTCGTCGGTCGACCAGTGGTCGACGCCAAGGGCCCGCTCCCGCTCGACGGTGACGGCGTGGTGAGCGACCGTGTTGGGCAGGCGGCCCGCAGCGATCTGCTCACCATTGCGGTCGGTGAAGATGGTCGACTCGACGCCGTTCTGCTGAAGGAAGAGGCCCAGCTGCAGACCAGCCGTGCCACCTCCGATGATCCCGATCTTCTTGCTCAAGGGACTCTCCTGACTCGGTGTCCGAGCGGGGGCTAGGCGATGCCCCGCCGTGTTTCGCGTTTGTGACCATGGTCATGTGAAACGCGTCACTGGACACTAAGTCCGAAATATCTCGGTAGTCAATAGTTCACCACTGAGAAGTTATGCCTTGGGACAACTGGTCTCACAACGCGTCGGCGAGCCGCCGAGCGGCGAGCTGAACGATCTCCCACACGGTCGCAAACGGGGGCGCGTAGGCGAGGTCCATCTCGGCAAGGTCGTCGACGCTCCCGCGGGACCACAGGACCGCCGCAACCGTGTCGATGCGCTTGCCGGACGCCGGCCCCCCAACGATCTGCGCACCCAGAAGCTCTCTCGTCCTGGGGTCGGCCAGCACCTTCACCGCGGCCGGCGAGGACTCCGGCATGTAGCCACTCGCGGTGCGCCCTTCTGTGACGAGGACCTGCGCATCCAGTCCAGCAGCTGAAGCCTCGCGGACATTCAGTCCCGTCCGCGCGATCTCGAGGTGCGTGCCTCCATGCACGAAGCGCGTGACCGCCGTGCCGAGAACGCCACCGAACTGCCGTGCCTTTGGTGTGATGACGTTGGTTCCGACGACACGACCCTGCTTGTTGGCATGAGTGCCGAGGGGGACGAACACCCAATCACCAGTCGTGCGGTGGCGCGCCTCGCAGCAGTCGCCAGCCGCCCATATCGACGACGTCAACGACCCGTCCGGTTCGGCGAGCAGGCCACCAGCGCGCCCCGTGGGGAGACCCGCGCTCGCCGCAAACTCCGTTGCCGGCACCACTCCCAACGCCAGGACGAGAAGGTCGCACGGCCAATGGTTTCCAGCGGCGTCGAGCACACCCGTCACGGTGCCGCCCGACTGGGTCAGCCCGGCAACGCTGCATCCAGTGACGACATGGATCCCGGCCGCTTCGAGTGCGCCCGCGATGCGTGCCCCCATGTCCGGGTCGAGGCTCGCCATTACGGTCGATCTGGTGAGCAGGGTGACGTCGTACCCACGCCTGCGGGCCGCTTCGGCCATCTCCACCCCGATGTACCCTCCGCCCGCGACAATCACTCGCCGCCGTGGGCCTGCGCGCAGTGAGGTCAGGTGCTGGATCCACAGCTCGCCGTCGGTCAACGTCTTGACCGGTACCACGCCCGGCACGAGGTCGCCCGTGCCCAGGCGCGCCCAGGCAGGCACGACGGCGGAGGCGCCTGTCGCGATGATTAAGGAGTCGTAGCCGACTCGCGTATCGCCGCCACCCTTCGAGTAGGTGACCTCGCCCCGGTCGATATCGAGGCCCGTCGCGGTTGCCCCCGTGATCAGGTCGACGCCCATTGCGCGGTGCCGCTCGGGGTCGCGAGCGACGAGCTCGTCCGAGTCGTCGACGTCGCCCGCGATCCAGTACGGGATGCCGCAGGCGGAGTACGAGGTGTCCTGGGTCTTCTCCAGAGCGATGACCTCGACGTCGCGACCCGCCGAGCGCGCTGTGCGGAGCGCTTGGTGGGCGGCGCTCATACCAGCGGCATCGGCGCCGAGCACGAGGATGCGCTGGCGACTCACTGACGGACCTCAGCCCGGGTCAGCTCTACGCAGGCCGCTTCGATCCAGTCCACGATGTCGTCGGCGATGTGACTTCCGCTCAGCGCGTCGATCTCCCTCACCCCGGTGGGACTGGTGACGTTGACCTCCGTGAGCAGTCCACCGATCACGTCGATTCCCGCGAACACGATCCCCTGCCGAGCCAGGTGAGGTGCAAGTGCGGCGCAGATCTCCTCGTCCGCAAGCGTGACGGAGTCGGCGAGGGGGACCGCTCCAGTGGCCATGTTGCAACGGAAGTCCGCGCCGGGGGCGACGCGTCGCACGGAGCCGAGGGGCCGCCCATCCAGCACGATGATGCGGCGGTCCCCGTCGTCGACACCGTCGACCCAGCGTTGGACGACCACGAGGTCGCGACCGCGGCCGGTGGCCATCTCCAGGATCGAGACAATATTGGGATCACCGTCTTGCAACACGAGGATTCCCCGACCACCCATGGCGTCGGTCGGCTTGAGAACGGCACGCCCCCAGTGCGCCACCCGCGCGACGATCTCGGGGATGGAGGCAGTGACCAGCGTGTCCGGCCCAAGGTCCGGCACGCGGAGGGCGAACAGCTTCTCGTTCACGTTGCGGAGGCCCGACGGGTCATTGACGAGCAGCGTCCCGCGAGGATCGACCAGATCCAGGACGTAGGTGGCGCGCAGGTAGACGTTGTCGACCGGTGGGTCCGTCCGCATCAGGATGACGTCGAAGGCAGACAGTTCGCGCCGCTCGCCCTCACCGAGCTCGTACCAGTTCGACGGAGCCTCCCAACGAGCCTGCTCGAGGTGGCACGGCTGCACCACGGTGCGACGACACAGCGCGTAGGCCCGGCCCCCGTCTGCGACCAGCTCGGCTGCGGTCGTCGTCCACACGCCATGGCCACGCTGCTGCGCAGCCTCGATGAGGGCAACGGACGTGTCATGAGCTGGATTCAGATCAGGTACCGGGTCAGCGATGACGAGTACCGCAAGTGCCGAACGGGATGCTTCGCCGTCGGGGAGGGCCATGACGTTCCGGCTCCAAACTAGGGTCAGGGGACTGCTTGCGTGACGGGCGTCACTGCCTGCTATGGTGCACATCACCATAGAACTAATCTTCTTAGCACGCAAAGATTCTCATGGAAGGGCGTGGACCATGCCTACCTCTTCTCCGCAGCTCACGTCGAACGCCGCTCTGGAGCTGTGCGACAGCATGTTCCGCGCCACCTCGGAAGACCTGATCGGCCTGGAGTGCGAATGGCCGGTCCGAACTCCGGACGACGCACTGGCGCGTCCCGACATGGGGCGACTTCAGACCCTGACGGGACTGCAGCTGCCCGAGGCCGGTCGCGTGACGCTCGAACCAGGAGGCCAGGTGGAGCTGTCCACCGCTCCGCTCACGTCCGTGTCTGCCGCGATCACCGCGGTGGACCGGGACGAGACCGTGATCCACAGTCGATTGCGCGACATCGGCTACGAGCCGGAGTTCATCGCGCTCGATGCGGTGCGGACCCCGCGCCGGCTGCTCGACCAGCCGAGATACGCGGCGATGGAGTCCCACTTCGACGCCCGCAGCGCCGTCGGTCGCTGGATGATGTGCAACACGGCGTCGGTGCGGGTCAACATCAGCAACGACCCTCACGACCCCTTCGCACGGTGGAATGTCCTGAACCGCCTCGGACCCGTGCTGGCGTCCATGTTCAGCAACTCCCGCGCGGTCGACGCCAGCGGAAAGGCGTGGGCATGCGCCCGATTGGGCGTGTGGCTCAACCTGGATCCGAGCCGGTCCCGCCCGGTGCCGTGCACGGGCAATCCCGGCCGAGACTGGCTGGAGTACGCGCTCGACGCGAAGGTCTTCTTCATCAAGACGCAGGGCTCGTCCAGCACCGCGGGCGTGGCAGTGCGGAGACCCTTCACGTTCGCCGAGTGGATGCAGCAGGGCCACGAGCTCGGCTGGCCGACCCTCGATGACTTCGCCTCTCACCTGACGACCCTCTTCCCGCCCGTGCGACCTCGCGGATGGGTGGAGCTGCGTGTCCTCGACGGCCTCGAACCCGCACACCGCACAGCGGCCGCGCTCACCGTGGCCACGTTGTGCGCTGCCGGGGTCCGTGACGAGGTGCTCGCGCGAGTGCCGTCGTCCGCCCATCTCTGGTACGCCGCCGCGCGTCACGGTCTCGCTCATCCCGAGATCGCCGCGCAGGCACGCATCGTCGCCAGCCTGGTACGCCGTCACGCGTCTGAAGTCACGCAGAGCACTGCGCACCTCGACACGCTCCTCGCGTTTCTCGACACGCACACCGATCGCCTCGTGGCTCCGGGAGACAACACGTGGCTTCCTCTGCCCATCGCCCTGGAGGGTGATCCCGTCCCAGTGGCGCCTTGCCGCGGTCCGGCGGCGGTGGCAGCAGACGCGGCCGTTGCCGAGCCGTTCTGGATCGGCTGACCGCCACCCGTGGCGGCCTAGCCCGCCTGTCGCTCACCAGGGGTAGAAGCCCTCCCCGGTCTTGCGTCCGAGCTTCCCTTCGGCGACCAGCTCTCGGAGGATGGCGGGCGGCTCGAAGCGTGGGCCCACCTCGACGGCCAGGTGCTCAGCGATCGCCAAGCGTACGTCCAGCCCGACGATGTCGGTCGTCCGCAGCGGCCCGACCGGGTGCTTGTATCCGAGGGTCATGGCTGTGTCGATGTCGTCGGCAGAGGCAACGCCCTCCTGCAGCATGCGCATGGCCTCCAACGCGATGGCAACACCGAGTCGGCTGGACGCGAATCCGGGCGAGTCTGTGACCGTGATCGCTGTCTTGCCGAGGGCCCTCACCCAGGCCCGCGCGGCGGCAGCCACTTCCTCATCGGTCCTGTCCCCTACCACGATCTCGACCAGCGAGCTTGCGGGAACGGGGTTGAAGAAGTGCAGGCCGAGGAATCGCCCGGGCGCCTCCAGGCGAGCGGCCAGGGCATCGACGGACAGTGAGCTGGTGTTGGTTGCCAACACCGCACGCGGGGCCGCCTCTCGGATCATGGCAAGCACCGCCGCCTTCAGCTCGAGATCCTCCGGAACGGCTTCGATGACCAGCTCTGCTCCGGCAAGGGCGCCTGCTTCGTGGCTGACGGACAGCCGTGCAGTGACGACGTCAAGTTCCTCGTCCAGCTTCCCGCGTTCATGAGCGGCTGCGAGGCTCTTGACGATCCGGTCGCGGGCGGACTCGGCCGCCGACTCGTCGACCTCGACCACGGTGACCGTCGAGGCAGCGACGAGGAAGGCGTGTGCGATGCCGGCGCCCATGCGGCCGCCGCCGTACACACCGACGTGTGCGGGCAGATCGGTGGTGGTGGTCACGTGAGAGGAACCTTCCGACGCTCGAGGAATGAGGTCATGCGATCGTGCTTGTCGGCGGTCTCGAAGAGCACCGCCTGGGCGAGGTCGTCCACGAAGGGGTGGGCGTCGCGGGGAGCATGGAAGACGGCCTTGGTGAGCCGCACTGCGAGCGGGGCCTGCTTGGTGATGCTGTCTGCCCAGCGGTGGCCGACGTCGAGGAGCTCAGCCTGCGGAACCACTTCGTTGAGCAGCCGTACGGTCAGTGCCTCATCCGCGTCGAGTACCCGGCCGGTCAGGAGGATCTCCTTGGCCAGAGGCTCGCCCACGAGCTCGGCAAGGCGCCATGCACCGCCCGCGGCGGCAAGGATCCCGAGGCCGGCCTCGGGGTTGCCGATCCTGGTGCTCGGCGTGCCGATGCGGAAGTCACAGGCGTAGGCGAGCTCGGCACCGCCACCCAGTGCGTATCCGTCGATGCAGGCGATGACCGGCATGGGGAGCTTTCGGATGCGGTGGAAGATCCCGGAGTTGATGCCGCGGAGTGCGTCGTCGCGGCGGCGCTCCCGGAGCTGGGCGATGTCGGCACCCGCGGCAAAGCCGCCGCCCGCACCGATGATGATGGCGACCCGGGGATCGCGCTCGAGGAGCGTGCAGG
>SXGS01516105.1_pt1 | contig 14891 bp, 10 predicted proteins | sample 3174681 | NCBI WGS metagenome assembly SXGS01 (sample SAMN11356861, study PRJNA531348) | freshwater metagenome | isolation source: freshwater sample F1-80 | place: China: Fuxian Lake, Yuxi | collected 2017-12-25
CTACCAACTGAGCTACCTGGCCACGAGGCGTTCGCTTTATTGTATCAAACCACTGGAGCCGAAGCCGCTCACATGTGCGCGAGATACGGGTCGTGGATTCCGCCCAACTCACGTTGCGCGGAATTCCATCGGGGCCGCTCAGGAGAAATGCGCCGGGCTCGTGGCACGTTCATCGGCTTGACCACGTAGCCTGCCTTGGCCTCGAATCGCAACGCGTCGGCGCTCCGCCTGCGCGCCACCACGATTTTCGGCGGCTGGGTGGATTTGCGCCATTCGCACGCGCGCCATGTCCGCGGTGCGGGTACGTTCCCAAGCCTCCCGGCTCGCCTTCGCCTCGCGTTCCACCAGTTGCAGGGACTCGAGGCGCACCGCCTTGGCCGATTTTCCGAGCGCGTCCCCGATGTACGGGAACACGCTTACCAGACTCAGGGCCGCGCCCAACGCATCGCCCTGGCTGATCGCCATTCCGGCGCCACTGCGGTCGCTGATCGAGGTCGGATCCACGATTCCGAACGCATCCATCGCGGCTTGGTTCGTCCCGCACCTGCTGCATCTGATCGGGTGTCGCCACGATCTCCCACGTGCCCCATATTTGACCAAACCCGTCGGGCCCCCAGGAAGCCCTGCCCGTGAATCCGAACGTCGCGGACTTCGGGTTCAACGAGCCCTGGATGGTGTTGCCTATCAGCCTCCGCGAGTGGCGCGGTTGTGGTTCCCATTCCCAGAAGCCGAGCTTACCCTGCGTCCAGCCCTCGCGGGGAAAATCCTTCGCGAAGATCAATCGCCAATGCTCGTTGTCGCGGCTCAGCGGGAGGTTGCCCTAGGTCCCGGCGCGCCAGGCGCCGTTAATCGGCGATCGCGAGCCCGATAATCACCAGTGTGGCCACGGTAACCACCGCTCCCACGTGTGCGTGCGGCGGCGGCGCGGCGAACGTTCTCCGTCTGAACCGGACTACTTGTCGCAGGAGGGGGATGGGGCGGCGGCTATGATGCGCGGCGCATCGGAGACAGATGTTCCGCCTTGCTGTCGTGAAGGGCTGGTCGACGCGGGTGTGGTTGATCGAGACGCTGCCGTCTCGACGAATGCCCAAATTTGTTTGGCGTCCGCGGTCGACTGGTCCCTAGTGATTCTCTTCTGTTCCATTGTCCGGCTCTCCTATGAGATCTTTCAGCTCTCTGGCCACGTTCGCTTCGCGTTGCATGTAGGTAGAATCGGCCATCGAGATCCGCAGTTGAGGTTCCCCTTCAATCACCCTGCCGGCGGAGTCTTTCCTTCTGATCCTCACGCCGTCGCGAGTGGTAGTCGAAAACAAATCAGTATAGCGCCTCGGGGCAACACCGACGAACGGCTCGAACCGCACCTTGTCCGTCGACTCCGATCCTTCCTCGAGGGCAATGGAGTCGTCGTGCAAATCCATCGCCAAACTCTTCGGGTAGGGTTCGATGTACACCACTCTACAGATTCCTGCCACGACTATATGTTTCGCACAGCCGTGGCAGGGAAAGGTCGTGGTGTAAAGCGTTGCCCCGCGGGTGGACACCCCAACACGCAAAGCGGAAGACAACGCCTCCATCTCCGCATGTACGGCACGCATGAACTCCGTGAGGTTCATGATTCGAGCGTCTTTCAGATTTCGAATCGCGTCGGCAACGCTGGCGTGCTGCTCTTCAGGAGACATATCGTCCCAGCCGCCTTGGAGTTTTGCGAGGATCTCCGTCATGATTTCTGTCTTGAACGCGTCGCTGGTGTCAATGCCCCGCACGTGATCGCGAGAATCAGGAGACTCGTCTTGCCAGTACTGTCCTCCTCCAGCGCGGGGAACCTCATTTGTTCCTACCGCCAGAACCTCTCCGTGGGGTGAGAGAATCGCCGCACCCACCTGCCGTGCAAGCGAAGAGGAACGTAGGGCCGCCGCGTGCGCGAGATACATCCCGTATTCGTCTCGATGCGGGGAAATGACCTTCGTGCCGAACAGTAGATTCAGGAACCGATCGACTTGCGATTCAGCTTCGGCGGCCTCCTCTGATTTGCACGAGATGAACACGTCGGACAGGTAGAAGGTGTCGCGGAACTTCTGCCCCAGAGTCGGCGGCTCGTTCTCATCTCGCTCAATCAGTTCGTCCGCGCGTCCTGGATCCATCCCCTCATGCCGATGCAGAATCTTCCGCCGCGCTCGTTTCGGGCAATAGATACCAACCGTATGAAATCCGTCGCCGTAGATCCTCCTGAGGGCGTACACCTCATCGGGATGCTTGAGTTGCCGAAGGATGAATGCCTTCCCAGTGTTTGGCTCATCGCGCAGCGCGTTGATCTCCGCCGCGGCAAACATTGCAAGAATGTCGCCCCGTTGGGCGTTTGCGCGCAGTTCGTTCCCACGCTTCATCAAGCTGCCGATTCGTGTATAGGCATCCGTTCCTTCCGGGGGCCACGGCGTGCTGAGCCGCAGTGCTTTGGTGTACCTGCTGAGATGCAAAGTGCGTGGAGCATAGCCACGCTTCCGCATCGCCGCCTCGATCACGTTTGTGATGTACGTAACGGGTGAGCCGACCGCGGCGACGATGCCGAAGACTAGGTCGGCACGTGCAGGATTGGGCATGGTTACACTCACCTCAGTCCTCTGAGAGCAAGACACAACCTACCACAGATGTTTTGAAAGTGATTGGATCGCGTCCGAAATGGCGCCGACGCCGTCAGATCGTCTGGAGCTTCTCCAACTCCTCGCCCGTTTCCCGCTCCACGATGTCGTGCAGGCTGTTGCCGTGCGCGTCCATCGTCACGATCGCCATGAAGCCCCTCACCCGCAGATGCCACATCGCTTCGGGAATTCCGAACTCCTCGAGCAGATGAACGCCGAGCACTTTCTCCACCGATCGCGCGTAGTATTGCGCCGCGCCGCCGATGCCGTTCAAGTAGACCGCTCCGTGCTCTTTCAACGCGGCCAGCGTCTTGGCGCCCATGCCGCCCTTGCCCACCACCGCCTTCACTCCGTACTTGCCGATCACGTAGTGTTGGTAGGGCTCCTCGCGGATGCTGGTGGTCGGCCCGCCGGCCTTCATCACCCATCCTTCGCCTTGGCGCAGCATCACCGGACCGCAGTGGTACAGCACGCTGCCTTCCAGGTTGGCCGGAGGATCGTGCTTCATCAGGTGCTTGTGGATCTCGTCGCGGCCGGTGAACATCTCGCCGTTCACGATCACCACGTCGCCCACCTTCAGCGCCCGCATCTGTTCGGCCGTGAGCGGAGGCGTCAACACGACCTCGCGGCCCGTGAGCGGGAATCCCTCGGACGTGGCCATGCGATCCACCGGCCGCGACGGATCGCGGTAGATCCACTTCACGATCGCGCCCGTTTGCGCGTCCAGCCTCACGCCCAGCCGCCGGAACGCCCAGCACTCGTACGCCACCGACACGAAGAAGCTGGCGGGCAGGCGGTTGGCGGCGGCGATCTTGCACCCGATCAGCGACGAAGCGCCGCCGAAGCCCATCGGTCCGACGCCGAGCTTGTTCGCCTCCACCATGATCTCGTCCTCGAGCTTGGCCAGTAGTTCGTCTGGATTGCGATCGTCCAGCGTGCGCAGTAACTGGAGCTTGGCCAGCATATAGCCGTGCGCGCGGTCGCTGCCGATGCAAACGCCCAAGGCGCCCGGCGCGCAGCCCTGTCCCTGCGCCTGCCACACGGCATGCAGGATGCACTTGCGAACGCCTTCCAGGTTGCGATCGGCGCGGCCCATGTGTTCCAGCGTGCAGGGCAGCGAGTACTGGATGTTCTTGTTCTCGCAGCCGCCGCCCTTGAGGATCAGGCGGATGTCGATCTCGTCCTCTTCCCACTGTTCGAAGTGGACCACCGGCGTTTCCGCGCCCAGGTTGTCGCCGCTGTTCTTGCCCGTGATCGAATCCACGGAGTTGGGCCGCAGCTTGCCGAGCCGCGTCGCCTCGGCGACCGCCGCTTTGATGGCCTTCTTGATCGCGATCTGATTGACTCCCACCGGAGTATGGACGATGAACGTCGGCATCCCGGTGTCCTGGCAGATTGGACTCTGGTCGTCCACCGCCATGTCGATGTTCGACGCCACCACGCTGAGCGCCTGATTCGCCTGCGTGCCGGGCGTTTCGGCGGCGAGCGCCATTCCCATGGCGGCCCGCACGTCGGGAGGGAGGTTGGTGGAGGTCTGTGTGATGAGTTCGAGGATACTGCCGGAGAGGAACTGCATAAGAAGGGATTTCCCTTCCATTATGGCAGCTTGATCTTGATGATCGCCGTCAAGCCGGGCCGCACCACCGGATCGGCGGCCTGGAACTCCACGTGGAACTTGCCGTCCTCGTCCTTGGTGATTTCACCCTCGATCGCGTCCTGCGACAGCTCCACGATCTGCACCAGGGCGGCCATGCCTTCCGTGACCCGCTCCGCCGTTTTTGCGTCCAGGTCCAGGGGGATTTCCAGTTCCTCCGGCGCCACGGCGATCGTGAACAGATCCTTCATGTCCATGCTCACGCGCTCGCCCACTTTCGCCTTGGCGAACAGCAGCAGGCCATCCACGGGGCTGTTGACCGTCGCCGCCAGCAGATCGGTCTTGGCGTCCTCGAGAGCCGCCGAGCGCTCCTCCAGCTTCCTCTTGGCGCTCTCGATGTCGCGCGAAAGGAACTGGATCCGGTCGTCGGCGTTCTTCGACATCTCTCGCAGCGAATTGCGCTCCGACATGGCGAGTTCCAGGTCTTTTTGGGACTTCTCGTACACCAGCCGCGCGGTGGCGCCTTCCTTATACAAGAGCTGCTGCCGCATCGCGAATTTGTCCGCCTTGTCGAACTCCGCTTGCGCCCGCTGCGAATCCGCCAGCGCTCGCGACGCTTCGAGCCGCGCGTTGATCAGCGCGCTCTCCAGATTCTGGATGCGCCCCTGCATCTGCTCGAGCTCCTGCGCCGCCTGATCGTGCGCGGTCTGGAGCCCTTCGTTCTTGATCCGCGCCAGCAACTGCCCTTCGCTCACCTCGGTGAGGTCGTCCACTTCCAGCGCTTCGATCGTGCCGTCGATGGGCGCGGCGACGGGAATCAGGTTTCGGGCCTGAATCGTTCCGGTGAGACTGATCTCGGTGGCGGTCTGCTCGACGGCCACGGGTTCGGGCTTGGGCGCCACGACGGCCATCTTCACCGCTCCGCTGGGGCGCAGGAAATAGAAACCCGCGCCGGCCACGCCCAGGAGGACGACGGAGGCGAGCAACAGGAACCAGCGGTCGCGGAATCGAGCCCCCACGTATCCGATGATACAGTAGCAGGAATGCCGGACCCCGGCCTTCGATCCCTCGCCGGGATCTTCCTGCGAATCGGCAACCTCACCTTCGGCGGCGGCGATCCGACGATGGCGGCGCTGCAGCGCGAACTGGTGGAGCGGCGCGGATGGCTCTCCGCGGAGAGCCACGGACTGATCTACGCGCTCGCCCGTGTGACGCCGGGCACCAACGTGCTGGCGTACTGCGCGGGGGCGGGGTGGAAGACCGGCGGCTGGCCGGGGGCGGTCGTCGCGGTGCTGGCGGCCTCGCTGCCATCCTCGATCGTGGCGTACCTGTTGATCGCCGGTTACCAGTCGATGGAAGCGATCCCCTGGGCGCGCGCGGCAATGTCGGGCGTGGCGGCGTCGGTGGCGGGGATGATGGCCGCCGGCGCGATTCTGCTGCTGCGGCCGCAGTGGCGGGAAGGCCGGCGGGTCCGATCCGCGATCGTCGCCGCGGCGGCTCTCGTGTTGTCGCATCAGTTCGAGTGGCAGCCAGTGCCGATCCTCGCCATCGCGGCGGCGGCCGGCTATTTCTGGGAGGAACAGTGAGCTGGCCCATTCTTTATCTACTGCTGTTGAAGGCCACGTTGACCTCCTTCAGCGGCCTCTCGTCGATCGCCGTCGTGAGGGATGACCTGGTGGTTCGCCGCCACGTGTTGACAGACCGTCAGCTCAACAACGCGGTCGCGATGGCGCGGTTGTCACCCGGGCCGAACGGACTCTATCTGGTCTGCGTCGGACAGATTGCCGGGGGCATTCCGGGCGCGATGGCGGGCGCGGCGGCGATGATGACGCCCGCGTTCCTGATCGTGCCCATCCTGGCGCGTTTCGGGCGTCGCGCGGAGAACCCGGCGGTGAAACGCTGCATTCGCGCGGTGATTCTGGCGGCCGCCGGACTGGTGCTGGCGTCCACGATCCCGCTGGCGCGCGACGCGATCGTGGGACCCGCGACGGCGGGGATCGCCATCGCCACATGCGCGGCGCTCGTCCTCACCCGGATCGATACGGCGTGGGTGATCGCCCTGGCCGCGCTTTGCGGTCTCGTCTTGCGTTATACTACTTAAAACACGACGGTTCGAACATGTTTGAACTTCGCCTCGGAGACGACCTCGACGATTTCTGCATCAAGTGCAAGAGGATCACGAAGCACGTCGTAGTGTCGATGGTCGGCGACAAGGCCGCCAAGGTGCGCTGCCGAAGCTGCTACAGCGAGCACGACAACCGCAATCAGCAGGCGCCGCCCACCAAGAAAGAGCTGAAGAAGGCCGCCGAGGCGGCCGCCGAAGCCGCCGCCGCGCAGGCCGCTAGCGATTCGGCTCCCGTTCCGGATCCGGTGGACTGACGTCGTCCTTCGGCGCGTTCCGCAGTTCGCGCAGCAGATCCTCGCGCAGCGTCGGGTCGTTGTCTTGAAGGTCCCGCTCCATCCTCCGTAGCGCGACTCCCACGACGTCCCGATGGTGCAACTGCGCGCCGATCCGGTCGTCCCCGGTCAGTTGCAGCCACATTTCGTGCACGCGGTCCAGGTCTTCCGGCCAGAGGCGCGGCGGGTGCGGACCGAGGTTGACGTAGGTGGAGGGCCGGTCCGGCGAGATCACTTCGAGCGAGAAGGCGTGGCGGGGTTCGGGCAGAGTCTCCCAAGCCTGGCCGATCTTGTGCGCCAGTTCCTCGGAAGCCATTCGCGACGATACGCCCGTTACCAGTCGCGCGGCCTTGAGGTTTTGGGCCGCTTGCACCAGCGCCACGAACGGATTCACGCCAGGCACCACCAGCAGTTCCACCGGCTTGCCCTGCTTTTCCGCGCGCGACACGACGTGGCTGAAGAGTTCCTTTTCGTAGGGTGAGAACAACTGCGAATCGGCGAGCCCGTACTCGCCCGCGCCGGCGGTGATGTTGCGAACGGTCATCACCACGATGTCGTGCCGGCGGAGATTGGTCTTTTCCAGCACCTTCTCGAGGTGGAACAACCGGTTGTAGTCGCGCACGCTCACCAGGACGCAGCCGGGACGGGCATGGAGTCCCGATTCCTCGTCCACCGGCAGGTTAGCCACCTCCTGTTGATAGTGGAGATTGAACTCCTCGAGCGGCTTCTCGTGCTTGCGGCGGCGGAGGTTGATCCGTTCGGACGCGTAGAACAGGACCATCAATACCAGCGTGAAGCTCAGTCCGTAGATCGTGGCGATCTTCTTGGTGAGCAGGTTCGCGATGGCGATGAAGAAGAGCACCGCCGTGACCACGACCAAGCCCACGGGGATCTCCCGCCCGCCGATCGTGAAGTTGACGGGCGTCTTGTACTCCTGGTCTGTGCGTTGAAACCGCAGCACCAGCACGCCCAGCGATTTCAGAAAGAAGCTCCAAACCACACCGAACGCGTAGGCCTCGCCGAGCAGGTAAACGTCGCTGCCGCTGCCTACGATGGTGGCCACCTGCAGCATCGCGATCATGGTGATGATGCGGTAGGTGGTGCCGAACTTCTTCTGCGGCTTGCGGAACCAGTCCATCAGCACGCCGTCCTCGGCGACTCGGTTCAAAATGCCGTTCGCGCCGATGATGGACGTGTTCACGGCGCCCGACAGGATCAGTACGCCCACCAGCACCACGAATCCGTGGAATCCCAGCCGGAGCAGATAGGGGCCGCTCAGGTTCATCGCCAGGCCGGCGATGAGGTTATCGTAGTAGAGCTTGCGCGTGGGGTCCGGGATAATCATCACCGCCAACAGGCTGATGAAGCCGGTGGACATCAGCGCGTACGTGCAGACGATATTCGCGCTGATGCGTAGGTTCTTCAACTTGGGGAACGCGATCTCGCGGTAGATTTGCGCCAGGGTCTCGAAGCCGCTCATCGCCAGCAGGGAGTGTCCGAACGCGATCAGCAGTCCGCCGAACGCGAGTTGCGGCCAGATGGTGCCCTCCAGCCAGCCGAGCGACGCGGGGGTGAAGGTCAGGTTGGAAGGCGTGGGAGCCGGCGGCCAGTTCGCCTCGCCGCGGACCAACAGAGTCACCACGCACCACACCAGCAGGATGGCCACCATGACCGTGGTGATCTGCATGATCCGCAGCGCCTTGCCGCTGGATTCGTGAATCCCCTTCACGTTCTCCCACCAGAAGTAGCCGGTCACCGCGATGCCGAAGACCATCGCGAACCAGTTGGGATCGACGTGGATGTTCTGGTGCGTCAGTTCGGCGAGTTCGTTGATGAGCCGCCCGAGGTAGTGGCCCGCGCTCACCGAACTGATCGGGCCGGTGAGGATGTAGTCGACGATCAACGCGGACACCGAGATCTTCGCCATCGCGGGGCCCATGCTGTCCCGCACCACCACGTACACGCCGCCGCGTACGAAGAGTCCGCAGCTTTCCACGTGAACCGTGCGGATGGCGAATCCGAAGATCATCACACCGAGCACGAACCACGGCGCGGACTTGCCGATGGCCTGTTCGGCGATTCCGCCCACGTAGAACATCGTGGACGCGAGGTCGCTCAAGACGATCGCCGCGCCGCGCCAAAAGGAGATGAACGAAAGCGCGACGGTGGTTGCGATGACCACCTTCGCCGCCGAAGAGCTTCCCTTCGGCTGGTGAGGTTCCGCGTCGGACATATACCGCTAGAGCAGCAACTATTCTACGATCAATTGATGCCGGATGCTCAGGCGCTCGCCGGCGCCATCGTGCGGAAACTGCGCGAGGCCGGCCATCGCGCGTACCTGGCGGGCGGCTGCGTGCGCGATCTGCTGCTCGGCCGCGCTCCCAAGGACTACGATGTCGCCACGTCCGCGCGGCCCGGTGAGGTGTCGGCGTTGTTTCCCGGATCCGGACTGGTGGGAGCCCACTTCGGCGTGGTGATGGTGCGGGACGGCGCCGCTCAGGTGGAGGTCGCCACGTTCCGCTCCGATGGCGCCTACTCCGACCACCGCCGTCCCGACGAAGTGACGTTCGAGACCGATCCGCGCGCCGATGTCCAACGCCGCGACTTCACGATCAACTCGATGATGCTCGACCCGGAAACCGGCGAGGTCCTCGATTTCGTGGACGGGCGCGGCGACCTCGACCGGCGTCTGATCCGCGCCACCGGCGATCCGCGACGCCGCTTCGCCGAGGACCACCTGCGGATGCTCCGCGCGGTGCGGTTCGCGGCGCGGTTCGGCTTCGCGGTGGAGGACGCGACACTGGCCGCGATCGGCGACCTGAGCGGCGAGATCGCCTCGGTGGCGGCCGAGCGGGTGCGGGAGGAACTGGTCCGCATCCTCATCGAGGGCGGCGCCCGGCGCGGGTTCGAACTGCTGGACGAATCGGGGCTGCTCGCACGGATACTGCCGGAGGTGGCGGCGATGAAGGGCGTGGAGCAGCCGCCCGAGTTCCACCCGGAGGGCGACGTTTGGATCCACACGCTGCTGATGCTCGGCAAGCTGGATCGTCCGCCGCTCACACTGGCGCTGGGAGTGCTGCTGCACGACGTGGGCAAGCCTCCCACGTTTCGCCGCGCGGACCGGATCCGGTTCGACGGGCATGTCGAGGAGGGCGCGCGAATGGCGGTGGAGATCCTGACCCGGCTGCGCTTCCCGGCCGAGGAAATCCGCCAGGTGGAGGCGCTGGTCGCCCACCACATGCGGTTCAAGGACGCGCCGCGGATGAAGGAGAGCACGCTCAAGCGCTTCCTGCGAATGGACCGGTTCGACGAGCACCTCGAGCTGCACCGGCTGGATTGCCTGTCGAGCCACGGGATGCTCGGCAACTGGGAGTTCGCGATGGAGAAGATCCGGGAGACGCCGCCCGAGGCGCTCCGGCCGCTCCGGCTGCTCAGCGGGGACGATCTGATCGCGGCGGGGTTCCGGCCCGGTCCGGAGTTCCGCCGCTGGCTGGACGCGGTGGAGACCGCTCAACTCGAGGGCCGGATTTCGACAAGGGAGGAAGCGCTCGAACTGGTTCGGGCCGGTCCGCCAGATCAACGACCCATGGATGAATAGCGAAGAGAATACGAACCGGGACATCGGCTTGTACCCTCGATCCCGCAGGTAAACGGCGGTGGGCGATCCCATCACGCCGTTGATGTCTTGCCATCCCAGGATCTCCACGAGTACCATCTTCGGACGCCACTTCTCGATGTCGAAGGACTGGAGCGCTTCCAGGTCCATCCCTTCGGCGTCCACGTTCAGAAAGTCGATTTGTTTGCCGCCCGCGGAGTCGATGTCGGACTGGGAAAGAAATCCGTTGACCAGCACATCGTCGAACATCGAGTACGTCAACTCGCCCGGGGCCGCCGCCACGCCGATCTCTATGTTGAGATCTTCGGGCCGCCACTCATCGAACACCAGCATGACGCCCAGGTTAAGGATCGACGTTGATTCCCCGCAGCCAGCCTGGTACAGACGATGAGTCACCGACGCGGAGATCGGGCTGAAGGCGCCCCCATCGACGTAGAACCCGCGCTCGAGACCCATCAATCCCACCAGGGACGCGATCGTATGATCCTCGCCCTCCAGGGAGTATCCGCGGCGCGACAGAAAGTGTTCCGGGTTCTGTTCGATCGCGCGGTAACGCTCGAGCGCTTTTGCGGGATCCTCCGCTGGCGCCCTGTCGCGAAGGGAGTCAAGCATGTTTTCCCCCGACTTTGCCATGACGGGCGGCTTGACCCCTTGCCAGTGGGGAGCATGGTATCCTGCGACCCATGAGGGTCATTGAAAATCTCGCGCTAGCGCTCTGTCTTGCCGTCGGCCAAGTCGCGGCTCAAACAATCACCGGAACCATCAACGGCACGGTCGTCGACTCCAGCCAGCAGGTGGTGGCCGGCGCCAACGTGACTTTGCTCAACGAACGGAGCACGGAATCGCGGAGCACGACCACGAACGACTCCGGATCGTTCGTCTTTCCCGCCATTCAGCCCGGCCTCTACACGATCAAAGTGGAAGCGCAGGGTTTCCGCCCGTACCAGAAGACGGGGAATACTCTCACCGTGAACGAACGCCTTTCGGTGGGCACACTGGAGCTATCCGTTGGCAGCGTCTCCGAATCGGTGACGGTCACCGCGCAGGGGCAAGTCGTCAACACGACCTCGTCGGAACGCTCGGCGCTGTTGAGCGCCAAGCAGCTCGAAATGGTGGCGGTGCGCGGGCGCGACGTGGTGTCGATGCTGCGGCTGCTTCCCGGCGTCAGCCAGCAGGTGGACACCGAGAACCTGGGCGGATCGTTCGGCACCAACACCCCGAACATCCAGGGCCAGCGCAACACGTGGAACAGCCAGAGCGTCGATGGCCTGACCGGCAACGACCTCGGCAGCCCGAACAACTTCTCGAGCCCGATCAACCTGGACGCGATCGGCGAGGTGAAGGTGCTGCTCAACAACTACACGGCCGAGTACGGCCGGAGCGCGGGCCCGCTCATCAATATCGTCACCAAGTCGGGCACCACGGAGTTTCACGGCTCGGGCTATTTCTTCAAGCGGCACGAACAGTTCAACGCCAACAACTTCTTCAACAACCGGACCGGCATCCCGAAGCCGCTTTACCGGTTCACGACGCTGGGCGGAACTCTCGGCGGTCCGCTGTGGATCCCGGGCAAGCTGAATTCGAACAAGGACAAGCTGTTCTTCTTCTATTCGTACGAGAACACGCAATCGCAAGTGCCGCAGGCGTTGCGGCAAGTCACGACGCCTTCCGCGCAGGAGCGCGCCGGCGATTTCTCGCAGACGCTGGACCAGAACAACGCGCTCATCCGCATCAACGATCCGCTGGCCAACGGCGCGCAGTTCCCCAACAACCGGGTTCCCACCACCCGGATCAACGCGCGCGGTCTGGCGCTGATGAACGTGTTTCCGCTGCCCAACACGCTGGACCGGAACGTGACGCGCGGCAACTACAACTACCAGTTCCAGGAGAGTCTGAACTCGCCCCGCAACCAGAACCTGTTCCGGGTGGATTGGCGGCCGACGACCAAGGACACCATCGGCATGCGCGGCTCGCTGTGGTACGCCGATCAGGCGGGCTACGCGGTCGCCGCCGGTTCGGCCAACTGGGGGCTGGTCAAACAGCACTACACCTACACCGACAACGGCGCGGTCCTCATGTGGACCCGCGTGTTCAGCCCCACGGTGGTCAACGAATTCATGGGCGGACTGCGGCACGGCGTCGAAAAGGGCCCGCCGGTCTCCGAGGAAGAGCAGAACAAGATGGTGCGCCAGAAGATCGGCTTGAATCTAGGCCAGTTCTTCCCTCAGATCAACCCGTTGAACATCATTCCGCAGGCGTCGTTCGGCGGGGTCCCCGGCGCGGCTGCGATCACCTATGACGGCCGTTTTCCGCTCCGCGGCGCCGACACGGTCTTCAACTACAGCGACAACCTCACCTGGAACCGGGGCAAGCACACGCTCAAGACCGGCTTCAACCTGGAACGTAACCGGAACTACGAGGGCGCCACGGCCAACTTCGGCGGCAGCTTCGCGTTCGCCCGCGACGTCAACAGCCCGATCGATTCCAACTACGCCTACTCGAATTCGCTGCTCGGCAACTTCCAAAGCTACACCGAGGCGAGCTTCCGCCCGAGCACGGAAGGCCGCAAGTGGATCGCCGGCTGGTTCGTGCAGGATACCTTCAAGGCGTCGCGCAAGCTCACCATCGACTACGGCGCACGGTTCAACTACTTCACGCAGTGGGTGCACGCGAACAAGAACGCGGCGGCATTCGTGCTGGACCGGTACGACACCTCCAAGGTGGCGCAGTTGTACTATCCGATCTCCACGCCGCAGGGCCGCCGGGCGGTGGACCGGCGTACGGGCGCGATCCTGCCCGCGGTGCTGATCGGCGCGTTTGTCCCCGGCACCGGCGAGGCCGCCCAGGGCTCGGTGATCGCGTCGGACTCCGGCTATCCGCCGGGCTTCCGGAACCAGGAAAAGCCGGCTTTCGAGCCGCGGCTCGGACTCGCGTACGATGTGTTCGGCAACGGCAAGACGGCGGTGCGCGTCAGCGCCGGGTCGTTCCACAACGCCTCGGTGGGGGGCGCGCGGGGTTTCACCCAGAATCCGCCGGTGCAGTTCAATCCGAACGTGTTCTACGGCAATCTGGACACATTTCTATCCAGTTCGGGCACGCTCTTCCCGAGCAACACGAGCGCGTACGAGCGCCGCTCGCGCACGCCGCTGCTGTACAGCTTCTCGGCCGGCGTCCAGCACGATATCGGCTTCGGGTCGGTGCTCGACGTGGCGTATGTCGGCAACGTGAGCCGCTTCCTGCAGCAGAGCCGCAACATCAACACCGTCCCCTACGGAGCGCGGTTCCTACCTCAGAACGCCGATCCGTCCAATCCCGCCACGCCGCTGAACGACAATTTCTTCCGGCCGTTTCCCGGCTACCAGAACATCACCTACAACGAGAATTCGAGCACCGCGAACTACCATTCGATGCAGGCTCAGCTCAACCGCCGCTTCATCAAAAGCCTCCAGTTCGGCGTGGCCTACACGTGGTCGAAGTCGATGAATTACGGCGATAGCGACGGCGCGGGCGTGGCGATGTACCGTCCCATCCGCGTGTGGAACTACGGCAAGGCGGGTTACGACCAGACGCACATGTTCGTCGCCAACTACCTGTGGGATCTGCCGCGCGCCAGCAAGCTGGCGAACGGCAACAAGCTGGTGGGCGTGCTGTTCGACCGGTGGCAGATCTCCGGCGTGACCACCTTCGCCAGCGGCTTCCCGTCCGGCACTGGTTTCTCGACCGTGGACGCGGTGGACCTAACGGGTGGTGGTGACGGAACCCGCATCATCGTCACCGGCAAGGCGCAATTGCCCGCCGGGGAGCGCGCCTTCAGCCGCTTCTTCAACAACACGGTGTTCGCGCGGCCCGCTCGCGGCGATTTCGGCAACGCTCCCAAGGACGTTTTCCGCGGTCCCGGCATCAACAACCACGACCTGACCTTCTTCAAAAACTTCCCGGTCAAGGGCGAAAAGCGGAACCTGCAGCTCCGGTGGGAACTCTACAACGCGTTCAACCACACGCAGTACTCGGGGGTCGACAGCACGGCGCGGTTCGACGCGCAGGGCCGGCAGGTGAACACGCGGTTCGGCGAGGTGATCTCGGCGCGCCAGGAGCGGCGGATGCAGGCTTCGCTGCGGTTCAGTTTCTAGAGGCCTAGCCCGGTCAGTAGCCGTTGGGGAAGAGAGGTTTGATGGAGTCGTCGATGCACTTGTTGACTTGCTCCATGTCGAAGAAGGCGTCGTCGGGGTCGGCCCATTTGCAGAAGTACTCCTGCTGAATCCAGTTGTGGCCCTTCAGCAGCTTTGGTCGGGCGATCTCCTCCTTCGAGATGAAGGGCGAGTCGTCCGCCGTGGAGAGGATGCGGGTCCAGGATTTTTCCTTGGACATCCACTCTTTGTAGAAAAAGCCGCGCCGTCCGTGGGGCGTGGATGCGAGCCACAGTTCGCCGCCGGTGGTGGCGAGCATGGGGAGAACGGCGGGATAGAGGTCCTCGGAAAGGAAGGCGGCTTCGTCGAGGATGAGCAGGTCGGCGGCGATGCAGCGGATGCTCCAGGGATTGCCCGGCCGCGCGATCAGGCGGGAGCCGTTGGGCAACTTGGCCGAGTATTCGTAACCCTCGACGCGGCGCGTGCGGATGCCGAGACCGTAAAGGAATCCGGTGGCCTTC
>SXGS01021508.1_pt1 | contig 14890 bp, 11 predicted proteins | sample 3174681 | NCBI WGS metagenome assembly SXGS01 (sample SAMN11356861, study PRJNA531348) | freshwater metagenome | isolation source: freshwater sample F1-80 | place: China: Fuxian Lake, Yuxi | collected 2017-12-25
CATCGTCGGCGTCGTGCTCGCCTGTAACAACTACGAGGTGATTGACATGGGCGTGATGGTGCCGTGCCAAAAAATTCTCGACCGCGCGGTGGCGGAGAAGGCCGACCTCGTCGGCTTGAGCGGCCTCATCACGCCCTCGCTTGACGAGATGCAGCACGTCGCCCGCGAGATGGAGCGGCTCGGCTTCAAGCTGCCGCTGCTCATCGGCGGCGCGACCACGAGCAAGGCGCACACGGCCATCAAGATCGCGCCGCATTACAGCCACCCAGTCGTCCATGTGCTCGATGCGAGCCGCGCCGTGCCCGTGACGACGAGCCTCTTGAGCAAGGATGGCAAAGCGGCCTTCGTGAAGGCGCACCGCGAGGAATACGAAGCCGTCCGCACGCAATATTCCGCCAAGCAGGTGGTGCTGCTCCCACTTGCCGCCGCCCGCGCCAATGCGCCGAAGCTCAAGTTCGAGGATCTGCCGAAACCGGAGTTCACTGGCGGGCGCGTGCTCGAACAGCCGTCGCTGGAAACCATCGCGCGGTTCATTGACTGGACGCCTTTCTTCCACACGTGGGAATTGCGCGGCGTCTATCCGGCCATCCTAAATCACGAGCGGCACGGTGAGGAAGCGCGCAAACTTTTCGCCGACGCGCAGGATCTGCTGGCGAAAGTCATCCGCGAGAAGCTGCTCACGCCGCGTTGCGTTTACGGGCTGTTCCCTGCGAACCGCGTCGGCGACGACGTGGAGATTTACACCGACGAATCGCGCCAGACCGTTCGCACCACGTTCCATTTCCTGCGTCAGCAGGTGGAGAAAACCGACGGTTCACCGAACTGGTGCCTCGCCGATTTCATCGCGCCGAAGGGCCAACCCGATTACCTCGGCGGCTTCGCCGTCACAGCGGGCGCGGAAACCAAGTCGCTCGCGGACGCCTACAAAGCGGCCCACGATGATTACAGCGCCATCATGATCGAGGCCATCGCCGACCGGCTTGCGGAGGCCTTCGCCGAGTTCATGCACAAGCGCACGCGCGACGAGTGGGGCTTCGGCAGGAACGAGAATCTCACCAGCGAACAACTCATCCACGAGGAATACCGCGGCATCCGGCCCGCGCCCGGCTATCCCGCGTGTCCCGACCACACCGAGAAAGGCATTCTCTGGTCGCTGCTGGATGTGGAGAAGAACGCCGGGATCACGCTCACGGAAAGCTTCGCCATGTGGCCCGGCGCGAGCGTGAGCGGCTTCTACTTTGGACACCCGGATTCGAAATACTTCGCCGTCGGCAAGCTCGACCGCGACCAGATAGCCGACCTCGCGGAGCGCAAATCCATGCCGCTGGCTGAAGCAGAACGCTGGCTGGGGCCGTGGCTGAATTACGAGCCCGCCGCGGAGTAGTGGAAGGCGGACGCCCACGTCCGCGCTCCCAGCGGTCCTTGAACTTCTGCTCCATCTGTTTGTCCAATTGCCAGTCCGCTGGGCTTCCGATACGGTGCGCCCTCGCCGGACAACTGGCACTTACACATGGCACAAGTCTTCGAGTGGATTTACGTCGTTTTCGCCGTCCTGTTGCTCTTCGGGGCGGCCATCGCCATCCATGAGTGGGGGCACTACTGGGTGGCGCTCAAACGCGGGCTGAAGGTCGAGGCTTTCGCCATTGGCTTTGGGCCGAAAATCTGGGGCTGGACCAAGGACGGCATCGAATACTCCATCCGCTGGATTCCCGCCGGCGGCTACGTGAAGCTCCCGCAAATGCTCACCTCGGAGGCGCTTGAGGGAGAGCAAAAGGGCGAACCGCTCCCGCCCGTTTCGCCTTGGTCGAAGATTCTCGTGGCAGTGGCCGGGCCGTTCATGAACTTCGTCTTCGCCTGTGCCATCGCGACGTTCATCTATTTCGTCGGCCTGCCCGTGCCGGTGAATCCTTCCGTCATCGGCCATGTCGCGCCAGACTCAGAGGAACACAAGCTCGGCATCCAGCAGGGCGACCGCATCGTCTCCGTGTATGGCCAAGCGGTGAAGTCATGGTCGGAGGTTTTCGAAGCAACGATTCTTGCACCTACGAACGTCCTGCCCGTCATCATGGAGCGGGCGGGCGAGCGCAAGACCTACCACCTCACCGCCAACGCTGACAACGCGCTCAAGCTCAAGATGCTCAACCTCGACTCCGAGGAGAAGGTCGTCGTCGGCGACATCTCCAAGGACAGCCCCGCCGCCGAGGCGAAGGTCATGGCCGGCGATGTCATCCTCGGCTTCGCGGGCGTGCCGGTCGTGGGCAAGTCGCAGTTAATTGACTTGGTTGGCAAGCAGGGCGGCAAGGCGGCGGAACTCATCGTCGAGCGCGCCGGCAAGCGCGAGGTGCTCACCATCACCCCGCGCGTCCTCGACGCCGGCGCGAAGAAAGCCCGCATCGGCATCATGTTCGCGAACACGCCTACGCGCTACGAAGTGCAGAAGCCCGGCCCGCTGCCGTGGGTGCAGCTTCAGGAAGTCTGGGACCGCACCTGGCGCACGCTCAACGCCCTCTTCCACTCGAAGGAGACCGGCGTGGGCATCGAAGACCTCAGCGGCCCGCCCGGCATCCTCGCGATGCTCGCCGTGAACGTGAAGACCGACTACCGGCTCGCGTTGAGCTTCATGGTGCTGCTCAACATCAACCTCGCCATCCTGAACCTCTTCCCGATTCCCGTGCTGGACGGCGGGCACATCATGATGTCCCTCTACGAGAAGCTGCGCGGCAAGCCCATCAGCGTGAAGCTCCAAGAATACGCGACCACCGCCTTCGCCGTCGTGCTGCTCACCTTCATGGCCTACGTCTCATTCAACGACGTGTGGAAGCGCTCGGGGCTTTTCAAGTCCATGTTCGACCAGAAAAGCCAAGTGGAGTCGGCTCCCACGCCGATGCCTGCACCAGCACCTGCGAAGTAACGATGCGGAGCAGGATTAAGATAAGGATTACGAGTAGGAGCAGGATGCTAGCACTGCCGGTTCTTGCTCTTACTCTTAATCCAGCTCCCTGATTTTTAGCCCATGCGCTACTGCGATTCTCCTTACCTCTTCCACCGCCGCGTCTCCCGCGAAGTCACCGTCGGCAACCCCGCGCGCGGCGGCGTCATCATGGGCGGCAACCACCCCGTCGTCCGCCAGTCCATGCTCACCTGCGATACGATGGACACCGCCGAGTCCGTCAAGCAGACGCTCGAACTTGTCGCCGTCGGCTGCCAGATTGTGCGCATCACCGCACCCACGGTGAAGGACGCGGCGAACTTGAAGAACATCGTCGCCGAGCTGCACGCGCGCGGCTGCTTCGTGCCCATCGTCGCCGACATCCACTTCAAGCCCGACGCCGCGATGGAGGCCGCCAACTGGGTCGAGATGGTCCGCATCAACCCCGGCAACTACGCCGACTCCAAGAAATTCGCCGTCAAGGAATACACCGACGATGCCTACACCGCCGAGCTGGGCCGCATCGAGGAGAAGTTCACCCCGCTCGTGCTGAAGATGAAGGAGCTGAAGCGCGCCCTGCGCATCGGCACCAACCACGGCTCGCTCTCCGACCGCATCATGAACCGCTACGGCGACACGCCGCTGGGCATGGTCGAGAGCGCGCTGGAGTTCGCCCGCATCTGCCGCAAGCACGATTTCCACAACTTCAAGTTCTCGATGAAGTCGAGCAATCCGAAGGTGATGATCGAGTGCTACCGGCTGCTCACCGCGCGCCTCGCGCAGGAAGGGCCGGACTGGAACTACCCGCTCCACCTCGGCGTTACCGAGGCCGGGGAGGGCGAGGACGGCCGCATCAAGTCCGCCATCGGCATCGGCTCGCTCCTCTGCGACGGGCTGGGTGACACCATCCGCGTCAGCCTCACCGAGGACAGCCCGCGCGAAATCGAGGTTTGCAACGACCTGCTCGCGCAGATTCCGAAGCTGACCAATTCAACTTTCAACCTTCAACTTTCAACCTTTCCGTTCGACCCCTTCCACTTCGAGCGCCGTGCCACGCCCGAAATCGAACTCAGCGACACCTCCAAATGCGGCGGCGAGCAAACCGTCCGCGTTGTCGTCACCCGCGCGACATTCGACAAGGTCGCGCCGAAGATTCGCCCCAAGGACGACGTGAAGCCCGAGGGCATCTACGAAGACCTGAACCTCCTCGAACTCGACCCGACGCAAGACCTCCGCATCGAGGACATCCACTGCGACACCCAGCTTGTGACCGTGAAGGACGGCGTGAACCTCCCGCCCATCACCGCCTTCCGCCTGCTCGTCGCGCAGCTCAACAAGCTGGGCCGCCGCAACCCGATTCTGCTGAAGGATTGCTTGAGCTTTGAAACGTCCGTTCTGGACCCCAAGATTGCCCTCCTCCGTGCCGCTGTGAACATCGGCTCCCTCCTCGCCGACGGCATTGGTGACGCCATTCTCATTCGCGGCGAGAGTGGTGCGGGCATGAGCCTGCGCCTCGCCTACAACATCCTCCAGGCCGCCGGCTGCCGCAGCTTCAAGACCGATTACGTGGCCTGCCCGAGCTGCGGTCGCACGCTCTTCAACCTCCAGACCGTCACCGCGCGCATCAAGACGCGCACCGAGCACCTCAAGGGCGTGAAGATCGCCATCATGGGCTGCATCGTGAACGGCCCCGGCGAGATGGCCGACGCCGACTTCGGCTACGTGGGCGGCGCGCCCGGCAAGATCAACCTCTACGTCGGCAAGACCCCCATCAAGTTCAACATCCCCGAAGCCGACGCCGTGGACCGCCTCGTGGACCTCATCAAGGAACACAACAAGTGGGTGGAGCCGGAGGTTCAGCCGGCCACTTCCGCCAATTGAGTCTACCACCGGTTGCGCGAGACTATGAACGCCCTGCTCATTCTCGCAGCCCTGCTCCTAGGCCTCCTCTCGGCTTCTGCCGTGCCCGGGCGCCCGAACTTCATCCTTATCATCGCCGACGATATGGCGTGGGAGGATTGCGGGGCTTACGGGAACAAGGCCGTCCGCACGCCGAACCTGGACCAACTCGCGCGCGAGGGGATGCGCTTCGACCGCGCGTTCGTCACGGCCAGCTCGTGCAGCCCCAGCCGGGCCAGCCTGCTCACGGGCCGTTACCCGCACAGCACGGACGCCGAGCAGCTCCACTGGCCGCTGCCCAAGGCGCAGGTCACGTTTGCGGAGCAGCTCAAGGCTTCCGGCTATTGGACTGCCGCTGCTGGCAAGTGGCATCTCGGCAACGAGGTGAAGGACCGCTTCGATGTCGTGCATGAGGCGGGCGCGGGCGGCTTTCAGTTGCAGGTGGGCGCGGACGGCAAGGCGAAGAAGATGGTCGCCGAGAAGGACGAAAGCGGCTGCGGCCAATGGGTGTCCACGCTGCAAGCCCGCCCGAAGGACAAGCCGTTCTTCCTCTGGCTCGCCGCGCTGGACCCGCACCGCGACTACGTGACGAACGCGATTCCCAATCCGCACAAGCCCGCCGATGTCGTCGTTCCGCCCTACCTGCCTGACGCGCCGGACACGCGCCGCGACCTCGCGCTCTACTACGACGAAATCACGCGACTGGACGGCTTCATCGGGCAGGTGCTGGCCGAACTGGAAAAGCAGGGCGCGGCGGAGAACACGGTCATCCTCTTCATCACCGACAACGGGCGCGCCTTCCCGCGTTGCAAGACGACGCTGTATGACAGCGGCATCCGAACGCCGTTGCTGGTGCGCTGGCCGGCGCAGGTGAAGGCTGGCAGCACCTGCGGCGGTCTTGTGAGCACGGTGGATTTCGGGCCGACGTTTCTGGAACTTGCGGGTCTCCCGGCCCCACCGAGTTTTCAGGGCCGGAGCTTCGCGCCGCTGCTGACCAATCCCGCTGCCAAGACGCGCGAGCACATCTTCGCCGAGCACAACTGGCATGACTACGACGCCCACAAGCGCGCGGTGCGGAGCGAGCGCTTCAAATACATCCGCAATTTCGACGCCGACCTGCCGAACACGCCGCCCGCCGACGCGGTGCGCAGCCTGACCTTCGTGGAGATGCGCCGGCTCCGCGACGCCGGCAAGCTCACGCTCGCGCAGCTCGCGCCCTTCCAGAAGCCCAAGCCCGCCGAGGAACTTTACGACGTGGACGCCGACCCGCACGAGTTGCGCAACCTCGCGGGTGACCCGAGGCACGTCGTGACGCTTGCGCAGCTCCGTGACACGCTGGCGAGGTGGCAGCGCGAGACGAGCGACCCGGCCAACGGGGTCCGCGCAAAGGACGAGTTCGACCGCGAGACCGGCGAGCCGCTGCCGAACCGCCAGCGCCCCCGCCCGACGAAGGCGCAGTTGCTGGGTGGCACGTTGTAACGGGGCTCTGCGAGCGCCGGACCGGCGGTCACCGGCCGCCGCTACAGCCGGCTTCTTCCGCCTTCTCCCGGGCCGGGTTTCCGCTACACTGCCGCCATGCCGTCATTCGACATCGTCTCCAAAGTCAACTCGATGGAAGTGGAAAACGCCGTGAGCCAGGCCAAGAAGGAGCTGGTCAACCGCTTCGACTTCAAAGGTTCCAAGGCCGAGATCACGCAGGAGAAGCTCGAGATCAAGCTCGTCGCGCCCGATGCCTACAAGATGAAGACGCTCGTCGAGATCGTCATGGGCAAGCTGGCCAAGCGCGGCATCAGCCTCAAGAGCGTGGACGCGGGCAAGCCGGATCTCTCGCCGCTGGGCCACGCGCGCCAGAGTGTGAAGATCAAGGAGGGCATCGAGGCCGCCGTGGCGAAGCAGATCACGGGCTTCATCCGCGACGGGAAGTTCAAGGTGACTTCGTCCATCAACGGCGACGAGGTGCGCGTCACCGGCAAAAGCCGCGATGATTTGCAGGCCGTCATCGCCGCCGTGCAGGCGAAGGATTTCCCGGTGGCGCTGGGCTTCGTGAACTTCCGGGATTGAGCGGGGGCAAAAGGAACTTGGAAACACAGCACCCGTTCAGCATCTTGTCGTCGTGAACTACCGAATCATTCTCCGTCAGTCCGAGGAGGGCTGGGCCGTGAGCTGTCCCGCCCTGCTGGGTTGCCACTCGCAGGGGGCGACGCGGGAGGAAGCGGAGGAGAACATTCGCATCGCCATCCGCGAATGGCTGGAGGTGGAGGCGGAAGAACATGGGACGGTGGCGGTCGTGGAAGAGGAAATCACCGTGTAGCCCATGCCGAAGCTGCCAGGCATCAGTCACACGCAGGCGCTTCGTGCCTTGTCCAAGCTCGGTTTCCGGGTCGCCCGCGAGGGCAAGCACACCATCCTGTCCAACGGACAAGTGCGCCTCACCATCCCCCGGCACAATCCAATCAACCCTTTCACGATGGCGGGGATCGCCCGGGACGCGGGGCTGACGCCGGCGCAGTTCAAGGAGTTGTTGTGAGCGAATTGTCCGCGCCCGCCAGTTACCTCGACTCGGCGCTCACGCAGTTGGGTTGGAACGCCCGCCTCGAAGCCGCCTTCGCCCCGCATCGCGCCGCCGGACTTGTGCCGGCGCGCGTGGCGACGGAGGACCGGCACTTCTACAATGTCTTCACCACCGACTCGGAGTTGATCGCGCAGATCACCGGCAAGCTGCTGCACGACTCCGCACCGACGGAACTGCCCAAGGCCGGTGACTGGGTGGTGGTGGCGTTGCACGCCGAGGAGAAGGAGAAGGCCACCATCCATGCCGTGCTCCCGCGCGCGACGCAGATTTCCCGCAAGGTGGCCGGACGCAAGGCGGATGAGCAGGTGCTGGGCACGAACATTGACGTGGTCTTCATCGTGCAGGGGTTGGACGACAATTTTAACCTGCGCCGGCTCGAACGCTTTCTCGTGATGGTCCACGAAGGCGGGGCGAAGCCGGTGATTCTGCTGAACAAGACGGATCTCTGCCCGCACACGGCACAGCGGCTCGCGGAGGTGCGGGCCGCCGTGGGCGTGACGCCGGTGCTGGCGGTCTGCGGGAAGACTGGTGCAGGAGTGAAACGCTTGTGGGAGTGGGTTCACACGGGCGTGACGGTGGCGTTCATCGGATCGTCAGGCGTCGGCAAGTCCACGCTCATCAACCGGCTCTTCGGCGAGGAGATGCAATCCACGCTGCCCGTGAGGGAGACGGACGCGAAGGGCCGGCACAGCACGACGCGTCGCGAGTTGCTTGTGCTGCCGCGCGGCGGGGTGGTGATGGACACGCCGGGGACGCGGGAGTTTCACCTCTGGCTCGCGGACACGGGCTTGCAGGACACGTTCCCGGAGATCGAGGCGATTGCGCTGCGCTGCCATTTCAGCGGCTGCGGTCACACGGTGGAGAAACAATGCGCGGTGCTGGGCGCGGTGAAGGCTGGCGAAGTGACGGAGGACCGCTACAAGAACTTCCTCAAGCTGCGCGGGGATTTGCAGAAGCTCGATGAGTCCACGCGGCGCACCAATCTCGCTCGCAAGCGGCGCGCCCAGGCGGCACAGCGCACATACAACCACTTCCGGCGCGGGTGGTCCGGCGAGGAGTGAGGCGGCGTCACGCGTCCTTCACGATGGTGAGGAATTGCTTCATCGCCGGGGAGAGCACCTTGTTCTTCTTGATGAGCGCGGCGAGCGGCCGATGAAACTCCTCGCCCTCGAACGGCACCTGCACCAGCGTCGCCTTCGAGACCTCCTGCGCGATGGTCGCCTGCGGCAGGATGGACACGCCGGCGTCAATCTCCACGGCGCGCTTCACGGTCTCGACGTTGTCGAACTCCATGACGGTCTGCACGGTGATGTTGTGCTCCTTGAAGATGCGGTCAATGGCTTTGCGCGTGGGGATGTCCGGCTCGAAGCTGATGAACTTCTGGCTGGCCAGCGCGGAGATGGGAATGACCTTGAGCTTGGCGAATGGATGCTGCGGGTGGCAGACCATCACCATCCGGTCCTTGCGCAACGACACGATCTCCAGGCGCGGATCCTTCGCCGGGTAGGCGACGAGGCCGAGGTCCACGGCATTGCCCAACACGTCGTCATAGACCTGGTTCGCGCGGCGATACTCGACGTGGATCTTCACCGTGGGATAGGCCTTGAGGAACTTCTTCATGTAGGGCGGCAGCTCGTGCAGCCCGATGCTGTAAATCGTCGCCACGCGGATCGTGCCCGAGACGATGTCGCGCACCTCGGCGAGCTTGTTCTGAAGCTCGTCGTAGGTGTGGATGATGCGCTTGCTGTAGTCGTAGAGGATCTCGCCCTCGCGCGTGAGGCGGAACTTCTTCTTGCTCCGCTCGATGAGCATGGAGTTGAACTGCCGCTCCAGCGCGCTGATCTGCTGGCTGACGGCGGACTGCGTGACGCCGTTGATCTGCGCGGCCTTGGTGAAGCTCTCCGTCTCGCTGAGGTCGCAGAACACCTTGAGGCTGGACATTTGCATGGGCCAATCAAAGCCCAACGGCGGCGAAGCGTCAACTTGCGTCCCCGCGAAAGCCGCTGACACACTCACCCCATGTCCGGCCCGGCCACCGTGCTCATCGTAAGCGACATCCACCACGCGGGCGCCGCCGAGCGCGAGCGCCGGGGCTACGAGATCGCCTGCGCGCCGAACTGGCCGCTGCGACTGCTGATGCGAGCCTATCGCGGTCATGTCTGGCTGCGCGACCCATTGGGCAACGGTAAATTCCTCGACGCATTTCTCCATCGCAGCGGCTCGCCCGATTTCGTCATCACCAACGGCGACTTCAGCGCGGACTCGCGCTTTGTCGGAGTGAGCGACGACGCGGCCCTTGCCAGCGCGACGGAATGCCTCGCGAAGCTCCGCACGAAATTCGGGGAGAAGCTGCACGCCACCATCGGCGACCACGAGCTAGGCAAGATGAGCTTGGTGGGAGGCCATGGCGGACTGCGATTGGCGAGCTGGCCGCGCACGACGGGGGGACTTGGCCTGCACCCGTTCTGGAGGCACGAGTGGGGCAGCTATGTGTTCATGGGCGTGACCTCCACATTGCTCGCGCTGCCAATCTACGAGCGCGAGATGCTGGTAGCCGAGCGCGCTGAATGGGAGTCGCTCCGCGCGGCGCATCTGGATGAAGTCCGCGCGGCCTTCGCGCGCCTCAGCCCGCACCAGCGCGTGCTGCTCTTTTGCCACGATCCCACCGCCCTGCCCTTCCTCAGCCGCGTGCGCGAGGTCCGTGACCGCCTTGGGCAGATCGAAGCCACCGTCATCGGCCACTTGCATTCTGAGCTCGTCCTTCGCACTGGACACGTGCTTTCTGGGATGCCGATGATTCCCTTCCTCGGAGTCAGCGTTCGACGCATGAGCACCGGGCTGAAGGAGGCGAAGCTCTGGCGTCCGTTCAACGTGCGGCTCTGCCCTTCGCTCACCGGCATTCAACTGCTCAAGGACGGCGGCTGGTTGACGGTGGAACTGGACCGCGACGCACGGCACCTGGCGAAGTTTCGCTTTCATCCGCTGCCGTGGAGCAATGTTCATCAACCACTGACCTGCACTAACCAGCACTGATGGGGCAGGACTTAAACAGCGCTGGTGGTTTTTTCATTAGCGCAGGTCAGCGCCGCTGAGTGGTGAAAGAATGTGCCTGCCGCATTGCATTCACTCCCTGTCTCCGTAAGCTCGCCACGAAAGCGAACCACGTGTTGCCCACCGGCCAAATCCTGAAGCGCCGATTCCCGTTCACCGTCAGACGACGCGTGCCCGTCCTCCTTCTCGTCGCGTTCCTCGGCTGGCTCACGTTGCCTGTCCGTGCTGACGACCTCGATGACGCGCGCAAACTTCTGCTGACTGGCAAGTATCCCGAGGCCATCACCGCAGCCGAGAGGGGCGTGAAGGAGGAGGAAGGCAGCGAGGACTGGCGGCTCCTGCTAGTGCAATCCCACATGGCCGTCGGACAATACTCCCAGGCCCACACCGCTCTCACCAACGCGCTCGGCAAGTATCCCCACTCCTCCAGCATCCGCCTCCGGTTCGTGGGCCGCGACGTGAAGCTCTTCAACGGCCTGCCTGACGAAGCAAAGGATTTTCTCGACGAGATCAACCGCCTCGCCGGCTCGCGCTCGTGGGCGTATCGCGATCCCGCCAATCTCACTGCGCTCGGACGCGCAGCGCTCCTGCTCGGCGCGGACCCGAAGATGGTGCTGGACCGCTTGTTCGAGCCGGTGAAAAAGGCCGCGCCGGACAATCGCGACATCCACCTCGCAATGGGCCAGCTCGCTCTCGACAAAGGCGACTTCGCGCTCGCGGCCAAGATTTTCCAGGACGCCATCAAGCGATTCAAGGGCGACGCGGACTTTCAGTTCGGCCTGGCGCGCTCGCTGATGAGCGGCTCGCGACCGCAGGCCTTGAAGGCACTGGAGACGGCCATGGAGTTCAACGAGAAGCACATCGCCGGACGCCTGTTGCTCGTGGACCACCTCGTGGACGCGGAGGAATACGAGGAGGCCGAGAAGCTGCTGAAGGAAGTTCTCGAAGTGAACGTGAACCAACCGGAGGCGTGGGCGTATCGCGCGGTGATGGCGCACTTGCGGAATGACAAGGCGAAGGAAAAGCAGTTCCGCGCTGACGCGCTGCGCCACTACACGAACAACCCGGCGGTGGACCAGCTCATCGGGCGCAAGCTCTCGCAAAAGTATCGCTTCGCCGAGGGCGCGGCATATCAGCGGCGTGCGCTGAAGTCCGACCGGAACTTTCTCCTCGCGAAGTTCCAGCTCGCGCAAGACCTCCTCCGGCTCGGAGAGGAGGACGAGGGCTGGCGGCTCGTCGCCGAAGTGAGCGAAGCCGACGGCTACGACGTGAACGCGTTCAACCTCGTTACGCTCAAGGACACGACGGACAAGTTCGTTGCGCTTACGAACGCGCACTTCATCCTCCGCATGGAGGCGCGCGAGGCGAAGATTTACGGGCCGCGCGCGCTGGCCTTGCTCCAGCGCGCCCACGACACGCTCACGGCCAAATACGGGCTGAAGCTGGAGAAACGGACCATTGTGGAGATTTACACTGAGCAGAAGGACTTCGGCGTGCGCACGTTCGGGATGCCGGACAACCCGGGCTTCCTCGGAGTGTGCTTCGGCTGCCTCATCACGGCAAACAGTCCGGCCAGCTCGCGCGGCAGCGCGTCGAACTGGGAGGCGACGCTGTGGCATGAGTTCTGTCACGTCATCACGCTCACGCTCACGAAGAACAAGATGCCGCGCTGGCTCAGTGAGGGCATCTCGGTCTATGAGGAGCGGCAGGCCAGCCCGGCGTGGGGCCAGGTGATGAACCCCCGCTATCGCGAGATGATTCTCGGCGATGAACTGACCAAGGTCGGCGACCTGAGCAGCGCGTTCCTCACCGCCAAGAGCGACCTGCATCTGCAATTCGCCTACTACGAGTCGTCGCTGGTGGTGCAGTTTCTCATCGAGAAGTTCGGCGTGGGCAAGCTGCGCGCGATTCTCGCCGACCTCGCGACGGGGAAGGAAATCAACCAGGCCATCGTGGCGCACACCGCGCCGCTGGAGAAGGTGGAGAAGGATTTTGAGGCTTACGCGAAGGACTTGGCGAAGCAGCTCGCGCCGGGGCTGGACTTCGAGAAGCCGAAGGGCATCGCGGGGATGCTGCCGGGGATGCTCGGGCGTCCGCCAGAGGGAACGGGGGTGGTCCCGCCCGCGACTGCGCCGGAGCCGAAGCCGTTGCTCGACCCGCTGAAACTTCATCCCAAGAACTTCTACGTGCTCACGCAGACCGCGAAGAAGCTCATGGCCGAGAAGAAGTTCGCTGAGGCCAAGGAGCCGTTGCAGAAGCTCATCGAGAACTATCCGACGCACACCGGCGGCGACTCGGCGCTGTGGCTGCTGGCGCTGGTGCATCGCGAGCTGAAGGAGACTTCGCAGGAGCGCGCCACGCTCACCAAGCTCGCCGCGCTCGACGCCGACGCCGTGGACGCCTACCTGCGCCTGATGGAACTGGCCGCCGCCACGAAGGACTGGCCGGTCGTGGCCGAGAACGCACGCCGCTACCTCGCCGTGAACCCGCTCGTGGCGCAGCCGCACCGCTGGCTGGCGCGGGCGAGCGAGGAGCTGAAGCAGCCGCAGGAAGCCATCGCCGCCTACCAGACGGTGCTGCTCCTCGACCCCGCTGACCCGGCAGAAGTTCACTTCCGCCTCGCGAACCTCTTCCACCCGACCGATGCGAAGTCCGCGAAACAGCACGTCCTGATGGCCCTCGAAGAAGCCCCGCGCTTCCGCGAGGCGCATGAGCTGCTACTCAAGCTACCTCCAGCGGAGAAGCCCGCGCCTGCGCTGGAACTCCCAAAGCCATGAACTTCGCAAAACAATTTGGTTGGGCACCCCGGCAGAGTTTCAATGACTCCGCAGCCCGGCGGATATTTCGCTGCCTTTCCCCCTCACCCCGGCCCTCTCCCGCTGGGAGAGGGAGACAGGCAGTCAGCGCTCGGACGACCGAAGCGTTCGGGAGCTCGAGCAGGCGACCTACGTCGCCACCTCTCCCGTCGGGAGAGGGCCGGGGGGAGGGGGAAGACGTCCGCCCCCCTGCGATATGACCATGAACTCCCGCGCCAAGCTTCTAACCGTCCTCGCGCTCCTGCTCGTGAGCGTCGCCGTCTTCGCACAGTTCCGCAGCGGGCGCTTCCGTGGCGAGGGCAGCTACTCCGGCAGCGGCTACCCGAAGACCGCGCGCGAGGCCGAGCAGCACAGCAACGAGACGCCGATGTGGACGAACGCGCCGGCGTTCAAGAAGGACGTGTTCACCTTCTGCCGCATCCGCTACAGCAGCAGCTACGGCTACGGGGGACGCAGTCGCGGCGGCTGGAGCACGGACTTTCCCGATGCGGACTTGAATCTCTCCTACCGCCTCCAGCAGATGACGTCGCTGAAGGTGGACCCGCTCGGCCGCCTGCTCACCATCGAGGATCCCGACCTGTTCAACTACCCGTGGACCTATATGGTCGAGGTGGGCGCGCTTCGGTTCAGCGACGAGGAGGTGCCCATCATGCGAAAGTATCTGCTCAACGGCGGCTTCCTAATGGTGGACGACTTCTGGGGTGAGCTGGAGCTGGCGAACTTCATCCGCGAGATGAAGCGCGTCTTCCCCGAGCGCGAAGCCATCGAGCTGGAAATGGACCACCCCATCTTCCACAGCGTATTCGACATCCGGCGGAAGAAGAATGAGATGCAATGCCCGAACATCTACACAGGCACGCAAAGCGAATACACCGGCATCACGTGGGAGCGGGAGGACGCGCGCGATGTCCACTTCAAGGGCATCTTCGATGACAAAGGCCGGATGATGGTCTTCATCGCCCACAACACCGACAACGGCGACGGCTGGGAGCGCGAGGGTGAGAACGAGTATTATTTCAAGGAGTTCTCCGAGAAGCGCGCCTACCCGCTGGGTATCAACGTGATTTTTTACGCAATGACTCACTGACAAGGGACACCAATGGATAACGAAACCGCCGCACTTACACCGGAAACCACCGCCACAATTCCCACCGCCGCACCCTCCGCGCCTCCCCCGTTGCCCGAACCGACCGAGCAGCAAGTCGTCGAGCAACTTCTCGCCGCGCGTGGAAAAATCTACGGCGAGCTGGGCAAGGTCATTGTCGGCCAGCGCGCGGTCATCGAGCAGATTCTCATCGCGCTGCTGTCCGGCGGCCATTGCCTCATCACCGGTGCGCCGGGCTTGGCGAAGACGCTCCTCGTCAAATCCATTGCGCAGATTTTCCACCTGAAATTCTCTCGCATTCAGTTCACGCCCGACCTGATGCCCGCAGACATCACGGGCACGGAGATTCTCCAGGACCAGGAGGGCGGGCGCATGATGACCTTCGTGAAAGGCCCGGTCTTCGCGAACATGATTCTCGCCGACGAGATCACCCGCCCGCCGCCCACGACGCCGGCCTCGCTGCTCGACGCGATGCAGGAGCATCAGGTCACCGCCGCCGGCTACCGGCACGCGCTGCC
>SXGS01479408.1_pt1 | contig 14889 bp, 11 predicted proteins | sample 3174681 | NCBI WGS metagenome assembly SXGS01 (sample SAMN11356861, study PRJNA531348) | freshwater metagenome | isolation source: freshwater sample F1-80 | place: China: Fuxian Lake, Yuxi | collected 2017-12-25
AATTTGGCTGGCAGCCCGGAGCGCGGTTGTGTGCGAAGCACCAGCCGCAGCAGGTTTGGCGTGATAGCGAGCCTGAGATGCTGCTGCGACTGGCTTTCAGCACAGTCGCGCTCCACCGACAACTCGCGGATGCACCACTGCAAATCTCCACGACGTTCAACTGCCGTTTTGAGCATTAAAACTTCGTCAGACGCTCGACGAGCTTGCATCGATCATCAATCATGACCCTTGTGGTCTTGGTGGTGCGAGACAATCCAAAACCCTCGCAACAGAAAGAAGCCACGACGCTGCCAACCACAACAGCCTTTCGAAGATTTTTCTCAATCTGTCCGTTTTGAGTCGCCAGATAGCCTAGCAACCCTCCCACGAATGAGTCTCCCGCCCCAGTTGGGTCCACGACTTTCTGGATGGGGACGGCAGGGGCCAAGAAAAGTCCATCAGGACCCGACAGAATCGAGCCGTGCTCACCTTTCTTGATAATCACATATTTTGGACCGAGGCGATGAATTTTCTTGAGAGCCACTACCATGTTTCTCTCGTCCGTGAGTTGCCGCGCTTCGCTGTCATTCAGCACGAACGCATCGACTCTCTTGAGGAGCCTCAACAAGTCTGGCAATGCAATGTTCAGCCAGAGATCCATCGTATCCGCCACCACGAATTTCGGGTTTTTAACTTGTTCCAGAACATGCATTTGTATCGACGGCGCAATATTCGCGAGGAGCACGAACTCAGAATCTCGATAGGAGTCCGGAAGGTGTGGAGTAAATCCTTCAAAGACCCCTAATTCCGTCGATAAAGTGCGCCGATGGTTCATATCGGCGGCATATTCCCCAGACCAGTGAAAAGTGGTTCCATCAAGGCTTTGCAATCCATCCAAATTGATGCCGTGCTTTCGGTAGAGTTGGATGTATTTTTTTGGGAAGTCGTGGCCGACAGCCCCGACCATATTGACAGGGGCGAAGAAGCTGGCGGCCACCGCAGCATGACTGGCTGACCCACCGAGGAGCTTGGGGTTCTCCTTGGTGGCCGTTTTTATGGAATCCAAGGCAGTAGATCCGACAATCAAAACACTCATTCAGGGCGGGAGGGTAAACGGTTCTTAAAGCTCCTGCAAGCTCGGGCGGGATCGGGAGCCCGCAGGATCGCGGAGACAACACAAATACGTTTGGCGCCAGCCTCCAAAACCTCATCCAAGTTCAGGAGCGAGATGCCGCCGATGGCAAACCAGGGCAGAGAGACGTTCGTGGAAGCCCACCGAACATAGTCAACGGTCACGGGTTGGGCTTTTGGCTTCGTCCCAGTCGGATAGACCGGGCCCACCCCCAAATAGGAAGCTCCGATGGCGATAGACCGAAGTGCCTGGTCGGGGGAATGAGTGCTCACACCCAAGCTCCAAGAATTCCCGCGGCTGGATGTCCGTATATCGGCCTCCGATGGCTTTAGGAACGTCAGATCTTCCTGCCCCAGATGGCAGTACGCCGCGCCAAGGCGATCGGCTATCTCTGGGTAATCGTTGACCACCAATGGAACGTCGAATCGATCCGTCACAACTTTGACTTTCGAGGCCATTTCGGAGACCAACTCGGTTGGGAGCTCCTTGGCTCGGAATTGGAGCAAATCCACACCGTTGTCGCACAAACACGCGGTTAAATCGGCTACAGGCCGCCCATCGAGATAAGCCGTGTCAATGAAACCGTACAAAAAACACTCGGCGAGGGGCTTCATGATGGCGGACGACTGCTGCTAAGCCTTTTCTTCGATCAACTCGCGCCTGGCCCCTCCAAGGAGTTGTTCGATGAAATTGGTGGAGTATACACCCCTCCGAAAATTAGGATCTTGAAGAATTGCCTGCTCGAAAGGCACGGTCGTCTTCACACCGGTGATCATGAACTCGCCAAGCGCGCGCGCCATTTTATCCAAGGCATCCCGCCGGTCCTTGCCATAAGAGATGAGCTTGCCCAACAGCGAATCATAATGAGGCGGGACCGTGTAACCCGCGTACACATGGCTGTCCAGCCGAATCCCGCGGCCTCCTGGGGCATAATACATCTCTATGCGACCAGGGCATGGCCTAAAATCATCGAAAGGGTCCTCCGCATTGATTCGGCATTCGATCGCATGCCCCTTGAATTGGATGTCTGACTGGGAAAACTTCACGGGCTCCCCCATCGACACCAGAATTTGTTGCTTCACCAGGTCTATCCCGGTCACCTCTTCGGTGATAGGGTGTTCCACTTGAATCCGTTTGTTCACCTCAAGAAAGTAGAAATTGCCTGCGTCGTCGACGATGAACTCAACAGTCCCCGCATTCGTGTAGTTGGCCACTTCTGCGATTCTAACCGCGGCTTTTCCCATCTTTTTGCGCAGATCCTTGAAACGATTATCGATGAATGGGGAAGGCGTTTCCTCGATCAATTTTTGATGGCGCCGTTGAATGGAACAATCTCGCTCCCCCAAATGGACCACGTTTCCTTTTGAATCCCCCAGGATCTGGAACTCGATATGATGGGGATTCTCGATGAATTTTTCGATATAAACACCGGAATTGCCAAAAACTTTTTCCGCCTCGGTCCTGGCGGTGTGATAGCCTTTGATCAGAGAGATGTCATTGTGCGCGACTCGCATGCCCCTGCCCCCTCCGCCGGCGACCGCTTTGATCATCAGAGGATAGCCAATTTTTTTTGCGGTGGCGAGAGCGTCCTGCTCTGTTTCCACGATCCCTTCTGAACCTGGGGGCGTGGGCACACCGGCTTTTTTGGCAAGAGCGCGGCTAACCGCCTTGTCTTGCAGCGCGTTCATCGCCCGGGGGCTTGGCCCTATGAACCGAATATTGCAGCTCTCGCATACCTCGGCGAAATGGGCGTTCTCGCTGAGAAAACCATACCCTGGATGGATGGCGTCCACATCCGCTATTTCCGCGGCGCTGATTAAACGGTCAATCCGCAGATAACTGTCGACGCTCGGGGGTTTTCCGATGCAAATCGCCTCATCCGCCAACTGGACGTGCATGGAATTGGCGTCCGCTTCGGAATAGACGGCTACGGTCCGAATGTTGAGTTCCTTGCAGGCCCTGATAATTCGAATGGCGATTTCGCCTCGGTTCGCGATTAGAATCTTTTCAAACATGAAAGTGTTACGAAAAAGAAAGCCGCTCTCGCTTGGTCCGGGGATCGAGGATAAACCGAATACCTAGGTCAGAGGGATCGAATCTTAAAGAGCGGTTGCCCGAACTCGACCGGCTTGCCGTTTTCCACCAAGAGTTGTGTGATGACCCCTCGAACCTCGGCCTTGATCTCGTTCATGACTTTCATGGCCTCTATGATGCAAACCACGGAGTCAGGATTTACCTCGGATCCAATCTCGGTGTAATTAGCGGCTTCAGGAGAAGGAGCCCGATAAAAGGTTCCTATCATGGGAGACTTGATCTCCAAATCTCCGTTCTGCACGGCGGATGGGATCGCCAAGGGGGGCGGTGGTGGAACTAAGGCAGGCTGGGTAGCGTGTGAGGACTGCTGGCCGTTATCGTCAACGTAACCGATATTACCTCCAGAAACCCCTCCTCTCTTCAATCGAATCTTAAATTCCTGCTTTTCCAACTCGAACTCCGAGATGGAGTTCTTCTTCATTAGATCGATGATAGCTTTGATGTCTTTGAGGTCCACGGTAGAATCTTTATTCTTGAATAAACAAGGCGACCAACCATCACCGTATTCCATCGACCACGCCACTGGGCGAAGGTTGGTGCCACGCGCCTCAAACCCTACGGAGGCTCATTCAACCGGCAGCAACCGGGGCGACACTAAGACGGAGCTTCCCTTCCGTCAAGCCCGGTTTTGTCTGAGAAAGATAATAGGATCCGAATTCTGAAGCCAATTAGCTGAATAAACTAAGGTTTTGGCTTTAGTTTAACGTTACACGCCGCTTCCAACGCCAGAGTGTAAGATAACGATCCAAACCCTGCGATTTGCCCGATGCACACTGCGGCAATCATGGATTGGTGGCGAAAGCTCTCCCGAGAATGCACGTTTGAGAGGTGAACCTCAACGGTCGGAATGCCTGAGGCAGTGATCGCATCGCGCAGCGCGATGCTGGTATGGGTGTAGGCGGCGGCGTTGATCACGATTCGGTCGAACACGCCTCTGGCTTCTTGAATCCAGCCCACCAACTCACCCTCGTGATTGGATTGGCGAAAATCCAGATCCACGCCTAGGCGCGAGGCCTCAACTCGAAGCGCGCGCTCAATGTCCTGAAGCGTCAACTCCCCGTAAATATGTGGTTCCCTCAAACCCAGAAGGTTGAGGTTAGGCCCGTTCAGAACAAGTATTCTCATCGATGTTTCAACTCTTAGATCTCTTTGTCATCTCTGTGTCGAACCGCGTTTGACCGGACTCAGTTGACGGCTCCATTCCTTGAAGCCAGCCAAGAAAGAAGAACGCAGTGGAACTGAGAGCTGGAATATAAAGCCCGAACTCCACAAAACCCTGCAAGGTCCATCCCAGCAATCCAAGCCATAAAGCAAACGTCTGATGATCGCGCCGACTTTGACGATATAGCCGAATCACGCCCGCAGGGAAAACGAATAAATAGAGAAGAAAGCCGATGACGCCTGAATCGGAACCCTGCTGCAGGAAATCGTTGTGCGCGAGCAAGGCCATCTCGGATTCAGGGGATTTTGCGGCTCGATACATGACTGAAAAAGTTCCCGGACCCGAACCAAAAACGGGACGCTGGAAGAATGTTCGCATCCCGGCATTCCAGTAATCCATGCGTGCCCCCACACTTGTCGCTCCTCTTTGGAAATAGGACGAATACTTCACAAAAAATAGGCACACCCCAAGGATGCCGACAATAGCCACGATTATCCCTCGATATCGAGACAGCCAATCGAGGTGCCACAGCCAGACGGCAATCAGGACGAAAGCCAGCAGCCATCCAGCTTTTGACCCGGACCAAACCAAGCAAGCTGCTCCCAAATAAGCGAGCATTCCTACGGCGACAGATCGAAAAACAAAACTGTATCGATAGAGCCGACGCAGAACCGCCCAAAGCATCACCGGAAGCAAAAGCAGGATGGCCCCTGCCAAAGCGTTTGGATAAACGAGAGTCGCAAAAATTCGGTCACTATTGATCCGCTTCAGATATTCCTTCGGCAGGTTCTCCCAGCCTGGCTGTTCTTTGATCAGTTTCCTGGTCGCCTCCAATCCGCCGAAGTGTTGGTCGAGACCGATCCACAGGACAAAGAGAAAACCCAGAAGAAGGCCCCAAAGGAAGGAGGCTTTGGCCGAGTTCTCGAGTCGATGCCCCGAGACGCCCAGATAAAACAAGAGGGTGCAGACGGCAAAGTGAGCGAGCGTCACTTGCGTCAGAGTCTGGTCCACCGTAGTCGACGCGGCGGCGCATTGCCATAAAAGCCATAGGGCTGGAGCCCAGAACCAAAAGCTTCGGCAATTCTTAAGCCTCAATTGACGGAAAACCACGCCCAAGGCGACAACCACTCCGAGAATCGTCCATCCCCAACGGAGTGGCCAGGGCTGGAACATCCATTCCAATACACCAGAGGGGGCTTGAACTTTGTCGTCGAGAATCACCGGGTTGCCGAGTTTCACGAGGGCGACTCCAAGCCAGGCGCCCATCAGTAACAACCACCAGGTCGCACCTATTCCAGCGAGGGGCGATGAGGGGATGGATGGCTTGGAGGCCATGATCAAGCCCTTAGGTGGAGCAATGCAACTTCCAAAACCAGCAACTCTTGCACATTGGATGCCAGTTGGCGTTGGGCTTTCTCGAGAACTTCCACGTTCGCCAAGGCTTCCTCCGGAGTGACGCGAGAGGCGACGGCAAAAGTTGTGGAGGACAGCGATGGTAGGGCAAGCCCCAAATCGGGTGTTTTGACAGTCGCCAACCAGACGTCGCGAAACCACCACTGAATTGCCAGGAGAAGTTGCGCCCGCTGGCGGCGATACTCCGCCTCGACCGAAGCCTCTAGATCGTCCTCCCATTGAGCGCGAACCCGCGGGTCGGGTTCTTCGTAGCGAGAAAGGGGTGATCTCTCCAACAGCGCGGCTTCGGTGTCGCGCTTGATGCTGGCGAGGCGGCCCAACAATAAGCTCAGCAAGCCGTAACGATCCATCAAACGACGCCGACCCCTTTCGATCAATTCGGCGAATGTTCGCACCGTCTCAATCGCGTCGGCTGAAGCGAGAAGGTCGGCGCAATCATCAAAGGTCAGGCGGAGGCATCTCGAGCGGATGGTTTCCAGCACGCGCGAGGGCTCGGTGGTTAGCAGCAAGAGAACCGATCTCGGGGGAGGCTCTTCCAGTGTCTTTAAGAACGCGTTTGCAGACTCAGGATTGAGCCGATCCGCGGCAACCACAATCGCTACCTTGCAGTTCGATTCGGTGGGTTTCAGATAAATCTCACCCATCAAATCGCGCATTTGATCCAGGAGGATGACTCGGGATTTCGATTCCGGACGCACCCAATGGACGTCCACGTGGGTCCGGTTCGCAACGTTACGGCAATTCCGGCATTGACCGCACGGATTGCCTGGTTCTGACGGCATGGGGCCGGACAGCGGATTCTCGCACAGCAGCCTTTGAGCAAAGTCGATCGCGATCGACTCGATTTGCTCGAGTGATCCAGACGAGAAGAGATAGGCATGCCCCACGCGCCCCGAGCGAAGGCTCTTACTGAGAACCCTAACAGAGATGTCTTTGTTGGAGGATCGAGGCAATTCCGACACGCGAAGAGTGTCTTGAATCCCCGCAAAGAAACAAGCCTTTCAACTTGTCTTTCTGGATCTCATTTGTCCGCCAAGCCCGTCTTCAAGTCATCGTAGAGGATCGGAGTTCCGGCGTAAGGACTCCCAATGATCATGGCTCGACCAGCCGGAGGTAGTTCCGACACCGGGAGCTGGATCAGCCATTCCTTGGGTTCTCCTCCTCCTTCCAGCCAAGCCTTGCCCTGAACTTGATGGGATCCATCGGTGCCGCGGCTTAACTGAAGGCGGAGCAACAGCCACTTCCCCGACTCCCATTCGAAGTCGCTGGAAACAACAATCGCATCCCCGCGGAGAAGTTCGATTTTCTTTTTCCCCGGGCTGACTTGAAGTTTGAAGCCGGGCATTCCGTTCAATCCCACGCCGAAAGTGGGAACTCGCCGGCCTTTGTTGGTGCCCAAGATCCGGGCGGAAACAAACTGGCCCGATTGAAAAGTTGGGCCGAAAAGCAGCCCGAAGCTTTCCAAAGGCGATCCAGGCAGCTCGAGAAGTTTGTTGCCATTCATTTCACGAACAGCAAACCCTCCATCGACCACGAGGAAATCCTCTGGAACAGTTCCTATTGGCGTCTTTTCAAAGTTGTTCTCGTAGCTTGCAGCGCCGGCGAGTGGGATGCCCTCGCAAATGAGGCCCAACAACAACGCCACAGTCAGTGAATTCCGCATTTTGCACATATGATTTTATGAATCTCGGAGGACCTCGGCCGGGCGTTTCCTGATGGCGATAAAAGAAGCCACGGAAGCCCAAAGAATCCCGTTTGCCACGACTCCAAGGAGGGTGTAACCAAGTGAACTCGGGAGGAGCGCCTCTCCGCGCTCCAACCAAGAAGGGAGAACCGCCACCGCCGCGCCAAACATCGCGATCGCCAACCCAGCCACGAGCAGTCCCACATGCTCCAAAGCCACGATTTTGACAAGCTCGAGACGGGAAAAACCGAAGGCGGCGAAGGAAGCCAATTCGCCGCGCCTTTCGAAGACGTTGCGCAGAACCACCGCGCCGAGGCCAAAACATCCGACCACCAAGCCCAAACCACCCAAGAGTTGAAATGTTGAAAGATAAGTGTTCTGCACCGCATTAAAGCTCTCGAGTCTCGAGGTCGTTTTTTGCCATTCGACGCCCATATCCTCCAGGTTCTTCGTGAGGAGGGCCGAAACCTGATCGATGCGGTTTGACGGCGCGTCGACCAAGAACATTCGATAACCCGCTTCCGACGGAAAGACGGATAGGAACACTTCCTCGGAAACGATGATGTTTCCCTGGAGGATAGAGTTGGCCAAAGTCGCCACCAGGCGCAGCCTGAAGCTCCGGCCTTTCTCGTCGACCAAGTCGAGCGTTTCACCAACTCTTTTTCCGAGGGCCCACTGGGCGGAGGCTTGGTCTACAATCGCCGGGAACTCTTTGACCCCGTCCTTGGAGCTTTGCGCCGTCAAATTCGTGTCACTCAGCAATCCCCATCCTAAGGCTGAGGGGTATCCACGGGCGTGCTGGGCAAAACTAAATGCGTCCACGCCTTTGAGGTACTGGGGGTTAACCCCGATCACCCTTGGGCGCTGAGCCCGATTCAAGTTCAAGCAACTCGCCTCGTCACCGCTCCGAACTCGGAATTGAACTAAGCGAACCCCTTCCATGCCAGGCCCATCCATGGCGTGAAACTCAAGGCCAGATTTGGAATTAAGATCATGAACCACCGGCAGAGAAGCCTCGCCGAACAATTCAAAACCGCCGGTTCCGGATTTTCTTGAGGAAGCATCCCTCGACTCGTCGAGGCGGAAGACGCCTACGGAGATCACCACAAACGCGCCGCAGGCCAAAATCGCGATGGTCGCCAGACTTCTGCGGCTTCTACGCGCAGCATTTCGGAGCGCCAGCTCTGACGGGCTGATGCGAATGCCGGCCGCAAAGGACAGATGCGAGTAGTGGTCCAGCCGCTGTTTTGCCAGGCCGAGCCAACCCGCCAGATTCAGGGCGCCCACGGCAAAAAAAGCGCCGGCGGAAGTTTGGACATCCCCGATGAGCGCCCAGATCAGCCCCCCTGTGGAGAAGGCCAGGGCCACCAGGGCCCAACGCCGCGAAAACGCCACCTTCAGCTTGCTCCCTCGGGTGACGTTCCCATCCGCAGCGCTCCCATCAGAGCTCTCGGCGGCTTCCTGGCTGGATGAATCCAACAAAACTCTGGCTGGGACCTGGGTAAAACGGCGAACCCCAAGCCAAAGCGTCGCGCCCGCGGCCAAGACTGAAGCCAGCCAGCCCAAGGCAAGCGTGAAGGGAGTGTGGTAAGCGTCCAGATGTGTGATGCCCACAGCATCATTCCAAATTGTGGCCAATCCCAGAATCATGGCTTTGGCGTAGGCCACCCCTGCCAGAACTCCCGCCAACCCAGCCGCAGCGACAAGAACCAGACCTTCCGCCAAGACGAGGTTGCGGACTTCCAAGGGTTGAAATCCCATGGCCAGCAACACTCCCACTTCGTTCGATCGTTGTTCGAGGCCTAGCCGAAACAGCAAACCCATGAGGATGAGGGATGAGGCAATCAGAAACATGCTAAAACCCAGAAACAACCCTCCAAAGTCTTGCGATTCGCTGACGGAACGGACGGCCTGCTGGCCGACAGGATCAAACACCAAACCTAAAACCGCGGGTGAAAGCGCCCCTTGCAGCTTTTGCTCGAGTGCGGCCGCCTCCATCGCGGGAAACCTCACGGCGGTCGCTTTGCCAAAGCGGTTTTCCCATAGCTTCTGACCCGCGCGCAAAGTGATGACTCCCTTCGGCAAATGTTTGTGGGCTTCCCAATACTCCTGATCCTTATCCCTCAACCGATCGGATTCGATTGGAAATCCCGCGTCCCAATCCCGGCAATTCTCGGCGTCTGTTAAGCCAGGAAAATCAGGAATCAACCCCTGATCCAAGGTGGGTGAAGATAATTCGAGAATCCCTCGCACTTGAAATGCCGCTTCCCTCTCTTCCAACTGCCTGCCTGGGGCGGCGATGTAATACTTCATCGAAATGCGACTCCCAACTTGAACGCTCAAGTCGTCGGCCATCCATTTGGAAACCAAAATCTCGCTGTCCTCAAGCGGAGCTCCGATCAACGAAGGCGGAAGAGCACTGATCATCGAGTACGGCGTGGATTTACCCCCGCTCCCCAATTCGTTCACGAAATAAGTTAGAATTGGCACGGCGGCATCCGCGGCTTGCTGGGCGCCCGACTCCGTAGCGGCATCGAGAAATACGCGAGACGTGCGAAGATCGAAGGATCCTCGCGATCCTAGCTTTAGCGAGAGTTGCCCGTCTTCGAGCTTCCAACACTTGGCCAGTTTCGCGCCGAGTTCGGCAGCGGAGAGACTTTCCGGGGACAGGAAGGACTTGGCGTCCCTCCCCACGAGCAGCAGATTGGCTTTGCGAGGCTCTTTGATGCGGTTGCGGAGGTAGTCAATCCCTATAAACGCGTTTAGTGCAGGCATCTGTCCAGCCAGCAGACTGAATCGTCCGAAGTTCTCTTCTGTTAGAATCGACGAGACGCGGACCCTGAGGGCGACTGTGGAATCCTCCGTCTTGGAAAGAAGTGAGTCACGAGAAACGGCCGATGGTTTGTGGACTCGCAACACCAGCATGTCGCCGACTTGGGCGTTGAGTTGATTGGAAAGGGCTTGATTCAAGGCCACGCCGTCTTCTGGAATCTGAGGGGCCGCTCCCGGGACCGGTGCGAGATTCCAAAAATCCGAATCAACACCCAAAAGATGAACCTGATTGGCCCGGGCTGAACCGTCACTAGCCGTCGCCACCGCGGGAAGCGAAAGAACCGCGGCAGCGGGTCTTTGAATTTCGCGAGCCAATTCAGCGGCGAGATCTCCGCGGAAAAGCCGGTCATCCGAGCTGAGAGCCCAAGCCGTCTTGCCCAATCGCATCGACGCCAGCTTTTGAAGGCTCAGGCGCACGGAGTCGCCAACGACCAGGGCCCCGATCAGCACTCCGGAAGCCACGACGGCGCCGAAGAATGCGCCCGCTTGCTTGAAGGCATTATGCCTAAAGCTTCGAAGGATGAGTTTGAAATAATTCATCGATTGAGCCACGACTCGCCGAGCAGTGCCGTTTGAGCCGCCCAGCGCGAGTGACCATAGCTTGGAGCCCAAGATTGAAAAAGGTGAAAGTCACACCCGTCATGGACCCGAATCTGAATCATGCCGCTCGCGGGAGGAAACGGATGGGGGCAATGGGTTGGCCCGACCCAGCTTCCAAACATCCGGGAGGACCGCTCGGGCACCCGACGGACGTGATAAAGAGCTCGATCAGAAACTTGTGAATAGGAGTGGCTTTGGGCAGCTGCCATTTTAAGGTTAAATGTGGGGAAGTCTCGATTGCCTCAGCCAAGCCTGTCTGCAATGCTAGGAAGCGCGCTTGACCTGATATGAATCATTTGTCGCAAACTGGCTTAAGAGGAAAAACAATTCCTTTTCTCGTGCTCAAGGACGGAGATGACGTGGCGATCGCCAGGAGGCCAATCAGAGCGGGAGAGCAGTTGACCGTTAACGGAGATTCCGTGACGAGTTTGGAGGCGATACCGCCTGGCCACAAAATAGCCCTCAAGGACGTGGAGGAGGGAGAGCCGGTTAAGAAATATGGGCAAGTTATCGGATTCGCGAAATGCCCCATCGGCAAAGGTCGTCATATTCATCTTCACAATCTTGAGATGAGGGAATACTCGAGGCCGGTGGAACCGTCGAAAGCGGCCGCGGTCGATTACCATGCCAAGTCCGCCACACCGAGCTTCAACGGCTACCTTCGTGCAGGAGGATCCGTGGGCACGAGGAATTACATCGCCGTTATTTCAAATGTTAATTGCTCCGCGTCGGTTTCAAATTACGTCAGGGATCACTTCCGGCAAAGAGCCGCCGAGTACGGCCGTGATTTCCCCACTGTGGATGGGGTCATCGCCTTCACGCACAAGAGCGGCTGTGTGATCCAACCTGGAGAACCTTCGAAAATCCTCCATCGTGTCCTCGCGGGCATCGCCCGCCATCCCAACATAGGGGGCTATGTGATGATGGGGCTTGGCTGCGAGGGAAATCAGCTGCAGTTCATCAGAAAAGAGTTTGCCCTCGACGACATCAAGCCAGGCGAGAGCCAACCTGCGTTTCTCACTATCCAAGGAGCGGGCGGCATTCGCAAGTCGGTGGAGGCAGGGATCCGCGCAGTCGAAAACCTCCTGCCGAAGGCGAGCGAAGCGAAGCGGACACCGGTGTCAATCGACAAGCTGGTCTTGGCGGAGAATTGCGGCGGCTCGGATGCTTGCAGCGGCATCACAGCGAATCCCGCTCTGGGGTGGGCCTCCGATGAATTGGTGCGGCATGGCGGGACTTCGGTCCTGGCCGAGACGCCCGAGATCTACGGCGCGGAACATTTGCTAGCCGCTCGGGCGGCTTCCCCGGAGGTCGCCCTCCAATTGATGGCTCTCGTCCGTTGGTGGGAGGACTATGTGCGGGCGCATGGTGCCAGCATCGACAACAATCCGTCCTTCGGAAACAAAGAGGGAGGGCTCACCACGATCTTCGAAAAGAGTCTTGGAGCCATTGCCAAAGGGGGGCAGTCGCCCTTGATGGCAGTCTACAAGTATGCGGAACCAATTCGATCTCGGGGGCTGTGCTTCATGGACACGCCAGGGTTTGATCCTGTCAGCATGACGGGTTTGGTTGCCGGAGGATGCAACATCGGAGTGTTCACCACCGGGAGAGGGAGCGTGTATGGATGCAAACCCATGCCATGCATCAAGGTGGCCACCACGACGGCGCTCTTCGATTGGATGAATGAAGATATGGATCTGGACGCTGGAACCATCTTGGACGGTTCGGAATCCGTCGCCGATGTCGGTCGAAGGATGTTGGACTTAATCATTCGAGTGGCGAGCGGGGAGAAAACCAAGAGCGAACTAGCCGGAGTGGGTGACGAGGAATTCGCGCCTTGGATTCAGGGCCCGACGTTGTGAGCGCAGGAGGATAGCCGGAGGATCCCGGAACCTGAACCCTCGCGGAGTTGTTAGGCTTGCCCTAGTCAACAACCTCCGCGAAGCCGGAGGCTTGAGATAGCGTGATTCCGAAAAATTTTATCGCCAGGATCCTCAGACCTAAGAAAAGAAGGGGGGGATTCATGGCTAACAAATCACTTTCCATTTCCTTGAAACCCTCACCCCACCCGATGGGGAGAGGGCGTTGTTTCGAGGGAAACGAACACTCAATTCTTTTTCACAAATTGCCTCAGAAGTCTTGAGGACTGATTCTGCGAAGATTCGCCTTGGGCGCCTACGCTTTTAAGGATAAAAGATGCAAGTCCCTCGGCATGCCACTTGGAACTGTGATCGTCTTTAAGCTTGGTTTGGTCGCTGCGCGACCTGCCACCGCAGCTCACTCGTTTTGCGCCGAAATGCCGAGCGTGAACAGCAAGGGCCCCCCCACAGGACCATAATCGAATTCGATGCGGTCGATCACGACTTCCGGTTTTGGATTTTTCCAGCTCATTTTGAAGAGGCGGAACTGATGGTTGAATTTCCGACTTATCGCGTTGGACCCGGTCCAAGTGATCGGAGCACGGGATGGCGGCAACGAATCCATGGCGCCAGACCAGCCTCGGACATCCTGGCCATAGACAACCGGCACCGATGCTTTGGTGCGATCCGCGAAGTGAATGACGTACGAGGCGATGGTCAGACCGTCCTGGCCTGAGTTCTCGTACGTTGTGCTGTGCAGGAAATGAACAAATGCACCTTTCACGCCCACCGCGGCAGGCTGTGGCTTGCCAGTGCCAAGCCACGGCGAACTTCCACTCACGACGCCTCGCACGTCAAAAGAGACTCCACCAAAGTCGCGTACTCCAGTGGGCCAATCCTCCGGCATTTCCTCTTTGGACAAGAACCTCGTCGGTGAACCCAGGGAACTCGAGTAGCTCAGCGACAAATCGACGAGGTGGGCGGGCGTGGTCGAATCTCTGCGAGGGATGTTGAGTCGTTCACAGTTGACCACGCCCGCCTCGATCGTTCTGCCGAGCCTTAACAGGCAATTGCGAAACGCCAACCGCGCGGCGCCGAGTTTTCTCGAGACCCCGTCGGGTTTCTCCGAGAGCATCGGAAGGGCGTGTCGCCAAGCCTCGATCGCTGATTCGTCCTGTTTGGAGTCTTGCAAACAGTGCGCCCGGACAATCCAGTAATCGACGTCCTGCCGCGCGACTGGGATCCGGTTGAGCGACTCGAAGGCCCGCGAGGAGAAACCCAATCGCCCCCAGACGCAGGCCTGCAGGAGACCCGCCGAGTGATTATTGGGATCGAGGGTCAGCAACTCATAAGCGAAGTCCCATGAGTCTCTGGCCACACCACGTTGTCCCCGCAGTACAACTTCTGGGGTATTGAAATAGAATTCTGAAGTCCTCTCCGTGAGCGAGGCGAGCCGCTCGCGCGCGCCCAATTCCAATACCGTCAGGTTTCTCGGCGCAAGGATTTCCGCAAACGATTTGTCAACCGGTTGGGAGTTGGTTAGAAACCGGGCGAGGTATTCGCTGGCGGCCGTGGGGCTATGGGGCGTAATCGTTCGCGCCTCGGGATCCGCGAACAGCCACCGGGCATAGGCGGTGTAAACGTCGCGGGAATTGGCGCCCGCCATCAGTCGCCGCGCCTGTTCAAGGGATGCAACGGGATCGAATCCGGCACCCCCCGCATCGGTCGACGATACCCCAGCCAACGAATCCGCCAACGCCGGCAACCAGGACGGCGCCGGCCCGGAAATACGCGGCAATTCCCACAATCTGACCGCCCCGGAATCCTCCACCAAAACGAGTTGATTGCCGTCGGGACTGAAGCACACGTGACTAAAGCCGCCGCCGTAGGTCTGGACTTCGTCCGTCAGCGGCGTCCCGTTTGCTGCTTCGAACATCCGCCAACTCTGTTGTCCGGCAACCACCAAACGTTTGCCGTCTGGCGAGAACGCCACCTCTCCCGCATGAAAAAACGGTTTGGGAAGATCCGCGATGGTTTCACGGGTTTCCCATTTCCAAATCCGAACGTCCTCACCACCGGTGGGAAGGACCGCCAGCAGGGCGCCATCCGGACTGAATCTCATCGTTCGCAAGGA
>SXGS01274380.1_pt1 | contig 14887 bp, 15 predicted proteins | sample 3174681 | NCBI WGS metagenome assembly SXGS01 (sample SAMN11356861, study PRJNA531348) | freshwater metagenome | isolation source: freshwater sample F1-80 | place: China: Fuxian Lake, Yuxi | collected 2017-12-25
GCGCTAAAAAGCTCTTTGGGGCGGCTGCTGCGAACGTGCAGCCTCACTCAGGCTCCCAGGCAAATATGGGCGTTTATCTCGCCGTTGCGAAGCCTGGTGACACGATCCTGGGCATGGATCTCTCCCACGGCGGACACCTCACGCATGGTTCACCCGTAAACTTTAGCGGTTTGCTCTTTAAACCTGCTTCGTATGGTCTCGATCCGCAAACTCACCGGATCAACTTCGACACCGTCGTAAAGACCGCGCGCGAAACTAAACCCACGGTTCTAATCGCGGGCTACAGCGCATATCCTCGCGAGCTCGATTTTGCAAAATTCAAAGAGATCGCAAATGAAGTTGGCGCTGCGCTCGTTGTCGATATGGCTCACTTTGCTGGCCTCGTCGCAGGTGGTGTTCACCCTTCGCCGGTTCCCTACGCCGACTACGTCACAACAACGACGCACAAGACTCTTCGAGGCCCACGCGGCGGCATGATCCTGTGCTCAGAAGAGAACCTCAAAAAGATCAACTCGAAGATCTTCCCGGGCATCCAAGGCGGACCGCTTGAGCACGTGATCGCCGGAAAAGCGGTCGCGTTTCAAGAAGCTCTCCAGCCTGATTTTAAAACTTACGCTCGTCAGATCGTGGCGAACGCGAAGACTCTTGCCGAGGGTCTTCTCGGTAAAGGCGTTGAGCTCGTGACTGGCGGTACCGACAACCACTTGATCCTCGTGGATCTCTCGGCACGCACGATCACCGGCAAAGACGCCGAACAAGCGCTCGATAAAGCGGGCATCACGGTAAACAAAAACACGGTACCAAACGAAAAGCGTTCACCTTTCGTTACGAGCGGCGTCCGCATCGGCACGCCTGCGCTCACCACGCGCGGGATGAAAGAAGCCGAAATGAAGCTCATTGCTGGATGGATTTCAGAAGTCCTGGAGAACCCGGCTGAAGAAGCTACATCAAAACGGATCAAAGGCCAGGTTCGCGAGCTTTGCCAATCCTTCCCCATCTATCCTTGATACACTAACGGGCATGATGCGGATGAAAACCAATACACCCAACCAATGGCTGGGTCGCGCAGCGCTTTTGCGTGCGCGATCTATTTTGGCCTTTTCGGCCCTCATCCTCACCGCGACCGCTTGTCAGACGACATTTCAAGGTCCCGGCGAACTTAAAATCGGCACGGACCCTGGGAGTGAGTCGACCGCCGACGCAGGAGAAAAACGAAAACCCGCTCTCAGCTGGAACGGCGAGAAGCTCGTCGAAGTTGAGCAGTCCCAACAGCTCAAATTCGACTGGCCCGTGGATCAAGCGCGTCTTACGCGTGGATTTCTCACCAATCGTCGTCGCTCGCACTGGGGCTTAGACCTAGCCAACAAAAAAGGTACACCGATCTTAGCCTCTGAGCGCGGAACGGTGATCTACACCGGCCACGCATTCCGAGGTTACGGAAAGCTCATCGTGATCGAGCACAACGACGAATGGGCGACGCTTTATTCTCACCTCGATAAGATTCAGGTGAAAGAAGGCGACACCGTCGAAAAAGGCACGCAGATCGGCCTCATGGGACGTACGGGACGAGCAACCGGCGTGCATCTGCACTTTGAGCTCAGGCAGCATCGTCAGCCCATCAATCCCCTGGCGTACTTGCCGCCGTTTACGGGCGCGGGCGAGTTAGCCGAACAGTCGCGAGCCGCGCATGCGCGCCGAGTGACGAGCCGAGAGCGCCAAGAAGCGCGGCCGTAAAGAGCGTTAGACCGTAGAAGAAAACGGGCGAGGGAAGCGTAAGGAGTTTTGCCATACGCGAAGAAATCCGGAAGCCCGTTTCGAAATCCTGAACGAGGGCCGGCGCAAGCCACGCGACGGCCGCAATTAAAGTGGCAAGCCCCACTGCCCGCGGACGCTCAAAACGAATGAAGCCGTAAATCCCTGCCGGTACCGCCAGCGCCCACCAAGGGAAATAGATTCCAATAAAGACCATCACGACGACCAGGATTCCGGCGTCGATCATCTTTTCGCGCAGCAACTCACGAGAGTAAATAAGCATCGTTTATCTCCCCGCACTCGATCCGGCGGAAGCCTGCGACTCTTTCGGCAGGAGTTGTATCGCGTGCGAATGGCGCGCACCTTTTTCGTCAACTGACATGAGGAATTGGAGTTCTTTCATCTCACCCGTGCGCCACGCTTGAAGGAAGGTGTCGTAAGAAGGGCTTGAAGGATCGCCCGATTGCCCGCCTGGATAGACTCCCCACGCTCTCGGTTTTTTGCCTAGGGCTACAACCATCTTCCAAACGGGCCCGTGGTTTCCGTGATTGGCAAAGATTGAATACTCGTAGCCGCCGGCCGCAAAGTCGGTCTCGCCTAGGCCCGGGATTTTTGCGATGTGCTCAAATGTTGTCGGACGATACTTTGTCCAACCCCAGTCTTCGACATCATCATCTCCAGTTTCGCGCTCAAGCTTTCTCAACGCCTTCACGAAACTCACGCGCGCAAGATCCCTCAGAGTTTCTTTTTGCGGAGTCTTCGGTCGATCAAACCATCTTGCCTCAGGCTCGTGCGTGATCATCTCGAGCGTGCGATTAGCTGGCGGCAGCATGTAGTCTTTGCTGATCGGCAGATGCGCTGACCAGATTTCTTCAACGAGAGTTCCGTACCAAACGTAAAAGATCGTGGCCGCAGGCGAGTTCTCATCAAACTCGTAGTTCCACTTCGCGAGGGCTTCAACCACTTGGCGCGCTTGATCGGTCGAAGGAGTTCCGTCGCCGCTCAGCGCTTTAAGAAGCGTAGGTAAAACCGTTTTCGCGGGAAGCGAAACTTTATCCGCCTGCATGCGAACGATCTCTTCGGGCGAAAACTTAGGTTTTGATTTCAGCACTTCGTTGATGCGCATCCCACGAAACGGCGTTTCAAAAGGCCAGCCAAGGTAGTGTGGGTAATTTTCGTCCGTGGGCGCTTGGTTTGCTGAGCTCAAAAAACCGCGCTCGGGATTTCGGTAGAAAGGAACTTCTTCACGAGGAAGCCAACCCTTCCATTCGTAAGCCGAAGAAGATCCATCGCCGATCATGCGCCCTTGCCCGGGCCAGCGCACGGGGTACTTCCCCATATGCCAAAGTCCCACATCGCCCGTGTTGTCAGCGCAGAGAAAGTTTTGATCTGGAGCTTCAAAAGTCTCGATCGCCTCACGGCAGGCTTTCGTCGTACGCGCTCGGTTGAGCATGAGAAAGTTTTTAAGCTCGTTACTCGGGTCAAGCGCGCCCCAACGCATCGCTAAGCCCCGAGGAATGAGGGCGTTCAAAGGAACTTCGCTCTCATCGTATACGATCGGCCCAAGATGAGTATTTCGGGTGATCAGCACTTCGGGCTTCAACTCCCCTTTGATATGAATGAAGTGCTCCTGCGAGAGCACCGGACGCCAATCACCATCAAAGAGATACTCGCTCTTTCGCTCGTCACGGAATCGGAGTTCGTACCAATCGAGCACGTCCGTTCCGCCGTTCGTGACTCCCCAAGCAAGGCTCTGGTTGAATCCCAAGATAACACCAGGGGCTCCCGGAAGGGTGACTCCGTAGACGTTTTGCGTAGGGCTTACGAGCTGAAGCTCGTACCAGAGAGCCGGAAGACTCAAACCCAGATGGATGTCGTTACTTAAAATCGGAAGTCCGGTTGTCGACTTCTTCCCAGTGACGGCCCAGTTGTTACTGCCGTTTGAAGGATGCGGTGAAGGAATCGGATCAAGCTTGCGGAGATCCGGACGAAATTCCTTTTCGGGCTTTGTCTCCGGCGCACGCGTTGTAAACGACCATTTCGTCCCTTTCGGAACGATGGGCTCTGGAACCTTGAGGTTGAGCGGAAAGAGTTCCTCAAAATCGCCTTGAGAGAGTTTCAGCCGCGATCTTGTGAGAGGAAGATCCAAACTGTGGCCCGAGAGGTTATAGGCCATGAACTTCAACAGCAGCGCTGCTTTTTGCGTTGTCCAAGCCTCAGGACGCTGACCTAGAACTTTGTACTCAAAGGGCAGGGTCGCTGGACGAAGGGTGGCGATAAACGCGTTAACCCCTTGTACATAGGACTTAAGGGCCGAACTCGTCACCGGGTCTTCCATCATGAGCCGCGAGCTTTCTTTGGCCGCTTCGGGGAGCCCAACGCGTAAGAAGAACCGGTCGATCGGAAGCGCGTTTTTTCCGAGGATTTCGGAAAGCCGCCCAGAGGCAGCACGTGTGATGAACTCCATCTGCCAAAGCCGTTCGCTGGCGACGACCCAGCCCTGCGCTAAATAAAGATCATCATCGTTGGCCGCAAAGATGTGCGTGACCCGGTCCTGATCAATTTGGATCGTGACCGGTGCCTTCAGGCCCGGAATGTCGAGATCTTGCTTTCGGGCCGACTTGTGAATTGCCGACGGCGGTCGGATCCAAATGCCTTGATAGGGGGAAAGAAGCGGTCCAAGAGGCGGGAGCGGCCCTAACGGCCGATCGAAGAGAGCGATCACGCCGGCGAGAAGCGCGATGAGCAACGCGCTCCGGATCCAAAGATTTGCGACGATGGAGCCGAAGTTAGCCTTCGAAGGCACGGTTCACCTAAGGAAATGAGACTTGTTTATGGCAATGGGAAACGGCTTGAAGACTTAGCACTAAAGCTAGGCAGCACCAAAGGATTTCCAGTTAGCTAGAACAAAGAGGCCCAAAAAACAAAAAAGCGAGGTTCCCGTGAGGGAAACCTCGCCTCTTTTTAGCCCGATCTAAACAGCCTGGATTAGAGGCTCAAAGTCATGATCGCGCGGTAGGTAACTTCGTCAGACTTGTAGAGTTCAAAGCTGTTATCAGCTGCGAAAACCGCGCTGTTAGCAACAGAACCGATGAGGCTAACTTTTTCGAAGGGCGATACAACGATGTAAGTTTCGTTGTAGAACGCGTCTTCGCGCTGAACGGGCGTGCCGGCGAAGCTACGCTTCGTCGTGTTCTGCGTGCCGATGTCGTGGTAAATCGAGAACTTAGGAGTGATCTCGTAACCGAATTCGAGGTACTGCGACCAGAGGTAGTGGTCGTTAGCATTGAGCTTCTTCGTAACCGCTTTTGTCGTCGGGTCTACAACGTCAGATTCGAAAGCGTCGATCGTGTTGAAGTTGTAGAAGAAATCGCCCCACCAAGAAGCGTTGAATTTACCGAACGAACGACCAAGCGTCACGAGCGTGTAAGCAGCGCCGCTTTGCTTTGTGATGAAACGCGAGCGTTCACCCGTCGGAGCGTAGAAGCGACCTTCGAACGTCAGGTTTAAGTCCGCAGGCAAAGTCGCAACTTTGGAGTTTGTGTAAGCAAGGTAAGTGTCGCCGATATGGGCTGCACCTTGGCGCTCAGCGTTTGCATAATCGTAAGTCACAACGCCGCGGGCTTGGACTTGTTGAGTGTCGTCAAGTTTGTACTTGAGGTAGAAACGATTGATGCCCGTTACAACGGGAACACCTTTTTGGATGCTGCTGTCGCCAGCGTCAGCACGTGTATAGAACGTGAATCCGAACGGGCTTTTCTTCGGAACTGTTGTTTCAACCGAAGCGATCGAAGTTGCGGGAGTATTGGGAGCTGCAGGGCCGCCCAACGTGGGAGGAACTGTAGCTTGAGTGTCGGGGACGATCGTTGCCGCGCTCTCCGAACCTGCTGCTGGAGCCGGTCGCGTTGCTTGCGCCAATTTGATCGAGCCTGCTTTTTTCGAAGACTGCGCTTTTGTAGTCTGCGCGAATGCGGAGGAAGCAAGGATGCATGTCGCTGCCGCCGTAAGAATCAGTTGACCCCTCATTAGTAACCCCCCATGTGAGCGTATAAACGCCGTGGCTTTAAATTCGTACTCGTTTAACTCAAGTCGGCCCGGTTTTCACCTGGCCGGTATTCTTTTGGCCCCGTCAGGCCTTTTGGTCTTAACGACTTTTCCAAGTCAGCAAGGCCTGTGCCATTTTTCGGTCAAGTTCGAGAGCGCTCGTTCATTTATACGGGTTTTGCCGGGCGGTAAAGTCGAAACTCTTTTGGTCGCCTATCAGAAATTTCAATCCCGGCTGGTAACTCTACACGGTGCAAAACGCGGGGGGCCTAGCGCGTAACCCATTGTTTCCCTTGCTCCAAGCGGTTTTCGGGGCGACTCTTCCCGCCTCTCTTTTCAAAAGTGCCGAGATCTTCAGGCCGACAGGAGGACACGAAGTGGTGCCACCGAAAAAGGCGTTCGACGCGATTAAGGAATCCGATGAGCGCAAAGAACACTGGGCGACGCTGAAAGAACTCTCCTCCTATCTCTGGCCCAAAACGCGCCCGGATTTACGCGTGCGGGTTGTTTTGGCCCTGGTTTTCCTCCTCGCCGCCAAGGGAATCAACGTCTACGTACCCTATATTTTGAAGAGAGCCGTGGATGAACTCGCGCCAGCAGATGGTAAAGAGATCGCCCTCGCTGCCGTACTGGGGCTAATTTTAGCCTACGCGGTCGCACGTCTCCTTTCGCAAGCTTTCGGCGAACTCCGCGATCTCGTCTTTGCGCGCGTCAGCCAGCACACCCAGCGGGTGATCGGGCTTCAAACGTTTGAACATCTGCATTCGCTCTCGTTGTCGTTTCACTTGGATCGCCAAACGGGCGGGCTCTCCCGCGTTATCGAGCGAGGGACACGAGGAATCCAAACCGTCCTTTCTTTCATGCTCTTCAATATCCTTCCGACGCTTCTCGAAGTTGGCCTGGTTGCCATCATTCTCTGGGCGGCTTTCGGTTGGCCCTTCGCTCTCGTTACCTTCATCACGATCGCGGGCTACATCGGCTTCACTCTGGCGATCACAGATTGGCGCGTGCAATTTCGTCGGACGATGAATCAAAAAGATTCCGAAGCGAACACGAAAGCTGTCGATAGCCTCCTGAATTTTGAAACGGTGAAGTACTTCGGCAACGAAGAACACGAGTACAAGCGGTTTGATTCTGCCCTGGCTGGTTACGAGAAAGCAGCGGTGAAAAGTCAAACGACGCTCTCGCTTCTCAATATTGGTCAAGGTGCGATCATTGCCGTGGGTCTAATTGCCGTGATGGGATTGGCCGCGCAAGGTGTGGCAAACGGTAAAATGAGCGTTGGCGACTTCGTCCTCGTCAACACTTACCTCATTCAGCTCTACCTACCCCTCAACTTCTTGGGCTTTGTTTATCGTGAAACGAAGCAGAGTCTCGTCGATATGGATAAGATGTTTGAACTTCTCCATGTTCATCGCGACGTTCAAGACATCGAAGGTGCTCCGGATCTCAAGGTATCAGCGGCCACGATTGAATTTGAAAACGTGAGCTTTGGCTACACGACAGACAGACAAATTTTAAACAAAATAAGTTTTAAAGTCGCGCCGGGCTCAACCGTGGCGATCGTCGGCCCGAGCGGCGCTGGAAAGTCGACGATCTCTCGTCTTCTCTTTCGATTTTACGACGTGAATGGCGGGGCCATCCGTATCGACGGTCAAGATATTCGCGAGGTGAAGCAGAAGTCCCTTCGCCGGGCGATCGGAATTGTTCCGCAAGACACCGTGCTCTTCAACGACACGATCGGATACAACATCGGCTACGGAAATCCCGAAGCTGGTGCGGAGCAAATCAAAACGGCGGCTCAACACGCCAAAATCGACCGGTTTGTAGAGAGCCTTTCGGGTAAATACGAATCGCTTGTTGGTGAGCGCGGGTTAAAACTTTCGGGCGGCGAAAAACAGCGCGTGGCCATTGCACGAACGATTTTGAAGAACCCGCCGATTCTCTTGTTTGACGAAGCGACCTCCGCTCTTGATTCGCACACCGAGCGGGAAATTCAAGCATCTCTCCACGATGTTTCTAAAGACCGCACGACACTCGTCATCGCGCACCGACTCTCAACGGTCGTCGATGCCGACGAGATCCTGGTCCTTAAGGACGGTCAAATTCTTGAGCGCGGTCGCCATCAGCAGTTATTAGCGCTCAAAGGCGAGTACGCCTCCATGTGGTCGCGTCAAGCGGAAGCGCGAGAAGCCGCGGAAAAGCTTGCGCAGGTTGCAGTCGACGCCTGAGGGGAAGCGACCTCGTAGCTTTACTAAATATTATTTGTTTGAGTGTTGGAGTTGACCGAGATTTTAAGTCGGGAACGTTCGGGACAAGATTGTCGCGTCCGCTAAAAATCGCAAAGAAGCGTTATGTTACAGTCGGGAAAATTCGAAGTAATTCTAGAAGGTTTGAGTGATCAGGGATTTTCGGTCGTTTCTGACTTCCTTGATTCCAGTTCAGTTGCGCGGCTCAACGCAGAATTCGATGAGCTTTACCGGAAAGGTGCTTTTGCACGCGCCAAGATTGGCAAAGGCTCGTTAGCTTCGGCCAATGACGAAATTCGCCGAGATGAGATCTTATGGTTCGATGATCGGAGTCTTGGACCGGCTCAGAAGGAGTTCTGGGGTGAACTTATACGTCTTAAAGAGGCGCTGAACGAGAGATTGTTCCTAGGGCTTTGGGATCTCGAAGGTCATTTTGCTCTTTATCCGCCAGGCGGTTTCTACCAGCGGCACCTTGATCGGTTCAGTAACGATGATGCCCGCACGGTTTCGATCGTATTCTACTTAAATGACCACTGGCGCCCCGGGGATGGCGGTGAACTCACGATTTATCAGGACGGTGAATCTGCTCGAATTGTGGAACCGCGAGCAGCAACGCTTGTTTGTTTTTTGAGTGATCGAATTGAACACGAAGTTCAGCCCGCCCATCGCGAAAGGCGAAGTTTTGCGGGCTGGTTCCGAAGGCGAAAGGCTTAGTTTGCGCCGATGAGGACGGAAGGACTTCCATCACATTTTTTGAGAGCCCGCGTCTCTGCGCCGCTGGCCTCGGTTCCCTGCTTAAGGGAGATCATTGCGTTCACTTCGCCGTCTTTCTCAAAATTCTTTTTGTTGAGCAGAACTTCTTGGCGAAACTCGATGATCATCTTCGGCGCGACGATGGCTTTGTAGTTGTCACTCACCTCGATGCCAGCTGCCCAGACCGGATAGCCCAGGTTCAGCGTGACAAAGAGTTCGTCGCCGTGCTTTGAGAGCGAGTTTATGCACTGAATTTCCGGAGTGTAGAGGATATTTCTTTTATCACCGGAAGTAGTGTCTTGAGCCGTGAGTTTATAGCCTAACTCCGCTGGCGCCTTTAGGATCCAGCCATTGAACAACTCTTCGTACGCCGACATCGGAATCTCGAGGCTCTTCTTCTCCAGCCATTTCTCAGAAGAGATCGCGCCTTGAGCGCATTTCTCGCTTGCGCGAGCACCGCCGAGGGCCGTCGGAAGATCCGTGCAAGCTACGTTCGTGAAAATGCCCACCGGCTTTTTATTCTTCGTTGCTTCGCCATTTACGACAGATTTATCGATCCCGCCGTGCACGAGAGCGCGGACGCGGCCTTGAGAATCAACGGCAGGTGAACCAGAGTTTCCGCCGATGACCTCGCAGCCGACGAACGTCCCGACCATCGCGTTCGGATGGGTGAATCCAGGCGTGAGAACTGTTTCGTAAACCGCATCACAAGTTTTTGGATAGAGAAGACCTTTGATCGAAGTCTTGCTCTGCGGATCAACTGTGTAAGCTGTCAGCTTTAGACCTTCAGGAAATCCATCGCGAGCAAGGCTTAAAGGTTTGCGGGAAACTGCGCGCGCCAATTTTAATATCGCGTAGTCGGGTTTGGAGAGAAAGTCCGCATCTGATTTATTATGTGTGATCGTGGATGCCGAAATGACCTCGGCGCAAGCGACCTTTTCGGCTTTCTTGTCTTGGGTTTCGGGAAAAAGCATCTGCAAATTCTTGCGGCAATCAGCACCCGGCTTTTTGATTTCTTCGGGAACACAATGCGAGTTCGTCATGAGAATCTGATCGGTCACGAGAAACGCCGTACACTGACCATCACCGAGGGTCGTGTGGATCGCAAGCATTCCCACGCCTTCGGGACAAGAAGCAGGGTCCTTCGATTGACATGTCACTGATGCGTTTTCGAACGCGACGCCCTCAACCCAGTACGGACCGGCCGGATCGGTCGACTTAGCTGGCGAGCCGCCACACGCGGAAAGTGAAAGCAGGGCAAGCGCAGCGCTAATTGAAAAAACGACTCGAGCATGGCTCACTTTCGGCACCTCGCGCGCAACAAAATTTAAGATTTGAAACTGTCTACGGAGTTGAACCTTAAGCACTCTCGATGCCGATTGGTCCACGGACGTATTCGCTCTCAGCGAAGCGTGTAGGTAATTCGTTTAGGTGGCCCGGAAGAAACTTCAGCGCGCGTAAAATGGTCCAAATCCGACGGCAGAATTGAATGACAATTCGCGCTCAAGGATTCGTGAAAAAAATTTTTAAGGGAAAATTGGTGGTCCGAACAGGACGCGGGGTTTGTTTGTCATAATGCCACCTTGTACGGTTGTGCACGGAAAAGTGCACGGAGCGCTGTCGGGTGTCTTTCACTCAAGAGTCACCTCCGATTCCTCCGGAAGTCGCACGACGGTGGAGGCGGCTTTTGTGTCCTGAGTTCCGAGTCGGCCGTACACGGCGTCGTACATCCGAAGGCTCATGCCTAAGTATGAAGCGGCGACGGCTGGAGGCACATTGCTCGTCTTCAATCGGTTCGCACAGGTGTGTCGGAAGTCGTGAAAGTGTCCCTGGATCGAGAGCGAGCGCTTCAGCTTCTGCCATTCTTTATCGAAGACACGCTGATCTTTATGTGCGCCCGGATTGTGGACCTGCGGAAAAAGAAAACGCGACGTGGATCCCACGATCTCCAGCTGACTTTTCAGATCCTCGAGTACAGCCTCGTTCACTGCGATCGTGCGATCGAGGTTCGTCTTCGTCTGCCGGATCGCGACGGTGCCCTCCTTTAGATCGAAGTCTGAGACCTGCAGTTTTGCGATCTCACCGGCGCGCATGCCCATAAAGAAACCGAACCGGAGAAAGAGGCGGAGCTCGAGATTGTCTATGCACGCTGTGAGAAAACGCTGCATCTCGTGATTCGTGTAAATCCGCATCGCCTTCTTCGATCCTTTGACCGACGGCAGCTGTGGGACTTTCACGAGCAGATCTTTTGCGTATGCGTAGCGGAGCGCCTTCATCAGATATTTCTTCTCATTGAAAAGAGAAGAGTTCGGTCGATTCGCGCGCTGCGCACGGACGTACCGAGGCCAGTGATCGGCGATCTCCTCAAGGAAGCGCTGTCCGAAAGCTGGCAGCAGCTGATTCTCCCCGACGCTGATCATGCGTTTGAGAGTCGTGCCTTTGGCAAAAGCTGCCGTGTCTTCCACGAGCCGCTCCCAGACCTCTCGAAATAGTGTCTGACCTGGCTCGAACTTCTTGTCGTCGTTCGACCACTCAGCGTACATGCGCTTCGCCTCTTTCAGCGCGAGCGTCTGGTTATCTTTCCCAGTCGATTCATACAGAGGTTTTCTCGGAGCCGCATCGGCACGCACGTACCAGAATCGACTATTTTTCTTCTTCACGAGCCGGAAGGCTCCATAGTGAATTGTATCTGAGCTGGACATGACTCTCCTCTCTGTCATAGCACACGGAGGCTCTGCGCAACGCCGAGCACCTGCTTCTTCTCTACATGGAGGAGACCATCAGTCAGTTTGTATTTTCTGATTTTGTGTTTGCGACACCACTTCGACCAAGTGGTGCGAGATTCAAAACCGAGCATTCGCATCGCGAGCTGCTGAGGAATGTAAACCTCTTCGATCATTGATGTGGTCAGTGCTGCCGTCATCGCCGCCTCCATTGCGGGTCACACCATGCTGATGTTCTACGTGGAACTAAATAACTTTTAGTTACCAGGAAGCCTCGTACGCGACTGAGCGAATCTCGCCGTCCTTTTTCTCTCCGACCCATTTGAGTGCGCGATCGAAGATCGCGAGAGTCTCCTCGTCCTCAGTTCCGTCGCTGTGGCCGAAGAAGAAGCCAGTCGTGTGTGGGAGTGATTTGTCTCTCACTGCCTGCATGATCGTCTGTATGTCCGCTTCGCTAAGATCGATCTCTCGGCAGTCATCCACGCCGTTGCAAAAAGTCTTTACGATGAAGCCGTGCAGATTCGGATGTTTTCTCCAGTATCCGAGCCGCAACGTTTTCTCGCGCACAACGAAGCCATCCTCCACGAGATTTTTCTCGGGATTTTGGAAGTCTCTGTAAAAGTACTTTTTGCCGACGAGATACATATCGAGTCCCATTTGACCCCCTTCACCTCAGGGATCCCCGCGCATCTTCTTGTTTTCCATCACAAAAATTTCCTAGGTTTACGGATAAGTTTTATGATTGCGCTGCGCGAGGATCACTCAGGCCTCATCTCTCGATCGGGATGAGCCCGGCGATCAGGTTTGCCGCGATGAAAAACGCCACGGCGAGAAAAACGAAAAACGCTTTCCTAAATAGATCCTTCCATTTTTGCATCCGCTGCTCCTTGCGATACTGCGTCCACTCCGTGCTCGCGAGCCCAGTCCTCATAACTGAGCGCGATTTCGTTTCTGATTTTCGACCTCTCCACGTAGTGGAGGTATCTGTCCCACGGCGGTAATGACCCCAGCGCACTGTGCTCCCTTTCTGATGACGCTTGAATTTCATTGCTCCTCGACATCAGCACCTCCTTGGCGTCTGCGTGATCTAAGTCGTTCGCAGGCTCTGCAATACCTTCGTGGTGAATTTCTTCTTCGATCGATCGCGATGCGGACGTTTTCGCCGATCATGAGATGTCCTCTGACGCATGCTTCGCGCTGGGCGGGATCTCGACGACGTCCCTTGGATGCGCAGTCGTCCATGTTATCTTGCTGTGTTCCGACGAATAGGTGATCCGGATTCACGCAGGAAGGATTGTCGCACGTGTGGCAGACATAGAGACCGGCTGGAATCTCACCTCTGAAAAGCGACCATGCTACGCGCGAGGCGATGGTGGACGTTCCGTTGATCTTGAACTTCGGGTAGCCACGAGAATTATGATTTGAACGGAAACCCCAGCATCCACTTTCATGTCGGATGATCTTCGATTCGAACCTTTCGCGCACGTCGGACTTCGGTTTCACTCACCCTCCGCTCGAGCAATGAGAAGCGAATCTCTGCTTGATTCATAAATATAATCAGGATCGCGAAACTTCGAGGGCCGCTCACACATGAGCTTCGCAAATGCAATGCTGATGTCTTTCTGCAAGTCATGTCCGGCTTCAGCGACAGCCACAAGGCCGGCTTCTATCGCATCACCGGAATCAGAGCGATCGACTCCATTTACATAGAAGGACTTGAGATCGCCGTGCTCCTCGAAAGTAAAATCAAGAACGATGATCGGTGATATTTTATAAGTCAGCTCTACGATCATTTCTTTCCTCCCTTGCTTGGCTGTTTCATTAGTTGACGAAGAGCTCCGATGAATCGTTCCGCCTCTTCTGGGAAAGGTGTCTTCGTTTTGCCTGTCGCGAATCCTTGCTTCCAGTTAGAGAGCTGCTTTTCGGCTGCGATCATGCCGTCAGTGCCGAGGTCTCCGAGGGCGATACCGTGCGCCCCTTCGGGATACTTGAATGGATAGATCCAGGTGCGAGGATCTTCGGGATCGACTGGCGGCGCAGGAGGATTTGCGGGTGCATCGACGATACGCTCACCCTCGTCTAACTCATCGGCTGCGAACTGAGTGCCATATCCACACAGAGCGAGCGCTCGCCCGAGCGCGCCTGTCTCTGCTTTTTCCAAGAAATCGGCAAAGTGACCTTTGTCCTCGCGCTTGTGAGCATTCGCGATTGCGACACCGTTAGCATCGAGCACTTCGGCGAACGCGATTGCATGCGTTTCGCCGAGCTGTACAAACGTCGTTTTGAATCGCCAGTCAGGGTGCTCTTCTCTGCACCACACGACGCGATACTTAACTTCCATGTACTCTTTCCCTCGCTGATTTAGCAGAGGCAGACGAGTACCTTTCGGTGTGTCCCAGTGAGGGCGAGGTTGACTCATGCAGTAACCTGCTTAGTCGACGGTCTCATCTCCAGCTTTTTCGTGCGGATGAGTCTTGCTCCGGCTGAAGCGACGCCATTTTTTAGAAGAGCTTTGACCAGCGTGAGGGAGACTTCTCTCTTCGTTTTGAACGCGGCCTCTGGAAGTTGATTTTCATCAGTGATCTCGACCGACGGAGGATTCAATTTGATGCGTGCTTCGTACTGCACTCCATGGAGAGTTTCGATTTGATTGTTTTCCATCGCCGCGAGCATGTTCGACTCGAGTCGGTCGGCGGCTGAGTACATCCGCTTCTTCAGCAGTGCGAGCGACTTTTCCTGAGCTGCGAGGTAATCACCCATCGAACGAAAGCGATCGATTTGGAATTTGTAGCCGTCCACCTTCGCTGGAATGTTCAGCTCCGTGACCTCGAGGATCGCCTGCACCTCGGGCGCGTCGAGATCTCCCTCGTGCTCGAGCAGAATCTGCTCTTTCAACGCAGCTTGGGACATTAGAGCGTAGAGACTTTTCTGATCACCCATTGGGCCTCCTCTGAAACCTTTGCGCGCACCACGGCCTTCGTTTGACGCTCGCGTCAAAACGCTGTAAAAGTTACCTACGGTTGGAAATTGGCAATCTTAGGAGCCCGTTCGCTCCTCAGCCTGATCACCCATGAGGTCGTCTTTAGTGGTCTCGAGCGCCTGTGCCATTAACATCAGAATCGGCCTGCTGGGCTTCTTCCCGCGAAGAATGTTTCCCAGCGACTTCTCTTCGATGCCGCACTTCTGTGCGAGCCAGCGCCGCGTCCGACCTCTCTCTTCTAATAACTGTCGTGCCCGAGTTGGATTCCACATATGGGGTGTACAATGCACCTTCGATATACTTTTGTCCATCTTTTCTGTACTAAAGTACACTCTGGGGGCGGCGCGTGGATAAGCCCTCGAAAAACCTCGCTCTGCAGATTGAAA
>SXGS01421743.1_pt1 | contig 14885 bp, 10 predicted proteins | sample 3174681 | NCBI WGS metagenome assembly SXGS01 (sample SAMN11356861, study PRJNA531348) | freshwater metagenome | isolation source: freshwater sample F1-80 | place: China: Fuxian Lake, Yuxi | collected 2017-12-25
ACACCTGAAAATATTAAAAATGCTGCAATCGAAGCAATTAAAAGAGGGGATACTAAGTACACAGCTGTAGATGGAACTCCTGCTTTAAAAAAAGCTATTCAATCTAAATTTTTAAGAGAAAACAAACTCAGTTATGGACTAGATGAAATAACAGTTGGAACAGGAGGTAAGCAAGTTCTTTACAATACTTTCATGGCAACCATGAATAAAGGCGATGAGGTAATTATTCCTGCTCCTTACTGGGTTTCTTATCCTGATATGGTTTTATTAGCTGGCGGATCACCTAAAATAGTTGAATGTAGTGAAACCGAAGAATTTAAATTAACTCCCACAAAACTTCAAAAAGCTATTTCAAAAAAAACAAAATGGTTTATTTTAAATTCACCTTCAAATCCAACTGGTGCATGTTATTCAAAAAAAGAAATTGAAGATTTAGGAAAAGTCTTAATTAAAAATAAACATGTTTATATTTTAAGCGATGATATCTATGAACATATTGTATTTGATAATTTTAATTTTTTTACTATCGGGCAAATTAAAGAATTAAAAAGCAGAACTATTACTATGAACGGGGTAAGTAAATCTTATTCAATGACCGGCTGGAGAATAGGTTATGCGGGTGGACCCAAAGAAATTATTAAAGCTATTGCTAAAATTCAATCTCAATCAACAACTAATCCTTCATCTATCAGTCAAGCAGCTGCTGTAGAAGCATTAAATGGACCACAAGATTTTATTAAAATTAGATCAGACTCTTTTAAAGAAAGAAGAGATTTTGTTGTTAGAGAATTAAATAATATTAAAGGTATTTCATGTTTGAATCCAGATGGAGCCTTTTACGTTTTTCCAAGCTGTAAAAAAATTTTAAGCAAGAAAACAAAATTAAAGACAGATCAAGAATTTGTTGAAAAATTATTAGAACAAACTGGCGTTGCGGTTGTTCAAGGCTCTGCCTTTGGACTAGATGGCTACTTTAGAATTTCCTACGCAACATCGATGGAAAATTTAAAGAAAGCTATTGAGAGAATTAAATCTTTTTGCGATAGATTATAAAATTTAAAAAAAAATAAATTAATTTAACTTAAATATTATTACTAACTTTAATATTCCTGTGATGATAAAAAAAAGAGATCTATATTACGAGAGAATACCTACTAAACTTTTAAGAGAAGATATTAGATTATTAGGAACGTTTCTTGGCCGTATTATAAAAGAACAAGAGGGTATTACTTTTTTTAAGACAGTAGAAAAGTTAAGAATACTCTCCAAAAATTCTTTATACGATAAAAATAAAAGTAAAATTTTTTCAAAAATTTCGAAAGAAATTAAGAAACTCGCACCTAAACAAATATTTAAATTAACAAGATCTTTTTCACATATTCTAAATTTAATGAATTTAGCAGAATCTGTTGATGCCTCCAGAAAACTTATTGAGTATGAAAATTCTTCTCAAAAAAATAAGGATCAAAGTTTATTTATCGAAGATATAATTGAAAATTTATTTAAGAATAAAAATATTTCTAATAGTAAAATTTATGAAAAAGTAAAGAAATTAGAAATTAATATTGTTCTAACAGCCCACCCAACCGAAGTAAAAAGAAGAACCCTAATCCAAAAATATGCCAATTTGACTGAATTATTAGAACAAAGACATCTTTATAAAAAATATCCTTCAAAAATTTTAGCTATAGATGAAAAACTTTATAGTGAAATATCAATCATTTGGAAAACTGATGAAATAAAAAGAGTAAAGCCCTCGCCGTTAGATGAAGCTAGATGGGGACTAGCAGTTATCGAAGATAGTTTATGGGATACCATTCCCAAAGTTCACAAAAGATTAAATGATATTTTTAAAAAAAATATGGGAAAAGATTTACCTAGAAATTTTAATCCTATTCAATTTGGATCCTGGATGGGAGGAGATAGAGATGGTAATCCTTACGTAACAGCAAATATAACTAAAAAAATTATTCTATATTCAAGATGGCAAGCTGCAAAGTTATATGAAAAAGAGCTTACACAATTAATTCAAGATTTATCCGCAGAAGATTGTTCAGCAAAGATTAAAAGATTTACTGGTAAAACTTTTGAACCATATAGAGTTTTTTTAAGGCCAGTTAGAGACAAGGTAAGATTAACTCATTTATTAATTGAGGGATATCTTAATCAAAACAAACCTTTAGATGAAAAAAAATTATTAAAAGATAAAAATGAAATTGAAGAACCACTTAGAGCGGTCAGAGACTCATTGCTTTTAAATAAAGGACAACATATTGCAAATGCAAATTTATTAGATTTAATTAGAAGAGTTAAATGCTTCGGTATCAGTCTTGTAAAACTTGATATAAGACAGGAGTCATCTAGACACATAAAGTTATTAATTGAAATTATTAAAAAAAGTTATAAAAAAGATTATTTAAAATTTTCCGAAATTGAAAAAGTAAATTTACTTTCATCATTAATAAAACAAAAAAAAATTTTAATACATAAAATAAGCATAAAAGATACTGAAAATAAAGAAGTTTGGAATACCTTTATAGAACTAACAAGACAGCCAAGTGCTTGTCTTGGTGCTTATATAATCTCTATGACTTCAAATGCTTCTAATATTTTAGAAGTCTATTTTTTGCAAAAACAATCTAAAATAAAAAAGTTATTAAGAGTTGTTCCACTTTTTGAAAAATTAGAGGATTTAAAAAATGCAAAAAAAGTTATGGAAAATCTTTTTAAATTACCGTGGTATCGAAAACTAATTAATAATAAACAAGAAGTGATGATTGGCTATTCAGATTCCAGTAAAGATGCTGGAAAATTATCAGCCAGCTGGTACCAATTTAAAATGCAAGAAGAATTAAGAGATTTGGCTATAAAATATAAAGTTCAATTAACTTTTTTTCATGGCAGAGGAGGATCACCCGGTAGAGGGGGCGGGCCAATACAAGCGACAATGAAATCTTTACCTTCGAGAACAGTTGATGGAAAAATACGTATTACAGACCAAGGTGAAGTTGTTCAGCAGAAATATGGTTATAAACCTTTGGCTGAATATAATCTTTGTAGTTATATAGGCGCAGCTATGGAAGCAACATTAAGCCCACCTCCAAAACCCAAAAAAAATTGGCGAGACTTAATTGAAAAAATGTCAGACATTTCAACTTTAGCCTATCGAAAAAACATTAATCAAAGTGAGGATTTTGTTAGATATTTTAAAACCGTTACTCCTCATCAGCCTTTGAATAAACTTTCAATTGGTTCAAGGCCCTCTAAAAGAAAAAATGTTGATAATATTCAAAGCTTAAGAGCTATTCCGTGGGTTTTTGCGTGGACACAAATTCGTTTGATGCTTCCAGCTTGGCTTGGAATTACTGAAGCATTGAGATACGCATCAATAAAAAAGTTTTCTAAAACATTATACGATATGGAAAAGAATTGGGCTTTTTTTAATTCTACTATGGATATATTAGACATGGTAATTTCTAAAGTTGATACGGAAATTTCAATTATTTACGAAAATAATTTAGCTGATGAGTCATTAAAAAGAATAGGAAAAAGATTACGTTTTCAATTTGATACATTAGTTAAATTACATAATAGAATTACACCTAAAGAAATAGTTATAGAAAGAAAAAAATTTAGGAAAACTTTATTTGTAAGAAATAATTACACAGAAATGTTAAATATATTACAAGCAAATATCATGAATAAAATTAATAATAAAAAATATAAAAAATTCGATCAAAAATTTCTTGACGATGCTTTAATGACGTCAATAGCAGGTATTGCTGCCGCGATGAAGAATACTGGGTAAATATATACACTTATATCAAAGTGTAGAAATAGATTTAAAATTTATATTTTTTTAGTTGTGTGATAAAAATTTCTCTGCTTCAAGCGCAGCCATGCAACCCATACCTGCAGCAGTAACAGCTTGTCTAAATTTTTTGTCTTTAACATCACCCGCCGCAAACACTCCTGGTATATTTGTTTCTGTGGAATCTGGTTTTGTAGTTAAATAACCTTGTTTATCCATATCTAATTGGTTTTTAAATAAAGCAGTCGCAGGATCGTGCCCAATCGCTATAAATAAACCATCTACTTTTAATTCAGTAACTTTATTAGTTTTTAAATTTTTAATTTTAATTGCATTCAACACTTTAGGATTAGATTTACCGATAACTTCTTCTACAGCACTATCCCAAATAATTTCTATTTTTTTATTAGCTTTAAGTTTTGTTTGAAGTAATTTTTCAGCTCTTAATTCATTTCGTCTATGGATAAGTTTAACTTTTGAAGCAAATTTAGTTAAAAAAATTGCCTCTTCTACAGCAGCATTTCCTCCACCTACAACAGCAACTTCTTTTTCTTTAAAAAAGAATCCATCACAAGTCGCACATGCCGAAACTCCAAAACCTCTAAATTCTTGCTCACTCTTTAAATTTAACCAGCGTGCTTGAGCACCAGTTGTAATAATAACTGCCTCTCCAGTATAAACCTGACCGCTATCACCAATTGCTGAGAAAGGTTTTTTTGATAAATCAACTTTACTTATGTGATCTTGAATCATTTCAGTTCCAACGGCTTCTGCTTGACCTTTCATTTCATCCATTAACCACGGACCCTGAATAATTTTTGAATAACCAGGGTAATTTTCTACATCTGTAGTTTTAGTTAATTGCCCCCCAGGTTCAGAACCGTAAACTAAAATAGGGTTAAGCATTGCTCGTGCTGCATAAATTGCAGCAGTATACCCAGCAGGTCCTGATCCAATAATTAACACTTTTGTATGTTTAGCTAATTTATTATTCATTCTATAGAAGATATATAGTAACAAATGTTAATATTAAAAGCATTACTTTTGACACAAGGTATGCACGGCATGATCAGTCAAGTTGAAGGTTTAGCCAAAGCTCTTAATTTAGATTTTAAGCATCAAACTATAAACTTAAAAAGTTTTTGGAATTTTATTCCACCAAAATTTACTCCGGTTACAGCAAATATATTAAATGAAAAGTTTATTTGCGATGCAAAAGTAATTATATCTTGTGGAAGAAAAAGCGTCATATCCTCTATTGCGTTGAAAAGAAAATTTGGTAAAGATATATTTAATATTCATATTCAAGATCCTAAAGTAGCTATTTCTAACTTCGATCTCATTGTTTGCCCAAAACATGATAATTTAAAAGGAGAAAATGTTTTACAAACTACAGGAGCAATTCATTATCTTTCAATTAAAGAGATAGAAAATAATTTAAACTATTTAAAAATAGATAAAGCTAATAAAGAATTAGTAGCTTTTATTATAGGCGGACCTAATAATTATTATAATTTTTCAGAAAAAGAAGTAGATAAAATTTTTAGTAAAATAAAAATTATATTTTCTCCTGACAAATATAAAATCATTATTATTCCATCTTACCGAACACCAAAAAATATTATTGAAAAAGCATATAATATTTTTAGTCACGACCATTTAGTTGTTAAGTCAGTTGACAAAAGTGCTTATCTATCAGCACTAAGCCGAAGTGATTATATCGTAGTTACATGCGATTCAACTTCTATGATTTCTGAGGCAGCTATGACGGGTAAGCCAATTTATATTGCAAATATGAAACCCAATAAAGAGAATAGAAGATTTAAAATATTTTATGCTCAACTCAAAGAAATGAATATTATAAAAGATTTAGAAGACAAAGTTGAATCATGGTCGTATAATCATTTAGATGAAGTTAATCGTATAGCGCCAATTATAAAAGAAAAAATGAAATTAAATGGAATTTATTAAAGCATTAAGATCAAAAACAAAATTTTACAATTCTCCTTTTAAACATTGGGAAGTTAATGAACCTTTGACTAGTTCTGCTATTAAAGAAATTTGCAATACTTATATTGCAGATCCAAAAGTTGATAATTTTAATTATGATGGAACTAGAGCAATTGATGGAGGAGAGGGCACGTACCGAGAGGGTATTAAAGATGGTGGAAAGGCAAAAAAATATAGATGTTTTATTAATATAGAAAATTCAAATAAATTTCCTCACCTTTTAAAATTTATAGAAGAGTTAAGATCAAAAGAAGTTCATCAGTATATCGATCAATTGATAAAAAAAGATCTTTCAAAATCTTATGTAAGAGTAGAGGTGATTTGTGACCGAGAAGGTTTTTGGCTCAAACCACACTGTGATATTAAAGAGAAATTAATGTCCTCCTTGTTTTTTGTTAATCCTTTTAATGAATCGGAAAATTTAGGTACAGATTTTTATGATAAAGACTTAAAAAAAGTTAAGACCGTTTCTTATAAGAACAATTATGGTTATTTTTTTACTAGTGGCCCAAATACCTGGCATGGAATGGAGAAAAAAGAGATAAAAAAAGAAAGACGATGTTTGCAAGTTAATTATGTTTCTTTTGATACTGACTGGCAAGTTAAAAACTGATATGTTTAAAATTAACTAAGGATAAATATGTCAACATATGCATGTTCTAAATGTGGAATGTCTGTCAACGCTACTTGCGGAAAATGTAATGCTCCATTAGTTAACGGCAACTTAAAATTAGATAATGGAACTTCAGTTCAAATATCAGAGTGCCCAGATAAGCACGGCAAGATTAAGTCACCACTTTGTTGTGGTCAAGACATGACTTGCTCAGTTAACTAAATCCTGAAGAGAAGTTACTTCTAATTTTTTATTTTTAAGAGATTTTATTCCTTCCAAGCAAGCGTGAGCGGTTGACATATTAGTACAATATGGAACTTTATTTCTAAGAGTTGCTCTTCTTATTTCTCTAGCATCGCTTATTCGGTTTTTTCTACTTCCTCCACCAGTATTAATAACGAGTGAAATTTTTTTTGAATTTAAAACATCAACTATATGAGGTGAACCACTGCTCACTTTATTTATTTTTTTACAGTTTATTCCTTGCCCTTGAATAAATTCTGCAGTTCCTTTTGTAGCGCATAATTTAAAATCTAATTTAATTAATGTTTTCGCTAAATCTATACCCTCAACTTTATGTTCGTCTTTTAAAGAAATAAAAGCTAAGCCTTTAGTTGGTAGAGAATTTCCAGCTGCAATTTGACTCTTAGCAAATGCCATGCCAAAATCTTTATCAAAACCCATTGCTTCACCTGTAGATTTCATTTCTGGGCCCAAAATTAAATCACTGTTTGGAAATTTATTAAATGGAAATACCGCTTCTTTGACAGCAAACATATTTTTAGTTTTACTCTTTAAATTAAATTTTGATAATTTTTCACCCGCCATGACTCTAGAGGCAATTTTAGCAAGAGGGATAGCTTTAGCCTTGGAGACAAAAGGGACAGTTCTACTCGCTCTTGGATTAACTTCAATAACATAAATTTCATCTTTTTTGATCGCATATTGTACATTCATAAAACCTTTTACTTTTAATGCTAGAGCTAACTTTATTGTTTGAACTTCTATTTCTTTAATTAGGCTTTTCTTAATAGATATCGGAGGTAAGCAGCAAGCAGAGTCCCCAGAGTGAATTCCGGCTTCTTCTATGTGTTGCATGATGCCTGCTACAAAAACTTGTTTTCCATCAGATATAGCATCTACATCGACTTCCATAGCTTGATCAATAAATCTATCTATTAAAATTGGATTTTGTTCTGCTGCTTTAAATGCTTCTTCTACAAATTTTTTAAGTTGGTATTTTTCATGAACAATTTCCATAGCTCTGCCACCTAATACATAAGAAGGTCTAACCATTAATGGCAGACCTATTTTTTCAGCTATTTGAATTGCCTGTTTAAAATTTTTAGCTATTCCACTTTCAGCTTGTTTTAATTTTAATTGATTAAGGAGTTTTCTGAATCTATCTCTATCTTCAGCTAAATCGATAGAAGGATATTGTGTTCCAATAATAGGAAAATGGTTATCGTGTAAAAATTTAGCAAGTTTAATAGGTGTCTGCCCTCCAAATTGAGCAATAATTCCTATTAATTTTCCTTTTTCTTTTTCTTTTTTGATGATGTTATAAATATATTCTTCTGTAAGTGGCTCAAAATATAATCTATCACTAGTATCGTAATCTGTTGAAACTGTTTCAGGATTACAATTAATCATAATAGTTTCAAATCCCACTTCTTTTAAAGCATAGCTTGCTTGGCAGCAGCAATAGTCAAACTCAATTCCTTGACCAATTCTATTTGGACCTCCACCTAAAATAATAATTTTTCTCTTTTGCGAAGGATTAGCTTCATCTTCAGATGTTAGAGAATAATTTCTTTGGTAAGTTGAGTACATATAAGGTGTAAATGATTTAAATTCGGATGCGCAAGTATCTACTTTTTTAAAAACCGGTAAAACTTTTAAGGCTATTCTTTTATTTCTGATTATTTTCTCAGAAGTTCTCGTTAATTCTGAGAGTTTTTTATCAGAAAAGCCCACAGATTTAATTTTATTAAATCCATTGTAATCTTTAGGCAGACCTTTGCTTTTAATTTGATTTTCTATTTCGACTATTTCCCTGATCTGCTCTAAGAACCAGTTATCTATCTTGCATAGCTTATATATTTTTTTTATATTAATTTTTTTTCTAAACGCTTCAGCCACTAGTAAAATTTTATTAGGAATATTTTCTTTAAGTTTTTTTTCGATTTGTTTTTTATTTAAAGAAAAAATTCTATCAAGGCCTGAAAATCCTGTCTCTAAAGACACAAGTGCTTTTTGAAGCGATTCTTTGAAGTTTCTACCGATTGCCATGGCTTCACCGACTGATTTCATAGAGGTACCCAATATAGCTTCTGAAGTAGGAAATTTTTCAAAAGTAAATCTTGGGATTTTTGTAACCACATAATCAATACTTGGTTCAAATGAAGCTGGTGTTACTTTAGTGATTTCATTTTTAAGTTCATCTAAAGTGTAACCTATTGCTAATTTTGCTGCGACTTTTGCAATTGGGAAACCTGTGGCTTTAGAAGCCAATGCCGAAGATCTCGATACTCTTGGATTCATCTCAATGATTACCATCCTTCCATTTTTTGGATTAATGGCGAATTGCACGTTGGAACCACCAGTTTCAACACCAATTTTTCTAAGGCAGGCAATCGATGCGTTTCTCATCACCTGATATTCTTTATCGGTAAGAGTTAAAGCTGGAGCAACGGTAACCGAGTCACCCGTATGAATTCCCATCGGATCAATATTTTCAATTGAACAAACAATAATACAGTTATCTTTTTTATCTCTGACAACTTCCATCTCAAACTCTTTCCATCCTTCAAGGGACTCTTCTATTAATACTTGACCAACTGGAGACTCACGAAGCCCGTCCTTAACAATTCTTAAATAATCTTTTTTGGATTTTACAATGCCACCACCTAATCCGCCCAAAGTGAATGAAGGTCTAATAATGGCAGGTAATCCAATCTGTTTTAAAACTTTTGCCGCATCTTTAATACGGTTTACAATCTTTGATTTTGGTAAATCTAAACCAATCTCAAGCATGTTTTTTCTAAATTTTTTTCTATCTTCTGCATTAGAAATAGCTTTGGAATTAGCTCCAATAAGTTCAATTTTATATTTTTTTAAGACTCCTTTTCTTTCTGCTTCCATAGCTAAATTTAAGGCAGTTTGACCACCCATAGTTGGAAGTATCGCATCAGGTTTTTCTTTAATAATAATTTTTTCTAACACCTGAAGTGTTATGGGTTCGATGTACGTTTTGTCAGCAACACCAGAATCAGTCATTATTGTTGCTGGGTTTGAATTAATTAATATAACTTTATAACCCTCATCCTTTAGAGCTTTACACGCCTGTGTGCCGGAGTAATCAAATTCACAAGCTTGACCAATAATTATGGGACCTGCCCCAATGACTAATATTTTTTTAAGATCTTTTCTTTTTGGCATATTTTTTCATTTCTTTAATAAATTCTTTAAAAAGATAAACACTATCTTGAGGACCCGGATTAGATTCTGGATGATATTGGACAGAAAAAACTGGTTTATTTTTTAATTTTATTCCCTCGATTGATCCGTCAAAAAGAGATGTATGAGTTACATCAATATTTTTTGGTAAATTTTCTTTAGTTACTTCAAACCCGTGATTTTGGCTTGTAATTTCTACACTTCCATTTATTAAATTTTTAACAGGATGATTTGCTCCTCTATGACCAAATTTCATTTTTTTGGTTTTAGCTCCAAGAGCTAAAGCAATTATTTGATGTCCTAGACATATTCCAAAAATAGGTAAACTTGTTTTTATAAGATCTTGAATAATTTTTATTGCATATTTTCCAGTGGCGGCGGGATCACCAGGTCCATTAGATAAGAAAATTCCATTTGGTTTAAGCTGGAGTATTTCCTCCGAGCTTGTTTTACATGAGACGACTGTAACTTTACAATTAAAATCAGAAAAATATCTTAAAATATTTCTTTTAATTCCATAATCTATTGCAACAACACTTAAAGTATTTTTTTTATTTTTTATATAACCCGTTTCTTTTTTCCAAGTTCTATAACCTGACCAGATATATTTTTTTCTAGTAGTAACTTTTTCTGCTAAATCTAAATTTTTTAAACCACTCCATTTATTAGTTGTATTAACTAATTCTTTAATATTAAAATTTTTATTTCTAGAAAAATCAATTGTCCCTTTAGGCGATCCTTTATCTCTAATAAAGTTGGTAAGCGTTCTAGTATCAAGACCAGTGATACCTACAACTTTATTTTTTTTAAGCCAAAAATTTAAATGAACTAAAGAACGATAATTAGAAGGATCAGTTATTTCGGAGTTAAATATTACCCCTTTAGTCCAAATTTTTTTAGACTCGTGGTCTTCTTTATTTGTGCCAACGTTTCCAATATGTGGGAAAGTAAAATTTATGATTTGTTCGGCATAAGATGGATCAGAGATAATTTCTTGATAACCTGTAATTGCAGTATTAAAACAAACTTCTCCGGTGCAAATTCCTTCATAACCAAGACCAAAGCCTTTAAAAAGAGCTCCATTTTCAAGAACTAAAATAGCGGTAGTATCGAACGATTTAAAATTTTTATTTGAGTTTATTATTTGTTTACTTAGTTTCAAATACAACTCATGAGTTAAAGTAAATACTTATAAACATGATTTTGCGGAACATATGAAATAGAAATATAATCGTCAAGAAAGATATTTTTCTTTTGAATAAAAATTGTGATTAAAGTGAAAAATAAAAAATTAAAATATGTCCCTTCAAACCAAAATAGAAGAAAAGTTAAATCAATCACTGAAAAATAAAGATAAAAATCTTTATCCAACTCTAAGATTAATCATATCGGCAATAAAAGATGCTTTAATTGCAAATAGAACCAAAGAAAGCAAAGATTTAACCGATCAAGATATCATGGGCATTTTGAAGAAAATGGTTAAGCAAAGAAACGAATCCTGTGAAGTTTATAAAAAAGCAGGCCGGAAAGATCTTTTAGAGTCAGAAACTAGAGAAATAGAAGTTATAAATACTTTTTTACCTAAACAGCTAACCGACGAAGAATCAAAAAAACTTTGCGAAGAGGTTATTAAAAAAGTAGGCGCTAGCTCCATTAAAGATATGGGAAAAATAATGGCGGAATTAAAAAAAACGCACGCTGATGTCTTGGACTTTTCAAAAGTAGGCACAATAATAAAAACAGTATTAAAATAAACACCATGAAGTACCCAAAAGAATATCTTGATGAAATTAAGTTAAGATTGAAAGTTTCACAAGTTGTTGGAAAATCTGTACAATTAAAAAAAAGAGGAAAAGAGTTTGTTGGCTTATCTCCATTTAAAAATGAAAAAAGTCCATCTTTTACGGTAAGTGACGAAAAAGAATTTTATCATTGTTTTAGTACCGGCGAGCACGGAAATATTTTTGATTTTTTGATGAAAACAAAATCTTTAAGTTTTGGTGAAGCAGTTAGAGTTCTAGCAACAGAAGCAGGCATTCCACCATATAAATTTACTAAGATGGATACTGAGAAAGAAAAAAGATTTAATTCATACAAAAATATACTTAAACAATATTCAGATTATTTTCATGAGCAAATTTTTAAAAAAGAAAATAATCAAGCTTTAAGATATCTAGACCAAAGAGGCATAAATCAAAATATAATTAAAGATTATCATTTGGGTTATGTGCCCTGGGAAAATGATTTCTATGAAAAAATTAAATCAACGTTTACTGAAGAAGAAATTGTACTGACAGGTCTTTATTATAAAAATGAAAAAACAAATAAATTTACCGATCGGTTTAACACACGAATAATTTTTCCAATTAATAATTTAGCCGGTGAGACCATTGCTTTTGGCGGAAGGATAATTAAAGAAAGCTCTTTGGCTAAATATATAAATTCTCCAGAAACTGAATTTTATAAAAAGGGAAGAACGGTTTTTAATTTAGATAAAGCCAAAACTTTAAGATCTGAAATAGATGAAGTAGTTATCGTTGAAGGTTATATGGATGTTATAAGTTTATATGCTGCAGGCATAAAAAATGTAATTTCAAATTCTGGCACAGCCCTTACAGAAACACAAATAGAATTAGTTTGGAATTTTTTTTCAAATCCCATTATTTGTTTAGATGGCGATCAAAGCGGACAAAGTGCGGCCCTTAGAATAGCTGAAAAATTTTTAACATTAATTAATGAGAATAATAAAATTTATTTTTTAATTATGCCCCAAGGAGAAGATCCAGATGATTTTATTAAAAAAAATGGAAAAGAAAAATTTGTAGAATTTTTAAAATCAAAAAAAATAATACATTCTTATATTTGGGATACTTATTTATCAAAAGTGAACATTAGTAACCCATTTGAAATATCACAATTTGAAAAAAAAATAAAAAGTTTATGCTATCAAATCAAAGATGAAGTACTAAAAAAATACATTTTAGAAAATTTTCTTGAAAAATTAAAGAATTTATTACCTATGCAAAATTATAAAAAAACTTTTATACCTTATGCAAATAGAAATTTCAAAATTCTTGATGAAACTAAAACACTATTTAATAAAAAAAATCATTTTTCTAAAGCAGAAATTAAAGAAAGATCAATATTGTATATACTTTTGAATTATTTAGACTCAGCAAGAGACAATCTAAAAGAACTTTTAGAAATTCACTTTATAAATGAGCAGCATGAAAATCTTAAACAAGAAATCATTAATTTTGCAAAAACTGATAATATTTTAGATAAAAATAAATCTGAAATCGAAATTAAATATAAAACTTTAATTAACGATATTGAAAAAGATATTAATTTTAAGAATATACTTTTAAAGAAAGATTTTGCAGAACTTGAGGAAACATTAACTGATTTAATAAAAGATTTAAAAGAAATAAATCATTTAAAACAAATTGAACTCTTAGAGAATAAAGTTGCAAAAAATTTAGATGAAAGTTCTTATTCAGAACTTATTAAGCTCAAAAGTCAGCTAAATAGGCAATAAAAAAGATAGATTTTAAAGAAATTCATAATATATATAACTGCACGATAATTTTATATTAGCTAAAATAGTGAAAAAATTAATTACAAAATCATTTGAAAGACTCCTTGATAAAGGAAAACTTCGTGGATTTATTACCTATCAAGAACTAGAAAAGTCTTTAGGAAAAAGAGGTAGCTCTAATGAAAATGTTGAAAAAGCATTTTTAATTATTGCTGACAACAGTGTAACCCTTGTTGAAAAAAAATCTCAATACCAATCAAATAAAAAAAAAGAAGCTCCTGTAGCAGGAGAAGAAAAAGAAACAGACAAAAGCGACGATCCGATTAGAATGTATCTTCGTGAAATGGGTGGTGTTCAGCTACTTTCTCGTGAAGGTGAAACAGCAATTGCCAAAAGAATTGAAGCTGGAAAAGATGTGATGATTAATGCCCTGACGCAGAGTCCGCTTGTTGCAAAAAAAATATACGAATGGAAAAAAAAAATTGAAAAGAATGAACTTCTAGTAAGAGAAATTATAGATATAGATTCAACTTATGAAGATTTTGAGGCAATAAGCGAAGAAAAAGAAAAAGTAAAAACAGAAATTAAAACCCAAAAAAATAAAGAAGATAATATAAAAGTAGCAGCTCCTGCCGCAGAAGAAGAGGATGAATTTAACGTTTCCCTTGCCAAAATGGAAGAGGAAATAAAACCAAAAATTATAAAAATTATAGATAACTTAACTAAGGATTATATAAAATTACAAAAATATCAGAAAGAAAAATTAGATTGTATATTGTCTTCTAAAGAACTTTCAATTTCAAAAAATAAAAATTTTAAAAAAATTCAAACTACTTTAGTTGATAATTTTAAAAATCTCCAACTTGCAACTCACGTAGTTGAAGAAATAGTCCAATCACACTATAAAGAGAATAAAAAAATAGTATCTTTGGAAGGAGTTCTTTTAAGATTAGCTTTAGAAAATAAAATCAGTCGAGAGGAATTTTTAAAATATTATGTCGGCAATGAAATAAATCCAAAATTTGAATCTTTTTTAGCCGGAAATCCAATTTGGAAAAATTTTTTTAAAAAATTTAAAAATGATTTTAGTGAAATAAGAGAAAGATTAGTAGAATTTAGTCAAAAAATTACTTTATCAGTTGGCGAATTCAAAAAATTAGTTGCTAGAATTCAAAAAGGAGAAAGAGAATCGAGAATAGCTAAAAAAGAAATGGTTGAAGCTAATTTAAGATTAGTAATTTCAATAGCTAAAAAATACACAAACAGAGGTTTACAATTTTTAGACTTAATCCAAGAAGGTAATATCGGGTTAATGAAAGCAGTAGATACTATCAGTTAAAACAAATCCTGCAGATTCATCTACAAATGCATAAAGATTTTCCTCTCCTACTGGCTCCCATACATCGGATTTGTTATCCCTTAGTGCAAGTGCAGGCATTGCTTTTCCGTTTGTC
>SXGS01646915.1_pt1 | contig 14884 bp, 12 predicted proteins | sample 3174681 | NCBI WGS metagenome assembly SXGS01 (sample SAMN11356861, study PRJNA531348) | freshwater metagenome | isolation source: freshwater sample F1-80 | place: China: Fuxian Lake, Yuxi | collected 2017-12-25
ACGCAGATCGAGCGTCTCCCGGCACTGGGGAAGTGGTTCGTGACCATCCCGGGAGTGGTCCCCGCCTGACGGGAGGATTAATTCTGCGCGGTTCCCTCTGAAATTCTCTCTTGGAATAATTATTCGTAAACTGAAGTCAAACTCAAATTAGATATAGATGGTTCTGGGAGTCGGAGGCAAGAACCAGCGCCGGGTCATGATCCGGGATCGTGCGGAATCAGGGGACTCTGGCCCGCACCGGAGTCCGGACCTGGCGGCACTGATTGCGTGTGAACGAGTAATATCCGCAACAATTTCCGCACGACTCCGGCCACTCTCCACCATGCTGTACATCCACCCCACCAATTGTGCTTTCTCCTGTCCGTACAGCCATTCCTTGGCCGACCGGACGCTGTTCCTCAGGGTCGCTGCGGGGGCGTTCACCGGGAACTCCGCCGTCTGGCCGCAAAGCCGGCCGAATCCCTGCGCTTGCTGGGCCGACAATCGAAGCGCGGTGGGACTCCTGCTGCGGCACACGGGTTCATCAGGACCAACAAGAGCAATGCGAACGTGTCGCCGCACCCTTCGGACAGGATCACACCGGAATGCAGGTCCAGCACTCGTGCGGTTGGGATTCATCGCAGCGGGGGAGGACAGCGATCAGGCGTTGGTCCTCCGTGACCAACGTGGCACAGTCTCTGGAGTAGAGCGTCGCGAGATGCACGGCATCCGCCCACTCGATCGGCCGTTCGGACCCATTCACCCAGGCAACCGCCGGCGCCTCTACGAAGGACGGTAACAGCGCCTCATCCAGATCGGCGCGCGCGCCGACAGAAAGAGTTCCAGGGCCGCTTCTCGCATCGCTTCAGCCAGACGCGCGCGCGGCGAGTAGCGCGGGGCCTGCTTCGCAGGTCGCCCTCTGGGTCCCAGGCAAGCGAGGCGGTACCAGCGTTTTTCGACCGCGTCCACCCACACACTTTCCGCTGTGGGCAGCACCCCCGGCGCCGCCTCGCGCGCGCGGTCCCAAATACACCTCGCCTGGTCCTGCAGGTCCGGACTCCACTGCGCTTCTCCCCGCGGGAGGGATTCGGGCTGCCATTCCGGAAGTGGCGATGGAAGCAGCAGTTCCCCCTGCCCTGTGGGGTTCAGTTGCCACAGCCGATCCACCAGCCACCCCGGCGTCCGGTACGCCTCTTGAAGCTGGACGAGCAACCGCCGCCGGAATGCCTGGCGATCCTGGCTGTACAGGCGCAACGCGGCCCTTCCGTCGGCGTGATGCAGTACTCGAATCCCGGGCGCCGTGTACCCTTCGTCCCGACGGGCCGGATCCATTCAAACAGTCCCAATTCGCGGAGCACTTCGCGTACTGTACGCTCACGATTGCGCTCGATCAGGCGTTGTCCCCGTACTCCGCGGGGGAGGGCGCCCTGAATACCGCGTGCCGTCACATCACCCTGTTTGTCAAGGATGGCGAGCACATCTGTCAGCAGGGAATGGTCGGTGAACAAACCCACCAGCCGGCTGCGCGGCTCGCCCCATCCCCCGGTGGGGAGTGCCTCGCGGGGAGAGTGCTCGGCGGAGAGTTGCACGCTGCCGCCTTCCAACAATCCTTGTGTGGTGCTCATCGGGTTTGGGTGCGCTTTCCCGCCGGGCGGTGAAATCCGATCTCAGGATATTGTAGACGGGCGCCGTCCTTCGGTCAAGAAAAGGAGGCGAACTTAAGAGCCATTGTGACGTGTTCACGGAGTGATCCGGCAGCGCGGGAGGGCCTGGCGGAGCGCGCGGAGGCCGTCGTCGGTAAGGCCGGTGCGCACCAATCGGAGCGTGGTGAGCTTCCCCAGAGCGCTGAGGCGGACGCCGGCGGCATCCGTGAGTTTTGCACCGGTGAGATTCAAGCTTCGGAGGTCCTTCCAAACGAGGAGCGTTTCCAGACCGGCGTCGGTGATGCGGGGACCCGCGAACCCCTCGGAGTAGAGGAGGTCTACCTGCTCCAGGCGCGTGAGGCCGCGCAGATGGACCAGGCCTGCGTCCGAAGTGGGGGTCAGGCTCAGATCGAGCGTGCGCAGGGCAGTCAATGGCGCGAGTGCGGCCAGGCCGGTGTCGGTGATCTTGTTGCCGTAGAGGTCGAGCAGTTCGAGCGCCGTGAGACGGCTCAGAGGCGCCAGGCCCGCATCCGTGAGACGCTGCGGCTCAAAGCCGGTCTTCTTCAGCACGAGGGCGCGGAGGCCGGACAACTGCCCCAACGGCTCCCCGGCAGCGTCACCGACGTTCTCGCAGACCTCCAGGTCCAGGGCGGCAAGGTGCTTCAGAGGGGACAGGGCCGCCAGTCCCTTTTCCGATACCGGGGTTCCGGCCAGCCCGAGCAGCCGCAGTTCAGTCAGGCGGGCCACCTGCTGCAAACCCGCATCCGTGATCCCGGCGCAGAACTCCAACACCAGCCCGCGTACGCCCGGCAATCCGGCGATCTGCGCCAGCCCGGCATCGCTGACGCCGGTCCCGGACAGCTCCACTACCACCGGCAAGCCTACCCCCTTCAGCGCATCCACAACTGACCTGGAGAGAGTGCCGTTTTTGGTGAGGCGGGTGCCCGGGACGGCCACCCGGAGCACGCGCTCCCTGGTAGCCGGGCCGAGAAAGCGATAGAGCCGGGCCGCGCGGGGGGAAACGGGAGGCGCGAACGACGCGAGGAGGCCCCTCCGGCGCGCGACGCGCACGCCTGCTGCCTCGGCGCGGGTGCGGGAGGGGAGAGCACGACTGGCGGCGCCCAGTGTTCCTGTCCGCCCGCTGCGCCCCGCTGCTCCCAACGCTCGTCCGGGGGCGTCCTTCCCGGAGTCCAACCGCAGGTCATAAACCCACACTGTGTCCTGCTCCCGGAGGAACAGCTTGCCCTGGGCCACCACGGGATGCGCCCAGCTATCCCCGCCGGCGCCGGGAACCTGCAATGTGCCGCGCACCGTCAACCCTTCCGGTGATGCCTGGAGGAGTGCCACTACGCCATTCTGGTAGCGGAAGTACAAGAGTCCGCCCGCACACACGACCGCCGCCGACCCCACCCCGACGCCGCGCTCCTTCCAGACGATTCTCCCGGTCTGGAATTCCAGACATGTCGGCAGGCCGTTGTTGCTGCCGTGGCCGCCGTACAGGTGGTCGCCCACAAGGACAACCCCTCCGTGGTGATTCTGGAACCGGCTGCCGCTGAGGGTATACACTACCTGCGCCGTTACCCCGGTCTCGCCGCCCGGCGTCAGGCGCAGCATCACGCTGCCGGCGTTGTAACCGTTTGCGGAGAAAATCAGGTCCCCGCGCACGACCGGGGTTGGGATGTTCGCCGTGCCGTTGGCAATCGCGTTGTAGCCCCACAGGAACTTTCCGTCGGCGGCGTCCACCCCAACGAGTCCGCGTCCGACGAGTTGCACCACCTGACGACGCCCGGCCGCCTCCGTGATGACCACGGACGAGAACCCCGCTCCGTCGCGCCCCGCGGGTCCGAGCGCCGGCGGACGGCATTTCCAGAGTACGGCACCCGTCTGTTTGTGCAGCGCGACCAGGAGCGCTTCCGGCCCTCCGGGGGTGCAGATCAGCCTCTCGCCATCCACCAGCGGCGACTCGTTGTAGCCGCGCCCTGACTGAAGCTGCCCCCCGAAGTCGCGGACCAGGTGTTTGCGCCACAGGATTGCGCCGCTTGCCGCCCGCAGACAGACCAGTCCCCCATCCGGGTCCAGCGCGTACACGCGATCCCCATCCACGGTGGGTGTGGACGCCGGAATGCGCGAGGTGGAACTGAGCCTGGTGGCCCACACCGGCCTCCCGGTTTGCGCGTCCAGGGCAGACACAAAAACGTCCTGACCCCGGCGCCCCAGGGTGTAAACGCGCGATCCCGCCACTACCACGCTGGCATAACCGGTGCCGACTCCCGTTGCTTTCCAGGCCGCCGGTGGCCCACCCTCGGGCCAGGTAGTCCGCAGCCCCGCCTCCCGCGAGATCCCGTTCCGCTCCGGTCCGCGCCACTGAGGCCAATCGCCGGCGCCGGCGCCCACCGCCGTCGCAAGCAGCCACAAGACGCCCAGACAGGCCGGACCACGGAAGCGGATGCCAAAGGCCGAAGGAGCAGCGGGCGACGAGAAGAGCATACGGTGTGCCTGGGAGAAGAAGCGAGCCGCGTTCGGATAACGCATGGCAACGGAGGTGGCTGGGAGCCCGATACGCGCGTGGGTCGGCATCCCCCGCGGGGCCTCCGGGGATAGTTGTTCCCGTACGGCGGGTTCACCTTCTCCGCCGGCAGAGCACCGGTACAGGGTTCGGCGGGCCTCTTGCTGCCGGATCCGGGCGATGTTCACGGGCTGCTGCCCGGTCCTGTGAACCGCCGCGGCAGCGAGGACGCGCCGGACCATGTGGAGTCCCGCAACTCCGATTGCGGACCATGTGGAGTCCCGCAACTCCGATTGCGGGGCCTATCATCGGGGAGGCTCCCGTCCCGAAAAACTCCATCCGGAAACCCGCCGGCAGGGACCCCACCGGCACTTCTTCGAACTCTGTGAAAGGCGCGAGGTGGTCAGGTTTGGACCCGCAATCGGAGTTGCGGGACTCCACATGGCCCGGCGGGGCCTATCACCGGTTTAGACCCGCAATCGGAGTTGCGGGACTCCACATGGCCCGGCGGGGCCTATCACCGGGGGATGACTATCGAACGATGGCGCACCGTATGTTTCGCAGTCTCTACCCGATCGTATGATGGGGTTTTCACCTGTTACACTCAAGGGTCACTCCGATACGGTCGGGCCGCTGGCCGTGAGGCGCCGCCTGCCTCCTGGAAGCACTCCATCCGGCGCGATGCGGATCCGTGCGGACGCGCGCGAGCACGCCACGCAGTACGGGAAAATGCAATCATGCAGCGGCGACATGGCCCTGCTCGTGGATTTGTCCCCCTATTCCCATGCACGGCACGATCTGGTATACTCGTTTCGCTGTCCCCGACCCTGGGATAGTCTGAAATCCCCCGAAGTGCCGTCAACGTTCTCGGCCGCGACGGAACGGGGGACGCCACGGGGCGTAGCGCAGCGTGGTAGCGCACCTGTATGGGGTGCAGGAGGCCGCAGGTTCGAATCCTGTCGCCCCGATCCGGCGGTTCGAAGACCGCGCCGTCTCCCCCGGGACGGCGCGGTCTTCCGTTTTTCACTGCGGCAGCGGGCAGCGCTCAGTGCTCCTTCCGCAGCGTTCGTTCCGGGCGACGACACACTGCATCCGGAGCGCCCGGCGGCGGTCCTGTTGCGAGGGTCCCGGGTTTCAGACGCCGGAACTCTGGGAGCGTGGGCGGCCCAACTCGCCACTGCCTCTCGAAACCTGTTCCTCGGCGTCCGCCATTCGTAGCTCCCCGTTTTGTCCACCTGATGACGCGCACGGACCCACGTCCGTCGTGCGTTTCGGTTCGGAGATCACCACTCGTGGATCGAGTTCACGTCAAGATTTGCTGCATCCAGTCGGTGGAGGAGGCGGCACTGGCGCTGGAATTGGGAGCGGATGCATTGGGGCTGGTCTCAGCCATGCCGAGTGGACCGGGCGTGATTTCGGAAGCTGAAATCGCGAGAATCACCGCGGCACTCCCGGAGGCCGACACGTTCCTGCTCACCAGACTGCAGGATGTGGAGGCACTGGCTGCGCAGCAACAGCGTACCGGCGTCCGCACCGTCCAGTTGTGTGATCGGCTTCCGGACGGCGCCGTGCAGGAATTGCGGCGCCGGCTGCCGCACGTACGGTGGGTGCCGGTCATCCACATCGCCGGAGAGACATCGGTGGCCGAAGCGGTTGCGGCTGCCGTGGGAGCGCATGCGCTGCTGCTGGATTCAGGGCGTCCATCAGCGCCGGTCCCGGAACTCGGAGGCACAGGACGCACCCACGACTGGGAGGTCAGCGCCCGCATTCGCACGGCGGTGTCCGTACCGGTGTACCTCGCCGGGGGATTGAACCCCGCCAACGTGGGAGCAGCCATCAGGCGGGTCCGGCCATTCGGGGTAGATGTGTGCAGCGGTGTGCGGGTGCAGGGACGCCTGGACCGCGAGCTTCTGACGCGGTTCATGGCGGCAGTGAGGGAAGCGGAATGAGAACCAACCGGTGCGCGACGTCCGTGCTGATCGGCATTGCATTGGTGACGGCAAGCTCCGCCGTAGCGCCGGCGCAGCCTCCGGCGCCGCAGCGCCCCAATGTGCTCCTCATCTCGCTCGACGACCTGAACGACTGGGTGGGTCCTCTGCGCGGGCATCCCCAGGTGCGCACGCCGAACCTGGATCGTCTGGCGCGCCGCGGAACGGTCTTCGCCAACGCGCACTGCCAGGCGCCCCTTTGCAATCCGTCGCGCACCAGCGTCCTCACCGGCCTGCGCCCCTCGACGACGGGGATCTACGCCCTGGAGCCGTGGTTCCGCACCGTGTCGAAGTTTCGCACTCACGTGACGCTGCCCCAGCACTTTGCGGCAAACGGCTACCGGACGCTGACGACGGGCAAGGTGTATCACGACGCGTACCCGCCGGCGCCGGCGCGGATTCCCGGTGCGGAGTTCTCTCTCTGGGGCCACCACGGCGGATTTTTGCCCCGGCCCCCGAAGAAATTGATCTCGGAGCCGGGCGGCCATCCCCTGATGGATTGGGGCGTCTACCCGGAGCGGGACGACGAGCAGGACGACTGGAAGGTCGCAGACTGGGCCATCGCGCGGCTGCAAGAACCGCAGTCTGGACCGTTCTTTCTCTCCGTGGGGCTGCGGCATCTCCACGTGCCCTGCTACACGACCCAGCGGTGGAGCGACCTCTATCCCGAAGCGTCGCTCCGGCTTCCCCCGGTGCGCGATGGTGACCGGGAGGACACTCCGCCGTTCGCCTGGCGATTGCACTGGAAGCTACCCGAGCCGCGCCTCTCCTGGCTGAAGCGCTCGGGCCAATGGAAGCCGCTTGTGCGCGCATACCTGGCGAGCATCAGCTTCGGCGACGCGATGGTCGGGCGGGTGCTCGACGCTCTCGATCGCTCGGGACACGCGGACAATACGCTGGTCGTGGTCTGGTCGGATCACGGCTGGCATCTGGGGGAGAAAGGGATCTCCGGCAAGAATTCGCTGTGGGAGCGCTCCACGCGAGTGCCGCTCCTCATCGCAGGGCCCGGCGTGGCGAAGAACGCACGCTGCCGACGTCCGGCGGAGCTGCTGGACCTCTACCCGACACTCGCCGAGGTGTGCGGTCTGCCTCCGCGGTCCGGACTGGACGGCCACTCACTCGCGCCGCTCCTCCGCAGCCCGGCAGCGCCGCGGAGTTGGCCCGCCATCACCACGCACGGGCCGGGGAATCACTCGGTGCGCACCGAACACTGGCGTTACATCCGGTATGCCGATGGCTCCGAGGAACTCTACGATCTGGAACGGGACCCGAATGAGTGGACGAACCTGGCAGGGTATCCGAAGCACGCACAGCGGAAGCAAGAACTGGCGGTGCTGCTGCCCCGAAACGATGCCTCGCCCGCGCCGGGCAGTCGCACCCGGCTCGTGGAAGTGAAAAACGGGACGGTGTTCTGGGAGGGCAAACCGGTCGGGCCCGACGAACCAGTTCCCGAGTGAGGGGGTCCCCGGCAGAGTGTGCGCCGCGCGACCACGGCACGCTTGTGCTTCCTGCGAAAGAGTGCATCTATGGAATACCGGAGAATGGGGCGTACGGGCCTGAAGGTTTCGGAGATCTGCCTCGGCACGATGACCTTCGGCCACGGCGCCGATGAGGCCGAGGCCCGGCGGATCGTTGATCTGGCGTTTGACGCCGGCGTCAACTTCTTCGATACGGCCAATTCCTACTCCAACGGCGCCTCCGAGACGCTGCTCGGCAGGGCCCTGCAGGGGCGACGCGAGGAGGCTGTGGTCGCCACCAAGTTCTTCAATCCGATGGGAATCGGCCCCAACGACTCCGGAATGTGCCGCGTCCACATCTTCCGCGCCATTGAGGAGAGCCTGCGGCGCCTCGGCACGGACTACGTGGACCTGTACTACATCCACCACGTAGACACACAGACGCCTCCGGAAGAGATGCTGGAGGCACTCAACGATCTCGTCCGTCAGGGCAAAGTGCGCTACACTGCCTGCAGCAACTACGAGGCGTGGCGTCTGATGGAATGCCTGTGGGTCAGCGATGCGCAGCGCCTCGCCCGCTTCGAGTGCTACCAGCCCCAGTACAGCCTGGTGGTGCGCGACATCGAGCAGGAACTCATTCCACTCTGCCAGTACAAAGGACTGGGGGTCGTGGTCTGGAGCCCGCTGGCCGGCGGATTCCTCACCGGGAAGTATCGTCCTGGCGAGCGAGAAGCGCCGGGCACGCGCTCCGCAGAACAGTGGGCCTACCCGAGCCGCTACTTCTCACCGCAGGCAGACGATGTCCTGCGCGAACTGCTTGCCGTGGCAGCCGAACTGGGTCGAAGTCCGGCCCAGGTGGCGGTGCGCTGGGTCCTGGAGCAACCCGGGATCACCTCCGCCATCATCGGCGCCCGTACCGTCGAGCAGGCTCGCGATAGTATGGCCGCAGGGAACTTCCGCCTTCCCCCCGCCTGCCTCGACCGGCTGAACCACGTTTCCGCACTCCCGGACCGCTACCCACTCTCGATGGAGCGAGACATGCACCTGCGCCGCGATCTCGCCATTGCGATGCCCTCGCTGCCGGTCACGTCCGAGGGATAGGCGCCACGAGTGCCTGCGGCGCCGTTCCGGATCGGGGCGAAACCGATTCCCGACCCGGAAGTGACCGGCTCGCCGCGCAATCGCGCCACTTTCAATTCCGACGCGTAGCCGTGAGGTCAAACTCTACGGCGCGGCTCTCGGCATTGATGATCTTGATCGTGTAGCTTCCGGACTCCGGCGCGTCGAAGACGCACACCGGGATGTTGTCGTCATCAAAGTCCGAGGCCACTACCATATTGTGCTGCGGGCACCGGACTTCCATATCAATGTCGCCGTCCCCGGTGGCAGCGATGGTCTCCAGATCCCCCGCGTTGAGGCGAATCGAGTACGTCTTGGAACTGTTGGCGCTGACGAAACCACGGGTGCCTGCCCAGACGGGCAGCGCCAGGGCCACCATCAGACCGACGACGGACAGCCGGGCAGTGGTCCATCGGCTTGCATTGCGAAACTTCAGGGTCGGCATTCTCACTTCTCCCATCCCTACACCCCGTGATTGGGGTTCACCCGGAATGGATGGAGAATGCCGCAATACCTTACAGCGGACTGGTACTTTCCCCGGTCATCCTTTGAGGCGCCGGTCGAAAAAGGTCATCATGGCCGCCTCGGCCTTCGCGACGTCCTCGCCGCGGAAGCCGTGCCCCGCGCCGGGCAGGGTCACCAGTTGTGCTTCCACGCCGCACGAGAGCAGGCGGTTGACAAGCCACACCGCCTGCTCGTAGGCAACGTACTTGTCATCGGTACCGTGGATGCAGAGGGTGGGCGCAGCGGCCGGCGTCACCCAGTTGAGGGGGCTCGCGCGAATGTGCCGGGCCCGTTCCGTCTCGAGGTTTCCGCCCAGAAACAGCGGCAGCACCTCGTGGGCATCCACGCTCTTGCCGTAAGACTGCGTGAAGTCGCTCGGGCCGTAGTAGTTCACGACGCAGTGGACGGCGCTGGACTGCCCGGCATTGCCGCCGTCGCCCTCGAACTCGGACACGGCCGCGGTCACTCCAAGGACCTGGGCGAGATGCCCACCGGCGGAGCCGCCCATCGCGCCGATCCGGTCGGGGCGAATACGGTACTTTCCGGCGTTGGCGCGGAGCCACCGCACCGCCGCCTTCACATCGTGAACCGCAGCCGGGAACGGATGCTTCGGCGCGAGCCGGTAGGTGACGGTGGCAGCCACGTACCCCTTTTCGGCCAACCGGCGGATCTGTGCATCGTATCCTTGCCGCGTCCCGGCGCGGAACCCTCCCCCGTGAATGCATAACACTGCCGGGAACGGACCATCCCCGGCCGGACGCGCCAGGTTGAGCAGCAACTGCTCCCCGCCCGCATTCCCGTATACGACGTCGTTTTCAATCCGGACCGCCTCCTGCGCCCTAACGGCGACAACCGGGACGGACGCAACTGCGGCAGCGGTTGCCAGAAACTCTCGGCGATGCATCAGCGATTCCTTCTGCGCGAATGGCGGGTGGCGGCAGGGTATCCCAGGAGCAGGTCCTGTACCTGCCGCTACGATTCGCCGTTCAGCACTTACTTCCTCCGCTTCTTCCTGGGCGGAACGAGGCCCAGCAACTTCTGGTCCTGCAAAGTGAGCCGGTGACGGGCGAAGAGGTCGGGGCGCAGGCGGAGCGTCTCCTGCAGTGACTGCCCCCGCCGCCACTGCTCGACTGCCCCGTGGTTTCCGGAAAGAAGAATGTCCGGTACGCAACAGCCCCGGAAATCGGGAGGCCGGGTGTACTGCGGGTATTCAAGCAGTGGCTCGGAGAAGCTCTCACTCAGCGCCGACTCTTCCTTGCCCAGAACTCCGGGCAGCAGTCGCGCGACTGCATCCACCACGACCAGCGCGGCCAGTTCCCCGCCGGTGAGCACATAGTCGCCGATCGAAAGGTGATCCGTCGCCAGGTAGCGATGGACGCGCTCATCCACCCCCTCATAGCGCCCGCAGATGAGCACGATCCGGTGATCCCGGGCCAGTTCCGACGCGACTTCCTGGTCAAACCGGCGGCCGCGCGGGGTGAACAGCACGACCCGATCCGGAGGCGGCGCCTCGGCAGCCAGCGCTTCCACGGCGGCGAAAATCGGCTCCGGCTTCATCACCATGCCGGGACCGCCGCCGTACGCGTGGTCGTCTGCCTGCCGGTGCCGATCCGTGGTGAAGTCCCGGATGTCCACCGCTCGCACGTCCAGCAAGCCCGCCTCACGAGCACGCTTGAGGATACTGTGCTCCAGAGGAGACACCAGCATGTCGGGGAAGAGGGTGAGGATGTCTACGCGCATTCAGAAGTACCGGGGATTCGCGGAAGTCCTTCTGTTCTATCTCTGGCAAGAAACGTAGAATACATGCGTTCGGCGCCGGATGCGCCGGACGTGTCGGGAGGCGCTGCATTGAAAGAGGAAGCACGATGCCGGTAGCCGAAGCTACCGCCACGCTGGCGGACCTGGCCCGCTTCGCCGGCAAGGCGGAGTTGATCGCGGGGAGGATCGTACCGCTGATCGCGACGGGAAGGTGGCCCAACCGGATTGCCGCCCGCATCTTCCGCAGCCTGGATGACTTCGCGGAGGAAACAGGGGTCGGGGAGGCCTATACGGACAACGTGGGGTTCGCCGTGCCGGAACTGCGGTCCGGTCGGCGTTCTTTCAGCCCGGACGCTTCCTACTTTCGCGGTCCCTTCCCCGTCAATCGGATGCGCTTCCTGGAGGGTCCGCCGACGCTCGCGGTCGAAGTGCGCAGTGAAGATGACTACGGCGCCGCAGCGGAGCAGGCGCTGCGAGACAAGCGTCGCGACTACTTCGAGGCAGGGACCGCGGTCGTCTGGGATGTGGACCCATTGCGCGAGTGCATCTGGGTATACCGGAAAGACGCGCCCGAGCGGCCGCAGCAACTCGCGGCGGGGGATCTGGGCGACGCGGAGCCGACCCTTCCGGGTTGGCGGCTCCGCGTGGAGGAGCTGTTTCGGTAGGTTCTCCCTTCCCGCTGCACCGCGCGCCTCGCTATGGCCAGTACCGCTCACCGGTGTTGCACCGGGAGCAGAGGAATTGCCCCTGACGCAGTTGCTCCAGAGTGCCTCCCAGGATGTAGTGGCAGGTAGGACAGTAGTACCCGTCGTTCGGGTAGACCTCGTGGGAACGTCCCTCGATCGGAGCGCCCTGCAGGCGCCAGAGATGGGCAAACTCCGCCAGGTTGGTGAGGTTCTGTGTCCGGAAATTGAAGTACTCCTGGGTGAGCCGATCGTTCCGGCGGTACGCCCGGCGCAGGATCAGTTCCGCCTGGCGGGAGTCCAGATCCGCCACCCCGAAGACTGCCAGGGACCGCACTGCCTGATCCAGCGCGCGGATCGCGCGCTCATGCTGGTGCCGCTCACAGTACGAGGCGAAGCGCATGCCGAGGGTCCGGCGCAGGAGGTTGTAGTCGGGGCTGAGCAACTTGGCGACCGCCCCATTGAAGGAGAGGGGCAGTCTGGCGCCGCGATCTCCCACGTGCAGACCGTCGGCATAGAACACGTAGAACTCGCCGCCGACGAGTTGGTACCACCCGGCCGCTTCGATTTCCCCAGAGGTGGACGGGAGCCAGGGCAGCGCCGGGTCCGCAGGCCGCCCCAACAACAGCGCCAGCAGCCACCCTTCTTCGGTGCTTTCAACCTGCGAAGGAGGGACGAGCGGATCCACCCAGTCCACATCCCGCCGGGTGTGCCAGAACTTGAAGTCCGTGCAGCTCTCGGCGGCCTGCAGCGCGTGGTTGTCGAAGCGGTTGCGACTCACCACCCCCTCCAACTGGCCGAGCGTGAAACCATGCTTTTCACGCAGGACCAACAACCGGAATGGATCATCGCTGTCGGTAATCCCCTGCCGCCGCAAAGCGATGCCGTTGGTCACGCGCTGCTGGACCCGGGCCAATGCCGGGCGGGGGTTCGCTTCGGTAGGCCCAAGTTCCATGAAGGCGAGGTATGAGAGCATCGGCGTGGCCCCGGTGACCCCCACAAGCGCCTCGCTCACCTGCGTGGCGCTCACGGAGAGTTTCGGGTCACTTGCCTGGATCACCGTGTCCACATCGGCATCGGTCGCCCGATCGGCGATGTGAAACTGCTCGCGGAGGGGAGCGAAGAACTGCCGGGCGCGCGCCTCGGCGGCGTGCAGCGCCGCACGGGGAATCAGATCGCGCGCGCTCCGGATGGCCGGGCGGAGATCGAATGCACTCTGCCCCTCGTCCCGGGAGAGTTCGGCGCGCAGCGGCTCCAGCGCGGTCAGCACCGCGCGGGCCGCCGCCGCTTCCTTCCGATTGTCATCCCACCCGCTCACCGGCTCCTCGGGCCAGCGGCTCGCCCGGAGAAGCTTGAAGTACTCCTCCGAAACGGTGCCGGGACTGTGGGGCGGTTCGGCATCAAAGTACGCCTTTCCGTTCACTGCCGGGGAAAATGCCGCGAGCTCTTTCCACTCCTGATCCAGCGCCGTCGCTTCCTGCGAGAACGCGGCGTGCACCTGATCCAGGCGGCGGGCAGCCAGGGTCGTGGTGCGCCGATGCTGCTCCGCCAGTTCCTGCACCAGACGCCGGCGCTGGATGTGTTGAAGAGTGGCAGTGCGGGTTTCCGCCGTCAGCCAGGCGTAGAGTTGCTGGGAAACCTCGTCCCACGCCGTGCGGAGCTTGTCACGCTTGTTCCAAACGAGCAGATTCCCCTCCAGCTTCTCGGCTTCCCCCAGCTCGCGATCGAGGAACGAGCGGAGCGACTCGGCGTCCTGGCGAGCTTCTGGGAGCATGCTGTCGAGCGCCGTCAGCCAGCGGTCCAGTTCCACCGCCGCCTGCTTCAGCGCCGCCGACAGAAAACCGGGGCCCGCTCCCGGTTCGAGAAACTGCTGCTCCACGCGCCGCTGTACCTCTTCGGGCAAAGAACGGACGAGGGCCGCGTGATTTCCCACCAGCGCCTGGATGAGCGGGGGCGGTCCGGCCCCGGCGGAAGCAGCGGGAGGTTCCGGAGCGGAGAGCCGCTCATCCGTTTCCCGGAGCGCGCGCCGCACAGCCTCTGCTTTTGGGAAGTCCCCCTCAGGAACTCCGCTGAGCAACTGCTGGAACGGTATGGAAGTGCCGGCCTCGGCGCCCTGCTGCAGGCGCCGCAGCCAGCCTTCGAGGTCGAGCCCGTACAGCGCCTTGACCGCCCAATCGCTGCTCGCCTCGGCGCGAGTACCGCACCAGCGTTGGAATGAGGAGGCCAGCAGGCGACTGGTGGCCGCTCGTTGAATGTGCTCTCCCGGGTATTCGAGAGCGGCGATGCCCATCGTGCTGAAGAGGGGCTTCATGAATCCGATTCGCGCGCCCCCCACCATTTTCGAGATGGCATCCACGTCGCTCGCGGCGATCTCCTGGCCTGCCGGTCCGACGGCCGCCGCCAGGTACTGGGCAATCATCGAGTTCAGCCCCTTCACGTCGCGACCGTCGCCACCGGCGGGCATCACCACCCGCAAGATGTCGTACGGGCGGGAGGAGATGACGAACGGGCTCGCGGAGCCGGGCAGGCGCTGCGTCCAACTTGTCTCCGCGAGTTGATAGTGATTCAGCTCCTTCAGCGCGTAATAGGCATTCTTCTTGAACCGGGGACCCTGGGCGTGAGCCAGGGTCGGGTGCGGCAGGGTGAAAATCGCCTGGCGCCGGGCCGAGTGATTGCTCCAGACGTCAATCAGATAGCCCAGGTCGGCCGCCCCCCCACTGCATGTTCCCCCACACAGGGTGCCCACCACATAGACGACCGTGCCGCCTTCGTCCAACCGCACATTCTGCCCCGACTGCCCCAACTGGTCTGCGACCTGCTGCGGCGTGAGCCCGGCCAGCGAGCTCAGATCAGAGGTGACCCTCCGGCGGAGATTGTCGTAATTGCGCGCGTGGAACAGACAGAGCCGTCCCAGCAGGCGACAGTTCCCCGCCCCAGCGGAGGGATCATCCACATCGTGCAGGGTGGCGTTATCCTGCCAGTCACCAAAACCGAACTCGGACCCGGTGGTCTTCGGGTTGTTCAGATAGGGCTGGTACTCTTCCCGGTTCAACCCGGTCCACAGCACCCGATCTCCCAACGCGGAGGGGGGCTGGGCCGTCTCGACTACGAGCAACCGCACCCAGGCGACGCGATCCAGTCCGCCGAACTGCCAGGTGAGGTGCTCGGCCAGTTGTTCTGCGACATGGAGACCGGTGCTCCCGAGCCCGAGGACGAGAGTCTTGCGTACGGATAGGGTGCCGATCAT
>SXGS01514699.1_pt1 | contig 14883 bp, 14 predicted proteins | sample 3174681 | NCBI WGS metagenome assembly SXGS01 (sample SAMN11356861, study PRJNA531348) | freshwater metagenome | isolation source: freshwater sample F1-80 | place: China: Fuxian Lake, Yuxi | collected 2017-12-25
ACGATTGGCAAGAGAGAAGTGCCGTCGACTTTTGCTTTCAATAAAAGCTTGTGCATCGCGCCCCAGTGTGGACCAGCCTCGGAGGCGTCAGTCGATTCGATCGCCAATAGTTTTGTTGTGATTTCCGCGACAAGTTGTGGGTAGGGTTGATGCATTAAAGTATGTTCAATGTAGTGCAAGAGGGGCGGGAATTGCGGATCGACCATAAACTAACACAGTCGTGGTACGTTCCATTTAGTGAGAGGAGCCGTTGTGTCAATTTCTCGAGAGCAAGTATTCCAGGCAGTTCAGCAAATCGTTCAAGTAGATCTGAAGTTTTCTACCGTTGCATTTGTCGAAGATCTCCAACTCGTTGGGGGCGGTATCGAATTGGATTCCCTTGATTTACTCATGCTGGTGACAGGAATTGAAAAGAAGTTTGGGTACAAGATTTCGACGCATAAAATGAACCGAGACACCATGGTTAATGTTGGAATTTTTATTGACTTTGTCCATGCCGAACTTGTTGGAGCTGGTTTGTGAATCAGACGTTGTTATCAAAGCTTCCGCATCGTGCTCCATTTGTCTTTGTTGATTTGATTCTCTCGATTTCAGTGAATGAAGCGAAGGCATCTTGGTCAGTCAATTCAGGCGACGGCATTTTCCAAGGACATTTTCCTGGCGATTCGATCGTCCCTGGCGTTCTCTTGATTGAATCAATGGCGCAAACTGCAGGACTTGTACTTATCGCACGCGATCCAGATCTTGCCCATTCAGGGACATTGGTTCACAGTGATGTTCGTTTTCGACTGCCAGTTCGGCCGCCGGCAAATATTTTATTGACGGCGACGGTGGATGGAAGTTTTGGGAGCGTGCACAGATTCTCTGTCGCGGCGCACCTTGAAAATGTATTGGTTGCCGATGGAACGCTCGTACTTTCTGTGCAATCTCCAACGGTTAGCGCACGAGATTCAAAGCGACCCGCTTGATTCCGTTTATGAATGGCGCCGATGGACCAGAGAGTCGGGAAAAAGTCTCGCTCAATGATGAGACAACTTGGAAGCATTCTGCCTGAGAAATCACGAGTGGAGGCGTTAATTTCAGCAGATTTGACTGGCTGTCTGATACCTGACTCAGGATGCGATGTGTTGCCAGCAGTTCCATCGCGAATGATTGTCCGAACAAGAGTTTCTCGAACGATCCAACTCCAGGAAGATTTGAGATGAGTCCCTCTATCGCTCCGCGTCGGAGTTCGAGCCCGAGCATCAAACCTCTGCCGCGAACGCTTGCAAGAGCAGGATGTCGTGATGCAATTTCTTCACAACCCTTTCGAATAATCTCTCCCATACGAAGTGCGCGTTCACCAAGTTGTTCGCGGTCATAGACCTCTAGGACAGTAAGCGCCGCAACCATCGCCAGGGTTCCACCTTGAAAAGTAGATGTGTGAATAAATGAACGGGCCATTGAATCGAATGTGCAGCGCCAGACATCGCCACGAACAAGCACCGCGCCAATTGGAACAAACCCACCGGAGAGTGCTTTGGAAAGCACAACAATATCGGGCTTGCAGCCAGGATCATATTCGAGAGCAACGAAAGTTCCAGTGCGTCCAATGCCAGTCTGGATTTCGTCAACGATCAAAAGTGTTCCGTGCAGATTGCAAAGTCGTGTGGCTTCCTGCAGATATCCATTATCAACTTTGATGCATGTTTTCCCCTGAACGGGCTCCACAATAAATGCTGCAAATTTCCGTGTTCCCAGCGCGTGTTCAAGAGCGGGAAGATCATTGATTGGGATGCTTTGCGAATCGCCAAGCGTTCCAAATCCATCACGAAAGTTTGGATTCCCATTTGCCGCGAGAGCGCCGAGCGTCAAACCGTGAAATCCTTTGTCGCAGTGCAAGACAGCATCGCGTCCAGTAAAGCGCCGCGATAATTTCAGCGCGCATTCAACTGCTTCGGTCCCCGAATTGTTGAAGAGTACGTATTGAAGATCTCCAGGTACGCGAGCAATCAGGCGCTTGCCCAAGAGTGCAGAAAGAGGATTGCATTCAAATTGAACCCATCCAGGATGATCACTCGCGAGCGCTGACTGAAGCGCTGCAACGACATCTGGGTGAGAGCGTCCAAGTGATTGCACGGCATGTCCCGCAACGCAGTCGATGTACGCCTGGCCATCTTCGTCGTACAGCATCGCGCCACGACCTCGGACATACGTTCTATCAAATCCAGTAACTTCGAGAAACTTCTCAAAGTGTGGATTGAGATGCTGCTGGTAGTTCTCAGGGAGTTCGCTTCTTGCGATCTCGATCAAATCCGTAAAACTGTGACCCGAATTCGGAATCTCAATAAGATAGTGCAATGAGATGCTGTGTCATCATCCCGACTTACGAGAATCTTTCGACGCTTCCTGCGATTTTGGATGATTGCGACGCAGCAAATCTGCCAGTGATTGTCGTCGATGACGGATCCACTGATGGCACTGCTGAAGCGATCCGTACATGGCTCGATCAGGGAGAATATCGTTGGAGTATCACGATGAAAGTGAATGGGGGAAAGGGGGCTGCACTCGCCGCTGGATTGGCTGAAGCATCAAGGCATGGTTTCGCAGGTGCGGTCACAGTTGACGCTGACGGTCAACACCGTACAAAAGATGCGCTTGCTTTGATTTCGAATTGGACGCCTGGCGAACTCTTGCTTGGTGCCCGCGATGAAACCGCGAAGAATTATCCCATATCGAGTCTCTTTGGCAGGCGATTGTGGTCTCTCGGTGTTCTTACGCTGACTGGTATTGGAGTTTCGGATCCAGTGTGTGGTATGCGTGTCTATCCCCTTATAAATATTGCATCCATCAAATGTCATAGCGGACGTTATGCATGGGAAGAGGAATTCCTTGTCCATGCTGCAAGACGCGGCGTGCGTATCAATGAGCAAAAAATTTCAACGGTGTATTTACCGCGTGAAAGCAGAGTCTCGCATTACAACCTCGCGCGTGATTGGACAGAATCGCTCGTGGTTTACTTGGCTTTGTCATTCCAATGTCTTGTGCGTTTCCTGCCGTTGCCAATGAAAGGTCAGCCACTTTGTCGTGTTGACCGTTCATATAGGAGACTTCTTGGAATGGCTGTATTTGTCGGCGGATTTTGTGGATTCATCTCGCCGATATGGATTTCCGCGCCGATTCTTGCTTGGGTTTCATGGAAGTTGCACGCCTCTTGGCCGCTGGCAGTCGCAAGTGCGGTGGCAGTTGCATTCCTGAGCGGTCGTATGTCGCCAGTCGTTCTTTCTATCGAAATCGTTCTTGCCGCTTTCGCAATCACGCAGTCGGCACGGATCCTCGATAAGAACTGAACACGCCTAACTCTCGCAAGTGGCGAGTTCCTATAAAACCAGAGTGATCGAGTGCTGCGACAATCTGCGATGGCGAAATTGCTTGGTCTATGGTTTGTGCCCAGTATCGCATCATTGGGAATGTCGCAGGTCGTGCGCTTGCGAGCACTCCGATAGTCGGGATGCACCAATTCATCGCAAAGTGAAATGCGTGTCGACGCATATGACCTTCGGGGCGCGTGACTTCAAGAATTATGATTCGACCGCCAGGTCGAAGCACTCTGCGAGCTTCTGAAAACGCAAGAGATAAATCACCGATGTGCCTCAGCATGTATGTCATTGATATGAAGTCGAATGTGTTGCTTTCAAATGGAAGACTTTCTGCATGACCGATTACGAGTTCGCGCACTCCTCGGCGTTTCGCAAACTCCAGCATGACCGAACTTGGGTCAAATGCAACAATTCGGCCTGTTTCACCAACAATTTGCTGTGCAAGCGCTGCGGTCAAACCTGTTCCACTTCCGACATCAAGGAGCGAAGCACCTGGTCGCAAGCCACATTTGAGCATCATTCGCCGGCGATACCAACGTCCACTTCCAAGAAAAGATACACCGCTGGACGAGTCATAACCGGCGGCGCTTTCAGCAAAAAGATTGCTTGTATATGTATCGCGTTCGGTCTTGGACTGAAGCCCGTTGGGACGCTGCATGATGGGTGAGATGGGTTCTTGTTGGACGACACGAATCAGCTTGCCGCTCTTTGTCTTGGGCAACTCTGCCTGAACCGATATTGTTCTTGGAAGGGCGTGCGAGGCGATGATTGGCGCCAGAAATGATCGCAATTCTTCAATTCTGGGCGCCGTTGCGTTCGCACGCAACTCAACTTGCAATCCGACTCGATTGAGTGAGTCGCTCAGATGGATCGGATAAATGAGCGCACGCGCAATTGCAGGATGCGTTTCGATCGCCTGCTCGATCTCAATTGGATTGACCTTTAACCCAGCAACGTCGAAGACAAGTTTCGCTCGACCTGTTATGCGAAATGATCCATTGAGAGATCGAGCGCCAATATCGCCAGTGCGGAAGTGTCCGTGACAGTGAAGTGATGTCCGCTGGCCTTCATTGCTCACAATCGCATCACCCATCGCATTACTTTGAATTGCGATCTCCCCCTCGCTGCCCGCCTGGACATCAACGAGTGCATTTTTATGCAGAGTTTCAACAATTCTGGCGGAGACTCCAGAGACGAGTTGGCCGCCTTGTCCGCGGTCAAGCCAAATGGTTCCAGTCTCGGTGGCGCCATAGAGATCAATAATCTTTGCTGAGAAAGTTCGTTCAAGGCCTTGTCGAATCGAAGAAGGCAGTGTTGATCCTGCGACAACAATCGAACGTAGTTGCGGCGCATATGGCGCGTTCTCTGAAAGGCTCGCAGCTGTCGCGGGGACGAGTGCAAGCGCTGTCGCTCCAGCTGCTAATTGCGCTGCGGCAACGTCGATCGAAAATGAACCGAGCGAGTGCACTCGTGCGCCAGCAAGAATTGGAGCCAGAAGCGAATGCTCGAATCCATACGAATGGGCCATCGGCAAAAACGAAGGACAGACATCGCTCTCCAACACAAGCCCTTCATTCACAAGCGTTCTAGCGACCTGGTCAATTGCGCTTGATGATCGAAAAATAAATCGCGAGTACCCAGTTGTGCCAGATGAGAGGAGGATGACTCCTTGTGCATCGATCGTTGGATGTGCCGCGATGCGCTGGGACTCTGCTGCCTTCGCCATGCTCTCATCAAACAGCAAGATGTTTCCAAGATCCAACGCAATTCGATCGGCAATTGTCTTGGGTATTGGATGGGGAAGAAGTACGGGCACTCGACCAGCGCTGGAAATGCCCAGAACTGTCGCCCAAAACAACCATCCAGATGGAATCATGACGGCGACAGAGGCTCCTGATTCTGTCAGTTGTTCGATGGATGCTTGAATTCGCGAGGCATAATCCGCAATTGACGACCAAGTTTTTTCGCTTCCATCCCGATCAATAATTGCGACCTTTTGCGAACGATCAATACTGTGTCGCCAGAGTCCATCCAAAATTAACTGCATTCGACAGCGTTCTGCGCAGGTGCGGCCATGCGAAGTTTGAATGGACGGACTTTTGCAGCAACAGGTCTTCGCTTCTGTATTGCAACCAAGGTTTTTAATGCAAGGCAGCGGGTTGCAACGCCAATTGGAACGCGATCTATCTCACCAGCGAGCAGGGTGACAAATGCGCGTTCTAAACCTTTCGTTCGCCGAGGCGAGAAAAGTAAATCTCGGAACGCGGGATCATAAAATCCTTCAACAAGTTCAAAAGCGCGATTGGTGATGCGCTTCATCCACGCATCGTGTCGGGCACGTTCGACGGCGGGGCGTGATCCATTTGACATTCGAATCACTGAGCCTGCTGCCTGTTCGGCACCAAGCAGGCCAAGCGTCAAACCCGTCGACCAGACTGGATCGAGAAAAGCCGCAGCATCGCCAATCAAGAAATGCCCAGGACCAGCAAATGGATCGCAGCGATAAGTGAAATCCGATATTGTGCGATTCTGCTCGGGTCCAATTGCGTTTGCCATTCGTTCTCGCAGGACTGGAGTGCGATCGATTGCCCAACGAAGGCGTTGGTCGGCTGGAACATCCATCGAAGTATGCAATTCTTCGCGAGCAACAAATCCAACGCTGGTTTTTGAGGCGTCGAGTGGAATCATCCAGAACCAGCCTTCATCCGCGATCACTAATCCAAAGCAATTATCGCCTGAGCCGCTTGGGCGAACAACTTTTTCAAAGTGTTCGAAGTACGCAACATTTCGCAGAAAAGAATGAAATCTTCTGCGAGATGATTCTCGGCCAATTGTTGTTGCTTGTCCACTTGCATCGATCAACCAGCGAGCATGAACTTGTCCGTTATCGGTTTGAAGCTGGACATCGTCATCTTCCATTCGAGTGATTGAATGGACTCCACAAGATGTTTGGACTTTAGCTCCAGATTCACGGGCTGTCTCCATCATCATCTGATCAAGATGGATGCGCGCCATGTTGAATGTTTCTTTGTCGCCATCACCAAAGACATCTCTAAAATAAAAGTATTGCGGTCCATATCGCCAATCACCCATCGTGATCTCGACGCCAACTTTGCGTGCGTGTGGAAGTGCGAGGCACTTGTCAAGAACTCCTAAACGGCGAAATGCTCGCTTTGTTCTTGGAAGAAAACTTTCGCCGATGCGAAAGCGGGGAAATTCTCCGCGATCCAGAAGTAAAACATCGATTCCTGCGCGAGCCATTTCAATCGCAGCAGCGCTTCCTGCTGGGCCAGCTCCGATTACAACGCAATCATGCTTGTGTGGGGTCGACATCACAAACTCCTTCAATCTCGACTAAAAGAGTGCTGCGGCAAAGCGGCACATGGAGAATTCGTTCGACGCATCCAGGAAATTGAATCGATGCAAGGGTCGCAACTCGTTCAAGATCCTCCGCATTTCGCACGTAAATTTGCAAAGAGCGCCATTGACCGTAAGCATTCGCCGCTTCAGCAAGTGCGTTCATATTCTGAATAGTTTCTTTGAATTGCAATTCAATCGACGATTCGTGCAATGTTTCTTCGCCAACAATTGATGCGGTACCTGAGGCCAACAGAGTGTTGCGACAGACCACGCCCCGAACAAATGATGGAGCCACTGGCCCAAAACGTTTCGAATAGAGCCACGCAGGTCGTTGTCTTGGATTTTCAACCGTCACAAATGGATGTCGATGACAAAGTGCATACACAACAAGCCTAGTGCCGGCGTTCCCGACGCAAGTTCCTGCGGGTACTGCGGTCATGACATCGCAGAGGGATCGAAAGGCATTCGTCCGTCCTTCGTTAAATCGCATATATCTCTCAAAAAAGTCGCCGTCGTGGTCGGTTGGACGGGGCAAGAATGCCCAGATGCGACAGGGAGCATTTGGAAGAGTCGAGATGAGATCGCAAATAAGGTCTCGAGAGAATTCAGCAAGCATGTCGCCTGAAAGGTCATGCGCTTGCATTGAGCGTGATGCAAGAAATGTTGATTCTGGGTCGAACGACTGTGTCCAAGATGGAAGATCAAGCTTGTGCTCTCCACTGGCATGCCACGACCGAAGGATCAAAGGATTCTTGAAATTTACAAAAGCTTCCGGAATATTTGCCATCCAATAAAGTGTAGCTATTGGGATTCAAAATGAGAAGAATTACCTAGAGCAAGGTCACTGCCCAGCATGCGCCGTGAGGGTCCGAGGAGATAGAAGAAAAAAGCTCGGTTGATTGAGTTCTCATAGAAAGCCCTGCAAAAACATTGAAAAATCCAGAAGTCGCTCCAAGTTCAGTTGACGAGACTTGTGTCACAGATGGCGCAATCGAGTGGATGTTTTGATCTAGGGGAGATCGTGATGTGAAGCATAATACTTGTGAAGCACCATCTGGGCGCAATGTAGACAGGACTACAGATTCAGCAAGTGAAGATTCCAAAGCAGCGGTCCTGCCGATGCACTTGGTGATAGCAATCGATCGTCGATCACGAGCGAATCCGCCGACTGATCCATGTTCGAGGAGCAGAGCAATGCCAGAAGATCGAAGATGGATTTGCTTCTTGGCACAACGAGACAAGATTCGCTCAGTGACGGGATGCGCTTCTTCAGCAGCGACAAGAATGGCTCGAGGCCATGCGCCAGTTTTTATCTTTGCTGATGCCAGTGAGATTGCTTCAATGCCTGCAGTCCGACGACCGATGACACTGATACTTGCTGCTCGAATTCCAAGTGCAATAGAACAATGTGCGCTTCCAATGTTGGGAACGCTTTCTGCAAAGAGCACTGGATTTGCAAGATTGATTCCAGATGCAATGAGATCGCGGTAATACTGAATTGTGAACTCGGGCGTCCCAGACCAATTTGCAGCGATAAGCGGGGTATTTGCAAGTTCTTCAGGTGTCAGCCCAGAAGTCTCCACAAGATCGCGAATTGCAGCGATCATGATTCTCGGCAATAGCGCAAATCGTCGCGTTTTCCCATGATCAAGAAGTGCCGCAAGCGTGCTCAATTCAAGTTCGCCCCAGATGTCATCATTCATTGCCAGAGCACTCATCGCATCAATACCACGACCTGCAGGAGAGACCGCTCCAACACCTGTAATCACTATGCTGCGATCATTTTGGAGAGAAAGATTTCCTCCCGAAGCGCACGCAGTCGGACGTTCTGCGCCTCGAACAAATCGGAGTGCGGCATTTGCTCCACCGAATCCCGCGGAAATCACGACAATTTCGCGAGGGTTGCAAGTGGGAACATCGCCTTGCAATAATTGAAGATCAGGAAAAGCATCGCGGTCGCAACTCGCTCCAGCAGAAGTTGGAAGGAATGCACTTTCTGCACAAGCGATCGAAGCGATCAACTCGAGAGCTCCTGCAGCACCAAGCGGATGTCCAAAGCGACTCTTCAAAGCGACAACGGGAATCTCTTTCAGCTTCGAGCCGAACACTGATCTGTATGCCTGATACTCCGCGGCATCGTTTGCCGGAGTTCCCGTCGCATGAGCAATCAAAAGGTTCGGGAGAAGATCAACATTAACAACCCGAGCTAATGCTGCCGCAAGTCCATTTCCAGTTGGATGCGGCTGCGTCAAATGGTGGGCATCGCTCGTCTCAGAAGTTGCGGCAATATGTCCAATGATCTCTTGGGAAGAATCCAGTGGAACATCTCTTAAGCGACAAAGAATCACGAGGGCGACACCCTCTCCAATTTTCATTCCAGCACGGTCTTTGCTGAAGGGATTCAGCATGTTTGGTGATATGAGTTGAAGCGCTGCAAATCCAGCATATGAAAACTCTGCGATCGGGTCGTATCCGCCAGCGATCACGAAGTCCACATCGCCTGCTTCAAGAAGTGTGCAGCCATGGGAAATTGCAGAGAGTGCCGAAGCGCACGCACACGAGACATTGATCGTTGGACCACAAATTCCAAAATCCGCAATCGCATGAGCAAGAACCGATGATGTAGTAGTGTGGCTGTATGAGATATCGCTTCGTTCAGTGTGCCCCAATTTTTCACCGCGAATCCCAGAACCGCTGTGCCGCATTCCTGCAAGAGTGGTTCCAATGACAATTCCCCATCGATTGGGAAACTTCGCAATCGAAGTTCGTTCGCGACCACCTAGAAGATCGTTGAGTGTTTGACGGAGAAGTAACTCGGCCCGTGAATCACCAGCACAAGACGCTGAGTCTGGAACTTCGCCTGCACCTGCTGAAATCACTGGTTTCTGCTCAAGATGAACTGGAATTCGGATGCCAACAACTCCCGTTTGGATTGCCTTGACAGTTGCAGAGAGGTTTCTACCAAGTGCAGACTGAACCGCCATCTTTGTGATTGCGATTGGAATCAATCTGAGGTGCCTCTCGGCTCAAAAGAAGTTGCAATCCAAAGCATCACGACATCAAAGCAGATCAAAATCCCAATCAATTGAAATGGGATCACGCCACCAATTGATTGTGCGCATGCGACAGTGGTCCAACCCGTAAAAGCAAAGTTTGAAAGCCAAGAAATTGCAGGGGGGAGAAGTTTTAGAGGAATAATCCCACCGCCCAGAGTGCCAAGAATTAGTGTCGCAACCGGCGCAATCAATGCGAACCTTGCGCGAGATTTGCACAGTCCAGCAAGTGTGACTAAGAATGCGGCCAAGGCAATCGATCCAGCGAGAGTCGCAGCGATGAGCGAAAAGATGGCAATCGGAAAGATGCTGAATAAAGCCGCGGCAATGATAAAGATGACAAACATTTGGATGAATGCAATAAATGTCAACGCGACAATTCGCGCAAGTACTTGCTTCTTCCTCGATACGCCCAACGAACAAATGCGATCGACAAGTCCGGATTCCTCGTCTGTAATGCCGCGCGCAACAAGTGACGAGATTGCAATAAGTACGAAAATGACTGGAATTCCAGGAGTGCTTGATCGGAGCAGTCCCCCTGTGGTTGTGCGGTCGAGAATTGTCAGGGGGGGATTCTTGATGGAAAATGCCTCTGCGGATGATGCGATCACAAGTGTCCGAAACGCCATACTAATTCCTGGGAAGGGAGTGTTGGAAATCATTTCAACCGAAGGATTATTGCGAGAAAAGTCTGTGCCGAGATTTACAACCGCATCATAATTTAGATATCCAGTTGTAAGCTCTCCTTTGGTCTCAACACTCCGAACGATTTTGAAATGATCATCGTTACGACGCATCATTGCATCGGAAAACAAATCAGAATCTGGATTCTTGTCTCCAACAATTACAATTCGAAATTGAACTCCAGATGGAGAATCAATGTGGCGATAAAACAAGGCAAACATGAGGAAAAAAGCAATTGGGGCTAGGCTCGCCATAAGAATGGTGGATCGGTCATGAAGAAATGATCGAAGAATTGCTATTGCAAGCGGAATCATTCGAGAACTCCAGAATCTTTGATCGGCTGCAAATTCATAAACGCCATCCACTGACTTGGATATGCGCGAATAGCGCGCTCCATTGCAGCAACGAGCGCAAGTTGTGAAGGATGGGTCGAAACATCCTTAGAGCTGATTGGAATCGTTGGCGCAAGAATGCACCCATCAGCCCAAACTCGAAATCCGCTCGATGTTCGGGCGCAGAATGTTGGAACTATCGGAGCTCCGGAAGCCGACGAAAGCCGTACTGGTCCCGAAGGCAAATGGAGCGATTTGCAGCCTAGAAATGGCATCACCACGCCACGTTGTCCTGAGAGGACGAAGTCTCCATGCAAGACGACCGCTTCATTCGCATTGAGGGCGCAGAGCACTCCATCCCATGCTGCGATACCGTCGGAAATGCGATGCTCGACGACATTGAGCTTGTTGCGAATCGCATGTCTCGCACGTTCGAAGCGCATCATTGGGTCTGGCTGAAAGAGCACGTGGACTTTTCGTTCATATTGACAAAGGATTGCAAGTGCCGGTTCAAACGCGCCCATATGAATCCCTGCGATGATGACTCCCTTTCGCAGTTCGCGAGCGGAGTGATAGTCTGGAGATCCTTCGATTGACGTGACTCGAGCCGCCAATTGCGCAGGTGTGAAATCTTTGCAAGCCAACACATTCGAAATTGATCGCTGCATCTCGCCCATCATTGCGAATGCGCAGCGAATTCGCTGCACGCGTGTTGACGATGGTCCAAGCGCGATGCCTGCATTTGTAATGAGCGTTTCACGCCACGGTTTGGCGAAGGCAAACGCAAGTGCTTGCGCGCAGAACCGTGCGGGTGATGCGCAACGGGGTAGGGTTTCTAAGAACCCGTAATACAGGTCGTCGTTCAAAAAATGCAGGAATTTCGCAAGCTGAGTAGTCAAGCTATATCTCCTTTATCTTTCAGCGGATGTGGCGCTAATTGCTGCGCAATTCGAAGGAGGAATGCTTGTTCCCCTTCGCCGTAAAGTGCGACAAGAGCTGGACGGAATCGAATCGTTATGCGGTTTCGAAACCGTGGAAAATGTTGCGTTGGAGGAAGTGCTTCTCGGGTTCCGTCAATTCGTACTGGAATCACTTGGCATCGTGATGCGATCGCTGCCATTGCAACGCCTGGACGGAGTGCGCTTAGTGTTCCATCTCGAGAACGCGTGCCTTCGGGATAGAGCACAACCGTCGTTCCGTTGTTGAGAGCCTCAGTGATGCCATCCATCGAGCGGAGCGGTCCAACATCTCCACCAACGAGAATTGCTCGGTACGCATTCACGGCAAGACCATGCATAAGCCACCGTTCGAATTTTTCGCGTCGAGTCGCCGTAGAAGTTGCAGTTTCAAAGCGAACCTTGCTCGCAACGATGCGCAATCGAGAGCGGACTGCTCGTGGGACAGTGTTAAAAATGAGAGCAGTATCAGCGTGACTTTGGTGGTTCGCAGCGATTAGGTTTGGTTTTTCACCATTGAGTTGACTTCGTCCGCCTTCGTCAACAATGTTGATTTGCGTCCATGTCACAATTCGCATCGTCTCATACATGCATTTCGCAAAGAAACCCCAAGGATTCATGGAGCGTTCTCTGCTCGGTGTTCAAAGTCTAAATCAATAGTTGTGTTCCCTTCGCCAATTTTGAAGCAAGCAAGATTCCAATTCGGCACCATCCATGGCGGTCCGCCATTCGAGATCGCCCAAGGGTCAATTGGAATTCCAAACGCGCCGCGTCGAAATTCACCGCAGTTTGTCACATCATAAAATGCAGAGACTGAGAATGTTCCAGTTGGAAGGTTGGTCATAACGCAAGGTTTGTTGGCAAGTGCTATTGGAATCGTAGCTGAGCGGACCCACTCGCCCTCTTTCATAAACGATTCCGAACTCTCCCAAAGCGCCACACAGAGCTTGCCCATGTCGGCCTTTGGATGCAGTCCGTGAAAGGTTATTGTCAGTGTCGATGTGCCGATCTTCGTGTTTTTTTTGTTTGCCACAGGCTCTATGGGTGGAGTGTTGGTGCAAGCGACAACACTTGAAAAAAGTGCAAAGATCAATGAAAAAACGAGAACATTTCTTTTCAAGAAGTTTTCTATGAAGAGCCTACTCATGAAAGCGATGTCTCCGTCATTGACATCATCGGTGATCGTGTTGAATCGCGAAGCCATGTAGTGTCGTGTGTTGCCAAGAGAACTGCGCAATGCTCACTAGTTTTTCGACTGATTGCGATGAACAAGCGCTCACGACCATCTGCATCAAGTGCGCTCTCTGGCTCATCCAACAAGAGTACGGGGCTTCGTATAGCAAAAACTGTTGCCAGTGCTGCGCGCTTTACTTGTCCGACTGAAAGTCGCTCGATCGGCACGGAGATCAAGTTCTGCATCCCAAATTGTTCGATCGCATTTCGTCCTCTTTTTTCACATTCGTTCCGAGGGGTTTGCGCAAGTTGTTGTGTGAGGTGAATATTCGATTGCAGATCGATCGACGACATCAAGCCGCCTTGCTGGGGCAAATATGCAATTGCTTTGTCTGTTCGATCGCACCAAGCTCGACCAGATTCTTGATGAATTGCACCAGAAAGAATTCGAAAAAGCGTTGTCTTTCCACTCCCATTTTTCCCGCGAAGCACTGCCACTTCGCCAGCACGAACAATGAGCGAAAAATCTTTTAATACTTGTTGAGTTCCATAACTGAACGAAACTTTTTCGCAGTGAATGATCGGGCGATTTCGCGTTGGATGGTTTGTTACTGAAGGCCGTGCGCAAAGAAGGAATCGTGCTCCAAGTCTTTGCGGGAAAGTGATGTCTGTCAATCCTGCGGCTTCAGCGAAAGCTTCGGCTTCAGATGTCGTAAAGGCTCGGCGTATGCTCAAGATCGCATCGTCGCGTACTGCACGAATCGATCCGATCGTCGAAAGTCTAGCGCCAAAGACACCAACCTGATTGCGAATGAGATCGTTCCAGAGGATCAACTTTGATGCAGCAAATGACATTGTTCGCAGTGCTTCAACAACTTTCTCATCCGAAAGATGGTGAAGCATCAAAGATGCGTGCGCAACCTCAAAGCTTTTTTGCGTCATCGAAACAGGTGGATTGAGTATGTCAATTTGTTGAAACGACATTCCATCAGTTGGTCCACTCTCTTGACACATCTTGACCACATCTTGGTTTTGGTCAGATGCCATCACTGTCAAATTCCATCCTCGTTTTTTCGCTTCCTTGATTGATGTGCGAGAGATATCTCCTATTCCAGCGCCGAAGTCGATCATCGAGATGTTCTGATCTTTGATGGGTCGCAAGTTTGATTCAATCGCATTCACAAGCCGAATGGGCGCCTGAGTAATGGAATTCAGGCGTCGCAACACACGAAATTCTGCATGCAATAAATCAATGCTTGGCTCTGGAAGGTCCATTTCTTCAAATTCAGTACTCCGATTAGTTGTTGGATGGGTTTTCATTAAATGGATTACAAGTGATAGTCTATTGTCATGATTAAAATATCACCTGTTTATACAATTCTTTTATGTTTGGGATCTCTCTTTGCAAGCGGTTGCCGTACCACCGATTTCACTGTGTTGGTCGAAGCCAGCCAGAACATGGATGTTCAAGTTGAGTCCATGCAGAAAACATTTAAAACGAGTACCCCTGTCGAGCAAGTTAAGATTCGAAAGCAAATTATCGCTAGTCGGCAAAAGGCTTTAACTTGGGCGACGAGAATTAATGTTCAATCAATTCCACAAGTCGCAAATAAATCCATGACTTACGATGCGGGTGCTGCGCTGAAGCAGCGATGGGTTGCCGCAGCATCGAAAAAACTCGAGGCCGCAAAGTCGATGACTGTTGTGGATGTCGTACCCACAAGTCCAAATGTTGAAGAAATCAGTCCAAAAGTCGAAACTCCAACACCAAAACAATGAGTATCCGACTGACTTCCATTTTCTGCATCTTTGCAATCACTGCAACATTACTTCTTGGAGCTTCCTTCATGCCAAAGATTCAGTTCTATACAGGTTCGGGCACTGGGAAATCTGCATTCAATCTTTCAAGCGGAAAGTTTTACGAAGCAACTGGTTCTTCGAAAACGCTTTGCAATATCAGTGGATC
>SXGS01473685.1_pt1 | contig 14881 bp, 14 predicted proteins | sample 3174681 | NCBI WGS metagenome assembly SXGS01 (sample SAMN11356861, study PRJNA531348) | freshwater metagenome | isolation source: freshwater sample F1-80 | place: China: Fuxian Lake, Yuxi | collected 2017-12-25
CTGGATGCCTTCGTGTACCTGGAGCGGCGCATCGCGGCGAAAGCAATCTTCCCGGCGGTGGACCCGCTCGCGTCGTTCTCCCGCATTCTCACCCCTGCTGTCGTGGGCGAAGAGCACTATCAGGTCGCGCAGCAGGTCCAGCAGGTGTTGCAGCGCTACAAGGAACTGCAAGACATCATTGCGATTCTGGGAATTGACGAGCTCTCCGATGAGGACAAGCTGGTCGTTTCCCGGGCGCGCAAGATGGAGCGCTTTTTCAGCCAGCCCTTCTTCGTCGCACAGGTGTTCACCGGGCTGCCCGGCGCCTACGTCCCTCGCGAGGAGACGGTACGCGGCTTCAAGGAGATCCTGGACGGGAAGCACGACGACCTGCCGGAGCAGGCATTCTACATGGTCGGGAACATTGAGGCGGCGGTCGAAAAGGCCAAGCGTCTCGCCAGCCAGTAGTCCTCATTCCGGGGACGCCGTATCCATCCGGCGTCCCCGCACCCAACGTTCTTCAAGGTAGTACTCCCATGCCGCTGACCGTAGACATCGTGACCCCAGACCGGGTGGTTCTTTCCGAGACCGCCACGTCGCTCAGCGCCCCGGGCGTACAGGGCTCCTTCGGGCTCCTCTCCAACCACGCACCGTTCATGTCGGAGCTCGAACCGGGGGATTTGCGTCTGGTGCTCCTCAGTGGAAACGAGATCCACATCGCGGTTACGGGCGGGTTTCTCCAGATTTTCGACAATAAGGTCACAGTGCTGGCCGACGCAGCTGAACGCAGCGACGAGATTGATCCCGAACGGGCAAGACGCGCTTTGGTGCGCGCGCAGGATGAATTGCGGTCCGCTCAGGACGCGATGTCGCGAGTCGCTGCCGAAGAGGCACTCTCCCGTGCTCGTGCGCGCCTCCGCGTCGCCGGCGAATAGCACACACGGCGCCGGAAACGCGCCGCCCGGCTGCCCGCAGTCGGCCAGGCGCAATAACAACCTGTGCAGACAAGTTTGCGCCTGGCCGTCGCGGTTTGCGCAGTCCTGCGCCGGTTCCGCAACCGGCTATTCGAGTTCGAGATCTGCCAGAGTCCGGGCGGTCAAAATACGGTCGAGGCGTGCCTCGCACCATTCCTTCTCGGCTTCCTCAATCCGAGCGACCTGCCCCTCGGCCAACTCACCGAACTTCAGGCACACCAAGCGTAGCAAGATCGCGCGGGCTTCCGCCACTTGCCCCCGAGCCTCGCCGCGGGCCTCGCCGCGGGCCTCGCCGCGAAGTTCGTAGGGGCTGATGTGGTAGGTGATTTCCTGGAACTCCGGGGTTTGCAGCATCTCTTGGAACTCCTTCTCTTCGTCAGGATCGAGCGGCAGGTAGGTCTCGATCACGTGTTCCAGCAATACCCGGCCCGTGTCACTCACCTCTGCCTGCGTGACTCCGCGCAGGCAATGGGCCTTGTGGCTCACCCGGCTCTCCCCCGGGTGCTGCATCAGCGCCGCCAGTGCGGGGCCGAGCGGGTTGGGATCTTCCCGATACTGTAGCCCATCCAGGCTGCGTAGGGCAACGCAGAGCACGCGGAACACCACCACCGGGAGCCCCAGTGCCGTCTCCTCGTAGATCTCCTCGGTGCGTCCCCCCGCACCGGTGGTGAGATAAAGCACCAGGGGCAGGACCTCGCGCCGGAAACGCAGACGCAGCCAGCAGTAGGCGTCGAACATCTCCCCCGGGAGCGGGGCCCGGCGGTCATACTCGATCTCGCCGTGCAGCATGACCACGCGCCCCGCCGGGGAAGCGGCGCCCACTTCCGCCACCACATCCAGAGTGTGCCGCTCTCCGTGGGGTAGACCGGAGAACACATCCTGCTGGTGAAACCGAATGTGGGAGAAGTCGAGTTGGGCCGCCTGGTCCGGGTAAAACAGCCTCATATACTCGGGCAGAAACGCTTCGAACAGCCGCTTGAATAGCTGATCGTGGTCTTTGCGCTCGGAATCGGGAGTGGAACTGATCGGAGGGCTCATCGGTATCGAGTTGGGCTCACTGCCACGGATTCGGACCCCCGCACGCGGGGATTACTCTGGGTCGCCGGGAACCTGCGCCGCGACCCCACTACGCGCGGGCCGCAACCGGCGTGGCGCGGCCTTCCAGGGCCCTTTTCAGGTCGTCCAGATCGGCCTCGCACGCCTGGGCACAGGATTTCAGCAGAATCGGACCCATCATGCGGCCCAGGATGCGCGCGAACGGGGTGAGACCTTCGGCGGATACCTCCATGCTGACCTCGCAGCCCACTGCGTGCGGGGCGAAGTGAAACACCGATTCGTAGCGGCAGCCACAACTTACGCACTCCACCACGTAGCACGAAGGCGCCTCGAAGCGGGTGATCGTCATCTCTTCGGTCGCCTCGCGGTTGAACATGCGGCGTGTTTCCCGGAACCGGGTGCCCACTCCGACCGGCCCCGGAGTCAATACCTCCAGGCCAACGATGCCGCTCATGACTTGCGGGGCGCGAGCCAGGTCGGTGGCGCGGGCGAACGCCACTGCGGGCGACGCGGCGATCTGCTTCTTGATGGTCACACGGGACATGCTTCGTTTCCTCACTGAGCGCGGCGCCCGGCCGGGCGCCGAAAACCCGGGTTCGGTACGATCCTCGGCGGATTCGCGTGCTGCTTCCACACAAAGTTCTCCGCCTTAGGAACGAAACCACAGGGATAGACGGTGCATGCCCGCCGCAGCCGGCAGGAAACAGCCCGGTCGAGCGCGAAATCCCTGGGGGGCCGATCCCGTTCCCGGCTGGCCGTCCCGCTGCGTCCTGCGCGCCGGCCTCCCCGTACCAACACTTTCAGAGGAGAGAGATCGTGGCACGACCCGTCACCCTATTTACCGGCCAATGGGCCGACCTGCCGCTCAGCACGATGGCGGAGAAGGCAAAGGCCTTCGGCTATGACGGCATCGAACTTGCCTGCTGGGGCGATCACTTCGAGGTTTCCCGAGGGCACGACCCGGCGTACTGTACAACGCGCCGGGAGATCCTGGCACAGCATGGCCTGCAGTGCTTCGCGATCAGCAACCATCTGGTTGGCCAGGCGATCTGCGACAACATTGATGAGCGTCACAAGGCGATCCTCCCCGACTACATTTGGGGGGACGGCGACCCCGAGGGCGTGCGCCGGCGAGCCGCCGAGGAGATGAAGGCGACGGCTCGAGCGGCTGCTACGCTGGGCGTCAAGGTCGTGAATGGCTTCACGGGTTCCTCCATCTGGCACCTGCTCTATTCATTCCCTCCGGTGTCGGCTGCGCAGATTGACCGCGGTTTTCAGGATTTTGCGGAACGTTGGAATCCGATCCTGGACGAGTTCGACCGCTGCGGGGTCCGGTTTGCCCTGGAAGTTCACCCGACCGAAATCGCGTTCGACATCGCGTCGGCCGAGCGGGCGCTCGAAGCCATCGGACGGCGCGAGGCGTTTGGCTTCAACTACGATCCCAGCCATCTGGGGTACCAGAATGTGGACTACGTGAAGTTCATCGAGAAGTTCGGCGACCGGATCTACCATGTCCACATGAAAGATGTCTGGTGGAGCCCGGTCCCCACCGAGGCGGGCGTGTTTGGGGGGCACACCAACTTCGGTGATCGCCGCCGCACCTGGGATTTTCGCAGCATCGGGCGTGGCCGTGTGGACTTCGAGGAAATCATCCGCGCGCTGAACAGCGTCGGGTACGAAGGCCCCCTCTCGATCGAGTGGGAAGACATGGGCATGGACCGTGAGGCCGGCGCCGCAGAGGCGGCCGCCTATGTCAAGAAGGTGGATTTCAAGCCGAGCACCGTTGCTTTCGACGCGGCTTTCTCCGAATAGTTCGGATTCGCCCTTCCCGGCCCCTCCGGCGTTGACGCGCCGGGAGGGGCGTGCTAACATTCACCGACTCACGGCTCCGGTTCCCACCGGGGCCGTCCTATTCTGGAGGCTCCCATGACGTTCCGGGCCCTTCCCGCCCTTGCGGGCACTGTGATCGGATTTCTTGTCGGAGGCCTTACCATGGGCGGGGTTTTCTCGCGCCCGGCGAGTGCCCAATTCAAGGGCATTCCGATTACCAACCCCACTGCCGGCATCAACGTGGGGCAGAACCAATCCCCTCCCCCGCAGCCACTGGAGGTCCAGTCACTCGACGCCACCCACTTTGTGGTAGCCACGCGTGAGCCTCGCCTGGTGACGGTACCAGGTCGTGAGAACGCGGTCCAGAATATGCTCTGCACTGTGGTGACCCACTATTCCGTGCAGGCAAATCAGTTGTTGCCGACCGAGCACGTCCGTGTCCCCGCGCCGTACCGCCTGGTGACTCTTTCGGATCAGTGAACGGCTGCGTGTAACACAGAGACGTTCCAGGATTACGGACAGGAAAGACCGCATGGAAGCCCGGTTTCGCTTCACCCGACTCGTTCGCACTCAGACCTCCGAAATCTACCTGGTCTGGGAGGAGGAAAACCGGGTGGCCCAACTCGACCTCCACTACGCCGGTGAGACCATTCACGCGACGCTGATTCTGGAAACCGATTTCTCGGTCACGTCGGAAGAAGAAATGCTCACGCAGATTGACGAGGACATCGTTTCGTCCCACTTGCCGACCTTCGACCGCACTGACTTCATTGTGACGGTGTTTCGCGGCAATGAGATCAGTTCCTACACGGATGCGGGTAGTATGGAAGCAGAAGACGAAGAAGAGTGAGCCGGACCGGCGGAAAGATGCGGGCGGATGAATGAAGGCTGAAGACGTTCGAGCCGCTCCGTCGTTCTCCCCCTATAGGCGGCATGAAAGCCGGCTTGCCCGGTTTTTCTCTCGTCTTCGTTCTGCCAACCCCGTGACTCGAGCAGGGACTTCCGGGCTGCACGTGTGCTCCTTACTCGTGCCGATCTGGTTACTGGGGGCTCCTCCTGATCCGGCGAGTGGCACGCGACCTGCGGCGAAGCAGCCGTCTGCGCCGGCAAAGCGCAGTCCGGCCGTGCCGGCGCGGGGGAGTAAGCCCCCAGCAAAGCCGCCGGCCGTGAAGCCGCCTCCCCGGCTCGTTGTGCCCCCCCGTCCGCGCCCAGGAGCACCGCTGGCGAAACTGCCGACGCGAATCGAGATCACGGCGCGCGGTGCTTCGGGCGAGGTGAGCGCTTCCGTGGGTCCGGGGGAAATACCGGGCGCGACTCGCCCCCTGCTCACCATCCGCAGCGGAGAGAGCCCACGCCTTCAATGGCGGGTGATCAACACCGACCGCCGGGCCCGGGTGGAGAGTCTGGCCGTGCATTTTCTGATCGTGCGGATGGAAAGTGCGGGGGAAGCAGTCCCGCCGGAGCCGCGCAAGGGGTCCCACGCCGACTCCGTGCTGGGAACCGAAATCCCGCCCGGCGGCAAAGTCGAGGGCAGCCACAATACCGCGATGTTTGACCCGGGTGTTTATCTGGTGGAGGTCGAATTGCTGGATCCCACTGGAAATCGGCGCCACTATGGCGTGCTGGAAGTGAAGGTGACACCATGAGCCACGGGGCCCGTCTGCGAAAGCCGGCATCGCTCGTTCTGTTGGCGTCTCTGGGGGTATCGGCGCTGGCACTCCTCCCCGCAGGAGCCGAACACTTCGACATGATCATCAGCGTAAAGAGTCAGAAGGACTATGCCGAATCCCCCTGGGATACCTATCCTCCACCTGATGGGCGAAATCCCCGGCCTTCGCTGACCGCCGTCCGGGGTGAGGAGCTCCAGCTCGAATGGCGGGCCCGCAGTGAGTACCCGCATGGAACCATGAAGAACGTCGTGATGCGTCTCTTCGCCGTGCGGATCCCGAAGGTCGGCGCGGACCTGCCGCCGGACGAGTCCCCGCCGCGCATTTTCGACAACACCATTACCGGGGACTTCCTGCCCAAACACAGTGCTCGGGGATCCCTCCGGTTTCGGTTTTCCGAACCGGGCGTGTACCTGGTGCGTCTCCAGGATGAAGGCACCATGCCCGGGCACGACCATGACCATTTCACGGCGCTGGACGTAAAGGTAGAGTAGGGTACGGTGTCGGCGGAGCATTCCGATCCGTGGGGCGCGATTCCGGCACTGCGCGAACTCCATCTGCGGATGCAGGCGGGCTTGCGGGAGCAGTTGCTGCACTCCGCCGCCGCCGAGAATTCCCGGGTGGCGGCTGTGCGCGGCGGGGACGCTATCTACCACATTGACGAAACCGGCGAGAAGATCCTCATCCGGTTCTGCGAGGAATGGGCCGGGGAGCGACCGTTCCTGCTGATTGCCGAGGGCATCTCTGAAGACGGGGAGCGTATGTTTCCCGCCGGAGCAGATCCCGCAGACGCCGTCTTTCGCTTGATTGTGGATCCCATTGACGGGACGCGCGGGCTGATGTACGACAAGCGCAGCGCCTGGATCCTCTCCGCTGTGGCGCCGAATCGGGGCGCCGCCACGTCGCTCCAGGACCTCCGCTGGGCCGTAATGACCGAGGCGCCCACCACCCGGGCACGATACGCGGATCAGCTCTGGGCGACCACAGGCGGTGCAGCCCACGGCGTGACCTACGACGTGACCGGACCCGCACCGGTGGAGTTGGGACCGGCCCGGCTCTCTCCCAGCCGGGCGCCCGATCTGAATCACGGGTTTGCTACCCTCGTGAAGTTCTTCCCGGGCGGCAAGGTCGCTACCGCAGAACTGGAAGAAGCCCTCTTCGCACAGGTGGCCGGGGCCCTGCCGGGAGGGACGCCCCTGGTTTTCGACGACCAGTACATCTCCAATGGGGGGCAACTGTACGAGATTCTGACCGGACACGACCGTTTTATTGCCGATCTCCGCCCCCTCATCCTGCCCCGCGCAGCCCCCGATCAGTCTCTCCTCTGCGCGCACCCCTATGATCTCTGCTGCACCCTGATTGCCACGGCAGTCGGGGTGGTGATCACCGGCGCCCGGGGGGAGCCACTGGACGCGCCGCTCGATGTCCATACTCCGGTGGCCTGGATCGCCTATGCCAGCGAGATGCTTCAGGCCCGCATTGAGCCGGTACTCCAGCGCCTGCTGCGGGAACGGGGCCTCCTGGAGTAATCTGCCATGCCGAAAGTTCGCAAGGCTGTCGTGACCGCCGCCGGGCAGGGGCTGCGCCACTTTCCAGCGACCCAGGAGTTTCAGAAGGAACTGCTGCCGCTGGTGGATCGCGACGGTACGACGCGCCCCACGATCCAGATCATTCTGCAGGAGGCGCTCGACGCAGGGATTGAGGAGATCTGCCTGGTGGTCTCCCCGCAGCGGGAGGCGCAGTTTCGCGGGTACTTCCGGGGGATGCTCGACGACCAGCTTTCCTACTTTCAGGGCAAGCAATGGGCCCTGGATGAAGGCGAGCGGTTGGCGGACCTGGGGCGGAGGATCACCTATGCGGTGCAGCGCGAGCCCGGGGGGGATGGACACGCCGTCTTCTGCGCCCGGGACTTTGTCAGAGAAGATCCGTTTCTGCTGCTACTGGGCGACCACGTCTTCGTGCCCACCGGTGGGCGCTCCTGCTGCCGGCAGGTGATGGATGTCTATGACAACCGCGAGGCGCCCGTCTCCGGCGTGCAGCGGACCGGCGAGGACTTTCTGCACCTGTTCGGGACGGTCACCGGGCGCCGCCTGTCGGTGGATCCGAGCGTCTATGAACTGAGCCAGGTGGCGGAGAAGCCGACGGTGGAGTTTGCTGAAGAGCACCTGCGCACCCGGGGCCTGCGCCGCGGGGAGTACCTCTGCTTTTTCGGCGTCCACGTGATGCCGCCGCTGCTGTTCGAGATGCTCGCGGGCCTCATTCACGAGGGCCGCCCCTCACGGGTCGGTTATCAACTCACCGACGCGCTGGAACGCCTGCGGCACCAGGACACCTACCTGGCGGTCGAAGTGGAAGGCGCGCGCTATGACATGGGCATGCCTTTCGGCTACATCCAGACCCAACTGGCACTGGCGATCAACTCACCGGCGCGCCGGCAGGTTCTGTCGTGGCTGCCGAACCTGCTCACCATGCAGGATCTGGAGAAGCTGCGGTAGGAGCGCCGGCCCAGAAACAGTCGGCGGTCTGGTATGCGTCCCAGAGTTCCTCCGGCAGACGGGGATCGAGTTGCACCAGCCAGGGCAGCAGGGCCGCCTCCGCCGTCAGGAACTCGACCCGGTCACCCTGTGCGAGTGCCCGATGCACCTCCGCGGCAACAGATCTTGCCTCGGAACCTGTCCAGCCCCCCAGTCGCGGCGCCAGCACTGACAGTACTTCCGGGGTGTACCAAAACGGCAGCCGGTGGCAGCACAGCCGCAGCGCCTCAACCGCCAGGCCCTGCGGGAGTCTGACGGCCAGTTGTGCCAGACCGTGCGCCTGAACCTGCGGATCACCGACTGCCCGCAGTAGTGTGAGGGATTCTTGCTGCTGTTCCAGACCCAGGTATTCGGCCACGGACAAAAGCGCATCCAGACGATGTTGAGCGTCTTGGATCAATTCCAGTACTTCGGCGACCCCGACTTCGCGGTCAGGGCGCACGGGGAGCAGCGTGGCCAGCGCCGCCGCGCGCTGTTCCTGGTCCGCAATGTTGCGAGTCGCTGCCAGCGCCTCCCGCAGCGTCGCACTGCGCTCCGGCTCCTCCAGACGGGCGACGAGCGCGGCCAGTGCCGCTACACGAGGTTCGGACGCGGCGAAGTCACGAGCCACCCGGTAGGCGAGCGGGATCAGGTCCGTGGGCGCCCGAGCCAGCCACATAGTGAACAGTTCGGCGCGATCGTCCTCCGACTGGATGGCGCGGACCATCACCAGGGCGCGCTCCATCAAGTCTGAGCTGAGGATCGGCAGAAGCCGTCGCAGTGTCACATATGGTGGGCTTCCACCCATGACCATCCGCGCCGCGCCGGCGCTGGAGAAAGTATATGGAGCTTCCCGAAGATCCCACGTCGCCTCCAGCAGGGCAGCGCACCGTTCGTGCAGTGCCTCGGGGCTGAGTCCGCGGTGCGTGTTCTCCAACAGGAAGATCTCTCCAAGCACGTCGCTTGCGGGTGGGATGATCTGCTGCAGTGCCGCGGACACCCGCAGGCGGTCGTCCTCACACAGGTTGCCGGGCATGAGGGTGCTGAAGGCGCCCAGTGCCGTCGCGCGTTCGTACGGGTCGCGCAGTGCCAACGCAGCATCAATGGTGCAGGTGGCTTCCGCAGCCCCCAGGTGGGGCGCCAGCGCGCTGAGGTTCGCCGCTCGCGTGTATTCCTGGCGGACGCGAAGGCTCGAATCCAGGAAGCGCGTCACCATCCGAGCGCACTCGGAGCCCGACAGATACGGGAGGAGGTAGGGTAGCGCCGCAGGTTCGTTCCAGAGGTCATCCAGCGCCGGGACGTTCAAGTAGGCGTCCCGAAGCACCGCGGCAGCCTCGTCCTTCTCCGGAAGATACACAGCCGCCGAGGCGAGGGCCCGGGCGCGCTCGAAACCAGCGGGCATCGCGCGCGCAACATTCAGCATCTGGGGCAGCACCCCGAACGGTGCCGCGTGGAGCAACGCCTGGAGGCGGTCAACGCTGCGCTGCTCCGGGGCGTCCCTCTCCAACTCCACCAGAGTTGCCGCCAATACATGGCTCCGTTCCGGTTCCGGGAGATGGGAATGCAGGGGCCACAGCGCGGACAGACTTCCGTCCGCTCCATCCGCAGTGAAGAGAGAACGGCGAAGCTCATCCACCAGCAGGGAGCGTTCGTCTTCCGGCAGCCCCCCGACCAGTTCCGCCAGCGTAAAGCGACGGATGCGCTCGTCCCCGAGCTTTCGAGCAATCTCCACAGCTTCACGAACCAGCGGTGCCGGTAGCTCCGCCGCCAGCACGGACAGCGCCTCGGCCTGCTCTCGTTCTTCCGGGCAGCGCTGTATCCGGTCGAGCGCCGATCGCAAGAACTTCGTGCGTCGCGCCGGAGCAAGGCTCGGGGCTACGTGGGCGGCTGCCCGGGCGTGAGACGACGGCAATCCGACTCTCGCCACCGCGGCCAGTGCCTCGCCGAGCAGTGCCTCTCGGTCGCCGCCTTCCAGGTACTCAATCAGCGGCGCCAGTGCCTCCACCTGGTGCTCCGCACACTCCCGCTTGCGTGCTTCCGCGACGAGTTCCCGGACTTCCGGCGGAGAGAGGAACCGCGTCAGTGCCGACAGGCTGCTCCAGCGATAATCTTCAGAGCGGATGCCCCGGGCAATCTCGAGAGCCGGCACACCGGCAAGAGTGGCGCGATGCATATGGGCGAGGCAGCAAACGGCACGCATTTGCTCGTATTCGTTCGGGATGTCCCGTACATACGCAAGTGCCTGCTCGGATGACCACGAGTCGTCACCGGGCACCACCGAAAGGGCGGTGACGAGTTCTGCGGGCATCCAACCCGCCCGCGTGCGAGCAGCCGCGTGGAAGACCGCACAGCGCACGCCGAGAACCAGGTCGCCTGTCTGCTCCGCGTTGGCCCAGAGGAGATTCAGGTCGGCCAGATACCCGGCGTATGAATCGTGCGGACCACGCCGGACGGTGGCCCACCGCAGTTCGCCGTGCCCGGATGGACAGGTGAGCACCTCACGCAGGCGCTCCCATCGAGCGCCCGCGGCAAGGTGCGATGCCCAGTACTCGCGAATGTATGCGGCGGGTGGGGTGTCCGGGGAGCGCCACCACCGGTCTCCCCAGGCAACAAAGCGGTCGTGAGCCGCGCGCAGGTCGCTCGGGCGCGCCGTGTGTGCTCGGAACGCGGCGCCGGCAGCAGCATCGCGAAAGCGGTAGGGTGTTTCGGCACTGCCGTCCCCGATAAGCAGCCAGACCCGGGCGCCGGCAACTGCTTCGGACAGGACGCCGGCAGTACCGAACTCGGGCACGAGTTCCGCCAGATCCCCGGCCGTGAGCGGAGTACACGCTTCGCTACACAATGAGAGGAGCAGGCGGACCAGGCCTGAACCAGTGTCATGGGCTGCAGTCATCCTTGACCTCGGGGCTGCGCCGGATTCGGGGCGCACTGCGCCTATCTTATCGTCCGGCTACTTCTCCGTACCTGGCGCCGGCCCGTGCGTCAGGAGGCAGACGCGACACGGTCCGGTACTTCCCCGCGCAGGAACGCCGCCCGATGGTCTGCGTTCCCCAGATCCATCTCGAAGGAAACCCATGTCTCCTCACGCAGCACAGCAGCGCGGCACAGACCGGACACCTGGTCCGGGAACTGCCAGACGATGTGGTCTCCGTCTTCATTGCTGAAGCCCTCTGCGTCCGCCTGACTGATCCCGCCGACCACCTGCCAGATCGCCGTGCGCACTGCATCCATGGCGCTCCACCCGGCTTCGTCTTCCGGGGAGGAGAAGACCTGCAAGCAATACACAACTTTCACTCTGTGAAGGTATTCGCGCAGCCAGGCGGCGGCACGTGCGGGGCGCGCGCCATCAAGTTCGTCCAGGAGTTCTGCGATTTCTTCCGCCCCCAGAGAGTCGGGCAGCACCCGGTCGCGGGTGATCTGCGCGCTGGGCTGCGCATCGGCTCCGAGCAGCATCAACTCGGTCCACGCAGTGCCGGGTCCACCGGTGCAGACTACCCTCGCCGCAAGCCCGGCCTCCCGGAGTCGCCCGCGCAGCACGCTGATCGGCGCCACCCGGGTTGACGGAGTCAGTATCCGGACGTAGTACCCCATATCCCTCTCCGCGCGCACCACATCACCACGACTGGCCCTTCGGTTCAAACTCCGCACCTGATAACGCTGCGGGACCAGACTACTGGACATTTCTTCACCCGCGATGGAGAACTCCTGCCGCACCGTGGTCGCACGGAGCCTTCCCATCCGGTGCATCCGGTACCAGACCAGAAGGACCCGCCCCACAGAGCCGGGGCCACGCGCACGTACTCGCGTGGAGTCAGCGAACTCCGACTCGGAAACCCCAGGGCGGTTTCGCCGCGGTACGGCCTGCGTCAGCCGTGATGGAACGAAAGCTGCCCACCGGGCGGGGTGTCCGCTCCGCGGAGCGCCACACCAGGGGCTGGCGGTGTGGGGGGTGCCTCGGTTGGCGCCGGGTACTGCCGGCACCGGCCATGCACGAAAAAACGGCGGGTGCTGCTTCGCTCACACACCCAGCGTCACTACTCGCACCGCATCCCCGGAGGCCCGCGCAGGCGAGTACAACTACAGGCAGGGAACGGAGAGGGTGGGATTCGAACCCACGGAGGGTTTCCCCTCGCCTGTTTTCAAGACAGGTTCCTTATGGCCACTCGGACACCTCTCCCGGTCTATCCGGGGGCTCATGGGGCAGCGTTCCGGATTTGAGGGTATTCTAAGCCACGGTCGGGAGGGTGTCAAGAGACTATGGCAGAGATTGAGGCATTTCGGGGCGTGCGCTTTCCACTGGCAGCGCCGGCGGACGCGGCAGATCGGATCTGTCCGCCGTACGATGTGATTGGACCCGCGGCGCGGGCGATCCTGGCGGAGAGACATGCGGCCAATGTTGTCCGACTGGAATTGCCCGAGGTTCCCCCGCACGAGACCCCGGAGAACAACCGCTACACGCGGGCCGGGACGCTCTACCGCGAGTGGCTGGCGTCGGGGCAATTGATGCGCGACGGGGAATCGTCCCTGTATGTGTACGGGCAGAAGTACTTTGTGGAAGGGCACGCGCAGGAACGCCTGGGGTTAATCGCTGCGCTCCGGTTGGCGCCGTACTCGACCGGCGTGGTACTGCCGCACGAGCAGACGTTTCCGAGCCACAAAGAAGATCGTTTCCGCCTCCGGACCGCAGTCCGCGCGCAGGTCAGTCCCATCTTCGGACTCTATGCGGCGCCGGATCATCCGGTGCGAGCGCACCTTGAAGCAGCGGCGGCGCAGGCCCCGGCGGCGGTGGCGCCCGATCCCGAGGGGGTGGAGCATCGTCTCTGGCCGGTGACGGATCCCGCCTGGATCGCGTGGTTTCAGGAGACACTGGCAAACCGGCCGGTGTACATCGCCGACGGCCACCATCGCTACGAGACTGCGCTGCGCTATCAAGAGGCGTGCCGCGCGGGGGCTTCCGGCGCGGATCCCCAACCATGTGACTTCGTCCTGACATTTCTGGTCGAGATGAACGATCCCGGCCTGGTACTGTTGCCCACACATCGGATGGTGCATGGCCCGCTGCTGCCTGCGGAACGGATCATCGAGCGCCTCTCCCCCTACTTCGAGGTGGAGCCTGCCGGTGTGGGAACGGTAGATGAGCTGGCCCATCACCAGATCGGGCTGCTGCTCCCGGGGGACGGCGACGGGGGCACGCTGCACGCGGCGCGCCTGGTGCTGCGCGACCCCGATGCGCTGGCAGCCCTGGACCAGACGCACTCGGCGGCGTGGCGCGATCTCGATGTGGCGATTCTGCACCGGCTCGTACTGGAAGAGGGGCTCGGCATCGTAGACGAAGAGCGCATCGAATACACGCGCGACCCACACGAGGCCCGAGCGCGGGTCCAGTCCGGAGAAATCGCCGCGTCGTTCTTTCTACCGCGTCCGCGGGTAGAGGAACTCAAGGCGGTGGCCGGCGCCGGAGACCGGATGCCGCACAAGAGCACATACTTCTGGCCCAAGGCCGTCACCGGCCTCGTGATCTACAGCGACTGATCGTCGCAGCCCGGCGCCGGCTTCTTCCGTACGCACATGCCGCTTTTCGAATACCGGTGTCAGGAATGCCGCCGGCGGTTTACACTACTCGTGGGCATGGTCTCCGAGGCGCCGCAGCAGGTCTGCCCCCGCTGCGGCGGCTCGCAGTTGCAGAAGCTCATTTCCCGCTTCTCGGTCGCTCGATCGGAAGACGACATCCTGGATAGCGTGACGGACCCGACGCTTCTGGGTGACCCCGAGAACCCGAAAGCAGTGGCGGACTGGATGCGGCGGGTGGGCCGGGAGATGGGCGAAGAACTCGGGGGCGACTTCGAGGAACTGGTCGAGGAGGCGGTGCGCGAGGACCGCGACGGTCCGCCGCCGGACAGCCCGGAAGAGCATGATGGGGGCAGCACGGGCGCGCCGGCCGCAGCGGAGTAACGTCGGGGGCTGGTGACCGCGGAAGCACCCGTAGCTTCCGCCGCAGAGGGCGCAGAGGTGAGGGTCGGGATTGGCCCTCGCCGAACCGCGATTGCAGAGAATGGAGAGGAAGCAAGATGCCTCTCTGTGTCCTCTGCGGTAGAAACAATTTTGCTCCGTCTGCGGTGAACTGGTTGGGGAAACGCCGCCGGCCGCAGTTTGAAGACGATCTGAGGACGAGCACGACGGGCATCGCAGGAGATACAAACACGATGGCATCACGAGAGTACATTCGCCAGAAGGCCGGGGTGATGGAGCGCACGCTCGACCAGATCGTCCCGTCCTTTTGCTGCGACAATGGCCGAAATCCAATTGCCGGCTGTGCGGAACTCCCCTCGGAAGTGCAGGTGGTCCGGGTGCTTTCGCTGCTGGACGACGTCTTCTTCCCCGGCTTTCGCTCAGAGTGCACCCGCGGTGAAGCCGTCGAAGCACTGGCGGTAGAACGCCTGGACGAAGCGTATGACACCCTCTACCGCCAGGTCCGCCGGGCCCTGCCGCAGCGGTGGAAGAGCGAGCACGCCCGTTCGCTCGGGGACGACGCACCCGCTTCGCTGGACGAAGGAGAGATCGCCGAGGAAGCAGCGCGGGTGGTGGCGGCATTCTTCGCGCGGATCCCCGCCGTCCGGGAGTTGCTGAAAAAGGATGTGATCGCTTCTTATCACGGTGACCCGGCGGCCCGCAGTTACGGTGAGGTCATCTTGAGCTACCCCGGCATCCGGGCGATCACGACCCACCGCGTGGCGCACGAACTCTACCTGCTGGATGTGCCGCTCATTCCGCGGGTGATGAACGAACACGTCCACGCGCGGACCGGGATCGAAATCCACCCCGGCGCGCGCATCGGCGAGAGCTTCTTCATTGACCACGGGAC
>SXGS01102212.1_pt1 | contig 14880 bp, 10 predicted proteins | sample 3174681 | NCBI WGS metagenome assembly SXGS01 (sample SAMN11356861, study PRJNA531348) | freshwater metagenome | isolation source: freshwater sample F1-80 | place: China: Fuxian Lake, Yuxi | collected 2017-12-25
CCCTGTTGCAGGAACTTGACGTTGGTGACGTAGAGATCGTCTCCGACCATTTGATCGCGGCCGCCGAGTTTTTCTGTGAGAAGCTTCCAGTTTTTCCAATCGCCTTCGGCGCAACCGTCTTCGATGGAGACGATTGGGTATTTATTGCAAAGGTTCACGTAAAAGTCGACCAGCTCGGGGCCACTCAAAGTTTGCTTGGTGCTCTTCTTAAACGTGTACGTGCCACCCGCCTTGTCGGCGAATTCGGAACTGGCGACATCCAGAGCTAGAAAGATCTGCTTACCGAGTTTGTAGCCGGCGTTTTTTGTGGCCAGTGCGATGACGTCGAGGGCGGCTTCGGCACTTTCGAGTTTGGGAGCGAATCCACCTTCGTCGCCGACGGCGGTGCTGAGGCCCTTATCCTTCAAGACCTTCTTGAGGGAATGGAAGATTTCTGTAATCGCCTGGAGGCCTTCGCTAAAGGTGGCGAAACCGTGGGGCATGATCATGAATTCCTGGAAATCAATCGGGGCGTCCGAGTGGGCCCCGCCGTTGATGACATTGGCCATGGGAACCGGAAGCACCTTGGCGTTTGGCCCGCCGAGGTACTTAAATAACGGTTGGTTCATGGAGGCCGAGGCGGCTTTGGCCGTCGCGAGTGAGACGGCGAGGATGGCGTTGGCCCCCAGCTTCGATTTCTTGAAGCCAGTTCCGTCCAGAGCTAGCATCGTCTGGTCGACCGTGATCTGGTCGCGGGCGTTGATACCTTCCAGCTTGGGTGCGATTTTTTCGAGGATATTGCGAACGGCGGTCTGGGTGCCCTTGCCTCCATAACGCTTGCTCTTGAGGTCGCGCAGTTCGAGGGCTTCGTGTTCGCCGGTGCTGGCTCCGCTGGGCACGGCGGCTCGGCCGATGCTGCCATCGCAAAGGATGACATCTGCTTCAACCGTGGGATTGCCGCGTGAATCAAGGATTTCGCGGGCTTGAATTTCAACAATGTTGCTCATTTGCAGTTTCGTAGTTCCGATGACGGACGCAGGAGTGAAAGGGACGTCTCGTGGAGCGTCAAGGCAGGGAATTGTTCAAATTGAGACGTTCGAGATGACGAAATGGCTGGATGCAAAAGTTTTGGGTGCGTCATTTTGAGGTCAACGGTACGCTGGACATGTGTCACGATCCTTGTGTTTTCGATGGTTACTGATGGGAATCGGCTTCCCCGTGGCTCTGACTGCTGCGCCGGAAGTGCACCTGTTGGTGCCAGGATTTACCGTCGACGAATTGCCGATCGAGTTGAGCAATCAAAACAACTTGCGATTTGCCCCGGACGGTTCCCTGACCTCACTCGGCTATGACGGCAAGGTCTGGCGGCTAAAAGATGGGGATGGAGACGGTTTGGAAGATCGGGCTGAGCCGTTCTGGGAGAAATCGACGTTGAGTGTCCCTGTAGGCATGGCTTGGAGTACTCGAGGGCTGTATGTCTCGTCACACGGCAAAGTTTCACGACTCGAGGATACTGATGGGGACGGACGCGCCGATCAGGAAACCACTGTCGCCTCAGGATGGCCGGCGACTGATGTAGGTAGCGGCGGTGTGGACGCGACTGCCGTTGCGATCCATCCCGATGGTTCCGTCTATTTCGGGCTTTTGGTTGCGGATTATTCAAATGCCTATCGATTGAAGCGGCGCAAGGACTTATCGATCGCCGAACGGGCGTGGCTGGAAAAACGGGGTGTTCATTCCGGAGGAGACCCTGAGGAGTTGGTCTCGCTCTATGATCCTCAGTCTCCTCGCGGTACCATTCAGAAACTGGACCCCAAGACGGGCAGACTGACTACCGTCTGCACGGGAATCCGAGTCCCCTACGCCCTCGCTTGGAATGCCCTCGGTGACTTGTTCAATACCGATCAGGAGGGCGAAACCTGGATGCCGGATGGCAATCCAGTGGATGAACTCAATCATATCATTCCAGGAAAACACTATGGGTTTCCTCCGCCACATCCCAAGTGGTTGCCTGGGTTCGAAAACCAAGCTCCCGCTGTTGGTTTTGGGCCCCAGCATCAAAGCGCCTGTGGTTTGGTCTTCAACGACCCAAAACCTCAAATGACCGTCATCTCAGGGCCGGTGGACCTACCGTTGCCGGCGTCTCCTGCCCAAGGATTGTTTGGACCCGAATCCTGGAAGGGAAACGCCATTGTGGTTGGAGAATCGAGAGGCAGACTTTGGCGTGTCGAACTGGTTAAGGGCACGGATGGTTATCGTGGAAAACCCTCGCTGATCGCCCGTTTCGGCATGCTCATTACAGATGTCGCTATCTCTCCGAGAGGCGATCTGTACATCAGCGCTCATAGTGGTGAGCCGGATTGGGGAACGGGACCGCAGGGGAAGGGCAAACTCTTTCGAATACGATACTCGGATCCCCGGGCGCCTCAACCGTTGGGAGTTTGGGCGGAATCAGCGACGGAGGTCCGCGTACGATTCGATCGTCCCGTGGATTCAGGCATTTTGAGCTCGTTCAGCAATGCTCAGAGAACCATTGGCTTCGGCGAGTTTGTGTCCGCGGGGGATCGTTTCGAAACGTTGAAACCTCCCTACTCAGTGGTTCGTCAACAGGACGCTGCCCCCCGAGGAACGCTTCGAATTTTATCGGCGCAATTGGTTGAGACTGGGACTGTACTTTCGTTGACCACGGATCCGCATCCGTTGCCCGTGAGTTACGCACTCACCATTGGTGGACTTCGGAGAATTGGGGATTCGAGCCCGGGCGAAACGATCGACTTAGAATACAACCTCAAATCGGGATCCAAGCCTGAATTGTTTACAGACAGGTCCTTTTCCGAGCAACAAGTGGCCCAGTTTCCGGTGTGGGCTCCCAAGCTCCAAGCCTCTGCAGGCACGCAAAGTCGAATGGTGACATTCCAGGATGGTGACTGGGAAAATGGGCGCGAGTGGTTCTTCGGGGATAAGCTGGGCTGCGCGAAGTGTCATCGAATTCGAGGCGAAGGCGCCATCGTGGGTCCCGACTTGAGCAATCTCATGCACCGCGATCCTGAGATCATTCTCAGGGATATCCGAGAACCCAACGCTACCCTGCACCCTGACTACGTGACTCATCGCGCCGAGTTAATCAACGGCGAGGTGCTTGTCGGGTTCCTCCGCAGTGAGGGGAGTGGGACCGTGCAGTTGTTTGACGCAACTGGGAAGGACACGGTTGTGGTGCGTACACAGATCAAGAGGCTTTATCCCACCGGCGAGAGTCTCATGCCGTCAGGGCTCTTGGCGGATCTCAACACCAATGCGGTCAGTGATCTGATGACATTCCTGATCCGAGAGCCTGTAGTGCGAAGCGCTGCCGAAGTGGAACGTGTGTTGAAATTGGGAAACCGCGCTGGGTTTGACGTGTCCGCGTCACCGTTCCGTTTGGTATTGGTCGCCTCCAAACAAGATCATGGTCCGGGGCAGCATGATTACCCGGCCTGGCAGAAGAAATGGCAGAGGCTCTTGAGCACTTTACCGAATGTGCAGGTGCAGCTGGCATGGGAATGGCCCACTCAGGAACAGTTCAATCAGGCCAATGTGGTCGTCATGTACTTTTGGAACCATGACTGGTCAGCGAGTCGCCTGGCACAGTTGGATGCCTTTCAAGAGCGTGGAGGCGGCCTCGCGTTGATCCATGCCGCGGTCATTGCGGATACCCATCCTGAACAGCTCGCTCAACGCATTGGTCTGGCTGCCCAACCCGGCCGCGTTAAGTATCGGCATACGCCCTTTCAGCTGAAACTGACTTCAAAATCAGTTTTGACCCGAGGGCTACCCGAATCGTTGGCGTTTTTGGATGAACCTTATTGGCCGATGATCGGCGAAACCAATCAAGTCGATGTGCTGGCAACTGCGGACGTGGATTCCGAACCCAGACCGTTGGTGTGGACATTTGAACGTGGCCCAGGACGTGTGTTTACGAGTATCCCGGGACATTATACGTGGACCCTGGATGACCCATTCTGGCGCTTGTTGGTCTTGCGGGGAATCGCGTGGGCAGGGCGACGTGATGTTGAATATCTGACCGAAATGACCACAAAAGAAACCACGGTGATGAAGTAAGTGGAAACGACGATCACCGAATATCCTGCGTCGCAATCGCTTCCATTCCCACTGCATCGTTACGGCTTAGCCTTAACGATGTCGTCTCGAATCCACTCAATTCGTGTCTCCAGGATTATTCGGGTGGGAAATTGCGAACGTGAGGGATGGGAAGAATTGATTGATTCCGGGACTTAGGTGACGGAGAGCAGCTTGTACTGCTTTTGGGTTGAGCCCAGCGTCAATGTGAGCGTCTTGCCAGCCTGATGTCCGACGAGCTGCTGGCCCAGAGGTGACTGAGGGGTGATGACTAGGATGGTCCGTTTGCCATCGCGAATTTCCGTTCCTCCGGCACAAGGGCCGAGGAAGTACCACGCGATTTCCTGGTTATGCTCCAGCTCGACCAGGGCGCCCAAGCTGATGCGAGCGTCGGGGCCTAGTTCTTGAGCTGAAAGCGATTGGAATTGGGCAATGGCCTGTTCGGTATCGGCGACTTGGCGGGCCTGTCCGCGGGCGAGGTACGAGGCTTCTAGGCCTCGGGTGTCGTATTTGTTTTCGGCTTTGTTTTGTTCATCTGTGGCTTCATCGAAGGCGGCCTTGGCTGCGCGATGAAATAATTCTAGTTCGCCGACGAGATGATCGACGACCCTCTTAATCAGGGTGGCTTTCTTCATAGGGGGTGAAAGGCGGACTAATTCCCCAAACTGCCAACCGACCACAAGAGGCCGCGACAAACGTAATCGATGAAAACGGGATCAGCGAAAGTATCATCGGAATGTCCGTACGTGGTGCCGAAGACTCGGGCTTTACCGTATTGATTAACCCAGATGACGGGTTGGGATTGGGCATCTCGCTCACTAGTCGATGTGGCCAACGGCACCATGTTGGGCGAAGCTTTCTCAATGATGTACAGTTCGTCCTTGGGAGTTACCCAGTTATCTGGAATTGGGCGCACGATCGGGTGGTTTGGTTGAACCTTTTTCACCGGATAACGGCTCATGTGGTCATGGCGCCGGCTGGTGACCCCCAAGAATTCGCGCCAGTCATGAATCTCGGTTGCCCGATAGGTGTGCATGGCGCAATGAATCACGACGGCCGGAACTCCGGCGTGGTGCGCCGATGTAATCTGGCGGATATATTTCGGCGATTTTGTGTCAGCGAAGCATTCATTGTGAACCACCACATCGTAGCCGCGTGCCCATTGTGGATTGGTATAGAGAGGAATCTCGGCGCGTGTGCCTGTGCCACCTTCCTGAACAAGGGTCCACTGAACCGGCGCGTGCCGCGACATGGCGTTGGTCAGGCAGGCGGTTTGGAAGGGGTAATTGTGGCAGCAACCTCCAGTCACCAGGAGCGCACGGATGGGACGCTTCGCGGACATGGATTGCGAGGTGCAACCTACGATCAGCAGCAGCATCAAGCCCCAAACCAGGGATGGAAATGGCAAAGACATTGCCTCAACGTAGGGTTGGGGGACCTATGGGGTCAACGGCTTGGTTCGGAAAGGTGTTTGACGAGGAGTGCGTACAATGGATCTGAGGCTGCCTTTTTTTCCAGGAGCGACCGGAGGAATTGCTTAGAGACTGGGTCAGATTGAGTCCAAGCGATCGCGGCGATCTGGACCCCCAAGTCAGGCGTCGAATGATCCAGCAGGGCCGCAACCTGGCTGGAGTTGGGGATGCCGGTTCCCAATTTCGACAGGGCTGTCTCGCGGGGTGATCGGTAGTTTCCGTCCTGATCCACGTCGAGGTAGACGGGGTTGGTGGCGGCGAGCGTGTAGTTTTCGTAGGTCTTCCAACCGCGATCCTGGACGCCATCGCCGAGGACCACGAAGACTAGGTGGGCATCGTGAGTGGCCGTTTTGAGTTTAAAGCTTAATTTAGCGTTGGTGGGTTTGAGAGGGACGTGCGGAACTGGTTGCTCGGCCACTCGAATCCCGTTGAGGAACGCTATCGCAGTTCTTGGCGTAATCCAGGAGGGCGACGCCACGCGGAGTGTCGCGGAGACTTCTCCGCCGCGGACGGGAACCGTGTCCCCCATGCCGAAACGTTTTTCGACGACGACCTCGGCAAAAATTCCCATGCTAATGGAAGCGCGCCCTTTTAGGAATTGCTTGCAAGCCTCGTCGACTTGAATGCGTGACGGAACCTCGATGGAGTTGGCAATGTAGGTTCGGCCTTGACCTACAGGATCATCGACCGCATGAGTGTCGGAAGATCCGACGCCCACGATTCGTTCTCCGCGATTGAGCAAGCTGAACCAATCGGTGAACAGGTACAACGGGTCATTCAAGAGGGCGGTCGAATTGACCAACTCCATGCCATCGAAGGTGTAAGGCGTGCCGCGCGCTCGCTCCCCTGAGGCGCGATTCAGTCCGTCTTTGGTGAATGGATTTCGAGGGACATCCGGCCAGCGCGGATGGTTCAGGATCACGATACGAGCCCCGCTTTCTCGGATACTTTCAACCACCTTGACCCAATCCGCCTGTTTATGGTTTGGCAGTGGGGCTTTTGGATCAAAGGGGAATGCATTGAAGTGACCATTTTCGGTGGTGACCTCGTTTCCGACGACCGATGTGAAATGTGGTGTCAGATCGAGTCGCCGTTGAGTGGTGGAATAGTCGGTGAGATGGTTGTGATCGGTGGCGATCGCGAGTTCCACTCCTTCACCGGCGATCGTGAGCACCCTTTCGGCAAGCGTCGCATTGCCATGATGACTCAATTCGAAGGTATGGATATGGGTGTCGCAAGCGATGTAGCCTTTGGTGTCTACTTCGCGATGCAACCTGAAACGCAGATGTCGATGATCGTTGGTTCTTGTGGAGAGGTCGAGCCACTGTTCGTGACGACTCCATTCCATTCCCCGTGTGGCGGCGAGACGATATCGGCCTTTGGGGAGGTCGATGCGGATAGTCGAGCCGACAGTGTAAAGCAAGCCGGTTCGCACCGCGACTTGGTTGAGGGGAAACGGAGAGTAAATGTCTGCGGGCTCGCCAGTATCTTTGGTGATCGCGATTCGAGCTGGAAGCGCTTTCAAGAGTCCGGATTCGTGGACGCTCAGAGAGATGGTGTGCAGATCCAAAAGTTGGCGGGTCGGGGTAGGAATCCATTCGATGAGGCCCACAGCGATGTCGTCGGTTGGGTCATCCGGAATGATCTCCAGCCAATTGGTGCCTGGCCGCAGAGCGGTGGCCGGAACAGGGTAATGCCACAGGCGTTCATCACCCACACGGAACAGTTGGCCGATTTCGACTCCGTTGAGTTGAAGACGCCAGACCCCATGAACATCCCGTTGCTTTAGACGCAGTGTCCCGTCCTTCGGGATGGGCACTTCAAACCGCACCGTAAGGTTGGTGGCTTCGGGAACCATCCAGGTTCCGGGCCAATCTCTTACGACGGAATCACCCAGATGATGATAGCCGGCATCGATGAGTTGTGGCGTTGAATTGGGAGGGGCGGCTATTGCGTGGCTTGCGGCCAGTGCCATTAGCCAAATCCAGACCCAGCGAACCTCACCCATTGGAAACCGTTTAGTGGCCATTCGTCGACTTCTACCGATATCCGCCTCCCGAGACAAGGCGGACGGATCATTGTCATGAAAAGGATGCCCAGTTGAAACGGATCGGGAGGGAATACGTAGGGGTTTTGTGAAGTGTTTTGCGCTTCCAGAGGAGGTCATCCACCATTTCCACTTGGCTGCAGATGGCACTTGGGCCGACCGAACTCGGAACTCAAAACCGAGTAAACTGCCATCCTCAGGTCGTCGGAGTTCCTCATTTAGGCGTTTGGAGATCCTCGTGAGAACTGCTGTGAGGCTGTCCATTCAGCTTGGTTGTGAGTGGTGGCCTGAAGTAGAGTTCCGTAAATGACGTCGACATCACCCGTAGTTCAGTTGGATTCCTTGGCAGCGGTCCCGTGTCCATGTGGTCAGGCGCGGCGAGCGTTTGCCCAACAGCCTGGGGCGGTGGCCTCGGTTCATTTGGTCGAAATTTGCGCGGCCGCCAAGGTTCATTACCACCGCAAGACCACGGAGATCTATGTGGTCCTGGAAGGGGAAGGAGAGATAGAGCTGGATGGGCACCGGTATCCGGTGCGCCCATTATCCGCGGTGTACATTGCGCCGGGAGTTCGCCACCGTGCCATCGGTGATCTGAGGATGATCAATATCCCGGTACCCGCATTTGATGCCGCCGATGAGTATGTCGACATTTGAAACTCGCTGGAAGCGAGTCTCAATTGGGAACCCAGCCCTTGCCGGGCTTGTATTCGTAGCTCTTGTCTCGACAAGCCGTGTTGGCGCTGGCGAGACCCAGTAGGGCCAGGAGAAGGAGGAGGTGCGATAGTCGTGCTTTCATAGGCGCCATTCTAGCGGCTAAATGAGCACTTGTCGAAGACCTCAAAGATGTTTGCTCGAGATGGTGGGAATGGGCATGATTTGCGCAACGCGAGATGCCGAAGACACACAAGTCGCTGAAAGGGCAGCTTCTGCTGGATGGCGGCAAGCTGCATGGCTCCTATTTTCACCGTTCGGTGGTATTGATCTGTGAACACAACGCGGAGGGAGCTTTTGGGTTGGTGCTCAATCGGCCGAGTGACAACCAACTGGGAGATGTCATCACAGAGAATCTGCCGGAATTGTTGCGAGCGCGGCGGCTGTATGGTGGTGGGCCTGTCCAGCCTGCAGCCATGAGCTTCCTGCATGCGGACAATTATTTGCCTGACCACAACGTCTTGGAGAATCTGGTAGTAGGGCATGATTTGGCGCGATTGATTGAAATTGGCGCCAGTTGGTCTCCCACGCAGCAATTGAGGGTTTTTGCGGGTTATGCCGGCTGGGCTGCCGGACAACTGGATGACGAAATGCGCCGAAATTCGTGGTTGCCATATCCAGCGTCGATCGGACTGATTTTCATGGATCCGGCTGAAAGGATATGGCAGCAGATTCTGCGGAGTCGAACGGATTGGAGGGAGCGGCTCCTGGGTGATTCCCCAGAAGATTTGACATCGAATTGAGGAATAACAGTGAGCCAGAAAGTTTTTATCTTTGCGGTCATTCACGAGGCCAAGCCATTTCTTCGAGGCCTGAGACAATCAGGACAAAGACTGGAAACGCTCTGGCATCAGAACATTCCCATTTTGGATCCTGCGTGGTCCTTTCAGGGTGGACAAGTCAGGGTCAGTGGCATGGGACAAAAGCATGCTTCGGAATTGATGGAAGGGTTGTTGTGCCATTCCTCGGATGTGGTCTACACGTGCGGGTTTGCCGGTGGATTGAATCCTAAATGGGCCACGGGCGACGTCCTCTATCATGCGGATCCTGAAATGGAGGACGTGGAATATCGATTGCGGCGCTCGGGGGCTAGTCCCGCACATTTTGCTTGTGAATCTCGAGTGGCAACGAACCGAGATGAGAAGGCTTCCCTATTCCATCAGAATCAGCAAGACGCCGTAGAAATGGAATCGGGAGTTGTTCGTGAGGTGTGTCGTCGGCGAGGGATACGATCGGCGACAGTCCGTGTGATCTCAGATGCCGCCCATGAAGATCTGCCGCTGGATTTCAATAGCTTAATGACACCTGACATGCGGATTGATGGTATTCGACTCGCTCTGCGCTTGATGGGCAAACCGGGGAAAATTGCAGAACTAATTCGGTTTCAGTCGCGCCTGAAGTTGGCAGCTAAGCGACTGGCAGACGTTCTGATGACGTTGACGTCGCCCTAATGATTTAGGAGAACCCCAGCAGACGTCCGCTTTGGTAGAAAGCGAAAGCCAGGATCCACGCGAGGCCGGTCATGTAAACCCATTGTAGGAGGGGCCATTTCCATGAATTCGTTTCCCGGCGAGTGACGGCGATGGTGCTGACGCATTGGAGGGCGAACACGTAAAAGACCATGAGGGTGAGGCCGGTCAGAGTCGTATAGACTTTTGATCCATCCTCGCGCCTCTCTTGTTGTAACACCGATGCCAGGCTGGCAGCGCCGTCATTGGAATCGTCCACCGAACCGATGTTGTAGACGACGCTCATGGTGGACACGAAGACTTCGCGTGCTGCGAAGCTGGCGACGATGCCGATGCCGATTTTCCAATCGAAGCCGAGGGGTCTGATACTGGGTTCGATCCACTGTCCCAAGCGACCGGCAAAACTTTCCCGCAGTTGGCTCCCGCTCTCCTCGAGATCCAGCGCGAGGAGCTTTTCGAACAAGGCTCGTTCGGGAGACGCATTGGTTGGGGCGTCGGCTTTAGAGAATTGGGCGCGTATCCGACTGATTTGGTTTGCGAATTCTGCCGGTGAATTAAGGTGAGTGAAGGCGCTTTCAGCAGCTTGGAGACGCTGTCTTTCGTAGTCATCGGCGCGTTCCGAACTTCGGGGGTAGGTTGCAAGAAACCACAGCAGAATGTTGATTCCGAGGATAACAGTGCCGGCGCGCCGCACGAACAGGCTGGATCGATCCCACATGTGCCGAAGAACGACTCGGAGCATTGGGCGTTTGTAGGGGGGCAATTCGAGGATCAGCAGTGGTGCGTCACCGCGCAGTAGAGTTTTTTTGAAGACCCAAGCCATACCGAGCGCTCCGACGATCCCCAACAAGTACATGGCCAGTAGGGTGATTCCAGGCAGCCCCAAAACGCCTAGCCACCGCCTATCGGGGATACAGGCGGCTATGAGGATTGTATAAACGGGCAGGCGGGCCGAACAACTGATGAGCGGCGCCACGAGGATGGTGACCAAACGATCTTTGGGTGTTTCGATGGTGCGGGTGGCCATGATGCCTGGGATGGCGCATGCAAAACTGCTGAGCATCGGAATGAAACTCTTCCCATGCAACCCGACCTTGCTCATAAAACGATCCATGAGAAAGGCCGCGCGCGCCATGTAGCCGGTGTCCTCCAGTAGGCTAATAAACAAAAACAGCAGACAAATCTGTGGGAGGAATACAAGAACGGCACCCACCCCTTTGATCACCCCATTTGCCAACAAGTCTTGCAGATCGCCAGGCCCGATCCAATTGCCAACCTGAGACGCCAGCCATTCCACCCCCGCTTCGATGGCATCCATCGGAATCGAAGCCACGGTGAAAATGGTCTGGAACATCAACGCCATGATCGTCACGAAAAGGGCCAGCCCCCAGAACTTGTGGGTGAGAACTCGATCGAGCCGATCCGAGAATGTTTCTCCGGGGGTGACTGTCTCTGTCGTGACGTGCTGTTGTATGGCGAAGACGCGTGCGTAGCGTGCTTCAATCGCCGCACTTCGCCAGTCCACACCGGCACTTTCCAGTCGAGCGCGAGCCTGGGTGACCGCGTCTCGAATGGATGCTGGATACTGGTTCAGGTTCGCACCGAGGAGTTTGTCGTCACTCAGGACCAGAATGGCTTCGGCAGCGGCCAGTCGCTTGCGATCTGGTAGTGTTTGTTCGAATCGTTCGATCAGTCCCTTTGCCTCCGCACCGAAACGCTCGGGGAGTTCCAAGAATGAACGGATCGCAGGACGCGGGGCCTCTTCCAGTTGGGGCTGCCGCGATTGGATGGCGCGATCTCGGATCAATCGTTTGAGCGTCTCTAGGCCTTCCCCAGAGCTGGCGACCATGGGTACGACGGGGATTCCGAGCGCTTTGGAAAGGGCTTCGACATCGATTTCGTGGCCGTTGGTTCGGGCCACGTCCATCATATTGAGTGCCAGAATGGCCGGATGACCGAGTTCGATGACTTGCGTGGCGTAGTAGAGATTCCTCTGAAGGTTGGAGGCATCGACGACCAGGATCACCACGTCCGGAACCGGGACGTCCACTAGCTTTTGAAAGAGAACATCTCGGGCGATTTGTTCGTCCAAAGATTGGGGGCTGAGGCTGTAGGTTCCTGGCAGGTCCAGGAGTTGGATCGGGTGATCAGGGCCAGCACCCAGCATGGCGCCTTCCTTACGTTCGACGGTGACCCCAGCGTAGTTACCCACCTTGCCACGCAAACCGGTGAGCGCGTTGAACAGGGTTGTCTTCCCACAATTGGGATTCCCGGTGAGGACGGCGGTGAAGCTTTTGACAGTGCCTGACATGAGAGGCGGAGTCAGGACTGCCGAACCATGACCAGTTCGGCCTCGTGCTTACGGAGGGACAAGTTGTAGCCTCGGACGCGGATTTCGACCGGATCTCCCATCGGGGCGAATCGAACCAACTCAATAATGGTGCCGACCAGCAGGCCCATTTCCAAGAGTCGCGCTCGCTGCTCGACGGGAATGCGAATTTCGGTCACGACACCGCGGGTCCCGGGCTTTAGGGAAGCGAGCGTTTGGGAATCATTCATAGCGATCGAGCGGTTCGAGGTGGAGGGAATCCCAATCAGGGTGCAACACGTCCGGGCAGTGGTTCTACCCAAATTGATTCCGCCAAGCGTACGTTCAAACCGAGGCGAGCATTGCAGACTTGGCAGAGAATGCTGCTTTGAAGGCTGATCAATTTGATTTGGCAATCCTCGCTGAAGCCCATTTCGCGGAGCCGCTGGTTGACTTCGTGTGACGCCGTCAGTCGTCGAACGATCACCAGGGAACCAGCTTTGGCACGGCTCAGCGGCAAGAGGACCGGACGGGTTTGGTCCTCCGTGGCTGCTTGCTTGGCGCGGATTTCGTTCAACGGCTCACAACGTAGGAATCGGGTCGACGCCGAGCAAGGCGCCCCTGTGTCGGGCGGTTGCGGTGGGTTGTCGGCAGTTTGCGGCGTCGAGCTCTAAGGATCACGGCTTGCGTGGCCTGGGTTGGGTGATAGTTTCCGCGCGGACCTGTCCGAGGCGTTAATAACCCGGGCGGGCTTGATTACAGAACCTTCGAATCATTTCTATGGCACACGAACTCGCTCCTCTACCCTATCCCAAAGAAGCTCTTGAACCGCACATCGACACCTTGACGATGGAGATCCACCATGGGCGTCATCACAAGGCCTACGTGGACAACTTGAACAAAGCCCTGGCTGGCAATGCGGCGCTGGAAGCGAAATCACTCGAGGCGCTGATCCGGGATCTCGCCTCGGTGCCGGATGCGATCCGCGGCCCGGTGCGCAACAACGGTGGCGGGCATTGGAACCATACGTTCTTCTGGCAAATCCTGAGCCCTAAAGGTGGTGGGACGCCTGCAGGGGACTTGGCTGCCGCGATCGCTGCTGCCTTTGGGACCTTTGCCGATTTCCAAGCCAAGTTTGAGGCGGCTGGTATTGGACGCTTTGGAAGCGGTTGGGCTTGGTTGGTGGCCAATCAGGGCACCCTGCAAATCGTCTCTACCGCCAATCAGGATAACCCGTTGATGGGTAAATCCATTTCTGGGGTTGAAGGCGTGCCGGTGCTGGGCGTTGACGTGTGGGAACACGCCTATTATTTGAAGTACCAAAACAAACGTGCCGATTACCTCAAAGCGCTTTGGAATGTGATTGATTGGAATGCGGTTTCGGCCAATTTCGCCCGCGCAAAGTAATTTGGCTCGCCACTCAATCGCCAAGAGTTTTCTGCCAGCCGACCCTTGGGTCGGCTGGTTGCGTTTTCAGCACGACTAACGATTCGATTGGGGACGTCGCGGACGGCGGATTGGGCCGCCTTTATTGGAGCTTCGTCTGGAGGCTCGGTACTGTTCTTGTGCCGCACGTCGCTTTCCAGAAGTCAGCGGGCGCCGGGCTCCGGGTTTACGTCGTGGCTTAGCTGGTCTGGAACCTGGGGCCAGAGGGGAATTTGGGCGAACGGGTGCCCCAGGGGCCGCCGCCTTGCCATAGACCTGAGCCGAACCGGGACGTCTGGGTGCCGTTGCACGCGGAGTTGGGCCAGGGCCACCAAGGCCACCTCGACGCGCCGGCGAGGCTGGACGGTCACGGCGTGGAACGGGTGCTTTCGCGGAGAGCTCCGGTTGAGGCTCCTGAGAACTGGCACTGGCAGACTTAGCTCCCGATCGGGAGGTTCCTCCGCGGTGGATAGGTTCGATGGTTTTTGGACGAGGTTTAGGAACCAGGACCAAGGGGCATCCTTCGTACCCGAAGGCTTTTCTCAACTCTGCCGAGAGGTATCGGCGATAGGGTTGGTCGAAATCATCGTCTCGGTTGACGAACAAGAGGAAGGTTGGTGGAGCCAGCCGAACCTGGGTGGCGTAATAGAAATTTAATCGGCGGCCGCTCGCGCTGATGGGCTGACGTTGCTCGATGGCCTGATTGATGGTTCGGTTCAGGATGGACGTTGGGATCTTCTGGCGCAGTTGACCAGCCACGAATCGCACGGTTTCGAGAAAGCGGTCCAATTGAAAACCCTCTTTGGCAGACGTGAAGATGACGGGAGCGTAGTCGAGAAAAAACAACTTTTCTTGAACCCACTCTCCGAACTCCGAGAGGGTGGTCATGGGCTTCTTTCGATCGTCACGATCACGATTCCTGGCTTCGCGGATCCGTACCTCCTTTTCCCGGGCTTGGCGGACGGCATCCTGGACGAGATCCCACTTGTTGACGATCAGGATGCAGGCGCGGCGTTCCTCAATAATGATGTCGGCAATCTTTTTGTCCTGCTCGAGAATGCCGGCTTCGGCGTCGAGGACGAGGACCGCGATGTCCGAGTTCGCGATAGCCTCCTTGGTCCTGGAAACGCTGAAATACTCCAAAGAGTCTTCAATTTTCCTGGCTTTGCGAACGCCGGCTGTGTCGACGAGAACATAGCGTTGGCGGATGCCGTCGGTATCGATCTCGAAGGGGACATCCACAGCATCGCGAGTGGTTCCGGGAATGGGGCTAACCACCACACGGGCGGAGCCCGTGAGGGCGTTGATGAGAGAAGACTTACCGACGTTGGGACGTCCAACGATGGCGATTCG
>SXGS01638479.1_pt1 | contig 14880 bp, 13 predicted proteins | sample 3174681 | NCBI WGS metagenome assembly SXGS01 (sample SAMN11356861, study PRJNA531348) | freshwater metagenome | isolation source: freshwater sample F1-80 | place: China: Fuxian Lake, Yuxi | collected 2017-12-25
CGCATTTATACGATGAAAGTCAAACAAGACAAGATCCGGGACATCATCGGCCAGGGCGGAAAAACGATCCGCAGTATCCAGGCCGATTGCGGGGTCAAGATCAACATCGAAGATACCGGAATTGTCACGATTGCATCTGCTGACGAAGTGTCGTTGCAGAAAGCCAAAGACATCATCGGTCGTCTGACCGAGGAAGTCGAAATCGGAAAAATCTATATGGGCACGGTCCGGAAGATCATGGACTTCGGCGCCTTCGTCGAAGTGCTGCCGGGGACGGACGGATTGGTTCATATCTCGCAGCTGGCGCATCATCGCGTGAAGGCCGTGTCCGACGAAGTGGCCGAAGGCGATCAGATCCTCGTGAAGGTGCTGGAGATCGACAAGCAAGGCAAGATCCGGCTCAGCCGCAAAGAAACCATGCCGGCGCCGGCCGAGGGCGGCGCAAAGGATCAAGCGGGCGGGTAATCCCCTTGTACCGCAAACGCATTCTCGACAATGGGGTTCGCTTAGTCACCGAGCAGATCCCGACGCTCAAATCTGTCACGGTCGGCATGTGGGTGAATACCGGCTCCCGTGACGAGAGCCCCGCGCAGGCGGGGTATTCCCACTTCATTGAACATATGTTTTTCAAGGGGACGGCCACTCGGTCGGCCACCGATATCTCGCGTGAGATCGACGCGCTTGGGGGCGAGATGAACGCCTTCACTACGCGCGAGACGACCACCTTCTATGTCAAAGTGCTCGATCAGCATCTGCCGAAAGCGCTGAACCTGCTCTCGGACCTGTTCCACCGATCCCGATTCGGGCCGAAAGAAATTGAGAAAGAGAAGCAGGTGGTGCTCGAAGAAATCCGCATGGTGCAAGACGATCCGGAGGACTTGGTCCAAGAACTGCACACAGGGCTCGTTATGGGCCGCCATCCGTTGAGCCGGCCGATTCTTGGGCAGGAAACGACGATTGCGAAGCTGAGGAGAGACGACCTCCTCGACTATGTCGAGACCCACTACCGGCCTCAGGAAATGGTGCTCGCGGTTGCAGGAAATTTCAACCAGCACCGGCTTGAACAGACGATGGCCCGTACATTCGGAAGGCCTCGTCTATCCGTGAGCGCCGCGCCGCGCCGACGCTGGTCACCGGACATCTGCGGCGGCGTTGTGACCAAACGGAAGTCGTTAGAACAGGTGCATCTGTGTGTGGGACTGAAAGGAATTCCTGCAGGCCATAAAGATCGTTATGCGGCCTATGCGCTGAACAGCGTGCTGGGCGGAAGCGTCAGTTCACGGCTGTTTCAGGAGATTCGTGAAAAACGCGGCTTGGCGTACTCGATTTATTCGTTTTTATCCGGCTATTCCGATGGGGGCACGATGACGGTCTATGCTGGAACCCGCGCGCGTGAAGTCGAACGCGTGCTGGATTTGATCCGGCGTGAAGTCAGGAACATGGCGGCGCGCGGCATTGAACGGGCAGAACTCAAGCGGACGAAGGATCAGATGAAAGGCAGCTTGATGCTCAGCCTGGAGAGTTCGCATAGCCGCATGAACAAGCTGGCGAAAGATGAGCTTGTCGCAGGGGCCCATACGAGTCTCGAAGAGATGCTGTCGGATATCGATGCCGTCACGGGGCAGCGCGTCGCGCAAGTTGCGCAGGAATTATTCGCGCCGGGCACGATGGCGATTACTGCCTTAGGTCCGCTCTCGTCTCGTCAGATAGCAGCCTTGCAGTAAGGGGTTGGACTTGCAGCCGATTGATTTGGATAAACTCAGGGCGGTATAGTGCGCCAAATTTGGCGACAAACATTTTCTTGACATAAAATGCCAGATTCAGTACCGTTTCAGCTCCATTGTCCTGACAGAATATACGGAAACGCAGCGGAGTAACGAAGGAAAGAAAGACATTCAACAGGGTGTGCTACGCTGCCGCAGTCGTTGGACTCGCGTAGAACATGCTTGAATTGTGATTGCTGTTCAAAAGATGACGGGCTTTGTCTTCAACTCTGTACGAAGGAGGGACGAGGTATGAAAAGGACAATCGTTCTAGCCGCAGTCGCGCTGTTCTCCGCCGCCGGCTTGCTGGCGGTCGAATCCGCCTTGGCTGCCGGGCCGATCGATAAATTAGGTTTGGCCGATGCGGTCGTTGGTGGAAAGCCGCTCAAGGCTGAAGCCGTGAAGACACTCCAAGGCCGCGTGTGGTCGCAATGGGCGGATAATCCGGACGGAGAATTGCTGTTCGGGATTCAATATTGGAATACGGGAGAGCCGTCATCCGGCGCGTCGGGCGGGCGATCATCGACGATGCTGGATGTGAAACCACCCGATCCGTTATTGAGCTGCTGTGCCTGGGGATTTGCCGGCGGCGCTGAAAAAAATAACGCCTATTCCGGTTGGTACCACGCGGCGACGACGGTACGGTTAGCCGTGAAGGATAAGGCTCTGATGGATCAAATCATCAAGGCCTCACAAGAACTTGTGGCAATGGAAGTGACGTTGGACGGACGAACGATCACCGGATTCAAGGTGATCAAAGGCGATTAAGGAATAGGTACGAGCCAATTAATCTATCCTCGCATGTCGTTGAAGGAGGACGTAATGATGACGCTGCAGAAACAAGGCGGAGCCGCAGTCGCAGCTCTGGCATTGGTAGCCGGCATGGCTTCCACGGCACTGGCAATTGAATCGTTCCAAGAGCGGTTCGAGTGGGGGGATATGAGCAAGCCCACTACGATTCAGGGCCGTGTGATCGTGCTCGATCCCTATGATGAAGCGGTCTGGATCAATGTGTCCGTATATGGCGGACAGGCCGAAAGCGGGTTGTTTTGGCAGAAGGTCCATCCAGGCAAGACGTTGAAGTTTTATGCGGACAGAGGCGCGTGGGGCGAGTTGAAGAAAATGGGGCGGCCGCATGCGGGACCGGCAGCAGCCAAAGAAGTGCCTCCTGGCAGCACAACGGATCTAGTCGAGTTTGTCGCCACAGAAACCGAACAAAATCACCGGGTGATTTCCTCGGTCAAGAAGCTCCCCGAGGTGGCCGGGAACATCGGCAAGCCGCTCAGCATTTCCGCGCTGCAGTTCAAGGAATGTGCGGGAAAGAGTGAGAATGATGCAGCCTGTGCGACAGCGAAACGCGGGCTCACCACCTCGCCTGTGTCTCCGGATGGATCCAACGTCGGGATGCAGTACGATGTGATGATCCCAGGCGGGAAAGCCATCGGCGGGATGATTCCCACAACGGCACAGTATAACCAAGCGCACTGATCTACCGGTCGAATCGATAGGACGGCGGTCACTCCTGACTGGGGGTGGCCGCCGTCCTTTTTTCATGGCGGTTATCGCTCGGTTGGACCATGCGCTGCAGTTCAGCCAAGCGGTTGAGCGCATCGAGCGGCGTCATGGAAAACAGGTCGATCTGTTTGACTTCCTCGATCACGGGATGGGGTTGTGGCAGGGGGGGAGCTGCCTGATTGGGTTGTTCCCTGACGGATCCTGCGATGGAAGACTCCGGTTGTTCCAGCTGCGTCAGGACCGCTTGCGCTCGTTCGATTACAGATCCTGGGAGTCCTGCCAATTTGGCCACGTGAATGCCGTAGCTCCGATCGGCGCCTCCCGCGACAATTTTACGGAGAAAGACCACGTCTCCGTCGCGCTCTTGGACCGCGACCCGATAGTTTTTGATCCCTTCGCGCTGACACTCCAACTGCACCATCTCGTGGTAATGCGTGGCGAACAGGGTGCGCGCGCCGAGACGCGTCCGGTCATGAATGTGCTCCGCCACGGCCCATGCGATACTGAGCCCATCATAGGTGCTGGTGCCGCGGCCGATCTCATCCAACAGAATCAGGCTTCGCTGAGAGGCGCTATTGAGAATGTTCGCGGTTTCTACCATCTCCACCATAAAGGTGCTTAGGCCGCCGGCCAGGTTATCCGAAGCGCCCACGCGGGTAAAGATGCGGTCGACTAGTCCGATCTGCGCGCTGGCGGCCGGGACAAAACTGCCGATTTGGGCCATGAGGACGATCAAGGCCACCTGCCGCAGGTAGGTGCTTTTACCTGCCATATTGGGCCCGGTTAAGATCAGCAGGCGGTTGTTGTTTAGATCCAAGATTGTATCATTGGGCACAAACGCTCGGTCGTCGCGAAGCTGTTCAACCACAGGGTGGCGTCCGTTGCGGATGGCGATATTGCCGCCCTCATCCACCTCAGGTCTTGTGTAACGATTCAACGCGGCGGTTTCGGCGAGACCGGCGACGACATCGATCAACGAAAGGTTGCTCGCCATGGCATCTAGACGAGGGGCTTCTTGCGCCAAGCGCCCACGGAGTTGAGCGAAGATGTCTTGCTCTAGCGCCAGCAACCTGGCCTCTGCACCGGTCACCTGTTCTTCGAGCGCCTTCAGCTCGGGAGTCATGAATCGCTCGGCATTGACGAGGGTTTGTTTGCGGATGTAGTCGGATGGGACACGGCCGAGATTGGCCTTTGTTATTTCGATGTAGTAGCCGAACACCTGGTTGTATCTGACTTTCAACGAGTCGATGCCGGTACGGTCGCGTTCGGTGCGTTCAATCCCGGCGATCCACTGTTTCCCTTCTGTGCTCGCCTTGCGCAGTTCGTCGATGCCGGCATGGTAGCCGTCCCTGATGAAGTTTCCGTCGCGAACGGATGGAGGCGCGTCTGGCTGGATGGCGCGCTCGATCATCTCGTACAGATCACGCCCGTCATCCCACGATGAGCGGGCCTCGACGAGCAACGCACTCTGAAGCGACGCAAGACGGGATGCAATTTCAGGCAACACGGACAGGGATTGTTTCAAGGCGAGGAGTTCACGGGGTCCTGCATAGCCCAATACGATACGGCTGCCGAGCCGCGCGATATCCTGCACCTCACGCAGGGCGGCGCGCAAGGCTACACGCTCCTCCAGGCGTTCCTTCAGCTCTCCCACCGCGTCCAGTCTGGCTCGGATCAGCCCGCATTGAATCAAAGGCCGAATCAGCCATTGTCGCAGCAGCCGGCTACCCATGGCCGTGACCGTACGGTCCAGTACGGCCGCGAGAGCAGTATCCCGCGACTCTTGTGCGCTGTCTCCCAAGACCATCGGTTTGAGGATTTCCAAATTGCGAAGGGTGGCGGCGTCCAGATGCATGGCGTCATGACTTCTGCGAACCGTCATTCGCCGAATATGGTCCAGCGGGGCAGCCGGTTGAGTTTCGCGAAAGTAATGCAAGACGGCGCCGGCTGCTTCCAGGCCGACGGTCAGACCCGCGCACCCGAACGCATCAAGCGACTGGACACGAAATTGGTCCAGCAAAGACCGTACACCCTGGCTCCGATCGAACGAAGCGGCTGGTCGTTCACACACCCGTGTTCCCTTGATCTGATCACGCCAAGCCGCTGTGTCATGGTTCAGTCCAGCCGGGAATAACACCTCGCGGGGATCAAGCCTTGCCAGCTCGTCCAGCGCGAGCGCCGCCGCCTGTGGGCCATGTAATTCCGTCGCCCAGAACTCGCCCGTGGAGACGTCAATCGCTGCCAGTCCGATTACCGACGGTTGCGCCGATATCGGGTGGAGAGACAGCGCGGCAAGATAATTCGATTCGGCCGGGGACAGCAGCTCCGTCTCGACGAGGGTGCCGGGCGTATACAGACGCACGACTTCACGGCGGACCAGTCCCTTGGCCAGCTTGGGATCTTCAACCTGTTCACAAAGCGCGACGGTCTGTCCCGTCTTGAGCAGCTTGGCGATGTACCCGGTTGCAGCATGATAGGGGACTCCGCAGAGGGGAATCGGATCGGGGTTGTGCTTATCGCGGGATGTGAGCGCGATAGAAAGGAGTCGTGAGGCCACTTGCGCGTCTTCATAAAACATTTCATAAAAGTCTCCGACGCGAAAAAACAGGATGGCCTGCGGATAGCCCCGCTTGATGTCCCGATACTGCCGCATGAGGGGGCTTGTGTCCTGGTCAATCATCCGTGCCGCTCTGTGAAGGCCCCGGCGCCGCCGGGGCGCGGTCGGAGGCGTTCTCGACGGATTGACGAAGCCGTTCGAGGTCTACTTCGGCTTCTTGCAGCGCCTTTGTTTTCCGTCTCAGATCAATGCGGCTCCGCACCCATGGAGGAAACAGTAAAATGGCTGCAACCAAGAGGCCAACCACGAAGCCGGCCATGATGGGCTTGTAGACGGGCGTCGAGGCCTCCAGCAATCCAAAAAAGTATCGAAGGGTGACCTCTTGCTCCTGGTTTTGAAGAAAGAAGGCCAGCGAGAGCAGCAAGAGAATGCCGACGATACTCAATCGAATCATCGAGTTGGAGCCTTTCTTGTGCCGGAGGTCTTCAGCTTCTGCGAAGCGGGCGGCCGTTTAGCCTGACGACGGGCTTGATCGATGCGGGTCAGCAACGAGCGTGAACGCGGTCCCTTCGCCGCTAACCGCACGGTCCTGGTGGTCGGGCTCCGGTGGGTCAACCGTACTTCCAATCGGTCTTCCGGAAGCAAGATGGGAAACCGGTCGGCCCACTCGATGGCCACCACCGTTCGGTCGGTGAAATAGTCGGAAAGCCCAATCGATTCGACTTCTGCATCGGTGCGCAGCCGGTACAGATCGATGTGAATCAGCGGAAGACGGGCTAGGTATTCATGCGCCAAGACGAAGGTGGGGCTGCTGACAGAATCAGGCGGCGCGTCGAGGCCGGCTGCAATGCCCCGGACCATGGAGGTCTTGCCGGCACCCAATGCGCCGATCAATGCCAGCACGTCCCCTCCTGTGAGGGCACGGCCGATGGCACGGCCAAGCGATTCAGTTTGAGCGAGGGAGGCGAGCACGAAATCCGTCGAATCGGCAGCCGCTCTCCGCCCTGTCCTCCGTACTTGATCGCTCTGTCTCACGCAGGATCTCGCTTGGTTAGGTGTCATGGACGATTTTGATGGCAAAGGGTATCTGCTCAATCAGGTCTCTTGCGATCAGCCCTGCTTGCCCCTTTTCAGCTGAGGCCAAATCTCCAGCACAACCATGCAGGTAGGTCGCCGCGCAGGAGGCGTCCCATGGCGGTAGGCCTTGGGCTAACAGCCCCACGATCATGCCGGTTAAGACGTCGCCTGTTCCCGCCGTTGCCATTCCGGGATTCCCGGTCGGACAAATTGCCGTAGTTCCGTCCGGCCGTGCGACGACGGTTCGGGCGCCTTTCAGCACAACGAATACTCCCCGTTCCCGCGCAAACCGAGCGGCAGTGCCGATTCGATCTGCATTGACCGTCTGGGGTGTCGCGTTGGTTTCCAGCCGAGCCATCTCACCAGGGTGGGGTGTGAGGATCGGAGGCGTTTTACATGCTGTGAGCATCGACGCGCGGCCGGCCAGCGCATTCAATGCATCGGCATCCAGGACAGCAGGCCGATCAAGTTGTTTGGTCAGAGCTTGCACCAATTCGACCGTTTCCGGATGGGTCGATAACCCAGGGCCGATCGCAATCGCAGTTCTGGCGGCGATAAAAGCGGTGAGCCGGTCGAACGCTGTACGCGCAAAGGTTCGCGATTTGGTTTCCGGCATCGGGATGGTCATGGCCTCCAGCAGTTTTGCCTCCAACACGTCGTTGACGCTGGAAGGGACGGCGACGGTAACCAGCCCGGCCCCGATTCGAAGGGCCGCTCGCGCAGCCATGGCCGCCGCGCCGGTCTTGCCGACAGAGCCTGCAATGATTCCGGCATGGCCGAACGTGCCTTTGTGGCTGGATGGCTTGCGCGCCGGTAACGAGGCTCGCACAAAGGCGGGAGTCATCAACATTGTCCGGCTTGTGACGGCATCGATGTAGGCCGAAGGAATGCCGATATCGACAATTCTGACAGACCCGGCCAGATCGATCCCATGGTTCTGGTACAGCCCCAATTTGGGGAGTCCGAACGTCACGGTGAGGGAGGCTCTGACGGCGCGGCCGAGTATGGCGCCGGTGTCGGCATGAAGACCGGATGGAAGATCGACGGCCACGACCGGCCGTCCTGCTTCATTGATGTTGTCGATCGCGTCGCCATAGCGACCTGTGACATCGGAGGACAGGCCGGTTCCGAGCAGCGCATCGATGAGCAGGTCGTTCTCACGAAGGAGCGGGAGCGCCTGGCTCGTAGAGCGATAGGGCTGCACGGCCGACTTGCCGGCTGCGCGGACGAATTGTCGATACATCGTTGCGGCGTCGCGGCTCAATTCTGAAACGGGCGTCATGGTGAGGACTCGAACGTGGGCCTGACGACGGCGAAGCAGCCGGGCCACGACAAATCCATCGCCGCCGGTATTGCCTTTTCCACAGAGAATCGTGACACGCTTCCCACGCGCCGAACCATAGATTTGTTCAAGACAGGCCACGAGGCCTGCGCCGGCGCGTTCCATCAATACCGTACCAGGGATACGGGCTTCGCCGATCGTCAGGCGATCGAGTTCCTGCATCTGCGCGCCGGTGACGATCTTTGTCATTGTGGTCCTGTGGCGAGTGTAGAACGGTGAAGAAGGGCGATGCGGCTGCTTACCTCTGTGCGCATCGCTCCGCCGTCGTGATAGAAGTCGAAAGGAGTCATGACAAAGCCCTCACGCGCGTGGTGCCTCTGGCGGTGCGCAGGCAGGTCGATGGCACGGTGTGGTCAAGCGAGCAAGGCCTTCATTTCTTTCACGGCCTGTTCAAGGCCGACGAGAACGGCCCGCGCAATAATGCTGTGCCCGATATTGTATTCGACGATTTCAGGAATATGGGTTAAGCGCTTGATGTTGCGATAATTCAATCCGTGACCGGCGTTGACGCCGATGCCCAGTTTATACGCGAGCTTTGCCGCTTGGGTGATGGCCTCGAATTCTGCGTCGGCTTCCTTAGAACGAGTGGCATTCGCATAGCGGCCGGTATGCAGTTCCACGAAATCCGCCGACACCTTATGCGCAGCCTTGATCTGATTGAAGTCAGGTTCGATAAAGACGCTGACCGGGATTCCGCCATCGTGCAAGAGCGTGATAATTTTCTGGATCTGCTCGCGCTGTCCCGCCACGTCTAATCCACCCTCGGTCGTGAGTTCCTGCCGCTTTTCCGGCACAAGGGTGACCAGATCCGGTTTGACCGTGAGTGCGATCTTGGTCATCTCGTCGTCCGCTGCCATTTCCAGATCAAGCTTCGTGCGGATGATGTCACGCAAGAGCTGAAGATCCCGGTCTTGAATGTGCCGGCGGTCTTCGCGCAGATGGACGACGAGTCCGTCGGCGCCGGCAAGTTCGGCGAGAATGGCTGCAGCCAACGGATCAGGGTCATTCCCTCCCCGCGCTTGCCGCAAGGTTGCCACATGATCGATATTGACGCCCAGCCGGGCCACGACTCCTCCGTCCTGTCTGTGAAGTGCAGGGGAAAAAAGAATACAATGAGGTAGTACGACTCGGTATTAGTAGCAGAAAGAAGCGAGAGGGAGCAAGAACAGACTCGTTCAGATTGAACCCCCACTGATCAGCCAGGGTTAGGGGGCGATGAATTCAGAACCCCACAGAATCACGGGGTAAATTGACTCGACCGGAGCCCTCCATTAGAATAGGCCTTTCTCAGCGGCTCGTTGGTGAAGTGACCAAGAGAAAACGTTGAGCATCACCGAGAATGTTAGAGGAGGGTCATGGGGCTGGGTGACGGGTTTTATCGAATCAAGCGACTTCCTCCGTATGTCTTCGCGCAAGTGCAATCGCTCAAGCTTGACGCTCGGCAGCGCGGCGACGATATCATCGATTTTGGCATGGGGAATCCAGACCAGCCGACACCGCCGCACATCATCGAGAAGATGATCGAGGCAACCAGGAAGAGCAAGAACCATCGCTATTCCGCTTCACGCGGGATCACGAAGCTCCGGCACGCGATCTGCGGATGGTACAAGCGAAATTACGATGTCGATCTGGACCCTGAGACGGAAGCGATCGTCACCATCGGGTCCAAGGAGGGGCTGGCCCATCTGGCCTTGGCTACAATCGGTCCCGGCGATGTGGTGTTGACTCCGACGCCGACCTATCCGATCCACATGTATAGCTTCATCATCGCAGGCGGCGAGGTGCGTGGAATCGAGCTGCGCCAGGACAGCGATTTTTTTGAAGATCTGACGCGCGTCTATCGCCAGACGTTTCCGCGCCCGAAAATTCTCGTCATCAATTTCCCGCACAATCCGACTACCGCGGTGGTTGATCTCGAGTTTTTCAAAAAGATCGTGGCCTTTGCCAAAGAGCACAACGTCATCGTTATCCACGATCTGGCCTATGCCGATCTGGTGTTCGACGGCTACAAAGCGCCGAGTTTTCTGCAAGTGCCTGGCGCGAAGGACATTGGAGTGGAGTTCTATACGCTATCCAAAGCGTACAATATGCCTGGTTGGCGTGTGGGCTTTTGCGTGGGTAATCGCGAAGTCGTGGGCGCGCTGGCGAAGATCAAGAGCTATTTGGACTACGGTATTTTTCAGCCCATTCAAATCGCCAGCGTGATCGCGCTGAACGGGCCGCAGGAATGCGTCAAGGAGACGGTCTTGCGCTATCAAAAACGGCGCGATGTCCTGGTCGGGGGGTTGAATCGTATCGGATGGCAGGTGGCGAAGCCGGTGGCCACGATGTTCGTGTGGGCGCGCATTCCCCTTCCCTATCGTCACATGGGGTCCCTTGAGTTTTCAAAGTTGTTGCTCAAAGAAGCGAAAGTTGCGGTCTCTCCCGGGATCGGCTTCGGTGAAGGCGGCGATGAGTATGTGCGGTTTGGGCTAGTGGAGAATGAGCATCGCACACGCCAGGCCGTGAGGGGGATTCGCAAAGCGCTCAAACTCGACGGAGCGGAAGAATGACGTCTCGCATCGGGGTCGGCATCATTGGATTCGGCACGGTGGGCACCGGCGTCGCGAAGGTGCTTCTCGACAATGCGGCGCTCATTCGGCGCCGGGTCGGTGTGCCGGTCGAGCTGGTCCGGATTGCGGATCTCGATATTACGCGGGATCGTGGGATCCTGTTGCCTTCCGGACTGTTGACGACCGATGCGAAGCAGGTGATTCACGATCCTGCTGTCGATGTCGTCATTGAATTGATCGGTGGATATGATACCGCCAAGCGCGTCATTCTGGAGGCGATGGCTGCGGGCAAGCAGGTGGTGACGGCGAACAAGGCGCTGCTGGCCCTCCACGGAGAAGAAATTTTCGAGACCGCTTCGCGCCAGGGTGTCGATGTGGGATTCGAAGCCAGCGTGGGCGGCGGGATTCCTGTCGTTCGGGCGTTGATGGAAGGCCTTGCAGGCAATACGATCGAATCCATCTACGGCATCATCAACGGGACGTCGAATTACATTTTGTCGAGGATGACCCGCGAGGGCGAAAGTTTCGAGTCGGTACTCAAGGACGCGCAGCAAGCCGGATATGCCGAAGCGGACCCGACTTTCGACGTGGCGGGAATCGATTCGGCGCACAAACTGGCCATTCTGGTGAGTCTGGCCTATGGTACGCCGGTCAATTGCAAGGATATCTATACCGAAGGGATTACGCATATCACGCCGACCGATATCGCGTATGCGAAGGAATTTGGCTTTACGATCAAGCTGCTGGGCATTGCGAAGCTCGCTGATGGTGAAGTAGATGCCCGTGTGCACCCCACGATGGTGCCGTCGCTGTCTCCCATCGCGCAGGTCGACGGGGTCTACAACGCCATTCAATTGGTCGGCGACGCGGTCGGCGACGTCGTGTTATACGGCCGAGGGGCCGGATCGATGCCGACCGGGAGCGCCGTGGTGAGCGACGTGATCGCTATCGGCCGGAATCTGCTCAAGGGCGCGGTCGGCCGTGTGCCGGTTGCATCGTTTCGCCAGGATCAGCGCCGGCCGTTGCGTATGAAGCCGATAGAAGAAATCAGCTCGCTCTACTATCTGCGATTTATGGTCGTCGATCGTCCCGGCGTCTTGGCGCAGATTGCCGGTGAACTGGGCCGTTGCGGCATCAGTATTTCGTCGATGCTGCAGCAGGGCCGCCGGGAAGGGCAAACGGTGCCGGTGGTCATCAAGACGCACATGGCTAAGGAGCGCGATGTGCAAACGGCGCTTCGCGACATCAACCGCAAAGCTTTCGTGTCCGAACCAGCGACGCTCATTCGGGTGGAAGGCCAAGACGAGTGAAGAGACGAGTAATCGGATGAATCGCTGGCGCGGCATTATCGAAGAATATCGCAAGTTTCTTCCCGTCTCGGAGAAGACGCCGGTCGTCAGTTTGGCGGAAGGCAATACGCCGCTCATTCGCGCGGCGCGGCTGGCCAAGATGATTGCGCCCGGGGTCGACCTGCACCTCAAATTCGAGGGCATGAATCCAACCGGCTCGTTCAAAGACCGCGGCATGACGATGGCAATCTCGAAGGCGGTCGAACAGGGCGCGCGGGCCGTGATGTGCGCCTCAACCGGCAACACATCCGCCGCCGCCGCCGCCTACGGCGCCCGCGCTGGGTTGGCCGTCTATGTGCTGATCCCCGCCGGAAAAATTGCGATGGGAAAGCTTTCCCAAGCGATGATGCATCAAGCCACGGTGATTCAAATCGAAGGGAACTTCGATCAGGCGCTCACGCTCGTCAAGGATCTTTCAGTCACCCATCATATCGAGCTGGTGAATTCTATAAATCCATTCCGGATCGAAGGCCAGAAGACGGCCGCGTTCGAGGTGTGCGATCAACTCGGCGACGCGCCGTCGTTCCATGTGCTGCCGGTCGGCAATGCGGGGAACATTACGGCCTACTGGAAAGGGTATCAAGAATATCGCGCGGCGAATCAAACGACGAAACGTCCGCGCATGATGGGATTTCAGGCTGCCGGAGCGGCTCCGATTGTGTTGGGAAAGATCGTGGAGGAGCCACAGACGGTTGCGACGGCGATTCGCATCGGAAACCCAGCCAGTTGGTCGGCGGCGCTGAAGGCGGTCGAGGAATCCTCCGGCGCGATCGATATGGTGACCGACGAAGAAATCCTCCAGGCCTATGCGGCAGTGGCGGATACCGAGGGTGTCTTTTGCGAGCCAGCCTCCGCTGCATCGGTCGCAGGGGTGGCCAAATTGCACCGGGCCGGGGTGCTGCGAGAAGGCGACACGGTGGTATGTACCTTGACCGGGCACGGCTTGAAAGATGCCGATACGGCGATCAGTGTGTCGAAACAACCGTTGACCGTGAAGGCGACACGTGAGGATGTCGCCCGTCTCTTGCGGATGTGAGCATGGTGCAGACCAGATGAAATATGTGATCCTGCATGCCGGTGGAATGGCTGATCAGCCCCTGCAAGAACTGGGCGGCCGCACGCCGCTTCAGGCCTCCTCGACCCCCCATCTCGACCGGCTGGCTCAGAGCGGAGAGCTTGGCCGGCTTGTGATCCCCGCCGATGGCCTGCTCTATGGAAGCGGATTGAGCAGCACGGCGATTCTTGGCTATGACCCGAAGAAATATTATCAAGGGCCAGGTCCACTTGAAGCGGCCAGTTTGGGAGTCTCTGTAACGGAACATGATGTGGCGTATCGGTGCACGATGGTGACTGTGAGGCCGGAAGGCGGGAAGGTCGGCGGCGAGATCAAGAAATTGGGCGCCCATGTGATATTGGACGATGCGACGGCCGGTCTGATCGATACGGAAGAGGCTCGCGAATTGATCGAGGCGATCAATGAGGAGCTTGGGTCCGAGACCATCCAGTTTTATCCCGGAGCGGGCCATCGCCATCTCATGGTATGGGTCAATGGAAAGTCACGGGCGGTCTGCGTCGATCCCAAGGCGGTTCTCGGCCGGTCTCTTGCGGATGCCTTGCCCACCGGTGACGGCGCCGACATATTGAGAAGGCTCATGGACGCCGCGCACCTGATTTTGCGTGATCATCCCGTGAATGATGAACGGGTAGCCGCAGGTAAGAAACCGGCGAACTGTGTGTGGTTGTGGGGTGAAGGGCGGGCTGTCCTATGGCCGAGCCTGCCGGAAAAGTATCGTATCAAGGGTGCGGTTGTGGCCACGAGTGATGTGCAGCGGGGCGCCGGGATTTGTGCCGGCCTCGATGCCGTGGATGCTGATCAGCTCGCAGCGGGAGACCTCCGCGCGAAGGTGGCTATGGCATTGGCAGAATGCGCCAAGAAAGATTTTGTCTATGTGCATGCCGGGCTGACGGACGAAGTCGTTCACAGTTCCGATCCCAACGCGAAGGTTCGCAGCATCGAAGCATTTGATCGAGATCTTGTCGGACCAGTGATTGAGGGATTGGCCAAACAGGGACCCTACCGCTATTGGGTCATATGCGATCATGGCGACGTGTCACAAGGCCCTGCCTTCTATGCCTTCGGAGAAGGAGGCAGCGCAGGATCAGCATCGGCCGGCCGGCGGTTCACCGAGTCCGACGCCCAGGCTGCAGAGACGCCTGCCCGCGATGCCACCAAGTTTGTCAACAAGCTCTTTGCGAACGGGTGAAGCCGGTGGCTTTGATCGTCCAAAAGTATGGAGGCACGTCGGTCGGATCGATCGAGCGGATTCACCGGGTCGCCGATCGGGTGGTCCTGGCTCAGCGCGAGGGGCACCGGATCGTGGTGGTGCTGTCCGCCATGAGCGGCGAAACGGATCGCTTGCTCAAGCTGGCGCATGAGGCGACGCCGGTTCCGGATGAGCGTGAGTTGGACATGCTGCTCTCGACCGGAGAACGGGTCACGATCGCCCTACTGGCGATGGAATTGCGCGGGCGAGGGATCAATGCGCAGTCCTTTACGGGCCGTCAGGTCGGCATCATTACCGACAGCGCCCATACGAAAGCTCGCATCGCGCGAGTCTCGGCGGAACGCATCCGAAAAGCTCTGGCGGAAGGTGTGATTCCGATCGTGGCCGGCTTCCAAGGGATTAATGAACAGTCGGACGTGACGACGCTCGGACGCGGGGGA
>SXGS01395403.1_pt1 | contig 14877 bp, 12 predicted proteins | sample 3174681 | NCBI WGS metagenome assembly SXGS01 (sample SAMN11356861, study PRJNA531348) | freshwater metagenome | isolation source: freshwater sample F1-80 | place: China: Fuxian Lake, Yuxi | collected 2017-12-25
CCCGGAGCAACGCGGCGCGTCCCGTCAGCCGCAGCCCGCCCAGCGCCCGGGTCTCCCCGTGGCACGAGCGGCACTTCGCAGCCAGGAGCGGGCGGACTTCCCGTTCAAACAGCGTCAGCGCGGCGGCCTCTCCGGCGCCGGCCGCGCGGCGCTCTGGTCGCTCCAGCCGGTGCGGGACTGCACACCGCCTGCGGTGCGGAACAGGTCCTGGCCGGGCTCCGCCGTGGATCGCTTCCTCCTCGCGAAACTCGAGGCAAAGGGCCTCACTCCCGCACCCCGTGCGGACAGGCGGACGCTGATTCGGCGCGTCACCTTCGACCTTACCGGTCTGCCACCGACGCCGGACGAGGTGGCCGCGTTCCTGGCGGACCCCGCGCCGGATGCCTTCACCCGGCTGGTGGACCGGCTGCTGGCGTCGCCGCACTATGGGGAGCGCTGGGGCCGGCACTGGCTGGACGTGGTCCGCTATGCCGACAGCACCGCGAACGATGCCAACGCCGTGCTGCGCTATGCATACCGTTACCGGGACTACGTGGTGGACGCGTTCAACCGGGACCTGCCCTACGACCAGTTCATTCAGGAACAGCTTGCGGGGGACCTGCTCCCCGCGCGGGCCGGGGAGAGCGCGACAGAGCGGTTCCGGCGCATCAGCGCCACCGGGTTCCTGATGGTGGGCCCCAAGGCGCTGGCGGAGACGGACAAGGAGCAGTCGCGGCTGGACATCGTGGATGACCAGGTGGATGTGACCGGGCGGGCGCTCCTGGGGCTCACGGTTGCCTGTGCGCGCTGCCACGACCACAAGTTCGACCCCATCCCCACCGCCGATTACTACGCATTGGCGGGGATCTTCCGGAGCACGGAGCCGTTCCAGGACGAGGTCCGTAACGCGAGCATGTGGTGGGAGTTTCCTCTGGAGCCGGCGGCGGGCGAGAAGCCGGTGCTGGTGATGGCGCCGAAAGAGGGCAAAGTCGTGGATCTCCGGATCCACGTGCGCGGGAACCGGCTCACTCTGGGCGACCCGGCGCCGCGGGGCTTCCTCCGCGCGGTGGGCGGCGCCCGTCCGGCGGCGCTCCCCACCGGGCAGAGCGGACGGCTGGAGCTGGCGCGCTGGATCACCTCGCCGGACAACCCGCTCGTCCGCCGCGTGCTGGTGAACCGGGTCTGGCAGCACCACTTCGGTGCCGGGCTGGTGACCACGAGCGACAATTTCGGCCTCCGCGGCGCCGCGCCGTCGCACCCCGAGCTGCTGGACTGGCTCGCGTGCCGCTTCGCCGAGAGCGGGTGGTCGCTCAAGGCGCTGCACCGGCTGCTGCTCAACTCCAGCACCTACCAGATGGCCGGAACACCCAGCGCGGCGGCCCAGGTGGCGGACCCGGGGAACCGGCTGTTGTGGCGGATGCCGCGCCGGCGGCTGGAGGCGGAGGAGCTGCGGGACGCGGTGCTGGCGGTGAGCGGTCGCCTCGACCGGACTCGCGGGGGTGCGCCGGAGATGGACCTGGTGCTCAAGACCGCCCAGGCGATTGATGCAAAGCGGGGGTTCTATGTCGCCAACACCCGCAGCGACGATCCCTGTTACCGGAGCGAGCGCCGCGCCCTGTACCTGCCGGTGCTCCGGAACGCGCCTCCCGAGGTGCTGGCCCTGTTCGACGCTGCGGATCCGAACAACGTGACCGCGGTGCGCAACGATACCACGGTGCCGCCGCAGGCGATGTTCATGCTGAATCATCCGTTCGTCCGCGAGCAGGCCCTGCAGTTTGCCCGGTCGCTGCACGCGGAACCGGCCGGGCTCGCGGCGGCGTCCGACGCGGAGCGACTGCGGAGCGCGTATGCCCGGGCCCTGAACCGCGCGCCCTCGCCCGTGGAGCTGGCCGATGCCCTGGCCTACCTGAGCCGCTATGCGGAGCAGGCGCGCAGGATGGGTCGTCCCCCGGCCGACGCTGCGCTGGCCGCCTGGCAGAGCTACTGCCAGATGCTGTTCTGCACCAACGAGTTCATCTACGTGGATTGAGCCGCCGACCGACCGAGGAGCCCTGCCGATGCCCCCTTCTTTCCGGACCCCACGCAGCACCGCCTCTCGTCGCGAATTGCTCGGCAAGATCGCGTGCGGCTTCGGCGGCACGGCCCTCGCCGGCCTCCTGGCGGAGGAAGCGCGCGCCGCCTCTTCTGTCTCCCCGCTCGGCTCTCGCCCCTCACACTTCCCGGCCCGCGCGAAGCGGGTGATCTTCCTCTTCATGCATGGCGGCGTGTCGCACGTAGATACGTTCGATCCGAAGCCGAAGCTGGCGGAGTTGAACGGCAAGCCGCTGCCGTTCCCCAAGCCGAAGTTCGAGTTTGCCGATACGGGCAACCTGCTCCGCTCGCCCTGGCAGTTCCGCAAGCACGGGGAAAGCGGCCTGGAGCTGAGCGACCTGTTCCCGCACCTCGCCCGCCGCGCCGACGACCTGTGCGTGATTCGCTCGATGAACGGCGGGAACCAGGTCTCCCATGGTCCGGCCCTGCTGACCCTGCACACCGGCGATGGCGTCTTCGCCCGGCCCAGCGTCGGCGCCTGGACCCTCTACGGCCTGGGGAGCGAGAACCGGGACCTGCCCGGGTTCATCGTCCTGGCGCCGGCGGTCAGCGTCCACGGCGGCGCCCAGAACTACGGTTCCGCGTTTCTGCCCGCCAGCTTCCAGGGGATGCGGATCGGCGAGAGCCAGACTCCGTTCCAGGCCGAGATCCCGGCGATCATGAAGCCGGCCGACGACCCGGCGCTCCAGCGGCTGCAACTGGACCTGCTGCGCCGCGCCAACCTCCGCCACCGCCCTCCCGCGGACGACGACGCCCGGCTCGATGCGCGGCTGGAGGCGTTCGAGCTGACCTTTCGGATGCAGATGGCCGCCCCGGAGGCGATGGACCTGGCCCGCGAGAGTCCCGCGACGCGCGCGCTCTACGGCATCGGTCAGGAGCCCACGGACGAGTTCGGAAAGATGTGCCTGCTGGCGCGGCGCTTTGTGGAGCGGGACGTGCGGTTTGTCCAGGTCTGCTACAGCTATCCCCGGAACTACTGGGACGCGCATGGGGGCCTGGTGAAGAACCACAGCACCCACGCGAAGCGGGTGGATCAGCCGATTGCCGGGCTTCTCGCGGACCTCAAGGGCCGCGGACTACTGGACGAGACACTGGTGGTATTCGGCACGGAGTTCGGCCGGACGCCCGCCAGCCAGGGTACCGATGGGCGAGATCACCACCCCCACGCCTTCAGCATGTGGCTGGCCGGCGGCGGCGTGAAAGGGGGCATGGCTTACGGCGCGACGGACGAGTTCGGCTACTACGTGGCGGAGAACAAGGTCACCATGCCGGACTTCCACGCGACCCTGCTGCACCTGCTGGGCCTGGACCACACCCGCCTCACGTACCGGCACGCCGGCCGGGACTTCCGCCTGACGGACGTGAGTGGGCACGTGGTGCGGCCCATCCTCCGGGATGCCGCCGACGGGTGAGCCGCAGGTGAGGAGTGAGTGGAAGAAGGGTGAGTGACAAGTGGAGCGCCTTGTCATTCGCCTGCCTGCTGCCTTCGGAACCGGCTCCAGGTGGCCGCCGAATCGGTGGTGGCGGGCGCCCGGAGCCGGTGGCAGAGGCTAACTTCAATTCAGGTAGGCTTCGGCCGCCGCCACGAAAGCTTCCTCAGGCGGCCCCAAGAAGTCCCCGGACGAGAAGACGCTGGGTTTGTAACTCTCGCTGCTGTACGCGTAGAAAGCGAAGCCCCACCGGTCCGGAGTGCCGAAGTAGCGCAGCCGGCAGAGATGCGTCGGCGTGTTGCGGAGTCGTTCCAGGTACGCCTCCGGGCTTTCCGGCCCACCGGGCGGGGGCCAACCCGGTGTGACCACGGGCTCGGTGTACGCATCTACGTAACAGAATTGGCCGCGGAAGCGGATGTCCAGGCGGGTGTACTTTCCTGCGAACTGCTCCTCGGCTACGCGCCGGATCCGCTCCTCCACCGCTTGGCGGGCGGCAGGCGGAATGGGGACACCCCCCGCGTGCGGATTGTAAACCCACGTTCCTCGCGGCATTTCATTGCTCCTCGACTCCCGGCGGGGCTCCGCGCCCCCAGCGGAACCACCGTCCGCCACTTGTCACCGTCAAGCGACCGTCAAGCGACCATCGGGCGGCGAGTAGAGCAGGCCCGACTCCCGTTGGGCCCCTTTGGGTGGCCCGAAAGGCTGTTCGTGCTTCCTGCGGTTCTCTCCTGCTCCCTCACTGTGGTCATCCCTGATTCGGGCTGGATCCCTGTGGGTGGAGTGCGGGTTGATCGCGCCGGCGGGCGCGAGGAGACCTGCCTACCGGAGAGAACGTAGAGGTGGTTGCTCGCCGGCAATGCGGGCATTCTGATGCCACTGTGCTGCCGTCTGGGTGGAGGCCGGCGGGACCCCGGCGTTCCCGGGGGAGTGCGGGCGTCCCGCCGTTTGGGTGGAGGCCGGCGTCCCGCCGGCCTGTCCGGTCTACGCTGTTCCGGGATCAGGAAACGGACCCGGCCCGGACAAGGTCCATGACCGCGTGGGGTGGAACAGTGGCGGGTGGAACGGGCTGCACAGCGACGAACTCCGGGTTTAGATCCGGACGAGATCGGAAGGAGACAACGGCTGATGGGGGTGACGGAGCGGAACGCGGACGGTCTGGACGCGATTTCTTTCACGGAGGAGCAGCGGTATCTGTTTGACACGCGCGGCTGGCTGGCGTTTCCGGGCGTGCTCGACCCGGAAGAGGCGCGCACGATGCGGGAGTTCTGCGTCCGTCTGCGCAACGAGCGGGACACGATCCCGGAGAAGCACCGCTCTTCCATCGGCGGTCCCCTGGAGCGCCTCACGGATCACCCGCTGGTGCTCGGCTTCATGAACGAGTTCCTGGCGCACCCGCCGCTCGCCACCGAGGAAGGGTACGGGTTCCGCCTGGAGAATTCGTTCCTTTCCTACCGGGTAGCCGGCTCGGGCAAGTTCGAGCCGCACGGCGGCAGCGGCTTCCTGAACTTTCCCGGCAATTCTCACGAGTACCACATCGTGCGGGGCAAGGCCCACAGCGGCCTGACGCGGGTGGTCTGGGAGTTGAACCCGGTGGAGTACAGGAAAGGCGGCACGGTGTTCCTCACCGGCAGTCACAAAGCGGCGTTCCCGCGTCCGGCGTCCACCCAGGAGGAAAGCTCGCCGCTCTGGGACACCTACGAATGCCCGGCCGGCTCGGTCCTCTTCTTCACGGAGGCGATCACTCACAGCCAGGCGCACTGGACCATGGCGACGGACCGGGTGGCGGTCTTTAGCTGCTACAACACCATCGGCGCCAAATGGCACGAATGGGAGCCCCACCCGGATCACCTGGCCGAAATGCCGCCGCTGCGCCGGACCCTCTTCCGCGGCGTCTACTGCCAGAACAACAGCGTCGGGCCCGGCTACCGCATGGAGGACTGACAGCAGCCTGTGCGTCCACTGCCCGGGATCGAGGCGCACTGTGGGGAGCAGGTCACACCGCCGGCGGACATACGGCACGACCAACCAGCCGCTGTGAGAATCGTGTCCGAAACGGGGACGTGCGTGGCAAGCGTCCGGGCATCGTGCCGGATGGCCCGCTGGCGCGCACTGTCAATTACCGCAAGATGCACGTCCTCATCGTGACGGTGAGCCGATGCACGAATCTTCCGCAGCGGGACTGGCTGCCCGGCCTGGACCAGGAGGGGCTCCGTTTCCGGTCCCTGGTGATTCGTTCATACGGGGCGCGATCCGAAGACGTCAAGGTGCTGCTCGACAAGGACGCCACGAGGGATCACATCTGCGCTGGCCTGATCGCACTGACGAGTCCGGGTCGGGTGCCGCCGGACGATGGGGCGGGCCTGCTCACGATGCAGGGATAGAGCGCCGGCCGTGACGAGACGGGGAGCGGCTACCTCCTGCCCCATGATGCGTCGGCGGCGGCGCTCCAGGGAGGGGACGATCCGTCCGAGTTCCTGGACAAGTGCCTGGAAATGAGTGAGGTCTGGCGGCTTCTGGAAAAAAGCCGTTCCCGCCACGTGCTCATCCTGGCAGACGCCTGCGTCAGCGCGCACCTGCGCGTATCATGAAAGCAACCGGTACAACGCAAGTAGAAAACGGGTGCGGAGTGGCAAAGCAAGTGCTTGAAGGGACATGGGAGCAGGTCGCCCTGCACGCCGAGCAACTCTCGGGGAGGCGCGTGAGCCTCACCATTCTCGATGGGGGGCTGTGCGCGAAGAACAGCTCCGGGAGTAGCGCCCCGGGTGCTATGCTCCGGCGGGGGATGTTCCCCCAGCTCAACGGGCTCACGGATGAGGCCTTCCAGAGTGCCGAATGGCGTGGTGAGGACCCCGATAAGCTCTAGATGGTGACAAAGAACACCCTCGACACTCATACGCTGCTCTGGTTTCTAGCGGATGATCCGCGGCTTGGGCCGAACGCCGGCGCGGTTCTTGAGGACCCGGAGAGCGAGCTGGTACTCCCCGCGATCGTCCTCGCCGAGGCCTGCTGGATCGTCCAACGTGGTCGGATAGCTCTGTCAGTGCTCGACCTGCTTGCTGCCATTGATGCTGATCCACGGATACAGGTAGTCGCGCTCGACCGCACCATCATTGAGCGAAGTGTGGGGTTGACCGCGATTGGGGAGATGCACGATCGTCAGATTGTCGCTACTGTGCTTGTCTTGCAAGACAAGGGGGAAACCGTGCGTCTTCTTACAGCAGACAGAGACATCACGGCTTCCGGGGTAATTCCCATCATCTGGTAGCCGGGATCCGGCAGCTGGGCAGATGAGCCTCCACCTGCGCTCTCTGCAGCAGGTACCGCCTGGAACCGGGTGGTTCTCGGCCAGACAGCAGCTTGTGCGCCCATCGCCCAGGATCCAGGCGCCCGGTGGGCAATCGGTCAAACTGCGGGCACTGCAACCCCGAGTTCCGTCGCCGTCGCCATCATCGCGTCCCAGGTCCTGGGGGCCACGTCGATGCCGGAAGCTTCGAGGCGACGGCGGGTTTCCTCTTCGCGCTCGCCGGGGGCGTAGATGCGGTCGAAACCGGGGAGGCGTTGCGCGGAGGTGACCCACTCCGCGTGACCTTCCACTTCGCTGGTGAAGGTATCGAGATCGGTGAACTTCTCGATGTCAATGGCGAGAACCATGGTGCCGCCCCCGCCGCCGCGGTCGCCTTTCGTGCAGCCGGCAAGGGTGAGCGGGCCCACGATCATCTCGACCATCATCGCCAGCCCGTGGCCTTTGTGACCGAACTGCATCCCGCCGAGGGGGAGCATGCCGACATCGTCGTCGCGCCAGCGGGACGCGTCGGTGACGGGCCTGCCCTCGCGGTCGATCAGCCATCCCTCGGGTACGGGCTCATCGCGAATCACCTTCTGCTCCACCTTGCCGCCGGCGACGACGCTCAGCGTGATGTCCAGCATGAACGGCGGACCGTGACGGCGCGGCGTCGCGAAGGCGATCGGCTCGGGTCGGAGGCGTCGTTCGGCGCTGCCGTAGGGAGCGAGGAACAGACCACCGCCGTTCAGCCAGACGGAGCCGATCATCCCGTGGGCTGCAATCCGGGGTGGGAAGTCGCCGAGGCGGCCGATGTGGGTGATGTTCCTCAGCCCCACGAACCCGAACGTCGTCGTGCGCGCCTTCGCAACGGCCAGATCCACGGCGTGGGTCACCGCCACGATCCCGTTCGCACCGTGGCCGTCAATGAGGACCAGCGACGGGTTCTCGCGCAGCACCTCGCGGGCGTCCCACCGGACGTAGTTCTCTCGCATTTGCCGGACATACGGCGCGACCAACCAGACGCCGTGAGAATCGTGTCCGACCAGATTGCTCGTCACCAGGTGGTCGGCGATGAGGCCCGCGTCTTCCGCCGGCACGCCGGCCGCGACGAAGATGCGCTCGGTGAAGTCGCGCAAAACGACGTGAGAGACCTGTGGCATGACGTTTTCTCAGAGCGCAATCCGTACGATCCAACCCGTCGTCGCATCGCAGTAGAGGAAGTGGTCACCCTCGCGGCCCTCGCGGGAGAGGCCGTGGATTTCCGGCTGGTCCTTCGGAATCCGGATCTCATCCAGCACCGCGCCGCCCGTGAGGCTGAGCTTGAAGATACCCCATTCGAGCTTATGCACCATCCAGATGCCATCCTCCACCCGCACGACACCATGTCCGTGCCCGTACGGCAGCGGGAGGACGCGCCGGACTGTACCGGTCTCCAGCTCGATCTGGGTCAGGGTCTGGGACTTCAGCGTCGTCAGCCAGAGCGTTCCCGGCTCGTACGGGTCGTAGGCGACGCCGTGTGTGCCCCCGCCGCCGGGGACCGGGAAGCGGCGCACCGTGCGTCCCGTGGCCGGATCCACCTGCAGGATCTCCCCCGCCCCGTCGCGGGCGTCGGTGGCGCGGGCGGGACGCCAGCGCGTACCGTCGCCGTTGGCGGCAAGCCAGAGGGAGCCGGCCCCCCAGGCAAGGCCGCTCGTGTTCGATGACTCGGTCACGATCTCGCGGACCATGTACGGAACTCTGTATTCCTCATCAATCGTCCCATCCCATCGCACCAACGCGACGCGATCGGTGATCTGATCCACGATCCAGAGCCCCTGCTCCGTCACCTGCAGGTCGTTGGGGAGCGCGTAGGGAGCGCGGCAGACGGTCTCAATGCTTCGTGGCTTCATAGCGAACTCCTGGTCCGAGCACGTATCCATGGTCCCGCGGTCAAAACGAGGGCCGCCTGCTTCCCGCGTGCCGGGCGTGCAGCAAGCCAGCGTTCTTCAGGACCATTTTCGGTTCCTTCTGGAGGCCCGTCTTTGCCTGGTCAGGAGTTGCTGCACCTCCTCAACACTCCGGCCCCCGCCGCCCAGGTGCAGGACTGCGTGACAATTCGGGCACACCGGCAGCAAGTCCTTGACCGGATCAACCTCATATTCACCGCCGGCCTCGGACAGTGGCTTGACGTGGTGGACGTGGATGCACTTCTCCGCCTCGGGACAATACACCGCACCAAAGCTGAACTGACAGATGCAACAGGTGGCGCCGTGGGCCGCGAGGCACCGCTCACGGGCCTGAGGATTGCGCTCGTAGGCGTTGACCTGCACCAGTTTCCAGGCCCCCTCGCGGATCGGAGGATCAGCTTCGAACTCACCCGGGAGTAACCCAGACGCCGCTCTCTCATCACGCTCGAGTTGGCGCAACGCCTCGACGACTTCGAGTTGCTGCAACGCCTCGACGACTGGTTGTCGGAGGGCGACGACGACGGCCTGAGTCTTGGGGTCTCGCTGAGGGAACCATGCCAGGACCCACACCCAGTCTGCCTCGCGAAACTCCTCGGTGCATTCGAGCTGTTCCGCTACCTTCCTGGAGAATATGCCGTACTGTAGGTGGGCACCTTTGGGGGCGGCGTATCCCACCCTCTCCGCCAGTTGATCCCAGGTCATTGCGCTCCCCGGAGCCGCCAGGTGAGTCCGGAGCATCTCCCGAACTTTGGGCAGGGTGCTTTTAGCAAACACTGCCTTGAATGCCCGGAGGTAGTCAGCAGTCGTGCCGAACCGCTCCTCGTCCATCCTGATGCCCTCTCCCGAGCCGACCGATTCAGCGAGCAGACCCATCATTGCTCGTTCTTCACGCTTGATGCGTAATGATCAGCAAACCAATCCTTTCGGAGGAGCCCCGCGCGCCTCCTCCCGCGAAAGTGGGAGGAGAGAGCCAGGGGAAGTGAGCACGAGGAGCACGCCTGGGTCGTGCAAGACACTGCATCCAACGCATGACAGGAGAGCATCGCCCCGGGATCCCGTTCCCCGACTGCTTCGGGGAATGGGATCGTCTGCCGTCTTGGCGCCGCGGATGCCGGCGCCGGGTTTCCGCAGGGCACCCCGGGGCGCTGGAGGGACTCAGGCGCCGGAGCGGAAGGGGCCGGCCTGCAGACGGCGATGCAGGTCCGCCCACCCGGCGCTGCCGTCGTCCGGGAGGGTCTCCAGCCGCACCCCGCGCTCGCCGATGGGTTCGTTGCCCGCCTTGAAGTCGTCCCAATAGGGGTTCGGCTCCATCGGAACGGGGGCCGGGTAGTAGGTCCGCGTCCCATCGGGCCGCACGAACGCGTAGATCGCGCGCGGCACGGGCTTGGTGATGGAGGTAGTGCGGAACTGCTCGACCGCGTCCAGGTCCGGCTCGTACCCGAGCCCCGGCGTCTCGGGGACACGGCTGTAGCCCCCCACCACCCGGATGGGCTCTCGGATCATCTGGTGCGCGTACATGTTGAAGCAGCTCACCGCAGGCCACTGCGCGTGGGTCGCCACCGCGCCGATGTGGAGCGCGAAGCTGGCGGTAATCCCCGTGCCCACGATCTGGAGAAAGAACGGCTTGTTGAACGCCGACAGGATGGCCGCCTGGCGCAGCACCGAGCTGGCGCCGCCGCCCACGACGAAGCCGTCGCAGAGATCCTGCTGGAGCGCCACGGTGAGCGGCGGGGCCCCGACGTGCAGCGCGATGGCGCAGCGCGTCTGCGCGCGCACGCGTTTGCCGCCGTCCACATCCATCTGCGGAATGGGCGACTCGTAGATCGCGACGTTGGGATACTGATCCAGGTCTTTGAGCACCGGCACCGCCGAGGCAGCATTGACCAGGAGTTCGTTGAAGTCCAGCTCGATCCGAAAGTGCTCCGGCACGACCTTGGACACGGCCTCCACCTGGGCGCGCACGTCGAAATACGGCCGGGCCTTCTGCTTCTGCGCGGTGTACCCCAGCTCCACGGCGCGGCGCGCCTCGGCGGCCATGTCCTCGGGCGGCATGTCAATGGACCACCAGGACACCGGGCACCAGTCCCGGACTTTGTTCCCCATGAGCCGGTACACGGGGACTCCCGCCGCCTTGCCCGCCACGTCGAAGAGGGCGATCTGCAGGCCCGCCCCCAGGGTGTCGTCCCACATCAACTCGAATGGATTCCCGCCCATGACGCGGGCGACCGCCTTTTCGGTGACCACGGCCCAACTGTAGTTGACCAGCGTCTCGCCGTATCCCACCAGCCCGGCATCGGTAGTGACCCGGCAGATCTCCGTGATGCTCCACTCCGGCTGGGTCCGCGCCAGGTTGCGCTCGGCGACCGGGTCCAGGGGTACATCTACCAGGAACCGCTCGACACCTGTGATCTTGATCTGCACGCGCTGCCTCCTTCTATTCGGCTCCCCGGGCAGGAAGTTGCCGAGAATCGAACGTTCGACCGATGCGGAACTCGCGCGTCCCGTGTGATTCCCCGAACGGCAGAGTCCTGGTAGGCATATCACCCCTGCACCGATCTATCCGGCTCTGGGCCACGAGGAGAGCGTCGCGCTCATCCGGGCCAGGCTCCGCTGTGGCGCCGTCATCACGGCGCGGTACCGGGGCCCTACTGCCATCTATTGTGCCGCAAGAGCCGGCTTCGTCCACGGGTCGCGGCGCTGATCGAGCGGGGTGGCGACATGAGTGTCCTCAACGATCGCGGGCACACACCGTGGGACGAGATCGAAACTGCGGGCAGAGGCAGCGGAGCGGAACAGCAGGCGTTCCGGCAGGCGTCATTCCGGGATCCGTGAGTGGATGAGGTATCCTTTGTTCGTCCCCCCGACGAGATGTCGAACACCGGCGTCAGGAATGCAGATGAAGTGATCCAACCAGTCGTTCGGTTCCGTGGGCACGGTGCCGATCTTCCGCCACGAGGCGCCTGAATCCGCAGAGAGGTAGAGGCTGCGGTCCCCAGTGTACGTCGAGTAGAGCACACGACCTCCTCCCAGCCAGGCAAAGTCGTCGGCGGCATCCCCGACCTTACCAACGTCCTGCCACGTCTTGCAGTTGTCCTTGCTCCGGAATACATGGCCATCCTCTGTACCGATCAACACCATGCCGTCTTCCTCCAGGTGCTCGATCGCGTAGAGAGCGGATGGGGAAAGATGTCCCATGTCCTTCCACGTAGCGCCGTCGTCACTACTCTTGTAAACGTTTCCGGCCCATCCGTTGGCAATCACTCCGTCCTTGATTTCATTGAGACGGTAAAGCGGTTTCGGGGAAATCCCCCCCAGGTCCTGCCATGACTTTCCCCCGTCAATGGAGCGATGAATGTGACCGCCGTTGCCGTCACCATCTGCCACCAGGACGGTACCTCTGGAAGTGACCACCATGCCGTACGCATTGGCGAACCCGTTCCCGCTCCTGGCCCTCGACACCTGCCCCAGATCCGTCCAGGTCTCCCCGTAGTCGGTCGTTTTCCAGACGTGAACGTCTCTACCGGTGAGCAGATAACCGGCGCCATTGCCTCCCGACTGCAGGCAGGTGATGAAGTCGCCGTCCGTAATGCCGCCGACCTTACGCCAGGTCGCGCCGAAGTCCTTGCTCACGAACAGGTACCCCGTGGAGTTCCCTCCGCGCGAGCCCGAGACAACAACGCCTTTCCCCAGGTAGGCGATCGCATCAATCCGACCCATTCGTGCGTGCGTCGCGGTCTTGAACTCCAGATCCAGTGCGAAAGCGGCGCCGAGCAGTACCGGCACGGCTAAGCACAGTGTCACCATCAGGCGAAGCAGTCTCAGCATCACCCCGTCTCGCTCCTCACTCCTCTCCACTCTTTCCTCGCCGGGCGCGATCGCTCATCCCTCGTTGTTGACTTCACTCGGAAGTTCGGCGGTTCCGCGAGCGCGGAGGCGGCCGGGGAGCAGTTCCACGCTCCGCAGCCGGGCCGGGAACTCAATGCGGCGCAGGTCCAGGAGCGGGTTCACCCGGTCCTCCACGAAACGGCGGCGGAACTCGGGCTGGTCGGCGTTGATGAACGGCACGTCGGCTTCGGACGCCACGAAGTTCAGGCGCTGCCCGTCCTGAATCACGAAGCGGCCGAGGGCGCGGAGCGGGGTGGGGGCGCCGAGGAACTTGTAGGTCATCCGCACCTCTACCTGCTCCGGGCGAAAGCGCACTTCGGGGTCGTAGCGTGCCTGGTACGTATGGAGATACTCATTCACGGCCGCTTCCGTGATCTCCACCAGCAAGTCGGTACGGCCCACGCTGATGAAGTAGGGCTCGCCTCCCGTGTAGCGAAGGTCCTCAATGAGGAGGGTGAGGCGCTCGATGCGCAACTGCTCCTGCGCGTAGATGCGGCGTCCCTCTACTTCCACCCGGCGCGCCATCCCGCGCACCAGGTCCGGGTCACGGCTGCCGCGAATGCGCACCTGGTACTTTTCAGCGGGGCCCAGCAGGTCGGCCAGGCGGCGCTCCACCCGTCGTTCCACCCCGCGCCGTACGACAGTCGTACTGCACCCGGAGAGGGCCGGGAAGCACGCAGCGAGCAGAAGGGTGCCGCACGCAGCGCGCGGGAAGGGGCGTGTGGGGAACCGAACGCAACCGGCGCCAGGGGCCGGGTTGGAAGTGGATTCCGCCTCGACTCGCCCGGTGCGGTGGTTTGTGTTCCCTGTCGGGCGCCCCGTGCTCGGGCTGACTCGCCCCCTGCGCCGCCCCGGCTGCCTCATGTCTTCAGAACTTCCCCGTTTCGATTTTCGCCCGGGTACGGAGCCGGACAAACAGCTCGTCCAGGGCTTTCTCGCGGCGGTCATTGACTACGGCAGCGCGCAGTTGCTCGCGCACCTCCGCCAGCGCTAGGTATCGCCCTTCGGTCTTTGCATCCACCCGGATCACGTGGAACCCCAGGGGTGTCGCCACCACCTCGCCGACGACACCGACGGGAGCCGAGAACACGACGGCCTCGAAGTTGGCGCCGAACGGGTTCGCATCGCGCGGGATCGGCACCGGGAACTTGCCGCCGCGGGCGCCGGAGTCCTTGTCCTCGGAGTGTTCTCGGGCAAGAGCCTCGAAATTGGCGCCGTTCGCGGCCCGTGCCAGCGTAAGCAGTCCTTCGGCGCGCGCCCGTGCGGCCTTCTCTTGCGCTTCGTTTGCGCCTTCCGGACGCCGGATGAGGATGTGGGACATGCGTACGATGTCCGGCTGACGGAAGGTGTCCTTGCGCTGCTCGTACAGCGGTTCAAGTTCCGCGTCCTTGATGTCCGCCGCCTTGACCAGTGCCGCGCCGAGCTTCTCTCGCAGCACTTGCACCTCTGCCTGATCGTGAATCACCTGCCGGAAGTCCGCGAGACCCCAGCCGCGCGACCGTTTCAGCTCGGCCTCGAGACCGGGTAGACCCCCGTACCGGCGGGAGTTCTCCTCCAGCGCCCGCCGGGAGACGGTGTCCACCTCTGCGGGTGTGGCAGTGAGCTTGCGGGCGCGGGCTTCCTGGCGCAGGAGAGTCTCCACGATGAGCTGGTCCCGGATCTGCGGGGCAAACTGGAGGCTCAACCGGTCCACATAGGTGGAAATCGGTATCTTTTCCCCGTTGATGGTGCAGAACGGAGCCTCCCCACGGAGCCGGGACGGGAGATCGGGTCCCACCAGCCCCTTCGCCGCGGGCGCCGCAGGCTTGGCGGTTGCCGGTTTCGAGGGTGAGGTCGGGCGGGCCGGGGGGCGGGCCGTTTGAGCGACGGCGGGTGAGATGAGCAGCAGGCTGACGGCCAGGGACGCGACGCGCATGGGTTCCTCGGGCAGCGTGAAGAGCATTCAGGTCAGGATACCACCATCTGATGCACGTCGTCGCGGCAAGGACTGAGTGGAGAGTAGTGAGCGACGAGTAGCGGTCCGGACTTACACCTTAGGGAACCAGGCAGAATTCATCATCCCGCCTGCGCGGGGATCGGGCACGGGGTGCGTGGGCGGGAGGGGGGTCCCCTTGCTACGCCCAGGGGCACCCGGCGTGGCTCGGGTACGGCATCGGGCACGCACCGCCGGCGATCGCTGGCCTCTGTGGAGTCGCGCAACTCCGTTTGCGCGCGTCTCTCGCGGCAAGTCCCCGGCGTGGCTCGGGTACGGCGTGCGTGGGCG
>SXGS01398221.1_pt1 | contig 14877 bp, 11 predicted proteins | sample 3174681 | NCBI WGS metagenome assembly SXGS01 (sample SAMN11356861, study PRJNA531348) | freshwater metagenome | isolation source: freshwater sample F1-80 | place: China: Fuxian Lake, Yuxi | collected 2017-12-25
CGTTCCACTCGAACCGTTGCTTCCAGATGTGCCGTTCGTACCCGACGTTCCACTCGAACCGTTGCTTCCAGATGTGCCGTTCGTACCCGACGTTCCACTCGAACCGTTGCTTCCAGATGTGCCGTTCGTACCCGACGTTCCACTCGCTCCGCTGCTACTGGTTCCCGAGCTCCCGTTAGCACCGGAGTTCCCGTTTCCCGCGTTCGTCCCGGATGCACCTGATGTTCCACCGGCGCCAGCGCCCCCAGCAGCCCCCCCCTGGAGACCATTTCCGGCGTTGTTCATTTGCTGGCCGATCTGCTGGAGTTCCGGTTTCTCGGAATTCTCAAGCTGTTTAGCGGCCTTCTTCAAAGCATCGCCCGCGCCTCGACGCTCCTCGTCGCTCGCCTTCTCCATTTTTTCAGCGAGCGTTTTAGCGGCCACTGCGGCGCCCTCAAAATCGGCATCGCCGAGCCGCTCCCCGAGCTCTCGGGTATCTTCGTTCCGACTCAACTCCTTCCCTGCCGCCTCCAACTCCGCTGCCGCTTCCGCAGATGGTTTGAGGCTCTCCTGAAGATTCTCCAGCTTCTGCTGCACTTCTTCAATGCGCTGGACCGCTTCCTCTGGCTTCAACTCATCGTCCGCCAACTGGTCAACCAACTTGTCGATTTCTTGGCTGACCTCCTCAGGGAGTGGCTGCTCGAACTCGCTATTGACCTGTTCCACCCGATCTTCAATGCGTTTCGCCTCATTGGCGAATGTCCCCGTTGGAAGATCCAGCCGTGCGCGGCTCGGAATCAACAGCAGCATAAACGCCGCAAACACCAACACCGGAACCCCAAGGCCACGCCGCGGGGTCCGCAGGAGGATCACCGACCCAAAGTCCGGACCGGAAGGAAACTGCCGCGCCAACTGCTCTAAAACGGCCTCATAAGCTGGTCCTCCCGCGCTCTTAAGGTGCAATGCCGCCACAAATTGGTCGTCGGTCCCGAACGCCCGATCCAGCAGCTGCGCCGTCTCCCGCGGAGTCAACACCCCTCGGAACCAGCCATATGCCAGACCTGCTCCGGCGCCGGCCAAAGGCAAAGCGGCGACAAACCACACCGGAGACACCGGCCCCAACCAATAAAACCTACTTACAAGCGCCGTAACAACTGACAAACCGGATCCAACCAACAGGCCATCGATCAAAAATCGAATCATCGCACGACGGCGAAGACGCCCTTGCGCCGCAACAATCCAGGCCCCTACTTGCGGAGAGGGCAATGTTCGGGATTGCGGTAACGCAGACATGAGAACTCCGTTTTTGGGCTTCACCGTAGCGACAACCAACTCCGCAGCATGTTCCCTGCAGCTGCAAGCCCCAAGAGTTTACCCCTTACGCTGGATCCACGGGGCCCATTGCACGGTTGTTGCAGAATGTTGGCTACGGTGTGCAGCTCACCGCTGCGGGGGACGACACGACTCGGCGTGGTTATGATTTCTGACCCTCGGGTAATAAATAGGGTCGTCGATGTCAAAGCTAGCCCCCGTCGCCCTTATTCTGTCGATCGCAGCCTCTGATGCCGTCGCTGCCCCCGTCACACTGGAAGAGGCGATTCAATCCGCCGAACAACACAATTTGGACCTGCGTCTTACCCACGAACAGACCGTACAGGCGGAGTCTCTTCGCGGCCAAGCTTGGTCTTTGTTGTCACCAAAGCTCGTGGGAAACGCCGACTACACGATCAATCAAAACGAGATCGCCCTCGACACCTCGGCAATGATTCCGCCAGAGTTTCAGGACTTTGTCGAGCCCACCGACCCAATTGTCGTTCAGCCCAAACACTATTGGACCGCCAGCGCAACCGTGCAACAGCCATTGTTCAATGGACAGGCAGTTCCCCTGCTCATTGGCTCTTACAAACTCGCAAAAGCCGCCGGCCACGAGGAGTCGGCCATCCGAAGCCAGATCCACGCAGGCGTAGCCAAATCCTACTACGGACTATATGCCGCTCGAGAAGCGTTGAAATTGGCGGAGTCCGCCAAGACTACCGCTGAAAACCAACGAGGTTTGGCCGAACGCCAGGTCGACGCAGGCACAGATCCCAAACGTGCCATTTTGCAAGCCGAACTTACTGTATCCCGAAGCGCACGCGACGTACATACCGCGCAAGAGCAGTTGGTCTCTGCGGAAGAGGCGTTTCATCGGTTGACCCAGCTTCCCCGTGACACCGAGCTGGTGCTGCCCGAGCCGCTCCAGGTCCCCGAGTCTCTAGAACAGGCCATTGACTCTGCTCTTCGCGGGCGAGATGAAATCAAAGCCGCCGATCTCCGCGTAAAAGCGGCCCGGCTGCAGTCTCGTGCCAATTGGATGACTTGGCTTCCTTCGGTAGATGGCCGATTTTCGTACGTATACAGTGAGAACACTGGTTTTTCCGACGACAAGACCTTCTGGCAGGCAGTCATCCAGGGACAATGGGTACTTTGGGATGGCGGTTACCGGATCGCGAAACAGCGCGAAATCGGAAGCCAACTGTATCAAACGAGAATGTTGTCTGAACAACGTCGTTTATCCGCTGAATCTGATGTGCGCACCGCCTGGGAGCGTTTTGAGAGGGCTAAGTTGGCGTACGAAGCCGTAGGACGCGAACAGGAGCTTGCCGACGAATATTCCCGACTCGCGAAACTGGGTTTTGAAGCCGGTACCGTCACCTGGATGGAAGTTGAGCAGGCGGAGTTGGGCGCAAAAGCCGCAAAGCTCAATGGCGTATTAGAGCGTATGAACCGCGATATCGCCGCAATTGATCTCCTGGTTGCCACCGGCGAATACCGCTAAGCACCGGGCCGTTTCATACCGCCAAGGGCCACACACGCGGCACGCGCGGCCGGTGCGGAAGCGTCTGGCGCCGCGCGTTGATCCCCCGACGTGGTTGGACGCGACGATTCGCGGAGTAAGCTCTGGAACCGGAGACCTGATCTTGCAGATTCCGGAAACGGTCGAGACCGGGCCGATCGCGGAAGCGGCGCCACCGGAATTCTCTCTAAAACGCTCAAGGGGCATGGGGAACGCTGACCGTGCTTTGTCCATCGTTCAACGTGCGCCAATGCGTTCGATCGGCTTCGTATGCCGGAGGAGGAAGGACGCTACCGAGTCTCGACGTCGAGACAGTACCACTCCAGCACCCGACGAACAAAAATGTGCCCCCGGGCCGCCAACAGAGCACGCGGATCGGCCTCCGCTGGTCCGAGGCTCCGCACCCAGGAAGCCATCGTCGGAGGAGGTGGCGCGGCGGTGAGTCCCAACGGCAGTATTGCCGCCCATTGTCCCGTTCTGTTGGGGACCAGGCGAGCGAGCCAGAACCTCGGCCGCCGAGAACCAAACGGAAACACAGATGGTTCTAACTTGTTTATCTGAGCCACCGGGAGCGTTTCCCCAAACAAACAGGAACGCCAATTGCCTCCGTCCTCTTCCCATAAGTCCCATGGCGACAGCGCAATGGCACGAAACGCCTGCCGCATGTCCACGCTCGGAAGCGGCTGGCGACTCGCCCACTGGAGGTGAGGACTCCGGTTGTGGTCATCGGGTGCGAAGAAACATCCCGCAGCAACCGCCCATTTCAAAATAGTGCGCTCCTCTGGAACCCGCGGATCGAGCTCGTCCGCCCACGGCCCCAACAGACGGCCCGGCGCGTCATTTCCGGCAGCGGGCGCAAAATCCAGACAAATGCGTAGCATTTCCTCCTGGGTCGGAAAGATCGCCGTGGACTCCCGCTTCAACGGAGATCGAAAGGAATCCCAATCAAAGGGCGGTTCCCCAAACGGATCGCGCATGGAGGTAGCGTCGGGCCATTGTGGATGGTTCATCGTTTGCCGTACCGATCGGCCGCGGCGCGAAGTGATGATGCGATTCGATCGACCAACGCCGGCGGTCCGAGAACCTCACACTCGGCGCCAAAGCCTCGAATCCAGGTCTCCAACTCGACGGTCACTGCCACGTTAAGGCGGAGCTCAAGGCGTCCGTCGGGCAGGGTACGAAAGGTCTGGGTGGGATGCCAGGTACGTTCGCGGATGTACCCCGACTCTCGCTCCCCGAACGCCAACACCACCTCTTCCGGCGGCCCACTGATGATCCCGAACGCATGGGCAATGTAGGCCCTGGGCGACCAACCTGTGGGATATTCGAACCTTTCCCCACGGCGCCGAACCATCGCATTAAACCGCTCCAATGCAAAGGTCTTGACCTGCCCGGCGTCCACGTCCAGGGCAAACAGGTAAAGTCCCTGCCGAAACACCGCGAGAGTATAGGGGTGAAGCCGGTAGGTGGTGTGTACTCCCCCCATCTTCCGATATTGCGCATCCAGCGGATTGTTGTAGACCAACGCACTCACCGCTTCGTCAATAAACTCGCTCAATTCACCGCGATAATCCTTGGCGTGTTCGGTGACCGCTACAAACTTGGTGTCCAAGTGCCGCGCCAGATCTGCATGCGCCCTCGAAATAGCAGGTTCGAGTCGCTCGATGGCGCCATCGATGTCTGACGCAAATGAGGTGCCATCAAGAAAATTGAACAAGGTTCTACCAAAATGTAGCGAAAGAACCTCTGTTAAGCTCAGCTGCACTCCGGTACGCTTCCAACGGGGATCGAGATCGATCACCCGGTCGTCACCGCGTCCGTCGTCGACCAGGGGTACGTCCAAATCCTTTAAATCTGCGATATACCTTCGTAATGATCTTGAGTCGAGTTCGAAACGCTCCATGAGCTCGGTCGCGCGGACGCCACCGCGACGCGACATCAGCCCGATCATGCTGACCATCTTCTGGGATTTATTCAGCGTCAACGTAGCTCCTCAAAGAATTTTTGAGCGCGCATCGAAAGCGGACAGATTTTGGCACTTCGCCCAGCGATGCTTAGACCGTTCAGGGCCAGTCCGGCAACCCCTTCCTTGCACTGAACACTTGTGTGGTGAACAGTTGTACAGTATAATCAGTTGGAGCCTGGAGACACCGATGTTGTTCGACTCAATTCTTGCGGTATCCCTGTCCCTGTTGGTACTGGTTCTAGCGTCGCTTAGCGCGGTCGCCCTGCCGTGGTCTGAGCGCGCTTTGCGCGAAAGCGCCGAGAGTTGGCGATGGCTTGGAGCGTGGTTGGTGGCCCGGGCGTCTGTGAGCGATCCCTTCCGCCCGCAATTGCGGTATTCCTCTCCCGAGATGCTTCTTCCTCCGCCGCTCCCATGGCGAGTCAACCGCCCCCAGCGAAGCGCGATCCGTGGGCATGTGGCCACCGGCGGCGCCGCTCCGACCTTCGATCTGTCGTCGGTTGGCTAAGGCAAACCCGCTTTCCCTCGACGGTGTTGAGACGAGAACCCACAAACGCGTTATAGTGGGCCGTTCGTTCCTCCTCCCCTCGGTAGACCATGCCCGCCGACCTCTTCGTCCCCGTGGAGCGGGTCGTTGCGAAGTATCGCCGCGACGTTCACCACCTGGCGCCCAGCGCCAGTCCAGATGCGCTTACCGCCTTGGAAGGCCACCTTCGTCGCGCCCTCCCGGAGGAACTGCGTACGTTCTTGGGACGCTACAATGGCGCGAACCTGTTTCGCGGCGCGCTTCGGCTTCGAAACACCTCTGAAATTGCCGTAGCGGCGGAACAAACCTCACAGGTCGTCCTTTATGCGGATGCACAGGGCGATCGGCGCTGGGCTTGGGCTGCCGACGGACAAGGCGGCCACGTCTTCGGTGCCTGGGACGGCGCTTCGTTGGAGCCAATGTATGCGAGCTTTTCCGCTTGGTTGGCGGGGGAGGTCGCACTCCTGGATACTCGGGTCACCCGCGTGGAGGATCAGGAGGCGCTTCGTTTGGAAGCCGATCCTGACGATGTATACCAATTAGTACGAATTGGAGAACGTGCGCTTCGCTCCGGACAACCGGAAGAGGCCGAGCGGCAACTGCGTCGAGCGACGGCGGTTGCACCCACCCACGTAGCGGCATGGCAACGTTTGGGCGATGCCCTGGCGATCACCGACCGTTCCGCGGCACGTGCGGCGTGGCACCAAGCTTTTCGCTTCGTGCGTTTTCCTCTGCAATGGCCGGGGGCTCCTTGCCTGGACCCCGATGTGGTTCGCCCACTTGCGGCGGCCTTTCCCGAGCCCAGCCAGTACGAACGCGAGTTAGAGAGGTTTCTCGCCGATCAGGTGCGCGACGTCAGCAGCGCCATTGAAGCGAAAGTCACCATCGTGGTCGCTATGGAACTCGCACGAAGCAAGGTGCGCCGCGGTAAACGAACGGAGGCGCGCGCAAACCTCGCCGACCTGCTGGCACGATCGCGGATGTTCACCTGGCGGGAAACCCCTTGGTTGGCCTTGTTAGAGCTTGCGCGGTTGGAATTCGATCTCGGCAACCACGACGAATCTGAGGCATTGTTACGCCGACTTCGCAAAGAAGGACCTGAGAATCTTCAGCATGCGGGACTGCTGATGCTCGGCCGGATCTCGGTCGCACGGCAAGAACCTTGGGCCGAAGAGATTTTAGACGAGGCGCTGTCCGGCACCCTCGACGAGGACGATCGCGTCGAAGCCTGCGCACTCCGCGTTGAACGCGCAGTTCGCCAGGAGAAAGGTGAGGAAGCTCGGCGTTGGCTGGAGGAGGCACACCGAATCGCGCAGCGTGTGGCCGTTCGCCCCTTACAAGCATTGGTTCAGCTCGCCGAAGCGGACACCGCCCGCCTCGCCAATGACAACAGCCTCGCAAAAGACGCTTTGCGAAAGGGACTGGCTCTGATCGGCGATCGTGAGGAGCACGAGCTGCGGCTCCGTTTGATCCTCCGGCTTGGCGACGTCGCGCACGATGAAGGCAAACACGAAGAGGCTTTTCGCCTGTACCAGCAGGCCGTCGAAGGGTTCGCGGCGCACGAGCTCCCTGTTCGCGAAGGGTGGGGATTACTAAGGTTAGCACGAGTGGTTCGCGAACCCCTACCGTTGCTTTCCGCCGCCCGCGATCGTTTCACGCACGCGGATCTCGGGGCGGGCGTTGCGGCAATCGACGCATTCGCCGGAGATCCGGGTGCGAGCCTGCCCTGGCATTTGGCCCGTGCGGCCGCACAAGCGCGAGCCCGCCACGACGCCCAACGATCCCGTCCGCCTTGGGATCGTGCCGATGCGGATCGACCAGAACGTCGGTTAGGAGCCCATCGTTTGGCGATCGCTGCGTGCTCAGAAGCGGTCGTGGTCGACATCGAGCGCGAAATGGACGCGTGCGCGCGTGCGATCGAATCAGGCCGTGGAAGAGCGCTTGATCCGCCGGTGATGGGATACATCGCTGCGGTCGACCTGCTGTCTGCCCACCGTTCCTACGCAGCGGCCCAAGTTCTGCTGCGGCACCTGCTGAGAGGATCCGTCGAAGGCGCTGCTTGGCGTGCTCTGCAGGGCGCCGTCTGCCGTTCCCCGAATGCCGCGCTGGTCGACGGTCTTCTCTCCTGCGTCGAAAGTCCGGCCTCGCACCCGGCGGATGCGGTGGCAGCGGCGGCAGAAGTGCTCGGACTGCGTCGCGAGCGCGCCGCCGTTCTCGCACTGATCAACTTAGCCGCCCCAAAATCCAACCCGCTTTCGCGAAAGGCCGCCATCGTGGCGCTTGGACGGATCGGCGATCGCTCCGGCGTCGAACGATTGTGGCCAGCGCTTGAGGATCCTGCGTTGGCCGAGCAGGCGGCTTTGGCGTTGCTGATGCTCGGAGATCGTCAAGGGGTTGACTTTCATGGACGGGCGCTGTCCGAGGACCGTCAGAATTTGACCGGCTCCCCCGGCGAAATTGTCGGTCGTTACGGCGGGCCTAGCTATCTGCTGCTGTTGGTTCGCACCGCCGAAGGATCCGACGATCGCGCACTGGGAGCACTCCAAGGCCTAGGTTTGATGGGCGATCCACGCGCCATGCCGACGTTGCTCAAGGCCGCCGCCAACCGCGAGCGGAAAGTGGCGGAGGTTGCCGGGGCGGCGCTTACCATTCTCACCGGTCATGTGGAGGATATGGAAGAATCCAGCGCCAAACATCGTTGGGCGGCATGGTGGGAGGAGAATGGCGGCCGCTTCCACGACGGCGTGCGCCACCGCGACGGAAGGGTGTTTGATTGCGGGTTGTTGATCTCGAAGATGGAGCATCAAGATCCCTGGGTTCGTCGCACCTCCTACGACGAATTGGTGATCACCAGCGGGGCAAGCTTGGCGTTCGATTCGGACGGCCCCTGGCGAATTCAGCGGTCGCACCTCCGTTCCTGGCAAGAGTGGTGGATCAAAGCCAGGGGTCGGTTGCCCGCAGGGCACTGGCATTTGGACGGAAAGTCGATCACCTGAGGCATGACGGATCCAAACGAAATCGCTATTCTCTGGCGCCAAAAGTTCGGATCCGTCTCCCCTATCGGCTACCGCTGTCGTGCCGCTCTGCCGGACCGTTGGCTTCGAATTCACAGCCTTCCCGGTTCAAAGCGCTATCCCGGTACCTCCGAGGAGTTCGACGAGCTGCTTCGACGGCATCATCTCGTGTCCAATCATGTTCTGGGCGAGGCCGCCGCGTGCACGCTCTTTGTCGGCCGCTACGCAAGCGAGGCCCAAGAGCTCCCAAACATGGCTCAGTTTGAGCGTCTTCCCAGTCTCGACGACACCGAAGAGTCGCTCCCCATCCACGTGTTCGGAGCGACGGTCACCTGGGAAGCGCATAGGTTTGACGCCCTGATCCGAAGCGTGGCCGACGACGACGAACGGCTGATCTTCTTTGCTAACCTTAAAAAAGGTACTGGTTACGCCCCGTATGACGGAGGCGCGGATCTCTTTTTTGCCTCCCCACAACACGTTGGCACCCAGAAACAGGCTTGGGCCGAATGGACGTCGCCACGCAAAGACGGATTGTAGGCGTTACGGCTCGTCGATCACCGCCTGGATCTGATCATGAAGCCATCCGTTGGATGCCAAGATGGAAACATCGGTATCGGCCAGCGGCCCACCACCAATCGCACTGACCCGTCCCCCCGCCTCTTCCACGAGGAGGCGCCCCCCCGCTACGTCCCAGGGCCCAAGATGGAACTCCCAAAATCCGTCGAAGGCACCCGCCGCCACTTGTGCGAGATCGAGGGATGCCGCACCAGGGCGCCGAATCCCATGCGTTTTAAGCAGCATCGAACGCCAGATGGCGAGGATTCGCTCATGGTCTGGGCGTGCCACATAGGGAAATCCGGTGCCCAACAATGCGGCATCCAACGTACGGCAGTCGCTCACCCGAAGCCGGCGTTCATTGGAGAATGTTCCTTTGCCACGCGCCGCCGAGTATTCTTCGCCGGTGGCGGACAACACCAGACCCACCTCGGCTATTCCGTCCACCTGAAGCCCAATAGAAACAGCATAATATGGGAATCCATGCACGAAATTGGTGGTGCCGTCGATCGGGTCGACCACCCAACGCGTGGGAGCGGCGGAATCTCCCCCCCCTTCCTCTCCCAACACGTGAATATCCGGAGTGTGTTTCTGAAACACATCGCGAATCGCCGCTTCGCAAGCGCCATCGACCTCGGTCACCAAGTCATTGGCGGCCGACTTGCTGTTGATCGCGGTCGGTCTCGAAAATCGATAATTAGCCAAGATCTTGGCGGCAGCTCGAGCCGCCTCGCGGGCAACATCCAATTCCGTCATCGCATCTCCGGAGAATCGAGCACAATCGTCACCGGCCCGACGTTTACCAAGCTGACGTCCATGTGCGCGCCGAATTTCCCTCTTTGAACGTTTACTCCGCGATCTGCCAATGCCTCGCAGAAACGCTCGTACAGTGGCTCCGCCAAGTGGGGCGGTGCGGCGTCCAAAAAGCTCGGTCGACGGCCTTTCCGGCAATCCGCATACAAGGTGAACTGCGACACCACCAGCGCCGCACAGCCGCGATCCTGAAGGGAGAGGTTCATCTTTCCTTCGTCGTCAGAAAACACCCGCAGTCCGACCACCTTGTCGACCATCCATTGAATCTGAACTTCAGTATCACTCGGCGCGACGCCGATTAGCACCAAAAACCCAGGTCCGACGGCTCCTATCGTCGATCCGTCCACCACCACCGATGCCGAAGAAACACGCTGAAGAACGGCTCGCACGTTAGTTACAAACGACTTCTTCGCCGCTCACCGCACAGGAAACGCTACCCGACTTGGAGACGGTGAACGCACCGCGTTTGCCGTCCATCTTGATCAGACAGGTGACAGGCAACTGGGAGCTTTCAAATTCGAAGGATGCGTTGCCGTCGAACGCGGGTGCACTGCCATCGCTGCATCCCAACTTGCCTCGACCCGTAACTTTCAGCGAGAGTTTGGCGGTCCCAGACGCAGGAGCTTCAACCGCCGGAGTGGGGTTGCTGCTCGAAGGCCGAACTTTTGAACCGCCCGTGGTGGTCTCCGTCTTTTTCGGCTCTTCCACCTTAGGCTCAGTCTTCTTCGGTTCGGTCTTCTTGGGCTCCGTGGTTTTTGGTTCGGTTTTCTTCGGCTCCGTCTTTTTCGGCTCCGTCTTTTTCGGCTCCGCTGCTTGAACCTCTGCTTTCTTGGGATCGCCGTCCGCCGGCGCTGCCGTGTCTGCGGGCGGCTCATCGGGCGGTTCTTCGAGGGGGCCGCCGCCATTGGTCACCGTGGGCGGCGGATCGACCGGATCGTTCACAACGACCGATCCATTATCCATCCCAAAGTAGGCGTAAAGCCCACCCGCCCCACCAATCGCCAAAAATCCACCTCCGCAGAGGAGAATGAGCAGAACCACGCCGATAATGATGTACTTCGTACCTCCTCCGCCGCTTTTCGGTTCATCGTCCACCGGGGGGGGCAATACTGGAGGCGGCAGCATCGGAGGCGGCGATTGCCTTGCCTGCGGCGTAGGAACCGAACTTTGGACGACCACAGGTGGCGTATGCGCCATCGGCGTGTGCACCGCGGAACGTGACTGCTGCTGTGGAGGAGGGGGAGCGGCCTTCGGAATACCTGCCGGACGCACGGAAGTACCCGGCTCATCCCGGCCTTCATCGCCCTTTATAGGACGCTGAATCATCATGGTAGGAACGCGGCCGGTCTCCTTACGCTTCGGCCGAGGGGCATCCCCTTCGCCCTTCTGCATGGCCGCCAGCTGTTCCTTTGACCAGAAACTTGTGGCTTGAACGGCATTGTTCGGCGGCCTGCGAACTTCCTCCTCTTCCTCCTCTGACTCCAAAGCGGCGCGCATCTGCTCTTTCGACCAGAAGGCCGTCTTCTGGCCCGACTTTGCGCTCGGCTCAAACGAGAGCGCCTTTCCAAGCGGCCCACCCGCTATGGTAGGACCATCGAGATCTTCTTCGACATTCGCCCCGCCCTGGCGCTTTGGAGGTGCAGCGGACGTCGCGGCGGGCTCCGGGGCCTGCGGTACCTGCGCCGCCTTGGTCGGATCACGGCGTTCACCGGTTCCATTCAAAACATCGTTGGCCCATTTGTCCAACGAGGGACCAGGCAAGGCATCGGCAAAAGCGATGAAGGTACGCCACACATCTACGGGTGCCGGTCGATCTTCCTTTTGGAACGACATCAACTTGGCGAGGTACCATTGAATGTCGCCAACGATTTCCTCCGGAAGATCCTCGAAATTGATCCCCACGATCGCATCGATCACGCCGTCGTCATGGCCGTCCGGATCATCGGGAAGGGAAGGAAGATCCTTTGGAGACAGCATTCGGAAAGTCACATAGCCGAGGCCGTACAGGTCCGTCTGGGTAACCCCTGCTCCACCGGAGGGATCACGCGTTTTTGTGCGTTTGACGCCGAATGCCTCCAAGGACACAGCGCCCGTATCGTCAATGAACACAAACTTGGGCGACACATCCCCGTGGGGCTCGCCGTCTTGATCTGCGATGTCGAGAATCTCGCAAAGTGCAGATGCAATCTCTAGAACGACCTTGAACGGTGGGAGTCCACCGGCGAGGATCGCCTCCAGGTCCAAGCCAACCGCCGGCCCTTCGATCGCGTCAACGCCGCCATCTCGGCCGAGGGTGCGCACATAATGGAATTCGCTCACAACACCTCCCGAGGTCGCGCCCGGTCAGACCCGCACGCCGGTCCCAGGTTCCCATCCATTCTGTACGGAAACGCGTTGGGCGCCATATGTCGGACGTTTGTTGCCTTGACACCGTCGCTTTTGACTCGTGATCTTTCCCGGCAGAACGCAAACCGGCGCGCACAGACCTCCGAGTCGGCACCGGGTTACCTTCCAAGGGCTCTGGAGGCTTCGGTGGACGTGTTTCTTCCGCGCGGCACGCGCGATCTACTCCCTGAACAAATGAAGAACCGCCTACGGGTGATCGAAATCGTAAGAGGGGTATTCGCTCGGTTCGGCTTCGAACCTTTAGAAACTCCGGCCTTCGAGCGCATTGAGACCCTCACCGGAAAATACGGCGATGAAGGCGACAAGCTGATCTACCGGATCCTCAAACGCGGCGAGGGCTCCGATCAGGGGGAGTCCGACCTTGCATTAAGGTACGACTTAACCGTACCTTTGGCTCGCGTGATGGCGATGCATCCGGAGATTCGGTTGCCGTTTCGTCGGTACCAAATTCAACCGGTGTGGCGCGCGGATCGACCGCAGAAGGGTCGATTTCGTGAATTTTGGCAATGCGACGTCGATCTCGTCGGGTCAACTTCACCCCTGGCTGATGCGGAATGTGTGGCAGTCGTCGATTCGTGTCTTAAAACTCTCGGATTTTCAAAATACACGATTCGTGTAAATGACCGACGCATCCTCGCCGACATGGCGAGGATCGCCGGGGCCACCAATCCGAAGGAAGAAACCTCTGTTCTCATCGCCCTAGACAAGCTGGACAAGATCGGCCGAGACAAGGTGCACGCGGAATTGCTGGGGCGAGGCTTTGTCGAGGCGAATCTCCAGGCGTTTTGGGACGTCGCCGAGCTGTCTGGCGACAACGACGCGATCTTACATGCTTTGAATACCGTGCTAAGCGAGTCGGGACGCCAGGGAGTCGAGGTTCTCCGGCAGTTGTTACAGGGAGCGATCGCCCTCGGTGTCGCCCCCGCAGCGATTCAGATTGACCTCACGCTGGCCCGAGGGCTCGACTACTACACCGGTCCGGTGTTCGAAACGGTCGTCGACGAGCCGAAGATTGGCTCCATTTCCGGCGGCGGACGATACGACGAATTGATTGGCATGTTCTCGCCGACGCCGCTCCCCGCCGTGGGCGTATCCCTCGGCCTTGAACGTCTCATTACCGTCATGGAAGAGCTGGGAATGCTCCCCAGCGCCGGCACCGCCACCGAGGTCTTGGTCGCCCAATGGGGCGCAGACACGCTGCCGGAGACGCTTGACGCCGCACGCCGATTCCGAGAAGCCGGGATCCGAACTGAGTTGTTCACCGAGCCAGCCAAACTCGCCAAGCAATTCAAACACGCCAACGCACGCGGTTATCGGTGGCTTGCGCTCGTCGGCGCCGACGAAAAGGCCGCGGGAACGATTTCGTTGAAGGATCTGCTTCGAGGCGAGCAAAGTTCGCTTTCGATCGCCGATGCCATCGCCGCCGTACAAAAGGCTGGCACACTTGATGCATAAAGGGTAAACGCGGGCACACTCATGGGCCCGCCCCTCCGGAGTACCACCATGGCTCGCTCCCTTACAGTCAACCACGACGAAAAACCCTCGACGACCCCTCTTTTCACTGCGTTCCTTGTGCTCGCCATCGGCTGGTTGGCCGCCGCGACCCTGTTCAACAGCGGCGCGGACGCTGAAGCCCCCGCAGAAGCCGTTCAGGCAGTTGCACCTCATTGATTCCGTTTTCGCATCGGTTCAACATTCGTTAGCGATAAGACACGGGATCTACAAATCGTAGATCCCGTTCTTGTTTTTGTAGAAATCCCCGCACACGCTGCCCGCTTGGTAGACTCCCCCCATGTGGATGATGGGCCTGCTGGGACTGTTGGCGTGTCGGATCGAGCGCGGGGCGTCCGATGTCGCTCCCGAGGCCGTGTTGTCGGCGAAACCCGAGGGCGAGGTGTGGATCTACACCTCGATGTACCAGTCGGTGATCGACGACATGGACCCGAAATTGCGAGCCCGGTATCCGGGAATTGAGCCGCGCTGGTTTCAGGCGGGGTCCGAAAAGGTAGCCCAACGCGTGGAAGCGGAATGGGAAGCGGGCGGAAGCGAAGCATGCGTTCTGCTGACCTCCGATCCCTTCTGGTACATGGATTTGGTCCGGAGAGATAAGCTCCAACCTTACCTCACAAAGAACGTGCTACATGTGCCCAGGGAGTATGTCGACCCGGATGGCCATTGGACCACCGTGCGGCTGAGCCTGATGGTGATGGCGAAGCACCCCGAAAACCTACTTTCAGTCAATGGATTTTCCGACCTCCTGCGACCAGAGGTGTCGCGCGTGGCGTCGATGGGCGACCCGCTCGCCTCCGGAACCATGTTCACCACCCTCGCGTTTTGGCTCGATCAGTCCGGATGGGAGCGCGTGAGTACGCTTCGAAAGCAGGAGTTTCTTGCATCCGGAGGGAATTCGTCGGTGCTCACCCGGGTGGAAACGGGCGAGCGCCCGGTCGGGGTGCTGTTGCTGGAGAACCTCCTCGCCGCCAAACGCAAAGATTCTAAGGTAGAAATTCTGTACCCGAACGACGGAGCCATCGTCATTCCGGGGCCGGTGGCGATCACCGCGCAATGCGCAAACCCTACCGCCGCCCGCGCCGTCGTCGACTTTCTGCTCTCTGAGGAAGGGCAGACGGCGATCGTAGCGGGAGACATGTACGCCGCGCTGCCCGAGCTGCCACCACCTGTGGGGGCCAAAGCGCTATCGGAAATCCCACTCGCGCCTTGGACGCTACCTTTCTCAAAGAACGCGTTGGAGAACCGTGACGCTTGGAAGCAGCGCTACGCCGAG
>SXGS01699489.1_pt1 | contig 14870 bp, 10 predicted proteins | sample 3174681 | NCBI WGS metagenome assembly SXGS01 (sample SAMN11356861, study PRJNA531348) | freshwater metagenome | isolation source: freshwater sample F1-80 | place: China: Fuxian Lake, Yuxi | collected 2017-12-25
AAGCGCCCCGCAACAATGAGAACCTGCTCGCGAGTCGGATTCAGCCTAAAACAACAATGAAATTAAATGTTCTGGCAGCCTAAAAAATTTGGTTGCGGAATCGCTGTCACGCCGATAGGGCCACGGGCTGCCACTAGCCGCGTATCATATTGATACGCAAATGTTTACGTTGCGAACCGCAAGCGTGCCCAGGCATACTGAAAACAGCTACGGTTCAGGATGGCGGTTCCTGGCGAGACATCGCGAGCTTCAAAGGGAAAGCCCGGGTATCGGCCCGGGCTCCTGAATTTACGAAGCACAAGGAGGTGATCCTCGTGATCCACCTGATCATACCGAAAGGTTACCGACTCACCATCAAGGTGAGCCCCGATGGCCTTGTCGAAATCACGCTCGAGCCTTGGGTGCTCGCCCGCGTGACCCGTGGGGCCTGCCGCGCCAACGGCAGGTCTCACGCCTTTAGTATGAGCCCATCTTTCCCCTCTGTCAATACTCCCCTCACCCCGACAGGGCTAGGTAGGCGGAGTGCCATCGAAATGGGCCCCGTTATTGACGATGCTTCAGCCACTCGTCGTAGGAGTGCTGCTTCGGACCAGTGTACTGGATCGTGTCGAAGAACTTCTCCTGGCCCAGCATGCGCGGATCGCCCTCTTTCCGCAGCGTTCCTTCCATTCGGTCCCGCAGTTGCCGCATGATCAACGCGTGGTCCCTGTTTTGGGCGACATCTTTCACGCAGTCGGGATCCTCGCTCACGTGGTATAACTCCTCCGCCGGCCGCTTGCCGAACGACATCCTATAAAACCCGTCGAAGCGAGACTGGATCATCGTCTTGGACGGACTGTCGTCCACGTTCCGGTAACCGGTCTCGGGGTTGCCTGCCGGCCAACGATCCGGCTCGTAATTACGGATATACAGCCATTCCCGAGTCCGGATCGCGCGGACCGGGTAACCGGCGTCGTTCGGCCGTCCGAGGTCGTGCCGTTCCTTTGCCACGATCATCGTGTCGCGCGTCGCGTCGACGATTCCGGACTTGTCCGACCGCAGCACGTCCACGAAGCTCTTCCCCGTCATGGTGGGAGCCGGCTTCACTCCGGCGGCCTCCATGAATGTCGGCGCGAAATCGCGCACGTTGACGAAGTCGTCCACCGTGCGGCCGCCTTTGACTTGCGATCCCCAGCGCACCAACAGCGGCACGTGGAAGCCGTGCTCGTAGATCTGTCCCTTCACTCGCGGAAAAGGCATTCCATGATCGGACGTGACCACCACCATGGTATTGTCCAATTCGCCCGCCTTCTCGAGGGCCTGCAGACTCCGCCCGAGATGCGTGTCCACCCACTCCACCTCGAGCGCGTAGTCGAGCATGTCGCTTCGAATTCCGCGATTGTCGGGCAGGTACTTCGGCACCTTGACATCGGCGGGGCGGCGGCCCGCGCGAACGCCGGAACCCTGCTCGTAGAAGCGGTGCGGCTCCTGCGGCCCGATCCAAAAGCAGAACGGCTTTTCCTTGGGCCTCTTACCCAGGAAGTCCTCGAAGTTGCCCGCGTAGTCCAGCGGCGCGATCCCCTCGTACGGCGGCTTCAATGTCTTTGAACGATACTCGCGCCCCGCCGGATTATGCTTGAACCCGGTGGACGCGAAATCGCCAGGACCCCAGCCCTTGCCGGTGAGCCCCACTTCGTATCCCGCCTTTTCCAACTCCGCCGGATACACGGCGAAATCGTTCGGGAAGATGCTGAAGTGGTTGATCGCCTCCTTCAACTGCCACGTGTTCCGGCCGGTGAGGATGCTCGCCCGCGACGGCGAACACTTGGGGTTCGACGTGAAGCAGTTGGTGAAGCGAACGCCTTCCCTCGCCATCCGGTCGACGTTGGGCGTGCGTAGCCACGTATCGCCGTATGCACCGGAGTGGCCGCCCCAATCGTCGGCGATGAAGAAGACGATGTTGGGCCGTTTGCCGTTTTGTCCGAACGCGGAACGCGCGGCGGTCATCATCGCGGCGGCGCCGCAGGACCGGAACAGATCTCGCCGGGATGGCATGGATTCCATTGTCGCCACTATCTCGTCCGCGCCGCCACTCGATCCGCCGCCGACGCGATGCGCTCCTCCACGTCGTCCGCCCACGGTCCCGGCAGCGACCCGAACAGCATCGCGCCGCCCCCTTCGTAGCCGCCTTCCTTCAGCACCCGCAGCGAAGGAATATACGCGAAGACGTCGTTCGAATAGCCTGCCACCCACGTCGTGTCCCAACCGTATTTGGCTTTGATCCGCAGCGCATAGTCGACCACCAACTCCCCGCCGAACGTGAAGATCGTGGGACCTGTTCCGAAGCGCCACACCTGCACCGGATACGGATAAGTCTCGCGCAGTTTGCCTTCCTTCTCGACCGTCTCGAGCATCCGCGCCGCGTGCTTGCGCTCCTGGGCCTGACCCGACGCCGAACGCTTCTCCCACTCCGCCTTCGACACCGGTCCGGCGAACTTCAGATCCACCTGTTCGAACGCGGTCTTCAGCGGACCGGTCACCGGCTTCGGTTTTCCGCTCACGACCTCCGCCACCGCGTCCGCCAGAGTGGCGCCATACCGGCGCGCGAGCTCCACCGTCCGCCGCGGCAGTGGATTGGAGTCCGCGCCCGCGCCTTGCACGAACAACGCCACCGCGCCGGGATAGCGCTTTTCGAGCGCCTCTTGCGCGAACCCGGCGTAGTCGCCGTTGATCAGGTAGTCGCTCAGCACCGTATTGTGGCACGCGTATCCGAACAGCAACGCCATCGGCTTGCCCTCGCCGTTCTTCGCGATGAGCACCGGAACGTCGTGATCCACCGGGCCCGGGTACTCGCGATGACCCACTCGCCGCCGGTTCACCGCGAAGCCCGCCAGGCTCTGCTCGAAATGCAGCGTCGCTGGAGCAAGCGCGGCGACGGCCTTGTCGATCGCCTCGGAAATCCGCGCCGAAACGAAGGTCCGGTACCGGTCGAGTACCGGGCCTTGCCGCGACGCGTACTCGCCCAGTTCGTACGCGTTGCCGTGCCCCTTGACCAGCGGCGCGCTGTGGGTGTGGGACGCGTTGAACCACACCCGGTCGCGCGGAAGTCCGTGCTTGCGATTGGCGGTGTCCGCCACTTCCTTCGCCATCTCCGCGCGGATGCCCACCAGATCGAGCGTCACCACCACGGCCTTGGCTCCCGTCTCGTCCTCGAGCGCGAGCGCCTTCGCCCAGATGTCCTGAAGCACGCCTTCCGATGGTTTGGTGCGGGCCGCGTAGCCTGCCATCCAGACCGCTTCGGACGGCGTCAGCTTCACCGCCGAAGCCCCTGCCCTCCACGCGGCCCACGAAGGCGCCGTCAGCAGCAAGAGTCCGATCCACGGTTTCATAGTTTCACTCCATCGAAATTGGCCCGGGCGACGCGCATCACGTTGCCGCCGAGGATCTTCTGAATATCCGAATCCGAGTAGCCGCGCTGCACCATGCCCACCGTGAACAGCGGCCAGTTGGTCCACGCGAGGCTTTGTGTCTGCCGCGCTGTGGCGTTGCTCCCGTAAGATCCCGGCGGCCACAGCGCCTCCCATCGGACGCGCTGCCTCCCGCGCCGGGGCAGCTTGCGCGATTCCGCTGGCGCGTTGCTCGATGTGTAGGCGACGTCGGTTCCGATCGCCACGTGATCGGCGCCGAACTTGCGCACCGCGTAGTCGATATGGTCGAGCATCGCCGCGATGTCGCCGCTGCGGCCCAGGAAGCCGGAGATGCAGCAGATGCCGATCAGTCCGCCCGTGTCGCAGATGGCGCGGACGATCTCGTCGGTCTTCGACCGGATGTGCTGGTGCAGCGCCTGGCAGGTGGTGTGGCTGGCGACCATCGGCTTCGACGACGCCTTCGCCGCCTCCAGGCTGGTGCGCCAGCCCGAATGCGCAACGTCCACGATCACGCCTTGCCGGTTCATTTCCCGCACCACGGCTTGTCCGAAATCGGAGAGGCCCGCGTTTCCCGGTTCGCCGCAGCCGTCGCCGATCATGTTCCTGCGGTTGTACGTGAGGTGCATCATGCGGATGCCCAGTTGGAAGAAGATCCGGATGAACGCTGACTCTTCCTCCACCGACATCCAGTCCTGCGGCACGGGCACGCCGTTGCCCGTCATGTAGACGCAGTGGCGGCCCGCCTTCTTCGCGGCCACGATGTCGTCCGGCTCCACCGCTTGGGACACGTGGCCGCGCAGGAAGTGCGTCACGTAGGTGTATCGCGCCAGCCGCTTGATGAGCCGCATTGGCGCCGATCCTTCTTCCCCCGCGTTCTGGATGATGCACGTCACGCCCGACGCGCGCCACGCATCCAGATACTGCTTGCGCTCGGCTTCCACGGTGACGTATCGAGTCATGCCCTGATCCTCGAGCATGTCCTGGATCTCGGTGGCGGACGCGCCCTCCTCGATTCGCCGCGCGACTTCCGTTCCGTCGATCGCCGCGCGCGGCATGAAGCCGTACGACTCCACCACGAGCGACTGCGCGTGCAACGCCATGCCTCGCTCGAGTTGCGCCCGGGTTGGCTTCAACACGTCCAGCGCCACCTCGCGCGCGGCCTGAATCGCGCCGTTCGGACTCGCCAACTGCGCGGCGGCCGGCGAGGCCATGTAGGCGCCCAGAGAGGAACCGAGGAATCCGCGGCGGTGCATGGACTCGATTATGCCCCGGATCGAGGCGCGCCCGTCAAGCCGCCGCGGTCGCGCGCGCCTCCGCGACTTGCTTCTCGATCCACGCATACGTCCGCGCCAAGCCGTCCTCGAGCGGGATCGACGGGCTCCATCCGAGCGCCTGACGGAGCAACGTATTGTCGCTGTTGCGGCCCCGCACTCCCTGCGGTCCAGGCACGTGCACCTTCTCCACGCGAATGCCGGCGATCTCCGCCACGATGTCGCACAGCCCGTTGATCGAGATCATCCGATCCTGCCCGAGATTGAGTGGATCCCGCCACGAAGACCGCATCAGCAGATGCAAGCCCTCCACGCAATCCTCGATGTAGCAAAACGAGCGCGTCTGCTCGCCGTCGCCCCAGCTCTCGACGCGGGGATCGCCGGTCAGCTTCGCCATCGCCACCTTCTGGCACAGCGCCGCCGGGACCTTCTCCCGCCCGCCGCGCCACGTGCCCAGCGGACCGAAGATGTTGTGGAAACGGACCAGCCGCGTCTCGATGCCGTAGTCGTCGCGATAGTGTTCGCACAGGCGCTCCATCGTCAACTTCTCCCATCCGTAGGCATCCTGCGGCTGCGCCGGGTAGACGTCGGATTCCTTGAGTGGCGCCGCGCCGGCCGAAAGCTGAAGGTACTCCGGATACACGCACGCCGTCGACGTGTAGAGGAACCGCCGGACGCGATTCACGCGGGCGGCCTCGAGCGTCTGAAAATCGATCATCGTGTTGTTGAACGCGATCTGGGAGTGGTTGCCGGAGATGAAACCCATTCCGCCCATGTCGGACGCCAACGCGTACACCTCGTCGATGCCGCGCGTGGCGCGAAGGCAGGCATCCATGGACCGGAGGTCCAGGATCTCGAATTCGTTCGCCTTGCCAGGTTCGTATTCGGGATGGACCAGATCCACTCCGCGCACCCAATAGCCGCGCGAACGCAAATAGGAGGTGAGCCAATGGCCGATGAAGCCGCCGGCGCCGGTTACAAGAGTTCGAGTCATTGTTTCAAACAAAAGTCACACGAAATGTCTACATGATATCGCGCCGGAGCCACGCGCGCTGGTACCATGACGCCTATGCGGTTCGATTTCCGCCAAGCGAGGGCGGCTGCATACTGTCTCGCCGTTTGCTATTTCTCGATTTTCGCGCTTTCCTGGAACGGCCAGGACGTGGGAGCCTACGACGAATTCATCGCCGCTCTCGGCGCGCGGAAGCTGCTCTCCGGAGCGCGTCCTCACTCCGATTTCTGGTCGATCTATCCCGCGGGTTCGGCGCTATTCGACGCGGCCGCGTTCCGGCTTTTCGGTGAAAGCGTCTCCGTACAGCGCTGCCTGCAGTGTGTGTTCGCCGGATTGGCCGCATTCGCCGCGATGTTCCACGCGTTCCGCCGCCACGCGGCTCGGCCGTCGATCGCCGCATTCGTGGGCTTGGCGTCGCTGGCGCTGGCGTTGCCCGCGGGCGCCCTGTTGACTGGCTATGCCCTGGCGCTGTCCGCCGTCCTGCTCCACGCGGCCGGTGGACCTCGTTGGGCGCCACCCGTGCTGGCCGCCGCGGCCGCGCTTTGCCGCGTGAACTTCGGTGGCTACGCCGTCATCGCGATTCTGATGGGCGGAGGCTTGCGCGACATTGGCCGGTTCGCCGCGGCCGGGCTGATCGCCGGCGGTGCGTACGTACTGTACAGCGGCGCCGGGCTGTCGGAAATCCTTGACCAAACGCTGATCCAACCCGCGCGGCTCATGTCGCTGGGCCGTTTTCTGCCCGCCGTTGGTCCGTGGCCGCTCGCGGCCGCGGCGATGCCCGGCTTGTGGTTCGCGATCCGCGCGGCATCGTAGCGAAACTGGCGGAGCGCCGCCGCGTGCCTCGGGGCCGCCGTCGCGTTCGGAGCCGGCGCGAGCGCGTTGCGCGACGATCCTCGTGTGGTGCTGATCCCGGTGGTGGGCGCGGCCATGGTTCCGCTGCTCGCCGCCATGACCGCCGGCGTGGAGCCCTATGAACGCGCCGTCCTGATTTTCGCGTGCGGCGGGGCGCACTACTATCTCTCCCGCGCCGACGACGTCCACTCTTGGCCGTTGTTCGCGCCGGTCCTGATCGCCGGCGCATCCGCGATGCGCAAGCTCGCTCCCGCGTGGACCGCCGCGGCGGTTGCGGCGTCGCTGGCGCTCATGATGCAGATCTACGGGATCAGCCCGCAACTGGTGTGGGTTCGCAATACGATTCACCTGACGCGCACCGCCCGAGGTTCCGAGATCGCATCGGTCGACGACGCCGCGAAGTTCGCCGCCAGTTGGGGCGCGATCTATCTCGACGTGGACGAAGCTTCGGCGGTCCGATTCGTCAGGAGCCGCACCGCGCCGGATGAGCCGGTCTTTCTGGGCCTGTTGGACCACTCGCGCACGTTCGCCAACTGCCTGCGAACCGCGTGGCTGCTCGGCAGACCGGCGCCTATGTGGCACTTCGTCTTCGAGCCTCGCATCACCACGCGCGAAGAGACGCAACGCCGCATGATCCAAGACCTGGAACGCGCGTCCGTGCGATGGATGATCCTTACCGATTGGGCCGATGTGGGCGACCCCGGCCACTTCGCCCGCAAAGAACGGGGATCCACGTCGCTGGACGGCTTCATCCGGGAACGCTACGCGCTCGCCGCCAAGTTCGGACGCTATGAGGTCTGGGGTTCGCGGCCCTGATCACGACGCCGGCGTCAGCGGATTCGAGCGGATCGAAAACAGCGCGGCGATGTGCCGCCACGCGATCCCCGGTATCTTTCGCGCCCGGTAAACCTGCGTCACGCCGGCCGACCGCAACCGGTGATTCACCGGGATCTCATGGAACCGGAAGCCGGCCTGCCGCGCACGCGCCGCGAACTCCCACCAGAATCCCTGTTGCATCAGTCCCAGGTGCGGCAGCAACTCCCGCACCGCCTCGCGATGAACCAGCAGGTACGGACAACTCGGGTCGCGCAGCGAAACTCCCAACAGCCAACGGTAAGCCAGCTTGAACGAGCCCGACATCGCCTTGCGGGCCCAGTGATCGGCTCGCTCGACGCGGTAGCCGATCACCAGAGTTCGCGGGTCCCGCACGGGCCAGAACCCGGCGAAATCCGCCGGATCGCACTGGCCGTCGGAATCGAGGCACAACAGCCAGTCCGCGCGCAGCGCTCGCATCCCGTCGAGCACCGCGCGCGAGTAGCCTTTCCGCTCGGGCCCGCTGATCAGGTGCATCGGGATGCGCCGGGCCATGTTGCGCAGCACTTCCGCGGTCCCGTCGCTGCTGCCGTCCTCGCATACGATGAAGCTCGCCGGGACCAGCGGCGAGATGACCCGGTGCATTTCCTCGATCGTCGATTCGATGCTTGCCGCCTCGTTGTGCACGGGCAGCAGGATCTCGAGCCGTTCGGTCATCAGTTCATGCTAACCCATTCCCGGAAGACCGCCAGTCGCGCGGGACGAATCGCGATACCCTACGAAACATGCCACGTACCGGCGCTTTCTTGCTGACCGCCGCGGGCCTGCTTGCGCAGAACGCTCCACATATCCGCGACTGGCGTCCCGCTGCTTCCGAAATCCGCTCTCGCCCCCGCGCCGCCTGTTCGGCGCTCCACTCGCTGACCGGCTACGAATACTCGGTCATTGACGCTGCGCCCGAATCCGGCTTCTGCCGCGTGCTCATCCAGGTGATGCCCGAGATCCGCATCGAAGTCAGTCTCCCCGCCGAGTGGAATCGCCGGCTCTACATGTTCGGCAACGGCGGTTTCGCCGGCGAAAAGCTCGACGCGCCCAATCGAGTGGCCAGTCGCAATACGGCGCTCGCCGCCGGATTCGCCGTCGCGCAGACCAACACCGGCCACGACGCCGAACGCGAACCGGGCGCCAGCTTCGCCGTCGATTCGCAGAAGCTGCTCGACTACTCGTTCCGCTCTCTGCACGTCACCGCCGAAACGGCCAAGCGTGTCGCGGAAGCCTACTACGGCGAGCGGCCGCGAAAGTCCTACTACAACGGCTGCTCCACGGGCGGACGCCAAGGCCTCCAGTTCGCGCAACGATTTCCGGACGACTTCGACGGCATCGTCGCCGGCGCGCCCGCGTTGAACGGATTCGCCAACCGCATCCGCGCCATCGCTACCGCCAAGGCTCAGGGAACCGCGCCCATTCCCACTTCCAAGTTGAACCTGCTCGCCGCCCGCGTCTACGACCGCTGCGACGCGCGCGACGGGTTGAAGGACGGCCTCATCGACGACCCTCGCAACTGCGATTTCAAGGTCTCCCGCGATCTCCCCAAGTGCACCGATGGCGACCGCCCGGACTGCTTCACCCCCGCCCAGGCAGAGACAGTCGAGGCCATCTACTCGCCCGTCGTCCACAACGGCAAGCGGCTCTCGCCCGGCTTCCCCGCCGGAGCCGAGATCGCCGGTCCGAACGGCAAGAGCGGTTGGGACGGCTGGATCGTGCGAGACGGCGAATTGAGCCAGTCGGCGAGCATGGCACTCAGCGCGTTGCGGTTCATGGTGTTTCCCAAGCCCGGCCCCGAGTACCGGATCGAACGCTTCGACTTCGACAAGGATCTCGACCCGCTGCAAAGGGTCGCCAGTCTGATGAGCGCCACCGATCCCGATCTGAGCCGGTTCCGCGCCCGCGGCGGCAAGCTGCTGATGTACTTCGGTTGGGCCGATCCGGCGCTGAATCCTCTACTGGGAATCGAATATCATGATCGGGTCCGGGCCGCCATGGGCGGCGATACCGGCGATTTCTTCCGGCTTTTCCTGATTCCCGGCATGTTCCACTGCTCCGGGGGCGCTGGCACGGGCTGCTTCGATGTGCTGCAACGCATCGTGCCCTGGGTGGAAGAGGGCAAGGCTCCCGATTCCATTTTGGCCTCGCGCCTCGAAAACGGCAAGACGCTTCGCACCAGGCCGCTCTGCCCCTATCCTCAGGTGGCGCGATTCAAGGGCAGCGGATCCATCGACGATGCCGCCAACTTCCGCTGCGTCGCGCCTTGAGGCCGCCAGACATCAAAAGAAAGCCCGCACTCCGAGTTGCAGTGTGCGCGGTCCGGTGGCCGACACCGTGGAGCCGAACGCGCGGTTCACCGGATCGGCGATCACGCCGCCCTGGAAGAAGTGCTGGTTGAATACGTTGTAAGCCTCGGCGCGGAACTGCGCGGTGACGCCTTCGCGCACCACCGTGTTCTTCAGGATCGAGAAGTCGGTGTTCCAGGCGCGATCGGTCGTAACCGTTGCCAGCCGCGACGGGAAGCGCCGCACGTTCGACGCCAATTGGCGCGCCGGCGCCTTCTCGAATCCGGCGTCGGCATTGAACATCCGCTCGGGCGTCTTCTCCGAGTTCGGGATCGCGAGCTGCTTGATGTCGCCGCGGAACAGCACGTTGCCGAAGTCGACCGGCGTGCCCGATTGCCCGTAGGAAAGCGCCTGCAACTGCCACCCGCCGAGCCATCGATTCCGCTTGGCGAGCGGAACTTCCCACAGCGCCATGAATCGCCAGATGTGCGGCTTGTGGGCGGTGGAAATCACCTTCTCCGGCCCGGCGTCGGCGGCGTTCAAATAGGACAGCCCATCGAGGGTCTTCGAGAACACGTAGCCGGTCTGGAACGTGATCCCTCCCGATAATTGTTTCTCGAGATCGATTTGCAGCGAGTGGTATGACGTGAAACCCTCCGGGACTTGCACCGTCACTCCACCGAAATGAGGGAACGGACGGAGCAAGCTGTCGGGCGAGGAGAACTGCGAAGTCCCGATCGTCCCCGTGACCCCGGGGACCTGAAAGAACGGGTTCGCGACGCGGCTGCTCAGATAATCGATGCGCGCCTGATCCCGCTCCGGCGACGTGCTCAGGTACGCGTTCGGCGTCGCGTTGAAGTTGCGTTGGTTGGGCATGCGGATCGTACGGTTGCCGACATACCGCGCGTCGGCCCGGTAGCCGCTGAGGAAACGGCGCTGCACGCCGAACTGCCATCGCTGGTTGTATGAGTACGGATTCCGCCGCGGGGCCGGTATCGTCAGCCCTTGGCCGAGGAACGTACGCAATCCCTGCGACGATCCGATCGGCGCGTCGAGCCCGGCGGGAAACAAATTGTCCACCGTTCGCGTGAACGACAGTCCGGCGTTGGTGGTGGAGAACGATTGGGTGTTGACGTCGAAGCCCGGAACGCCGCCCTCGTTGGCGATGAATCGCTGGCCGTAGGGGATGAAGTAGATGCCGTATCCCGCGCGCAGCACCGTCGAGGAATCGAGCTGATAGGCCAGTCCCGCGCGCGGCGCAAAGTTGCGGTTACGCGCGTCGAAGATCGTGCGGGGAGCGCCGTTGACGCCCGCGAACAACAGGCCGCCCCGCACGCGGAATTGGTCGCGAGGCAGTTCGGGCAAGGCCGGCTGCGCGGCGTAGTTGGCGCGCGCGGCGGCGGCGGCCGGGTTCTCCGTCGATTCGTCGAACCCCGCGAGATTCCGGTTGAAGCGCTCGGTCGCCGGGCCTTCGCGCTCCCACCGCAGCCCGAGATTGACCATCAGCTTCGGCGTCACCTTCCAGTCGTCCTGAACGTAGAGACCTTGATATGTCGAAAGATTCGCGGCCTTGGAGGGCTGGTTGATGCTCGCCGAGCCGAACCGGCCCAGCAGGAAATCGGCCAGCCCGTTGCCGATCGGCGCGGCGGGCGAGTTGTCGAGCGGACCGCGCGAGTACGCTCCGCCGAAGTCGAGCCGGAACACGTCGTCGCGCCCGCGATTGTCGATGTACCAGCGCATGTCGGTCCCGAACTTCAAGCTGTGATTGCCGCGGATGTGAGTGAAGTGAGCGGCGCCGGCGCGGATTTCCGACACTTGCCGCGATCCCTGCACGGGCGCGAACGCCGAGTATCCGCCCACCGTCACGCCGGGGAAACCCGCCAGACTGGTGTTGACGAGCGGCGCCACCTTGTCGAGTCCGAACGCCTTGTAGTCCACTTCCGTCCCATAAGGAACGGTGTTCCAGGGGAACCGCATGATCGAACCGCGGAAGTCGGCGATCAGCGTGGGGCTGATCGTCCACACGTCGCCGAGCGCCAACTCGCGGTGATCGGAGTCGATCGACCACAGCGAGACATCGGTGCGCGTGAAGACCCCGCTCCGCGGCAGGTACGTGTTGGAGGCGACCAGCCGCCCGAACAGCTTCTGCCGGTCGCTGAGGTTGTGGTCGATGCGGACCGGCAGCGCCCACAACTGGCGCGGCAGCGGCTCGTTGACGTAGACGAAGTTCAACTGGCCGTCGGCGGTTCCCTGCGCGTTGGGCTCGGGCCACAACTTGGCGAACGCCGCCGAAACCGGATGGATGCGGCTGGCGGGGATGGTGTTGTTCGGAACTGGAGTGCGCTGGATGCGGCTGTTGGCGGCGGCCTGGGCGGAATCGGGATCGTATAGCTGATACTGAGCGCCCAATCGCAGTAGATCGGACATGTCGCCGCGAAGATGCTGCGGCCGGGGAATGGTGACGAAGCCCGGGGGATTGGGCGAGAGCGATGCCCACTTCTCCCATCCCACGAAGAAGAAAGTGCGGTCCTTGCCGCGATACAGCTTGGGGATGGTCACCGGGCCGCCGAAGGTGGCGCCCCACAACAGGAATTCGAAGTTGGTGCGCGGGATGCCGCCGCGGTTGCCCGCCCACGTGTTGGCGTTCCATTCCTTGCTTCGAAAGTACTTCGCCGCCGTGCCGTGATACTGGTTCGTGCCCGACTTCAGCACCATGTCGATGGTGGCGCCTCCGGTGTGTCCCACGCTCGCGTCGAACGTGGCCGTCTGCACGCGAACCTCCTGCAGCATGTCGGGGCTCGGATTGAACGCCACCGCTCCGCCCGCGCCGCCGTTGCCGCGCTGTGTGTTGGGCGCGCCATCCACGGTGAACTCGGCGGTTCCCTGCGGCGATCCGTTGAACCGCGTGGTGCTGGAGCCGGCGCGCTGCATCGGCTGCACGTCGTTGCCCACCGACGTCCCTCGGCTGGCCGCCGACGCCGAATCGGCTCCCGCCGCGAAGAAGAAGAAGTAGGTCGCGTTGCCCTGGCCGACAGGCAGGTCGGCGATCTTGCGCTGGTCGATCACGGTGTTGACGTCGGCGCTCGCGGTGTCGAGCAGTTGGCGCTCGCCGCGCACGGTGATCGATTCGGTCACTTCGCCTACCTCGATCGTCAGGTTCACCTCCACGCGCCGCCCACTGGTGACGCTCAGTCCGTCGACCGCGGCGGTCTTGAAACCCTTGGAGGAGACCTCGACGCGATACTCGCCGGGGATCAGTCCGGGTACCTCGTAGTTGCCGGTTTCGTTGGTCCTAGAGCTCCGCACCGCGTTGGTGCGGACCTCCACCACCCGCACATCCGCGGCGGGAACCGGCGATCCAGTGGAATCGCGAATCTGGCCGAGCACGATGGCTCGATGGGCCTGCGCGAAAGCGGAGGCCGCGGCCGCGAGAACGATGACGGTGGAGGGGCGGATCACGCCGCCAATCTTATCACCGCCCGTCAGAGCCGCGCGCGGATCTCCTTCAGGCTCCGCAGCACTTCTTGTACTTTTTCCCCGAACCGCACGGGCACGGGTCGTTGCGGCCTACCTTGGCGCTCACGGCCTGCTTGACGGGTTCGGCGATGTCGACGCCGGCGAGGTCGCACCGCAGTTCGATCGCCCGTTCGACGGCGGCCGCGTCGTCCTCGTCGAACCCTTCGGCTATCGCCTCCAATCGGGTTCTGAGAGCCGCCATTTCCGCCTTCGAGGTCGCCCCCGGCGATGCCAGGATCCATGCGTAGAGCGCCTCGTGCCGGAAATCGGCGCTGTCGAACGCCTGCTCGATCTCCGGAATCGAATCGCTCATCCGTAGCATGCCCGCCGCCACGAGCGCCTGCGTTCGAACGTCGGGACGCTCCTCCTCGCCGAGGTGCGGTTCGGCGAACCCGGCAAACTCCTGATCGAGCGTACGCCACATGCCCTGCAGGGCTCCGGCGCGCAGATCCTCGTCCTCGTATGCCTCGCGAAGGACCTTGCCGACCTCCGGCTCCTCGTAGTGCATGTAGGAGGAGGCGATCGCGACCGACACGCGTTCCTCGAGCGGCGCCTCGCCGTCCTTCAGCCGCGCCAGCAGCGCGCGCCGGATGTCGGGAGCGTCGAAGTCCTCTCGCAGGGCCTCCCAGGCGATGCATCGCACGTCGATCTCCGGATCGCTCTTCGCCATCCGCAGGATCTTCGCGCGGAGCGCGGGGCTATGTTCCTCGTGCAACCACGCGTCCAACGCCTCTATCCGGTGGGGCGCGTATTCGCTATCCAGGAACGGCAGCCGCTCGTTGTCGGGCGCCTGCGTGAAGTCCGGTTCGTCTTCCTCCGGATAGCGCGCCCAGATCTCGTACGGCTCGATCTCCAGCTTGCGCTGGGAATGCTCGTGGTACATCGGCAACAGGAAGTCGCGTTCGGCCTCGTTCGACCGGATGTACTCCTCGATGCGGCTGTCCTCGACGCCGAGACAGGCGAGTTCGAACAGCAGTTCGCTTCCCTGATCGCCCAGGTCGCGTTGCAGCGCGAGCAGCGGCTCCACGGCCTGGGGACCCAGCCGCGTCAGGATTTCCGTGATCTCCTCCGGAATGTCGTCCGGAAACGCGCGGATCTCCCGTTCGAGGAACGGCATCGCATCGACGGAGGGATGGACGCAGAAGATCCGCATCAGGTCCTCGCCGAGGTAGACGCGGCCGTCGCGCGTCTCGTTGGCGAACTTTACGATACCGGGGAGCGTGCGCGCCGGATCGTCCAGCAAGGCGTGGAGCAGCCGCTGGTCGACGGCTACGTGCCCCAGCTCCGCCGCCTCGAGTAGTTCGTACGAGGGGATGGATGCGTAACGATCCGGCGCGATGACTGGCATGGTGTTAGTAAGTAGCCCGGCCACCCGAGGCGTCGTAGCACTGGCCGGTCACGAACGAGCAGTCGGGGCTCGACAGGAACTGGACCACCGCCGCGATTTCGTCCGGCTCGCCGGTGCGGCGCATCGGAATCTTGGCGGTCATGTACTCCACCTGTTGCGGAGTCAACTGCTCGAGAATCTTGGTGCGCACCACCGCCGGCGACACCGCGTTGACGCAGATGCCGTCAGTAGCCACTTCCTTGGCGAGCGACTTGGTAAATCCGATGACTCCCGCCTTGGTCGCCGAATAGCCGGTCATGTTGGGATTGCCCTCCTTGCCGG
>SXGS01457601.1_pt1 | contig 14868 bp, 9 predicted proteins | sample 3174681 | NCBI WGS metagenome assembly SXGS01 (sample SAMN11356861, study PRJNA531348) | freshwater metagenome | isolation source: freshwater sample F1-80 | place: China: Fuxian Lake, Yuxi | collected 2017-12-25
ATGCTTCCCATTCGCGTGCTTCAAAGCGCATTCCGGTGGATTCCGGCGATGGCGACGGTCTCGGTTGTTTCGGCCCTGGCTGCAGACCTGACCTTCAATCAGGACATTCGCCCCATCCTCTCCGATAACTGCTTTTCCTGTCACGGGTTGGATGCCAAGAAGCGCAAAGCGGGTTTGCGCCTAGATATTGCAGAGGGAGCCTTTACTCCCAACAAGGAGGGCCGAGTGGCCATTCGGCCCGGCGACCTGAAAGCCAGTGAACTCTGGCAGCGTCTCGAGACGAACGATCCGGACTCGATCATGCCGCCGCCGGAATCCCACAAGACGATTAGCGCCGCCCAGAAAGATCTTTTGCGCCGGTGGATTCAACAGGGCGCTCCCTACCAGAAACATTGGGCTTTTGAACTGCCCCGCAAGGTTCAGCCTCCGTTGATGGCGGACAAAGCCTTCGGTCCCATTGATGTTTTCCTGGCGGACCGCCGGCGGCGCGAGGGCGTGTCTCCGGGGCCCGAGGCGGATCGATCGACGTTGTTGCGCCGCCTGAGCATGGACTTGCGCGGACTCCCGCCCACGCCGGCCGAAGTGGACGCTTTCTTGGCAGACTCCGGTCCCGGGGGCTATGAGCGATGGGTCGATCGCCTGATGGACAGCCCGCAGTATGGCGAACAAATGGGGCGCCATTGGCTCGACGTCGCGCGCTACGCCGATACCCACGGGCTCCACCTAGATAATGAACGTCAAATCTGGCCTTACCGCGATTGGGTGGTCCGGGCCTTCAACCGCAATTTGCCCTTCGATCAATTTACCGTGGAGCAGTTGGCGGGAGATCTTCTGCCCAATCCATCTCAAGACCAGTTGGTGGCCACAGGCTTCAATCGAAACAATGTCACTACGGGCGAAGGCGGTGCCATCGATGCCGAGTTCGTGTTCCGCTACGCGGTCGAGCGGACCTCCACCACCGCGCAGGCCTGGATGGGGTTGACGGCCGGGTGCGCCGTCTGCCACGACCACAAATTCGACCCCATCTCCCAGAAGGAGTTCTATTCGCTCTATGCGTTCTTCCATAGCGCAGCCGATCCTGCGATGGATGGAAACGCGCTGCGCACTCCGCCGGTGGCTTCGGTAAAGTCAGAAAAGGATTTCCAGAAACTCGCCGAGATGGAGACGGGTATTCAAGAGGCGGAGAAGGCGGTGGAGGCCCGTGTTCAGAGCTTGTCCTACACCGATCCAGCCACCCTGAACCCGCAACCACCGGCCCGAGAGTTCGAGACGGTTTGGCTCGAAGACGGGACCCCGACTGGAGCCCGCGTCCAGGGTGCTCCCACCTGGGTGAAATCGCCCGAGGGTCCTGTGAAGTTCGGGCAGTCTGCCCTCAAGCAGCGGGGGGATGGGTTGATTCAGGCGGTCTACGAGGGCCTGTCCCTCGAAGTTCCTGCTTCGGCTAAGGTGTTTGCCTGGGTTCGTTTGGATCCGGCCTCCACGCCCAAAATGATCATGCTTCAATTCTTTCAGGGCGACTGGGAACACCGTGTCGTCTGGGGCGACGCAGGCGCCACCGAATGGGGCACCCAAGGCAAGCCCAGTCGCCAGCATGCAGGACCCTTGCCTCAGGTCGGGGAGTGGGTGCGCTTGGAGTTCGATATCGAAGCCCTGGGACTTAAAGTCGGACAACCCGTCACCGGGGTCGCCTACACGCAGCATGGAGGGTTGGCTCATTGGGATCGCGCCGGGATCGTGGGTCGTATCGATCCAGCTCGGGATCCGCGGTTTTCTCTCTCGGCGTGGATTGCTCAAAATCAGGGCAAGGAGGCCAAGGAAGTGCCGGAGAATCTCCGGAAGATCCTCAAGGACGTGGCGGCCGACCAGCGGACCCCCGAACAAACCCGGATGCTCCGGGAGCATTACTTGGCCAAGGTGTGTTCGGAAACCCGGGCCACTTTGGATCCGCTCAACGCCACCGTGGCGGACTTGCGTCAGCAGCGGGACAAATTCAGGGATCAGATTCCGCAGACCTTTATCTGGCGCGACATGGACAAACCCCGTGAGAGCTTCGTCATGGTGCGCGGTCAGTACGATGCGCCGGGCGAGAAGGTGGGGCGTGCGGTGCCTGCGGTCTTCCCCGCGATGAAGCCGGCCGGAGCGCTCCCGAACCGCCTCGATTTGGCCCGTTGGTTGGTGTCTTCGGATCATCCGCTCACCGCCCGAGTGACGGTCAACCGATTCTGGCAGCAGTTCTTTGGGGTGGGTCTAGTGAAGACTGCCGACGATTTTGGTTCGCAGGGCGAGCCCCCCAGTCATCCCGAACTACTGGATTGGCTGGCGGTGACCTTTCAGGAATCCGGTTGGGATGTGAAGGCACTGGTCCGCTCCCTTGTGACCTCGGCGGCGTACCGTCAGTCGGCGGTCCTACCACCGGCCTTGCTGCAACGCGATCCGGAGAATCGTTGGCTGGCTCGTGGTCCGCGTTTCCGACTGGATGCCGAGCAGTTGCGTGACAATGCCTTGTTTGTTTCTGGGCTCCTGGACGGGAGCGTAGGAGGGAAGGGAGTTAGGCCCTATCAACCGCCGAACATTTGGGAGCCGGTGGCCTACAGTGGTTCCAATACCCGCAATTACCGTCAAGAAACTGGTTCCTCTCATTACCGTCGAAGCCTTTACGTGTTCTTCAAACGCACGGCGCCACCTCCCTTCATGGCCACCTTCGATGCCCCCAACCGGGAGCAGTTCTGCTCTCGGCGTGAGCGCAGCAACACTCCCTTGCAGGCCCTGCAGCTCCTCAATGATATTCAGCACTTTGAGGCCGCACGCGGGTTGGCCAGCCGGATGATGACCGAGGGCGGAACCCGTCCGGAGGATCGCATTCGCTTCGCCTTCAAAACACTCCTGTCCCGTTCGCCGAGCGGGACGGAGATGGAAGTCGTTCGGACCACCTTGGACCGTTGTTTGGAACGCTATCAGGCGGATCCGGAATCGGCCCGCAAGGCGATCCGTGTCGGTGAATCGGCACCACGAGCCGGCTTGCCGGAAACCGAACTGGCTGCTTACACGCTGACGGCCAACTTGCTGCTCAACCTCGACGAAACCGTGACCCGCAACTGACTATGAATCCTCTGCTCGAATTTCAACTGAATCAGACCCGACGTCAGTTTTTTGGCAATGCAGGCATCCGCCTTGGCGGACTGGCACTCGCCACGCTCGGAGCGGGCAAGTTGCTGGGGGCTGCGGATTCTGCGGTTGCGCGGATTCATCCACCGTTGCCGGGATTTCCACACTTCGCGCCCAAGGCCAAGCGCCTCATTTACCTGCACATGAATGGGGCTCCGTCCCAGCTCGACTTGTGGGACCACAAGCCGAAGCTGCAGGAGTATTTCGACAAAGATTTGCCGGATTCGGTCCGCAATGGTCAACGCATCACCACCATGACCTCGGGTCAGGCCCGCTTTCCGGTGGCGCCGACCCTGTTCAAGTTCAATCAAGCCGGCCAGAGCGGACGCTGGATTAGCGAGTTGCTCCCGCACACGGCCCGGGTGGTGGACGAAATTGCGGTGCTCAAGTCGGTTCAGACCAACGCTATTAATCACGATCCAGCCTGCACGTTCGTGATGACCGGCAGCGAAGTTCCGGGCAAGGCGAGTCTGGGCTCTTGGTTGGCCTACGGTCTGGGCAGCGAGAACAATGAGTTGCCCGCCTTCGTGGTGCTAACTCCGAACTGGTCTTCCAAGGCCGATGCCCAGGCCCTCTTCACCCGCATGTGGAGCAGTGGATATTTGCCGACCCGCTACACGGGCGTGGCCTTGCGGTCCATCGGTGACCCCGTGCTGTACATCGACAACCCGCCGGGAGTCAGCCGGGAGGACCGGCGTGTGGTGCTCGACGCTCTCAATCGCCTCAATGCCAAGACCCATGAGCGCTGGGGTGATCCGGAGACGCTGACGCGCATTGCCCAGTACGAGATGGCCTTCCGCATGCAGAGCAGCGTTCCGGACCTGGTGGATTTTTCCAGCGAGTCCAAGGCCACCACCGACTTGTATGGTGACGAGGTGAAGAAGCCGGGGACCTTTGCGGCCAGTGCGCTGTTGGCCCGCCGATTGGTCGAGCGGGGTGTGCGGTGTGTTCAGATCTTGCACCGGGGTTGGGACCAGCATGGCAATTTGCCGACGGAGATCCGCGCCCAGTGCAAGGACATCGACCAAGCTTCCGCGGCGCTCATCCATGATCTCAAGGCCCGGGGTCTGCTCGAGGATACCCTAGTCATCTGGGGCGGCGAGTTCGGTCGGACCGTGTATTCTCAAGGCCGCCTCACTCGCACCGACTACGGTCGCGACCACCATCCGCGAAATTTCTGCATGTGGATGGCGGGCGGCGGAATCAAGGGCGGTATCTCTTACGGCGAGACGGACGACTTCAGCTACAACGTCGCGGAGAACCCGGTGCACATCAACGACCTGAACGCCACCATCCTGAAATGCATGGGCGTAGACCACCGACGGTTCACCTTCAAGAGCCAAGGGCTCGATCAGCGTCTGACCGGTGTCGAAGAATCCCACCCCATTCAGGCACTGCTGGCCTGAACGGAGTCCGGGTTGTTCACAAGGTCAGTGCCAGCGAGGCTCCCGACCCAGCAAGTGCCGCACGAAGAAATCCATGCGGCGTCGGCTGGCGTACGGGGTCTCGGCGGCACCGTGGTTCGTTGAGGGCATGACGAGCAACTCGAAGTCCTTGTCCGCGCGCACGAGTGCGGCGCTGACTTGCAGGGTGCTGGCCGGATCCACGTTGGTGTCCACCTCGCCCACGATGAGGAGGAGTTTGCCCGTCAGCTTGTGGGCGTCCTCGACATTGGAACTGCGGCGGTAGGCCTCGCCGACGGGCCAGCCGAGCCACTGCTCATTCCACCAGATTTTGTCCATCCGGTTGTCGTGGCACCCGCAGTCGGCGACGGCCACCTGGTAGAAGTCCCCGTGGTCCAGCAGGCCGCGGAGGGCGTTCTGTCCACCGGCGCTTCCGCCATAGAGACCAATGCGGCCGAGGTCGATCCAGGGCCGCGATTGGGCTGCCGCCCGGATCCAGAGTTTCCGGTCAGGAAATCCGGCATCGGCAAGGTTCTTCCAGGCGACATCATGAAAGGCCTTGGAGCGCTGGCTAGTGCCCATGCCGTCGATTTGGACCACCACGAAACCCAGTTCGGCCAGGGCGTGTTGCCGGGTCCATCGGCCAAATTCCTTAGGCACGAACGCGCCCTGGGGTCCGGCGTAAATCTCTTCGATCACTGGGTAGCGGACCTTCGGATCAAGGTGCGACGGGCGGATGAGGATGCCATGGATGTCGGTGGTTCCGTCGCGACCTTTGGCGGTGAACCGTTCCGGGATCGACCATCCGGTGGCCAAGAGTCGGGTGATGTCGGCCCGCTCGAGTTCCAGTACCTTGCGGCCGTCGGTCGCGCTGCGCAGTTCGGTGATGGGCGGTTGGTCCACTCGGGACCAGGTGTCGAGAAACCAGCGTCGGTCGGGCGAGAACTGAACCTTGTGGGTGCCGTCACCCTCGGTCAGCACTACGAGCCCGGTGCCGTCCATATTTACTCGCGCGAGGTGCAAGTAGTAGGGGTCTCGCCCCGGTCGGATTCCGCCGGCAAAGAACCAGACTTGCTGGCGTTTTTCATCGACGTGTTCGACCGAGCGCACCACCCAGTCGCCCTGCGTGATCGGGTTTTTGACGGTGCCGGTGGCGATGTCGATGCGCCAGAGGTGGCACCAACCGCTGCGTTCGGACATCCACAAGAGTTCGCCGCGCGGGTGCAGCCAGTGACGCCAAGTCTTGGCTGTCCAATCCACCATGGTTTTTGGGGCCTCCTCGACCACAGTGCGGACTTTTCCGGTGCGGTTGACGGCCAGGATCCGGTACTCCTGATGGCCTCGTGGGTTGTAGTTGACGTAGAATTCCTGACCGTCCGGAGCCCATTGAACATCCAGTGCCCCGCTCTCGGTGAAGGGGTTTGGATAGTGCTTCTCGTCCACGTCATATTGTCGAAATCCGTCCACAGCAAAGACCCGAAGACGCGGGTGGGGCAGGGGATCTCCCGGCTTGGGATAGGTGTGTGAATGCACCTTGGGTTGCAGTTGATCCTTCGGAGCCGCTTCGATCCAGGAGACGGTGCGTGAGGAGACTCCTCGAACCCGTCGTGCCACCAGGTGAGTAGAGTCTGGAGACCACTGTACTTCGGAGTGGTAGGCGTCGTCAGTGGTGCCGTCCCGGCTCAGGCGCACGGCTTCTCCGCCGGCTTTGGGTCGCAGGAATAGATTGTTCTCGCTCAGTTCGACCGTCCATTTTCCGTCGGGTGAATCTTGCGGACTGGACTGGGGTCCTGGGGTTGGGTCTGCCGATGCGGTGGCTGACTTGGCCCCGTCGGGTGGGGTGACGAACTCCGCTCGCCCCTCGCTTTCCTGTGCAGTGAATGCGCCCAAAACACTGCCGTTCCGGTCGGTCCCGAGCCAGACATGCCCGGCGAAGGTGTGCTGGCGGCGTTCGGCTCCCGGGCGCAGGCGACCGTACGGCCTGCGCGTTCCCTGATCGTCTAGCCAGTACAGTTCGACATCCTCGGTCGTCCGATTCACCAGAAGGATCTCCGTCTCCTCACCCGTGTTGCGGGACCGCTTTGGGATCCGTTTTGCCGAAGCCATCGGCAGCGGGTCTTCGGGCTTTGGGTCCAACTCCAGTACGAGTTCCGGAACCGTGGTTTTCCAGCGCTTTCCTCCCTGCCGGAAATGGAGAGCCCGTCGCTTGCCATCGAGTTCTACGGTCAGGGAATCTAGTTTCAAGGATTCGGGCAGCACCCGATTACCCAGCGCTGTGGTAAGATGGGTCGCCAGCGTCGCGGCGTCGAAGAGCGGTTCCCGAGTGCCACGTTCCGGGTCCACGAAGACGAACTCCTGCCGATCAGGGCCGCTCACCACCCGATACCAGAATTGGCCGCCACCACCGGCGATCCATTGGGGTTGGATCGAGGCGCGGAACACCGTGTTTTCAGTGCGTTGGGCTAGGCTCATGGCCCGTTGGTAATCCTCCCGAGAGCCTTGGGCGAACGCGCTCAGGCAGGTCAGCAAGAGCATGGTCCAGCCGGATGCTTGGGGGCGACAGCGCCCTCGGAACCCCGGCCACTCAATGGTCTGGAGACGGATCATTTGCCTCACTCTGACATCGCCCTGAATTAGGTCTTGCAGCACCCTCCGGTTATGTCCGTTAAAGTCCGCACAGGCGTGGCCGAGAGGGTGCCTACAGTGACTCATCTTCCCGTGAGTCTGTACGCCGAGATTTTCGAGCATGTGCCTGACACCGCATTCTTCGTGAAGGACACCGCCGGTCGCTACACCGCGGTCAATCAATCCCTCGCCGAGCGGGTGGGTTTTCAACGCACCGAGGATCTGGTGGGCAAGACGGTGCGCGAAGTCTACCCGATCGAGTTGGCGACTCGATTTGCCCGGCAAGATGAGGCGGTTCTGCGGACAGGGCGACCCATCATCGAGAAGCTGGAACTGCACTGGTACCCTCGGCGAAAGACGGGTTGGTGCTTCACCACTAAGTTCGCCATCCGGGACGACCTCGGGCAGATCATCGGTCTGGTGGGCATCTCCCGGGACCTTCAGGTGCCTGCCGGGGCCGGGCGGATACCGGCCGGACTTGCCTCAGCTCTGGATCATCTCGAGGTCCACTACGACGAGGAGTTGAGCCCGACCTCGCTAGCGGAGCGATCGGGCATCCCGCCGGTCCGCTTTGCCCGCCTCATCAAAAGGCTCTTCAGAACTACCCCGAGCCAGTTGATTTCTCACACCCGACTGGCGGCGGCCTCCCGATGGCTGGAGGAGAGTCAAAAGCCCGTGGCCGAGATCGCCCATGCCTGTGGGTTTTATGACCACAGTGCCTTCACTCGCGCATTCCGGGCGGCCACGGGCCTGACTCCCACGCAATTCCGCCTAAGCCGTCGGGCCGATGCTTGAACTTTCTGAGGGGGGCGTACAACCGGGCCTCAACGGCGTTCGTTGTAATCGCTCGAGGCATAGCGCGACCGGAGTTCCTCTACCCGTCGCGTCAGTGTGTCGGAGGGAGCGGGCCAGTGATGCCATCGAACTCCCCAATCTTCTTCGGCGGTCCGAAGCATCGCCTCTTCCCAGCGGGTTCGTGAGAGATCGGGTGGAGTTGGTTGGATGCTGCCCTGGATGAGCAGTCCCTGTTTATTTCTGCGCTGGGCGGCCCCGGCGATCTTGCGGCCCTGCAGCAGCAGGTCTTCCCGCTCTGCACCCAAAAAGCACTGTCCGGGGCCGGCTGGATCACAACACGGTGCTAACTCGGTTTGGAGGCCACAGTGGGCAAAGGCCCGTTGGAGCCAGGAATGCGCGCGACGGTAGCTCTCGACCGCCGAGAGCGAATACCAGGGGTGCCGTGGAGGAACGACGATCGCATAAGTCCAGTCTGCCTCGTGGGAAACCAGTCCGCCTCCGGTGGGCCGTCGGATGAGCGGTCGCAGTGGGGTCCAAGCGGCGATGTTTGCATGCCGTTGGAAGTAGCCGAAGGTGGCTGATGGGGATGTCCAGGCATAACTGCGCAGCACCGGACGACGGAGTTCCGCTGCGGCTTCCAGCAGTGCTTCGTCCCAGGCCATGTTGGCGGGAGCGTCTCCCGTTGAGGAATCCAGCCAGTACCATTCATCGCCCATTTCGATGGCAAAGGTGAGCTGGAGAGACCGAGATCGCAAAGGCGCATTGCTTCGGGGTGGGTTCTCTGGCAACCAAGCCGTCCTGACTATGAATCGCCGCTCGATTTCTGTGCTGCTGGCCGTTGCGCTGCTGGCGCTCCTTTCCGGATGCAAGGAGCAAGCACCTGAATTGGCTACCCAATGGCATTTCGTTGGAGCCGATGGCTTGCGCACCCAGACCGGAGCCCTGGCATTGCGGGCTTTCTTCTCTCACAGCAATGCTCCGGCGTTGACCGATCGGCTGCGTTCAAAGGCCACTCGCGCGGCGATGGAATGGCTCTCGGAAACCACCACCACCGACACCGTGGTGACGCAAGCGCAGCCCCTGATGGCCGACTTGCTGGCCCACGAGTCGGCCGGCGAGGTGTGGCGTCGAGGTGATGGATCTAAGGAAGTTTTCTTGGCTATTCGGATCACTGCTGAGCGGGCCCCCATTTGGAATGACCGTTATCCGGCCTTGGTGAAACCCCTGGGCTCTAAGGCGTCCGGGGCTTGGGTCAGCGCCGAGAAGGGCTGGCTCTTTGCCGTGAGTCCGTCGGATTCGCCAAGGGCCAAGAGTTTCCGGTCCCGCGTGCTCTCGGCCTCCAATCCTCCGGCCCGGTTGTTGGAGTTCCAGAAGGCACCGGGTGCATGGCCAGGACTTCAGGCCACCGCAGTAGCCACCAATGGGGCCGTCGCGTGGTCCGGAACTTTGAGCAAGCCGGGTCTGGCTGAATTGTCTCTGCGTGATTGGCAGTACCCGACCAATTTGATTTATGATCCGTTGGTCTCCTGGACTGCCATCCGGGGTGTCGCACCCCAGGTGTTGAGCCTGCTCGGTCTGGAGGGCTACCTTCAGGGTCAGGAAATCGGCCAGATGTACCTCTGGGCCCAAGCCGAGTCGCCCTTTCAGAGTTATGCCGTAGTCCATGTGAAGGACTCGGCTTCGGTGCTCAAGGCGGCTAATGCGGAATTGAGCCGCCATTATTCGACCAATGCTGAACCGGGCAAGCTGGACGGCCTGGTGATGTACGATGCCGAGAAGCAAATCCTCGCACTCAGCAGTGCACCGTTTGTCGTTCCGATGCTCAGCGGAACGGAGAATCAGAAGCCCGGCTTTCTGGGTTTCAGCATGGTTCCGCGGCAGCGTTCGGTTCAACCCGTGCCCAAGGAATTGCTCCAACAGCTCCAGCAACCGGGTTTGGTGGTCTATGACTGGGAGATTACTTCCGAGAACTTTGTCCACTGGTGGATCAACCTTCAGAACCGTGATCTTTCGTTAGGGCTTAATCCGGCTCCTGGGGATGGTCTGGCTAATCTCTGGCTGACCGACACCCTGGCCAAGGTGGACAATACCGTAACCCAGGTCCGGCAGTCGGGCCCCGGGGTGTTCACTTGGAGTCGCAAGGCTCCGGCGGGTTTGAGCGCCATGGAGTGGGTTCTCTTAGGTCGATGGCTGGATCCGGCCACGCCCCGCAAGCCCAAGGCTGCCCGTTTGGCTCCTCCGCCCCCGATGGGGCTGCCTCAGACACCGTCCGCGAAGACTCTTCCTGCACCCAAGCCCATTGCTAAACCCTGAACCCCAAATGCTGAAACTCGGCGTCAACATCGACCACGTCGCCACCCTCCGTCAGGCCCGGTACCGAGGCATGGAACGGGGAGAACCCGATCCCGTCGCCGCGGCGCTTTTGTGCGAGCAGGCCGGTGCCCACGGGATTACGGCTCATTTGCGGGAGGATCGCCGACATATTATCGATCGGGACATTGTTGCTTTGAGGAAGGCCATCCGCACCCGCCTTAATTTCGAAATGGCCAATGCTCCGGAGATCGTGGAGATCGCTCTGGCGGTTCGGCCCGACATCGTCTGTCTGGTGCCGGAGAAGCGGGAAGAGATTTCCACGGAAGGTGGGCTGGATGTTGTGGGTCACGAAGCCGCACTGAGGGAGACGATTCGTCGGATGAAGGAATCCGGCATCGAGGTCAGTCTTTTCGTGGATCCGGATCTGGCCCAAATCGAGGCGTCTGCCCGTGTGGGGGCGCAATTCATCGAATTGCACACCGGAGCCTACGCCGAGGTGTTTCATCAAAAAGCCGAGCGGAACCGGGAGTTGGAGCGCTTGGTTGCCGCCGCCGAGCAGGGCTATCAAGTGGGCTTGCGAGTCAATGCCGGGCATGGACTCAATCGGGAAAACCTACCGCTCTTGCATGTGGTTCCGCATCTTGAGGAGTTGAACATTGGCCACTCCATCATCAGTCGGGCCCTCTTTGTCGGCCTAGAGAAGGCTGTGCAGGAAATTCTTCAGGTCATGGAGGGCTACGGGGGCAAGCCCCAAACTCTTTCGGCGCCATGATTCTGGGCGTGGGAATCGATTTGGTGGAGGTCGGGCGCATCCGGGATTCGCTCGAACGTCTGGGTGAGCGGTTTGCCCGTCGAATCCTGTGTCCGGCCGAATACGATTACTGCTTCAGTCACACCGATCCTTCCACTCATGTCGCGGCTCGGTTCGCCGCCAAGGAGGCCGTGAGCAAAGCCTTCGGGACAGGCATCGGAACGGAGCTCGGGTGGTTGGACATCGAGGTGATCCGTTTGGAAAGCGGCAGGACTCAAGTCCGACTGCAGGGAGCGGGGACTCAGTTGATGGAACGCCGATTTGCGAAAACCATTCACCTCAACCTGACGCACACCGCGCAATACGCTTCGGCTGTGGCCATTCTCGAGGGCTGATTTGCCGAACGACCGGAGTGCCTCAAGGGTCTCCGGTCGTCTCGCCAGTGTGCTGCCCCAGCTTTGGTCTCAGGCCTTGAAGCCCATCAAACCACAGTCTTCGGTCAAAACCGCAAGGCGATGGCCTAGGTAGGCTTGGGAAGCCCTGAGGAATGGGAGGTCAGAGGTCGGGCTCTGGGTGAATCAAGGTTCAGCTCACACCATCGGCGACCTCGCCGGGGTCTTGAACCGCCTCGAAGGACTCGATTTTCTTACGGAGTTTGGCCAAGGCGATGTTTTGCACCTGACGAATGCGTTCCCGGGTAACACCGAACTTTTGACCGATTTCGTCGAGAGTTTTCTCCTTCCCCCCATCCAGGGCAAACCGTTCGCGCAAAATAGTCATCTCGCGGGCGTCTAGGATATGAAGGGTGCTTTGCAGCAGGCTATGGGTGGTGCGGCTTTCGAGACTCTCGTAGGGAGTCTGGCAGGATTCGTCGGCCACCACGTCACCCAGCTTGCTGGAATCTTCGTCGCCCAATGATTCATCGAGCGAACTGGTTCGCAAAGAAGCACGACGCCAGAGACGAACTTTCCGTAGCGGGGCATCCATCTCGTCAGCGATCTCCTCATCGGTTGCCTCACGGCCGAAGAGTTCCTGCAGCTCCATGGCCGCACGGCGCATTTTGGAAATCTTGTCCACCAAGTGCACGGGCAGTCGGATGGTCTTAGACTGGTTGGCTAAGGCCCTTTTAATCGATTGCTTGATCCACCAGGAGCTATAGGTGGACAACTTACCACCCTTGGAGGGATCGAAACGCTCCACGCCCTTCATGAGCCCTATGTTGCCTTCGTTGATTAGGTCTAAAAGCGGCATTCCCAAACCGTCATAGTCTTTGGCGATTTTCACCACCAACCGGAGGTTGGCCCGGATCATGTGCTCGCGGGCGACCGAATCTCCTTTTTTGATGCGTGCGGCGAGGGTGTTTTCTTCGGCCACCGTGAGCAGCGGAACCTCAACCGCCTGACGCATGTATAAACTAAGCGCGCTCTTCGATTCGTAGAAGTCGCGAACCGGCTCAGGAGGGCTCTGCATCACCGGAATACCATCGATCATTTGGAAGCCGGGTCTTTCCGAGAAGTTGCCCACCACAGTCTTAGCTTTTCTCGGGCGGGAAGGAGTTTTTGTGACCTGGGAAGACACAAAAGAAACCACCTTCATCGGTTTGACTCGGGATTTGGACCGCACGGTTGAAGGTTTTGAGACCGAAGCGATTGAGGAAGTGGGCGACGGACGCTTCCGGGTGACGGAGGCCTTAAGTTGAACAACAGCCTTCTTTACGGTTTTGTTTGACGGCTTCATCGAGGACAAAGTGAGGGACAAAGCGAAGGTTGTCAACAGTCTAGTGAACAATTGTCTAAGTAAAAATTAACAAAGCTCACCGTGGTGGGAGGTTTAAGTTAGCTTTTGTTCCGTTGGCTAGGCTCTTGAAAACAAAGTTTTCGGCTTGCGGCCTCATGGTCTTGATTGTGTGGAACAATGGGTCAACCGTGTGCGCGGATGAGTGAAGTCTTGGTAAAGCATTCGATCAAAACCGTTGCGCGGCAAACGGGGTTGAGTCCCCATGTTATTCGTGCGTGGGAAAAGCGGTATCAGACGGTCCAACCGATCCGTTCGGAGGGAAAACAGCGCCTGTATTCCGCCGAAGACATTGGTCGGTTGACCTTGCTGCGCCAAGCCACTGAAGCCGGGTTTTCTATCGGGACTATCGCCTCCATTTCCCTCGAATCCCTGCGATCTTTGCTGTCGAACTCAGAACGAGGAGCTTCGTCGCTCGGTCGTTCTCGAGGGGTGCCTTCGGAGGCCTCGGCTGGAGTCTCAATAGACACTGGTGACGTGGAAGAAGTGGGCTCTCCGAAGGTGTCAGACATCGCCCGCTTCCCATTCGCAGCGGCCGATTCCTCCATCGAGGGGTCGTTTGGATTTTTGGAGGGAGCCTTCGAGGCTGTCCTGCGCATGGATGCGGTGGCTCTCGAAGGCTTGTTGGAGCGGGCCGCGGTGGCGATGGGACAGATTCGTTTACTGAGCGAGTTGATTGTCCCCTTGGTCGAGCGGATCGGTGAGGGATGGTTGACGGGGCAGGTCAAGGTGGCTCACGAACATGTGGCTACGGCGGTCCTGAGAACCTTTTTGGGCAACATCGCCCGGCCGATTGCTCTGCACCCGCGGGCGCCCGTTCTGGTGGTGGCGACTCCCTCGGGTCAGCTCCACGAACTGGGGGCCATCATCGTTGCTGCCGCGTCGACCGGCATGGGGTGGCGGGTGGTTTATGGTGGCGCCTGCCTGCCGGCAGAGGAGATCGTCAGCATGGCAATTCAACAGGGTGCGAAGGCCGTCGGCCTGAGTATCGTGCACCCGACGGATGATTCGCTTCTCCCTCAGGAACTGAAGCTCCTGCGACGACTGCTCCCCGGAGCCACGCGCATTCTTGTCGGAGGGCGGGCCAGCTGCGCCTACCAGTCCGATATCGACGCGATCGGTGCGATTCGAGTGGGCAACCTTGAAGACCTTAGGTTGCAGCTCAATGAGTTACGGGGTGAAAACTCCGCAGGTTCCGTCGGTCGTGGCTGAAGCGGGGCTGGAATAAAGTGTGCCCTGTAAGCAGTGAGCCGAAGTAGTGAGGGACTGTGTCCGTAACGGTGTAAAAACCGATGAAGCCTGCCGGTGTGAAAATCACTGAGCCCAGAAACTCAACGGATCATCGATCCGCCCCGGGTTTAGCGGTTGGCCCAAACGAATTCTGATCAACTCTGGTGGGCCCCGGACGCGTTCGGCCTCATCTGGAAGAAGAAAGAAACGCGGGCGCTCATTCTGGAAAGAAAACGGATCCGAGGATCCGGCAAAACCGCGAATTTCAAACCGGCCACTTTCCGTGGATTCCGGAACGTTGCTGAGAGTACTGAAGGCTGCGTTAGAAAGTTCGGGCTCCGGCGAACCTGCTGACCCGTGAATCCCCTGAAATTCAACAGACCCTCGACCCCCCCGTTGGATCCTGAAGTTCTTGAAGTCCTGATTTCTGGAATCCCTTGGGTTTATCTGACCTCTGGCTGCTAGTCGCCAGGCTTCTCCGGAAACGAGGTCCCGGGAGGAGGCCCCCCGGAGACCTGATTTGCCACCAGACCGTTCAGCGCGAACCCGGCCCCATCGAGAGCAGGAACATGATGTTGTTCGGCGTCTTTTTGAGTTTGCCGAGCAGAAGATCCATCGACTCCACCGCCGGAACCCCTACCAGAGCGCGGCGAAGGACCGAGATCCGCTGGTACTCGTCGGGATGGTAGAGCAGCTCCTCTTTGCGAGTGCCGGATTTCTCGATGTTTATTGAGGGGACGACGCGGCGGTCCACCAGAGATCGATCGAGATGGATCTCCATGTTTCCGGTGC
>SXGS01496091.1_pt1 | contig 14863 bp, 15 predicted proteins | sample 3174681 | NCBI WGS metagenome assembly SXGS01 (sample SAMN11356861, study PRJNA531348) | freshwater metagenome | isolation source: freshwater sample F1-80 | place: China: Fuxian Lake, Yuxi | collected 2017-12-25
GATGTAAGTCTGCTTCAGGTCTGGAACCGAAGTTCAAGTAACGCCGCAACTGAAGTACGCAATTTATGCGTACGTAAGTTGCGGCGACTATTTTTTGGGTTCAACCACCAGCCAGAACGTAAAAAGGTCTCGCGGCTTATCACTCCCCATAAGGAAGAATGATTCAAAATCTTCAAAGCGTCGGAAAGACAAAGTGCCTTGTGCACGTTCTCGAGTGGGCTGAATCCAAATTCTCCAGTCTTTTTTTTCCTCGCTAATGACGGTTGAAGAAAGTTTCAGTTTGTCTTTGTATTTATTTAGGCCAATCATGAATTCGGTCACTTGTTTATCGGTCGAGTGTTGAATCAAGACATCGGCGCAAAGATGGTCGGTACAATTGCGCAAAGGAAAACGGATCGTCTGCTTGAATGGGAGAGTGGGTTTACATTCTTGCTTGCTGCAGCTTCGAAGGTCGGCGGTGATCTCAAGTTCGTAGGTTTCAATAACCGGATTGTTTCGAAGGTCATCTGAAGTGCCAAAGCAGATTTTTGTTTCTTTAGTTGGTGTCTGGCAGTCGACGTAAGAAACTTTCACTACGTCGGTGGCTTTTGCTCGGCACTCTACCGAGAAGAACACAAGTGTTAACACAAGCGAACCTATCGCGCTTTTCCGCTTCTTCATTGTTGGTATACTCCTATTCTCCAAACGCATCTAAGATCGTCCTTATCAAACTGATTCTATTCATAACCAGTTGAGCAGTTCTACTCAGAACGCTTTGTCCACCCCAAAAGTTTTTAAATGCGACAACAATTAAGCCCGTTGATCGTGCACGAAACATCGAATGTGTTTCGATTTTCAATCCTGTCTTGATGATTGTCGAAAGCGGTCGTTAGAGTTCCTTCCACCTAAGGAGGAATTCCACATGAACAAGTTCACTAAAGCTCTCTCCCTGTTTGCGGTTCTCTGCACGACAGGTCTCTCGAACGCTGCGCTCGCTCACGACCACAACCACGGCCACGACCACAACCACGAGATCGCTCGCGGCGAAACCGAAATTCAAGTGTTCCTCGGCTACCGTGGCTTCGATGACTACGACTCCAAACTCGTTTCGACTTTCGACAACGTAGTTTCCGCAGGCTGGGTTCACATTGAAATCGACGAAGAGCCCGTCAATGGCGCTTGCTACAAAGGCGATCCGAACGAAGCACTTCGCCTCTTCAAGAAGATGGTTCGCAAATTCAACCGCGAAGAAGATCGCAACATCAAAGTTTGGGGCGAGCACTACTACGACGAGTCGATCAAAGCCGGCGCTCTCCGCATCTACGAAAAGGACGAGACAGGATACACAACAACTTGGTTTCCGCGCATGCGCGAATGCATCCGTTGGTCGACGCCTGAAGAACGTGCTGACTCGTTCGAGCACCACGACAACGAAGGCTACCACGATCACTACGAAGACTAATTCGTAGCGCTCGAAAAAAGCTGATTTAAGAAGCCGGTCAGATGGATCGGCTTTTTTTATTTTTAGCGAGTCATGACCCTTCGCTGGCCAAAAAAGTACAAAGCCGCTGGTGGGTTAAACCAGCGGCCAACGGAGAATCAGAATCTTAAATCAATGGGTTTGAGCACCGTCCTAACGCTCGCCTTCTTAAGAATACAAACGGCGGGCCAAGCGTAGCGCTGCACGAACGTCCGGCTGCAGGCTGTTAAGCCTATGGACCGTGGTGGTTCGCGCAGAAGTGACTTTCCAAAAACTGTCGACATTCCAGCTTTGACCAAGCTCGCTACAGTTTCACCGAAAATGGACGACCTGAACTGACGTCGATCCGACCAAAGATTGAGTGTGAATGCATGGATCTGAGTCGGGATCGCGAGTCGAAAGTCGAGGCTTGAAAACCATTTTAGTTTACAAACAGACGTGGGTCGAGCGGCGCGGTTGGACTCAGGTCCGGACTGAGCTCACCGTCGAAGTGAGAGATTTCTTGAAACTGATAGAAGTGTCGACACTCAAGAAAGTGTCACGCGTTCTCTGACCGCGAAATCACCTTTGGTTTCTTCGACACGAGCGGCATCCATGTAGGGATCGTGTTCGAAGAAAAGGTACCAGTTTCCTTTTGCGGCGGGGGTGAGGAGTTCGCGCTTTTCCTCCATCAAGACCAGAGGCTGGAGATCGTATCCCATTACCCATGGAAGACGTATATGGGTGGAAGTGGGAATCAAGTCGCCACAGTAAACGAGCGTGTTCTCCGCATCCGAAACCAAGACAATCTGCTGGCCCACGGTGTGGCCGTCAGACGTACGAACCGAAATTCCTGGAAGTAAGTTCTCGACTGGACCGTCGAGGATCGTGAGCACGCCGGCTTCGTTCAAAGGCTCAAAGTTTGCCGAGTAATAGCTGGCTTTCTCTCGCAGGTTGGGTTTGCGAGCCGTTTCGAGGTTTGCGCGTTGGACGTAGTACTTGGCCTTTGGAAACGTGGGAACAAGCTTTCCATCTTTCTCGGTCGTGGCCCCACCGGCGTGATCAAAGTGCAAGTGGGTCAGGATCACGTGATCGATATCCTCGAGCTTAAGTCCATAAGAATTCAGGCTTTTCTCAACACCAGCCGAGTCGCTGACGTTGTACATCTCGGCGAATTTGGGACCTAGCTTTTCACCGTATTTGAATATAAAGTCCCGCCCGATGCCGCAGTCGATCATGACCCGTTGACCAGGGCCTCCATCCAGAAGGAGAGCTCGGGCCTCCATCGCGATCCGGTTGTGCGCATCGGCTGGATTGGTTTTCTCCCACAGTATTTTCGGGACGGTTCCAAACATCGCCCCGCCATCGAGACCAAAGACCCCAGTCGGAACAGGTTTGGTTTTATAAGGACCAATTTTCAAAGCGCGCGGCTGCAGCTGACCGGCAAAAGGATTCGTAATCGATCCAAGAGATTGCGGAACAGTTGGGTTAGCCATCGTTCGCCTCCAAAATTGGCGTTTGATTTTGGGGAGAGCTTAACGAGCTTCCCTGAAGGGATCAACAATGACGAAGAAATGGGAATATCCGTGGTGCGACATCCTTTCCAAGATTACGCCTACACCGACGATCGATAACGGTCTCAGCAAAGACGAAAAGATCGCGATCATCACGGAGAAGATGAAAGATGTGCTCGAGACACTTGGATTAGATTTGACGAACGATTCGTTGAGGGAGAGTCCCGCACGAATCGCGCGCATGTACGTCAACGAGATCTTCAAAGGTCTCGATGCCGCTCACTTCCCAAAGATCACCGTGATCGAAAACGAGATGAAGTACGATCAGATGATCGTCGTCCGAGATATCTCGGTCATCTCGACTTGCGAGCACCACTTTGTCACGATCGACGGGAAGGCCACGATCGCCTATATCCCTAAGGATAAAGTGATTGGTCTCTCGAAGCTCAATCGCATCGCGGATTTCTTCTCGCGTCGTCCTCAAGTGCAAGAACGCCTGACAAAGCAGATCGCTGAATGTCTTGTTCACGTTCTCGGGACGGAAGACGTCGCCGTCCATATCAATGCAAAACACTACTGCGTGATTTCGCGTGGAATTGAAGACGCAGCGAGTTCGACCATCACGAGCGAACTGCGTGGAGATTTCCGCAACGATTCGCGAACTCGCTCGGAATTTTTAAGTCACTGCGTGACCGGAAAACTCTTCGCCCAGTAGTCGACTTCGTTTTCGAAAAGCTACGGACATAAAAAAACGCGCGGCCATCCTGGTTCGCGCGTTTTTTGTTTTCTATTTTGATCAGCGGATTTCGATCCAGCTTAGCGAGACTTTTTGATCGCTTCGAGAACTTCGTCGTCAGTCCCTTTGCCGAACTCGAGAGCCTCGATGACCGGCAAGTACTTTAAGAGTAGATCAGGCATGCGGCTTTCCGAAGTGTTGCGTGCCGAGCATTGGAAGTAGCGAACTTCCATCTCAAGAAGCGAGCAGCCGAGAACGCGCGCGAAATCAGGAATACGGCGGCTGGGGAGAAGCGAAACTCCGCGCTCGATATTCGAGATCAACTGAGATGAGTCGTATCCCAATGCGATTGCGAGTTCAGATTGAGTGATGCGAGCTTGGCGACGGCAGTTACGCAGCCATTGACCAAAGGTCTTGCGACGCTCGAGCAGGTCACGATCTTTCTTTTCTGTCTCATCATTGTTGGCCGTCGATTGCGGTTCGACTTTCACGAGTTCCAACATATCATTCTCCTCTTCACCCATCGCCATCGAATGGCTTTCCGTTTCACGTTTGCTGAAGTTGCTGAACCGCGCTTTGAGTTTACAAATGCGTGTCTCCAGCAACCTTGTTTAATTAGTGTCGTCATTGTTGATGCTGAAATCAACGGGTGGACGTATCCTGTTTCCGTCATATCACTCGACACGCCTCACGTATGTTCGCGTTTTCGTCATACGGAGCCATTATCAATTCTGAATCTAACGGGCAAAATGGCGATCAGCGTAGCGAGAGTCCGCATGGCGATCAATGCTATTTCTTCTAGGATCTTGCGCAGAAATTCCATCGACGAATACGCCGCAGTTTGGAGCGTTGAAATCTCGAGATTGAGACAAGGCCGTTCGGAGTGTTGAGTGGCCGCAACTCGTCGACATGCCGAAAATGTAATGAGTCATCGGAGGCGGCACCGACCTGTTTCGATCCACCGTCTAGCTTGCGTCGGAGGCGTCGTCTTCGTTCTTGAAGGCATTGGGATTAATTCGCATCACCCAATCTCGATAGTGTTCGTAGATCAATTCGATCGGCGCCGGCGGATGAACGGGCCCAATATGGAGAGTGAGAACACCAGGCTTAGGGAAAAGGCGTCCTTTCGGCCAAAGCTCACTTGCTCCATCGAGATAGAGAAAGAGCAGGGGAGTTGTCGTTTTTTCCGAGAAGAGACTGACACCTCGTTTGAACTGTTGGATGTAGCCGTCTTTTGAACGCGTGCCTTCAGGGAAAATGATCAACCAAATTCTTTCGAGGTTGTTCAATAGAGTCAGGCAGAGCTGGACGGCTTCGCCTTTTCTCTCTTTGCGATCCATCGGAATCGCACCGAGGCAATGCTTGGAGAAGAACGTGAAAATGGGATTCGAGAAGAAGTAATCCTTCGCCGCCGTGATGTAGAGATCCATCCAGTAACGGAAAGGGACTGCCGCGACGATTGAAGTCGCGTCGAGATGGCTCGCGTGATTCGCGATCACCAAAAGGCGCGGATAGTTTTTATGGATCTCGTGAAAGTCACCTTTGACGTAAAGACGGATGTAAAAGCGGAACAAAAACTTAAGGATGATGGACCAAAGAGTCCGCATCACTAAGCTGAGAAGATCATAGTGACGCGTAAAAAGCGGTAGATGCTTCAGGTGAGATGGCAAGGCCATCCACTGGTCGTTATCGTAATCCCACTCTTTCACCGATCACATCCTACTCATTCAGATCCAACCGTTTACATGCCTCGCACAAAAGGCGCTAAGAAATTAGCGCTCTTATGCATATGCCCACGTGTCTGTAGATACCACATGACGTAATAGAAAATGGGCGCAACGAAAATCATTCGGTCCATGATCGTGAGCAGATCGCCGCGACCGATGATGAAAGGGCCCACGTCTTTGATGCCGAGGTCACGTCGAATTACCGAGAGAACGAGGTCTCCCAGGCTTCCGCCGAGAGCTGCCACGAGCCCCGCCGCGATCCAGAAAAGTTCGGTGCGATCCGGAAGAAGATGTCGCAAACCCCACGCGAGAATCAAAGTGAGTGCAAAAGCGATCATGCCGGCTTCAAGATTTCGCTTCGGTGAAATGCGCGAGAAAAGCTTCACCTTCCCGACGTTGCGGCTGAGCGTGAGGTAAAGGTTGTCGCAGACTTCCGTCAAAATGATGAGATAGAGGACCATGAAGGGGCCTCGCTCGAGCTGCCAAATCCAGCCGAGATGCATGAAAGCCCAACCCAAAAAGCTAAAACACATCAACGTTAAGCAAACGTATTGGATCATCTGCTTGGCCGAGTTGCGCAAAATCGGAATCAAGCAGATCGCGCCGAGAAAGATCATCGGAGCTAAGTTGTAGATCTCGCGGTAATCCAAGTGGATCGTGACTGCGAGACCGATGAGTCCGAGGTAGGTTGCCCACACGAAGTTGCTTCGGTGGTACATGCCCATCATCTGGAAGAAAATTTTCGCCCCGAGCATCGCGATGACCGTGAGAACGACCAGCGGCCATGGCGAAGGGAGTGCACAGAAAACCAGCAAGACGGGAGCCGCAAAGAGCCAACTCTTGAGCGATGCCCACGAGGCCGCCGTGTGCGTATTCTTGTGACGCACGAAGAAGAGGCCAAAGCCGACCGCAAATAGCACGCCCACAACGAGAAGGGCCGTCTCGCGATACAAAGGGTCTTGCCATAAACTTTGCTGCATCATAGCTCCGGCTTCAAATTAGCTGCGGCTCTCAATGTTATAGTCTTTCATCTTTTTGTAAAGACTCGAGCGGGAGATCTTGAGCAGCTGCGCCGTTTCGTCGATGTCATTGCCTTTTCCAAGGGCAGCGCGGATGAGGTCCGCTTCGTAATTGGCCAGCAATTCGTTGAGTCCGCGATTGAGATCAACAGCACCCACCGAGGCGCCTGCGGAGGTTCCCGACGAAGCTGACTTGTTCGAAGCGGGAAGTGACTTTAAAACATCATCCCGCCGAATCAGCGGGAGCGGTGAGTAAAGGCAGAGCTGTTCGCAGATGCGTTTTAGCTCACGAACGTTGCCCGGCCAGTGATGAGTCTTGAGGGCTTCGATCGCATCCGGAGCCATCGATTTATTTCGACGGGGTCGTTCTTTATCTAGAAAGTGCGCGACTAGTTCACCGATGTCATCGAGACGCGCCCGGAGAGGCGGAAGTAAAACTTTACGCCCGTTAAGGCGCCAAAGAAGGTCTTCGCGGAACTTTCCTTCCTTGACCATCTGATCGAGATTCTGATTCGTCGCTGCAATGACGCGGACCTGGACACGAATCGATTCCTTTGCGCCGACGCGGCGGACTTCTCCGTTTTCCAGAAAGCGCAGAAGCTTGGCTTGCTGTGAAGCGGGAAGCGCTTCGACCTCATCGAGGAAAAGGTCTCCACCGTGGGCCGCTTCCGCTAAACCCATCTTGTTTTGGTCAGCGCCGGTGAAAGCGCCGCGAACGTGACCGAAAAACTCCGACTCGAAAACGTTTTCAGGAAGCGCCGCCAAATTCACGCTGACGAATGGCCGCGACTGGCCGCCCTCTTGGGCGTAGATGAGCTGCGCGGCAACTTCTTTCCCGGTTCCGGATTCGCCTTCAATCAGAATCGGTCCCGGTTCCCCGCGAAGGGCCGCGAGTTTGCGTTTGACGTCCGTTGATTCAGAGCTTTCGCCAATCCAGGGACTGCGACCTGAAGCCGAGGACCTCGTTGCGGCTTCGCGCAGAAGGTGTAAAGCTTCGATCTTTTCGAGGGTGAGCAAAAGCTCTTCCGGCGTCAGAGGTTTTGCGAGAAAACGGGATGCGCCTGCTTTTAAACACGCCTCCATCAGCTCCCGATCGAGATCGCCCGACATCGCGACGATCTCAAGATGAGGATCGGCTTGATGCAGCCGCGCGATCATCTGAACGCCTTCGGCTTTCGCCATATTTCCGGTGAGATGCATATCAACGAGAGCGGCCGCGAACGGACCTTGAGGCGCTATGTGCGGATTTGAAGAATGCACCATGCGCCATTGATTCGGCAGCGCCATGCGGATGCTGCTTGCGATCAAGTCGTCGTCGTCAATGACCAGTAGCTTCAAACGCGTTTCGCTCACCGGGACTGCTCCTGTCGATGGACTCCTGTCAGAAATGCAACACGTTAATCCTATTCATCTCTGGTGGCCTGTGACAACATCTGGAGCGATTAGCAAGAATTTGAGTTTTCGTTTGAGGAAGACACGTCATGATCCGCACGACTGGCCCCACACGTATTTTGCTTCTCGAAGGTATTCATCCGATTGCGAAGGAGTCGTTGGAAAGAGATGGCTTCGAAGTCAGATTGGAGTCTTACTCTCCGGGGGAAGCCGAACTCAAAGAGTGGCTTAAAGGCGCAGATGCGGTTGGAATTCGCTCGAAAACGCAATTGACCCGCTCCGTTCTTGAGGCGAATCCCCACATTCACGCGATCGGTACTTTCTGTATCGGGACTGATCAAGTTTCGACCGTTACGGCGAACGAGCTCGGGATTCCGGTGTTCAACGCTCCTTACTCAAACACGCGGAGCGTAGCGGAACTCGTCATCGCTGAGATTGTCGCGCTCGCTCGCCAACTCGGTGATCGCAGCATGAAGGCGCATCAAGGGGAGTGGCTCAAGTCGGCGGAAGGCTCACGAGAGATTCGGGGTAAAACATTAGGTCTGATCGGTTACGGTCACATCGGAAGCCAAGTCAGCGTTCTGGCTGAAGCGTTCGGAATGCGCGTGGTTTATTACGACATCATCAAAAAACTTCCGCTCGGTAACTCGCAGCCTTGCCGAACGCTCACTGAGCTTTTAACTCAATCGGACTTCGTAAGCCTCCATGTGCCCGACACCAAGCAAACGCGCAACATGATCGCTCGCGAGCAAATCGCCATCATGAAGCGGGGAGCCTACTTGATAAACGCGAGTCGTGGCACCGTCGTTAACATAGCGGATCTTGCGGTTGCCATCCAGGAACGCCATTTGGGTGGAGCTGCGGTGGACGTTTTCCCAAACGAGCCGGCTAGCAACAAAGATAAGTTTGTTTCCGAACTCCAAGGTCTGCCGAACGTGATCCTGACTCCTCATATCGGTGGCTCGACACTTGAAGCCCAAGAGGCGATCGGGGTGGAAGTTTCACATAGCTTGTCAGGTTTCCTGTTGAGCGGTAGCACACGTGGTGCCGTGAATTTTCCGAACGTTGATTTGCCGGTTCTTCATCAGGATTGCCACCGGATCATCAACGTTCACCGAAACGTTCCCGGCGTTCTCTCCGACATCAACGGGATCGTGTCGGCCGTCGGCGCCAACATTCAGGCGCAATCTCTCGCAACGGACCCAACGATTGGATACCTCGTCATGGACATCCAAAAAGGCGAAGCCAACGAAGTCGCGGCACGGATTGAAAAACTAAAGACCAGCATTAAAACGCGAGTCGTATTTTAAATTTCGGCTTCAAAAAACTTTTGGTTTCACTTCACGTCACTTCACTTCATCGGCGCGCAAGATTTCTTCGCGTCGTTTTGTCATCATGTCGCGCACGCGCTCAAGAGCTTTGCGTGCTCGAGTGAGACGTTCTTTTTGGAGATTCGAAAGCGGTTCATTTTCGTCTGGTAGATCCAGCATCGCTTCGATACATCCCATTGCGATCCCGATCGGCGTGGCGATGTCGTGCATAAATTCGCGCTCTTTACTCTTAACGGCTTTCGACACGGAAACACTCCTGACCTGGTGAACTCGGCTTTCGTGCATAAGGGCTTTTCCCGATTATCCCGACGCTCCCGCAAAACTGCAGCAGGAAAGACGTCCAGCGCTCTCTTGAGCCATGCCAAAGGCCAGCTCGCGCCGTAAAAGGCAATCAAATGCGCGATTAAAAGAAACCGAGACACTTTAAACATCGTGGAATCTCGACCCTTTTTCGCGCTTAACGATTTCATCAACTCTCATCCTGAGGCCTCGATCATCCGATGAGCTTCTGTAATCCTTAACGAAGCGGGGAGACCGAGAGCGATGAGCAAAGCACGCATCTTGATCGTCGACGATGAAGAAGATCTCAGAGATGTCCTCGAGCATCAGCTTAAACCATTGGGCTGCTCGATTGAACTTGCCGTGAATGGCCGTGAGGCCCTTGCGAGAGTCGAAGCGGCTCGTTTTGATGCAATCCTCAGCGATATCAGCATGCCGGAGATGAACGGACTCGAGTTTCTCGCCAAGGTTCGCGAACGCGGTATCGATACGCCGTTCGTGATTCTCACGGGTTTCGGGGACAAAGCAAAAGCGGTCGAAGCTTTGCGCTTAGGTGCGTTCGACTTTCTCGAAAAGCCCTGGGAGCCTGAGCTATTGCGGACGACCATGAAGTCCGCCGTCGACCTCGGTTCCATGATGCGTGAGCTCGACTCCGACATGGAAAAAATGCTGGAGACGATGAAAAACGCAAGCGAGGAGCAGCGTCAACAAGTTCGTAAGATGCGCGATGTTCAGCGTTCGCTGCTGCTCATGCGGATCCATAAGAACTTGGTCAGAAAGACCGCGTAATTCGATTTTGTTTGCTGGGGTTTGTTTCGAGGCAGGAGCCGCAATGATGAATTGGAAAAAGTTTGGTGACAATCTAGAGCGTGTCGGAACGTTGACGGATGCGCTCGGTGACGACTTGAACCGACTTCAAGCCGATGAGGCTGGATTTCAACGTCTATCGGCCATCTTGAAAACACATTGCGGAATCGATCTTCCGTTGACGCCTAAAAATTTGAGTTTGATGGCATCACGGATGCGCAAAGTCCTGAACGCGCGCAAGATGGCCAGTTACGCCGAGTATGCCACTTTGCTCGAAGGTGGACAAAAGGGCGCCCTCAACGAATTCGTTACGGCGCTGACAACAAACACGACACATTTTTTCCGCGAAGCTGAGCATTTTGAACATTTAAAAACGATGCTCCCGACGCTTTTCGCGAATAAGCGAAAAGCGGGTCAGCCTAATGAGCTGCGAGTCTGGTGTGCGGCCTCAAGCACGGGTCAAGAGCCCTACACGATACTGATGACCTTGCTCGAATCAGGAGCTCTTCCGCCAAATTGCGATATCAAATTCTTAGCAACCGATATCGATTTGACGGTTCTCGAGAAAGCAGCGCGGGGCGTTTACAAGGAAGAAGAAACTGAAAATATTCCGCCGCTCTTCCTGTCTAAATATTTTGAACAGGATCAAACGAACGATGGTTCGAAGTGGCGACGTGTACTCCCTGAGTTCGGTTCGAAGATCCGTTTCGCTCCGCTAAATCTGGTCGAGGCGTGGCCGTTCGAAAAGCAGTTCGATATCATCTTCTGCCGAAATGTCTTGATCTACTTCGATAGCGTCACGGCCCAGAAAACGATCGAGCGCATGGCGCAGCAACTGAATCCGGGTGGTCTTCTTTACGTGGGTCACTCCGAAAGTGGTCACGTGAAAACACGGCTTGTGCGCGCGATGAGCGCGGCCGCTTATCAGAAGATCGCTGCTTCCGTAAAAACTTGAGCGTGTCTTGACGAGATGAGGTGCTAGGTGAGCGCAAATAAAGTCAACGAGCTTCAGGCCGAGCTACCTAAGCTGCGCCAATACACGGACGATCTCACGATCGATCCCGTTGCTGCAGTATCGGGCCTGATTTCTGTCTGCGATACCCAAAAAGATATCGCAAGGAAACATGGTTTTGCTTTCTGCGCGGGTCTTTTAGAAGAGTGGCTCATGGAGTTGATCGCGATCAACGTCGGCTTCAAAGAGCTTAACGGCCGGCATAAGGACGATGAGCTTTTCGTCTTTCAATTTTTTATCCAGGACGTCATCCAAAACCTTGAGGGTTATTTCACGGGACTTGCCTCAACGGGTAACGACTCGAAAGCGCAAGTTGAAGTTCGATTGCCGTCGGTTCGCATGCTCCAGACGTGGAGACCCTCGCTCGATCCGAATAAGTCGATTAGCGAAACTCCAGCGACGGTCATTGCTGAACCGGAGAAAGTTGAAACTGCTCCGGTCGTCGCTGCCCAGCCGACACCCGTCGTTGAAGCGATGCTCGTCCAGGAAGTTGCTCAATCCGCAGAGGCTGCTCCCGCGTCTGTCGCACAAGTTGCCGCAGCTCCGGTTGCGCTAAAAGGGCAGGCGAGTGCCACTTCGCACCTTTATCTACTTTGTAAGAGCGCTGTCACACGTGGTGAGAGCGCTAGCTTCGCGATCCCAATTCAGCAAGTCGTTCAAGTGATCATCTCGCAACCGATCATTGCACTCCCGAACGCGACTCCGGGATATTTGGGAATCCTCAATCTTCGCGGGGAAACGGTTCCTGTCCTCCGGTGCGATGATCGTGAAGAGATCGAAACTTCAACGGGCAAAGACTACATCGTGATCGCGACGATCGAGGGTAAGAAATTTGGTTTCCGAATGGAACAGGTTTTGAGCGTCTCGGATCTCGATGCTGGAACTTTTCAAGAATCGCGAGATCTCCTAGCACAAGCGAGATCGAGCTGGGTTACGCATCTTGCGCGGAAGGATGACGAGATCGTTCTCGTCATGGATCTCGCGAAAGCCCTCGTGGCATGAAGACTCTTTTCCTCTTTCCTGGACAGATGGCCTTTTGCCGTGAGCCGACGGTCGTCTCGACGATGCTTGGCTCTTGCGTCGGCGTAGCCCTTTACGATCGACGTTTAAAGATGGGCGGGCTCAATCACTATTTGCTCCCGGAAGTCATCGGCAATGAGAAACCTTCGCCACGCTACGGAAGTTTTGCATTATCGGCGTTGATCGACGCAGCCCTTGCGGCAGGTTCTCAAAAACGGGATCTTGTTGCGCGCGTTTTCGGTGGCGCGGCAGTCTTGGGGGATGTATCGATCGGGCAGAAGATCGGCGAGAAAAACGTTGAGATTGCGCTAGAAGTCCTTGCCCGCGCCGGAATTCAGGTTGCTGAACAAAACGTGCGCGGTGAGCGCGGACGCAAGATCGCATTCAACACGAGTACGGGTGAAGTTTCGCACTCATTTGCGGGCGAGCGGATCGAGAATTTAGAGCGCGACCTTCTCGAAAGTGCAAAATCTGGCGCAAGGCCCGCAGTCGAAAAGTCAGCAGCATCTTCTCTGACGTTCAAACGAGCTGAGCCTGGTCCACTCTTTGTCATTGCCGTAGCTGGAAATACCGGAGCCGCAAAGAGCGTCGTGAAAATGTTGAGTAGCATGACTAAGGATTGCCCACCGTTGGTTATCGCGGTCACCGGCTTTTTGAATGGTCTTGCGCAATTTCTCAATGAGACTTCAAAGCAGACTTCCATTGATCTCAAACTGGCCGGCTTCGGCGCAACGTTAGCGCGCGGAACGGCTCTTTTTATTCCCGAAGGTGCGCATGGCGAAGTCCGGCGCAACGGTGGACAGTTTGTTTTGGATGTCTCGGCCGGTGCTCCGATCTTGGGTCAAGCTCCGTCGGGGAATAAACTTTTTTCGAGTGTTGCCACTGCCGCGGGCTCGAATGGTGCCGGAGTGTTGCTAAGCTCTTTGGGCTCTGATGGCCTTAAAGGCCTCGAGAGGCTGAGAAGCGTCGGTGCGCTCACGCTTGTTGAAGATCCGAAAGAGGCTTCTTATCCCTTCGTCCCGCAGCTCGCGATTTCGGAAGGCTTAGCTTCTGTTGTCGTAAAAGCTAGCGATATCTTTCACACCTTGCAGGCCCACCAGAATCGGAGAGTCGCATGAGTCTCTCGAATAAAAACGGCAAAATTCGCGTCTTGATCGTGGATGATTCCGCCCTGATCCGTTCGATGTTTTCGAAAATTCTGGGTGCGGACCCAGGAATTGAAATCGTCGGCATGGCGCCGGATCCGTATGTGGCTCGCGAAAAGATTGTTGAGCTGAAGCCCGATGTCATGACTCTCGATATCGAGATGCCCCGCATGGACGGTATCACGTTTCTCGAAGCAGTGATGAAGCACATGCCGACGCGCACGATCGTGATCAGCTCGCTATCGACTAAAAATTCGGAGCAGGCTCTTCGCGCGATGGAAGTCGGTGCGGTCGACGTGATGGCCAAGCCTGCTCTCGACGTGACTCACACGCTCGAAACGCTTAGGCAGGAACTTGTCGAACGGGTGAAAGCTGTGGCGAGAGCGCGTTTGCTTGCGCCCCAAAAGCGCGCGGCACCATCGGCTGCGGTCGCGCGACCTGTAGCAACCGAATCGATGTCTCGCACGACTCACCAAGTTCTCGCGATCGCGTCTTCCACGGGCGGAACAGAAGCACTCAAAGATGTTCTGCCTCATTTGCCGGCTGATATCCCGGGAACGGTGATCGTTCAGCACATGCCTCCGGTCTTCACGAAGACTTTTGCCGAGGCCCTGCAACTGCTTTGTCCCTTCGAAGTTCGGGAAGCGGCTGATGGCGACCGCGTTGTTCCTGGCCGCGTTTTGATCGCGCCCGGAAACTTCCATATGGAACTCACGCGAAGTGGTGCGTTCTACTTCGTGAAGCTCCATCAGGAACCCTTGCTGCACGGTGTGCGCCCCGCGGCTGATTATTTAATGAAGTCAGTTGCGAGGTTCGCCGGTCGCAACGCGGTGGGCGTGGTGCTTACGGGAATGGGCCGTGATGGTGCCGCCGGGTTGCTTGCGATGAAGCAGGCGGGTGCATACACGATTGCGCAGGATGAGAGCACGAGCGTAGTGTACGGGATGCCGAAAGAAGCCGTTGAGGTGGGAGCCGTAGATCGGGTGATGCCGCTGGGCTCGATTGCGGGGGAATTGATCTCGCAATTTAAAAAACGCGCGGTCGCCTAGTGAACTGGCCTACTTTGTTGCAGTTTAGAAGGTTGCTGACGCTAGGTTGATCTCGGCAAGAGTGGCCAGAATCTTGCTCATCAGGCGTCCATGTCGCGCGCCTGCCCTTATTGTTCACATCACAAAACGAGTTCATCCGAAACTCGGAGCATCGTCCGGGCAGGATGGTTTCGCCGTAAGTCCGACGGCCAGCGTGTGCAGCGCTATCACTGCACCTCGTGCAGTCGTGGCTTTTCGAGCGCGACATTTAACGATTGCGTCCGACAAAACAAACGCCACTTCAATCACAGGGTAAAAATGGATTTCGTTGAAGGCGTCTCGATGCGCGCAATTGCGCGCAAACACAATCTGCATCGTACCACCGTGAAGAGGAAGCTTATCTATCTCGGCGCAA
>SXGS01239307.1_pt1 | contig 14862 bp, 17 predicted proteins | sample 3174681 | NCBI WGS metagenome assembly SXGS01 (sample SAMN11356861, study PRJNA531348) | freshwater metagenome | isolation source: freshwater sample F1-80 | place: China: Fuxian Lake, Yuxi | collected 2017-12-25
ACAATGGGTGCCCACCGGCGAATCCGGCCGTCGTGTTGAATAACTTCTTTCACCGGGTGGTCAATGACACGCTGAATCCATTCTTCTTGGATCATGGCGCGATCTGGACGTTGACGCATCGCATGAAAGTATTGGGTAAAGTTCACAGCCGCCAGTCTACCAGACGCTGTCGCACCGTGAAATCAAGACGGCTGAACGCCCCAAATGAGCCGCGCACTGCGAGCCGCCAGAACGTTGCCTTGCGGGTTCTCCGAAACCGCAACAGGGCTGGGGGCCGTGCAGTGCGATAGTTAGGCTGCGACCTCGACATATTCGACCTGACTTGAGGGCTTCGGAATGGGCAGCCCATCCTCCCGCAGGCCAGCCAAGTGTAATTCGATCGCTTCGCGGATCAGTTGCTCCGTCTCTTTCGCTGTATCGCCTGTGGCGATACACCCAGGAAGATCTGGAACGTACGCCGAGTAGTTGTCTTCCGCTTTTTCAATCACGATGGCGTAGCGCATAACTCCCTCACTGCTTTAACCCTGCTTGTTTAAGAATGCTGTTGAGGGTGCCGGGAGCGAGATCTGCGCTCAGCTTGCCCGCAACTGTGACCCGGCCAGATTTGGTGGAATGCTTGAACTGACGATGGCTCCCCCGTGTGGTCACGAGATACCAGCCATCATCATAAGAGCAATCGCAACATCTCGCTGACCTTCATCTCGCTCGCATACCAACGCTGTGGGCTTGGGGCAAAGCAGAATGCCTGACTGCTACTTCAGCGGTTTGAATTTCGCGCCATGTTGCGCTACGTACGTTCCGACTTTCTCTATTTCTGCCGCCGTGATTCTGTCTTCCAGTCGCGATATGCGGTCGCCAGTAAACATGGCACGTTCTTCCGCCTCGATGCGACAATCCGGTGCACCAGCAAGGGTGTAAATGATCGCACAGCGAATCCATACGCCGCCATCCTTTTCGACTGGACCTTCGAGTATTTCAAGTTTGCGAGAGGCAAAACGACGATCGAAGGCGTTCGCTGAGTTTTGGAATTGTGTAAAGATCGCCGTACGTCCTTTATATTCCCCACCGAATGGCGCTGGAGCAATGCTCTCGTATACGGCATTCTCTGTGAAAAACGGCTCAAGCTGAGCCCAGTTATCAGTAGCATACGCTTCTTCAAAAGCGGAGGCATACGCGACAAAACGATCGCTAGTGCCCATAACTTTTCCCTTACAAGGAGTGTCTGAGTGCTGAGCGGTTTGCGATAGAGATCCCTTCGTTCCTAAACGCCTCTCCATTCCCCAGAAATGTCATCAACACATCAGCGATACAATTCTCTCTGAACCTTTGCGAAACGGGCTAACCACTGATTATCCGGGCAATTTGCCTTGATAACAGAATATTATCCGGGTTTTCGGGCAACTTTCGTAGCCTTCATAATGGTGCGCTCGGGGCGTTTTGCCGAAAAATGTCCTGTGGCGCGGCCGTCCGACCGGCCACAGGAATTGAGGATTGGGAAAAAGCCTTACGCGCTGCGCAGCACTTGGCCGGCGAGTGCGCCGGTGTGTTCGCCGCCTTCCATGAACACTTGGCCATTCACCAATGTGCATTGGTAGCCAGCAGATTTCTGGATGTAGCGGGTACCACCAGCCGGTAGGTCTTGCACGAAAACCGGCGGCGGTAATTGCAGGTTGGCGAAGTCGATGACGTTCACATCGGCATGCGCACCTTGGCGCAGTTCGCCACGATCCTGAATGCCGAATAGGTGCGCGGGGTCGCGTGTCAGCTTGCGAATCGCTTGCTCTAGCGTGAAATGCTGCCGCTCTTTCACCCAGTATTTCAGGAAGTAGGTGGGCAAACTTGCATCCATGATCTGCCCAACGTGTGCGCCGGAATCCCCCAAGCCGATGACGACTTGCGGATGATCGAGCATGTGCTCGACGGCATCGAAGGAAGGGTTCAGGAATGGATAGTTGAAGATGGCTTTGCCGTTGCGCTCGTCGGACAAGATGATGAACGCCTCAGCCGGGCTTACGCTCAGGCGACGCGCATGCGCTGCAAGGCTCTCTTCAGGACGATGGTCGTAGCGCACTTCGTTGTCCGGTAGGAGGAACACCTGCGCGAAATCAATCGGCGGCGGATCGGCGAGGGCTTCGCTAATCATGGTCGCGCGATACTCGGGGTTACGCATCTTCGCCACTTTCTGGTCGAGCGTGAGATTACGTAAAGCTTTCCACGACGAGGCACGGTCGAAGAGCGTGCGGTTGACGAAGCCAAAGAGCACGCCAATGCCGCGCGTGGTCGATTGCGCGAACACCTGTGCACCACGTGCTGCGCTAGCGCTGATCTGGTCAAGCAGTTGCGCATAGGCGGTCGGGTGTGGGCGGCTCTGCGCGAGGCCGAATGTCACCGGGCGACCTGTCGCTAAGCTGACTTCTGTCATCCAATGCACTTCGCGTGCGAGGTCTGCCGGGCGGCCGCTGTCGATGCCCGGTGCCGCTTCTACCAAACCGCGTCGGAGTTTGCCCAAGGCGCGGGCAATGCCCATGAGTTCGTCGAACTCGGCGAAGGTGCCGGGCACCGGCTGACCTTCGGGCGTGCGGTGCAAAATCGTGCGCGAGGTCGAGAAGCCCAAGGCACCGCCGGCAATCGCTTCTTCGACAATGTCGTGCATGCGGGCAATTTCGTCGGCGTTCGCCGGTTGATTATCCAAGCTCTTCGGCCCCATCGCCCAATAACGCACGGCGCAGTGGCCAACCATGCCGCCGACGTTCATGCCTTTGGCCCGCGCATCCAGCGCTTTCAGATATTCGCCATAGGTTTCCCATTGCCACGGCATGCCGGCCATGATGCTTTGCGCCGGGATGTCTTCGACCGACTCCATGAGATGCGCCAAATACTCGCGGTCGCCGGGCTTGCAGGGCGCGAAGGTCACGCCACAGTTGCCCATCACCACGGATGTGACGCCATGCCAGCATGACGACGACGCAACCGGGTCCCACCAGATTTGCGCGTCAAGATGCGTGTGAATATCGACAAACCCGGGCGTGACGATATGTCCGTCAGCGTTGATCGTGCGCTTCCCGGCTTCGGTGACTTTGCCGATTGCGGCGATGCGGTCGCCTTGAATCGCTACGTCGGCGCGATACGGTGCGCGTCCGCTGCCATCAATGACCGTTCCGTTCTTAATGACTACGTCGTAGGCCATGCGGTCCTCCTCTTAAAATGTGCTGGGAAATGGCCTGCCACATAGAGTAATGAGAGGCAGCAGGCTCGATAGCCGCTCTACTGTGCGCGATCCTTGCCAATCTGTCAACGCAATTTGCGTGGTCGGTGCGGTGCCACATTCGGGCAGATGAGGGAAGATTAGGGAAGATTAGGAGTGTTCCCGAGCCGCGACTCCTGGTATGATCCGGCGGCAATGCACCGCTGCTGTCAGGAGGAGAGAGGATGAGCGAAAAGCAGACCACCGATAGAGAGGTCCGTGCCCGCGTCAACAACGTGCCGGTCTTTGAGTTCGCACAGACGGCCTTCACGCTGCCGCCGTCGCTGGCCAAGGCGCGTGTGGCAATTGTCACCACCGCTGGCTTGCGTGTCGAAGGCGATGCCCATTGGCAACCCGGCGATCAGAGTTTCACCGTGCTGGATCACGGTGCTCGCAACGTGAAGCTGGCGCATTTTAGTCCGAACTTCGACCGTAGCGGTTTTGCCCTTGATCTTAACGTGGTCTATCCACTTGACCGGCTCGACGAACTTGCTGCCAACAAAACCATCGGCTCGGTGGCTTCCAAACATATCTCTTTCATGGGGGCGCAGCTCGATCACACGCTAGCGACGATGCGACTCGATAGCGGACCCGCCGCCGCCAAGATCTTGCGCGACGATGGTGTGGACGTCGTCTTGCTCACCCCAGTGTGACCATTATGCACGCGCACTGTAGGTGTGCTTGCCAATGTTTTTGAGGCTGAAGGACTTTCTACTGTGTCGCTGGTAGCGGTTCGCGGTCAAGCCGAACGGGCTAAGGCTCCACGCGCATTGTATTGCGACTTTCCTTTGGGCCGCCCACTTGGACGCCCGCTTGATGCTGCGTACCAGCGCAAGGTCCTAGCCGCCGCCTTTGCCTTGCTCGACACTCCGGCTGAGCAGGTGCCGGTGCTCGTCGATTATCCCGAGGTGATTGAAGATGCTGGTGGTGAAGCCGCTGTCTGCACTTTGCCACCACGCTTTGATCCCAATGTGCATCCCGCAGTGGATGAAGTCCGTGGATTGCGCGCTGCCTATGAACGGACCTTGGCGCACACTGGGCGCACCTCGTTCGGCAAGACGCTCACAGTCGAGGCCATCCCCCAGGTGGTAGAAGGATTGGTTGCGATTGCCGGTGGCACGGTGCCTGACCAAGTCGGATTGCCGGGCGGGCTGACTTTGTGCGCGGCGGATTTACGCGCCTACTATGAAGAAGCTGCTCTAGCTTTGGCCGAACACGTACCGGCTGCGCGGCAGACCGAAGCTTGGTTCTTTACTCACACCGAAGCTGGCAAGCTCCTACTGCAAGTGCAAAGCTCATTGCGCCGTAGCGGTGCGCCACAACAGGCGTGGTTCTATTTGACGCCGATGAATCGCCTAGCAGCGGAGGGTGCATAATGAATCCATCGACGAAAGTTGCACTTATTACCGGTGCCGTGCCTGCAACCAGCGTCGAAGGGCTCGGCATGACACGACGGGGTGGCTCCATCGTCCAGGGGACGAATGTTCTCTGGTCTAATTGAGAAAAGAATCGAAAAACTCGTTCAGTGTCTCTCCTGCGGGACATTCTCCGACTGCGAGCACTACACGGGAGTAGCGGCACCGCTGAGCATTTCGTGGTGTCCGGCAATCTACTCACCTGCAAGCGCTCTTCAAGAAGGAAGGAGAAAACATCATGACACTGAACTTGAACAACGTATGCCGGGCGGTCGCGGCCTGTGTCGTTGCAGCTCTTTGCGTCGCCGTTGCTTTGGCGGCCCGGGCCGATGACCCTCATCCTGACGGCGAGGCCCGCGATCAAGCCGCATCGGAAGCGATCGACGTCTCCATCATCGCTCAGGACAAGGGTTGGGCTTTGGACGCTACCCAACGCCACATGGACGATCAGCGGAAGTTCGGTGACCTGCAGGACCAGATCGAGGCGCAGTTCCCCACGAAGTTCTCGGGCGCGGAGTTTGCCAAGACGCCGGGCGGCAAAAGCTATCTGCGGTTCAAGGGCACCGTTCCCGCTGCTGCCAAGTCTCTGGCAACCGAATCGGGGCTCAACGTCAAGCTCACCGGCGGTCGGAAGTACTCGGCTGCCGACCTGGCGCAGCGCGCTGTCGCCATTGTCACCTTCTTCGGCGATAATGGCTATCAACAAGTTGGCGCAGCGGTGCTGGCTAACGGTACGATCAGCGTCGCCGTCACCGGAGCGTCGCAGCCAGGACTCGCCCTGCCGTCGAACTTGAAGAACGGCGTGCAGGTCACCTTCGTGGACCACGATGTGGCGCAGGATTTCCACACCTATGGCGGCGCGTACATCCACAGCTCATCCGGCCAATGCACCACCGGGTTCTCCGTGGAGTCGCAGACCTCCAGCGACCTCGGGGTAACCACGGCCGCCCACTGCTCGGGCATGAACCACTACCACCAGCCACAGGGTGGACCTGCCTATGACACGTTCTGGGAGGATCAGCATATTGGCCTGTCTGGTGACGTGGAGTGGCACACCACCCCGGACCACAGCGTCCTCGCCGAGTACTATGCCGACCCGACCGACCGTCGCGAGGTCAATTCGGTCGAGACCTCTGCCGCGGTAAATAACACGTACTGCCTCTACAGCCGGATGCAGGGAACTCGCACCTGTGACCAAGTGTACTCGACGTATGTCGTGATGCTCACTTCAAGTGGCTTGGCGTCAGATCTCGTGGCCATGGACGACAGTAACTCCGTCGGTGGTGACAGCGGTGGACCATGGTCGTACAGCACCGAGGCGGCGGGCATCGTGAAAGGCTCGCTGTGGCTCCCCTTCAAGAACCACGACACCTGGAGTAAGGCGTGGCGGTTCGACGAAGCCATCGACGTTGAGGTGCTGACTCAGTGACCTGTGAAGTGCTCGGTGGGCGAAACAACCGAGCACTCTGCCAAACGGCGGGCGACGTCATGGCGAGGCGGAGGCATGGCAGGCCGTGTCTTCGCGGACTGCCCGTAATAGTCCACCGCTGGACTTTCTCTGTGTGGTATGATGTGCGTTTCGTAATCGCTGAAGAAGCAGACAGGGAGACGCCATCATGACTCCATCCACCAAAGTTGCACTCATTACTGGTGCTGGCACCGGGATTGGTAGAGCCACCGCGTTAGCGCTGCTGAAAGACGGCTATCAAGTGACGCTCGCTGGTCGTCGGACTGCGCCGCTGGAAAAAGTCGTGGCAGATGCTGGTGAGGCGGGACAACGCGCACTGGTGGTTCCCGCCGATGTCAGCGATCCGGCTGCGGTGAAAATGCTTTTCGCACGCACGAAAGAAGTTTTCGGTCGGCTGGACGTGTTGTTCAATAACGCTGGCGTGGGTGCGCCCGGCATTCCCCTCGAAGACTTGAGCTACGAACAGTGGAAGACCGTGGTCGATATCAACCTCACTGGCGTGTTCCTGTGTACGCAAGAGGCGTTCAAGCTGATGAAGAACCAGGACCCGCAAGGCGGACGCATCATCAATAACGGCTCGATCTCTGCACATGCGCCGCGCCCCAATTCTGCACCCTACACCTCGACCAAGCATGCGCTGACCGGCCTGACCAAAGCCACCTCGTTGGACGGGCGCAAATACAACATCGCCTGTGGGCAGATCGACATCGGTAACGCCGTTACCGAACTTACTGCACGCATGGCCCACGGCGTGCCTCAAGCCAACGGGCAGATTGTTCCCGAGCCAGTGATGGACGTGGAGCATGTTGCCAACGCGGTGTTGTACATGGCCAATCTGCCGCTCGATGCCAACGTTCAGTTCATGACCGTCATGGCTACAAAAATGCCGTTCGTCGGACGCGGCTAACCTCGGCGATGCCTATGCGTGAACGCGACCTGCTCGCCCTTGAATTCGATAAAGTCCTCCTCTTGCTCGCTGGCTGTACGCTCTCCAGCGCTGGCCGCGAGGCGTGCCTGACGCTCAGTCCGCACACCGACACTGCCATCGTCGCAGCGGAGAGCGAACGGACGTGGCAATTCTTTCGTCTGGTGGAAGAACAGATCTCGGTGCCGCTGCGCGAGTTTCCCGACATCCGCCCGGCGCTCGAATGGGCCGGACACGTCGGCTCCATTCTCGAAGGGCAGCGGCTGTTGCAGATTCTGGAGGTGATGACTCTGTCGCGCACGCTGGCTGCATTCCTCCGTCGTCACGCGAGCGCCTGCGACCATCTCCTTGATCTTCCGGAAGCGCTCTTATCGTTCCCCACTCTGGAAGATGTCCTGCGCCGTTGCCTGGATGAGACCGGCCAGCTCAAGGATGAAGCCAGCCCCGAGCTGCGTTCGTTGCGTCGTCGCGTGCGCCTGCTGGGCGAGGAGATTGAGCAGCGTTTGCAGAACACACTGCGTTCGACACAAGCACGTGACGTAGTTGCCGATCAGTACATTACGATCCGCAACAGCCGCTTCGTCATTCCCGTGCGTCCAAATTTCAACATGCGGCTGCAAGGCATCGTGCAGGACCGCTCAAGCTCTGGAGAGACCGTTTTTATCGAACCGCTCTTTGCTGTGGAGCTGAATAATCGCCTGCTCCTCGTGCAGAAAGAAATCGAGGCCGAAGAAGAGCGTCTTTACCTCTGGCTCACCGAACAGGTACGTGAAGAGCTGCCGCAGTTGGCAAGCGCTTTCGCTGCGCTCGTTGAGGTGGACATTCTGCACGCTAAAGCCCTGTTGGCGAGAAAGCATCGCTGCTCCAAGCCGCAGTTCGGTGGCGCGGCGGTGCGCTTGCGTAATGCTCGCCATCCTTTGCTGCTCGCTACGGGGAAGCCGGTCACGCCGGTCGATTTGTTGCTACCCGCCGGCAAGACTGGGCTGATTATCACCGGGCCAAATACTGGCGGGAAAACCGCTGCGCTCAAGACTCTGGGCTTGCTATGCCTCATGGCGCAAAGCGGATTGCTGATTCCAGCAGAAGACGAGAGCCTCTTGCCGGTATTTCATGGCATATTTGCTGATATTGGCGACGCCCAATCCTTGGAACAGAGCCTGTCTACCTTCTCCGCCCACATTCGTAACGTGGCTGATATCCTGCGCGAGTTGGCACCACCAGCACTGGTCCTGTTCGACGAACCCGGCGGTGGCACCGACCCGGCAGAGGGCGGAGCCTTGGCCTATGGCTTGCTCACGCATCTGAAAGCCAGCGGGGTGCATGTTGCGGCTTCGACACATCTCTCGCCGGTCAAGCTTTTGGCATTGGCGGATGGTGCCTATCAAGTTGCGGCTGTAGGCTTTGATCTCGACACGTTGACCCCGCACTATCGGCTGCTCTACGACACGGTCGGTCAGAGTCTCGGCTTGCCGATGGCGCGTCGCTTGGGCATGCCGGAAGAGGTGTGTGCGGCAGCAGAAGCGACGATCCCTTCGGAAGCTCGGCAACTGTCGCAAGCCATCACGCAGTTGGAAACAACCCGAGCCGCGTTCGAGCGCGAGCGCCAACAGGCGACTGCCGAACACGAACGAGCCGCTGCTTTGCGGGCGCAACAGCAAGCGATGGTCGCCGAGTTGGAAGAGCGCAAACGACGCTTATGGCGCGAGGAGCTTGCCGAAGCGAAGACCTTGGTGCGGCGGCTGCGAGAAGAAGGGCGCGACATTGTCACGCGCATGCGGGCCGCGCAATCGCATGCCCGCCAGGAGCTGACGCAATTCCTCCATGCCCAGCAACAAACCATTAGCGAAAAGGAGCATGAACTCCGGCCCGCCTTGATCGCCAGCGAGGAGCCGCCGCAGATTGGTGACGAGGTTGAGATCAACGACGGCAAGATTCGTGGCGAACTCACGGCTGTGCAGGGCACGCGAGCGCGTATCCGGCGCGGTGGGCTTACCTTCGAGGTCGCGCTGGCGCAAGTCCGCAAAGCCGTGAAAGACAAACCTCAGCGCAATATCAGGGTGACGGTCGATAGCGCCGCGCCAGCCATCACTGAACTCAACCTGCTGGGCTGCCGCGTGCATGAAGCGCTGCCACGTCTCGAGGCGTTTCTTGATCGGGCGGTACTCGAACAACGTGCGTCCGTGCGCATCGTGCATGGCTTGGGCACCGGCGCACTGCGTCGCGCCGTGCGCGAATTTCTCGCCAGCTCTCGTTACTGCGCGTCGTACAACGAAGCGCCACGCGCCGAAGGCGGCGGTGGTGTCACCATCGCCGAAATCTCAGTATGAAAATCGCCACACGCAATCTGCTGGCAGAAATCATGCTGGACGCATTGGACGATGATACAGCGGCTGCGACACTCCGCAGCCTTGCCGCCTCTTTCCACACGCTCGATCTCAGCAACGCTTCGCAACGCCTGTGCTTGCCGGTGTCAGCGGAGGAATGCCCAGCCATCGTCAGTAGACTTCGTGCTTTTGAGGCTGCGCTCGCCGAGTGGGCAGAGTCCACCACTGGGACGCTGGAGGAAACATCACGCAGCCGTGCGCTGTGCAAAGGCGTGCTGCTCTTCAACCACCGGCTGTTCTTCGAGGTCCACGAAGTGCTTGAGGTGCAATGGCGGCAAGAGTCTGGCGCAGAGAAAACCTTCTTCCAAGGGTTAATTCAGATTGCTGTGGCCTTCCATCATTTGGAGAATCGCAACCTACGCGGAGCGCTTGCGCTGTTGCACGACGGCTTAGAAAAGCTCGTGCCGTATCAGCCGGCGTTTCTTGGTGTCGAGCTGGTAGAGTTCGTACGAGATCTGCAAGCCTGCCAGGACGAATTGTTCGCTCTCTGTCAGTAAGAAAGGTGAAGGGTAGGGGGGGCGGCCTTGTCATAATGGGCAAGAACAGGTTGCGAGCGGCGGAAATGTGTTGCTACTCACTAGACCTGTAGTTTGGGAGCAGGCATCCCCGCATCCCAGTAGTGAGAGCGACCCCTTTGCCAGCATAAGCTAAAAGACAAAATGCCAACTCTGAGCCGATTTTATGGCATGGTCATTTTTATGAACTACAATGACCATCTGCCACCACACTTTCATGTCCGGTATCAGGACCAGGAAGTGTTGGTGGAGATTGACACGGGCATTGTCCAGGGAAAAATGTCGAGCCGAGCGTTGCAGATGATCTTCGAGTGGAGCGAAAAATATCAAGAGGAGTTACGGCGGAACTGGGAATTCGCGCGTACTCGGAAACCCTTAGAGCCGATTCCTCCCTTGTCATGAGAGGGCGATATGTTTTTACACGTGACTGAAGTCAGGCTGATGAACGCATACGAGTTACAACTCACCTTTAACGATGGTGTCGTAAAAATGGTGGACTTGTTAGGAGAACTCTATGGTGAGATCTTTGCACCGCTCAAGGATCTTAGCGTATTCAACCAAGTCCGAGTAAACCCCGAAACGAACACGATTGAGTGGCCCAACGGAGCTGACTTCGCTCCAGAGTTTTTGTACGAAATTGGCAGAGAGATAAAACAAGTCGCTTAAAGTCCTCTGTCGACGAATGCTGTAGGTGGGTATGCGACAACACCGCATCCCACCAGCGAGAGGGGAAATCTCCCTCAGTCCTCAGACTCTTTCCGACAAGTGAAATGCCGCAGTACTAGGCAAGTGTATAGGAATCGTCACATGCGCTCTCTCGCTGCCTTGTCACCTCGGGCACGAGCCTGTACACTGCCGCCGATGGATTCTCTTGCTCCTTTTATTCAGAACGTCTGCCTCTGGGCGTTGCCGGTGCTAACTGCCGTGGTCTTGCACGAAGTTGCCCATGGGTATGTGGCCTTTCGCTTGGGAGACCCGACTGCGGCGCAGCTTGGTCGCTTGACGCTCAATCCGCTCGCTCATGTCGATCTGTTCGGCACGATCATTTTGCCAGGGCTGTTGCTGCTCAGCGGCGTGCCGTTTCTGTTTGGCTATGCGAAGCCAGTGCCGGTTAATGTCCTTAATTTGCGTAACCCACGGCATGGTATGGTGCTGGTCGCACTTGCCGGTCCGATGATGAATCTGCTGCTGGCTGCTGTGTTTGCATTTGCTTTTCGCTTTTTGCACTCCATGCAGGTTCCTACCGAGGGGATGCTGGCCGCCAATCTGGAATTTCTCACTCGCATGACCGGCTACGGCGTGCTCATGAATGTGGGCCTAGCGGTGTTCAACATGTTGCCCTTACCGCCGCTCGATGGCGGCCGGGTGGCCACTGGCCTCTTGCCGCGCGCTCCCGCCATTGCTCTGGCACGCCTCGAACCCTATGGCATGCTGATTATCATGGGGCTGATGGCGACCGGGGCTCTGAATCATGTCCTCCGACCTATGACGAGATTCCTCGTCCGAACTTTGTTATAAGGATTGCTTCATGCCCGAGACGATTGTGAGTGGAATGCGCCCAACTGGGAAGCTGCATCTTGGCCACCTCCACGGTGCCTTGGGGAATTGGGTGCGTCTGCAAGAGAGTTATCGCTGTTTCTTTTTTGTGGCCGACTGGCACGCTCTGACGACGGGAAAAACCAGCGCCGAAACGATTCGGGAGAGCGGCGAGGAGATGCTCCTCGACTGGCTGAGCGCTGGTCTCGATCCGCAGCGTTCGGTGATTTTCCGTCAATCCGATGTGAAAGAACACGCCGAGCTGCACCTCCTTTTCTCCATGATTACCCCCACGCCGTGGCTGATCCGCAATCCGACGGTGAAGGAACAGGCGCGAGAGCTCGGTTATATCGAATCCGACGATGAAGCTGAGGTCACGAAGATTAACTACGGTCTCCTCGGCTACCCAGTATTGCAAGCGGCGGACATCCTGATGTACAAGGCGCATCGGGTGCCGGTCGGGGTCGATCAAGTACCGCATATCGAGATTACGCGCGAGATTGCACGGCGCTTTAACTCGGTCTATCGCGAGATTTTCCCCGAGCCGCAGCCATTGCTGACCGAGATTCCCAAAGTGCCTGGAACCGACGGGCGCAAAATGAGCAAGAGCTACGGTAATGCTGTGGTGCTGTCCGACCCGCCGGAAGAAATCGACGCCCGCTTGTCGAAGATGATGACCGATCCGAAGCGCGCCCGCCGCCGCGACCCTGGCGAGCCGGCGGACTGTCCGGCCTTCAACCTGCATCGCTTGTACTGTACGCCGGAAGAAATCGCTTTTGTCAGCCACGGCTGTCGCACGGCGGAGATCGGGTGTTTGGACTGCAAAAAAGTCATGATTAAGCATGTGCTGGACGAGCTGGCGACCTTTCGCGAGAAGCGCCTCTCCTGGGAGCAGCATCGCGACGACGTGCGCGACGTGTTGCGCGAAGGTGGACGCCAAGCCAAGGTCATTGCCCAGCAGACGATGGAAGAAGTCCGGGAAGTAGTGGGGGTGTAGGTGAGGAAAGGATGAATCAGGGTGAATAGGGTTTCTTATCGTTCTAGAACCTATCCCTAACCCTTCTCTCACCCGAAAACCTGGATTCCCGCTTTCGCGGGAAAGACGGACCATCGGGGCCAGCAGCGTCATGCCCGCGCAGGCGGGCATCCAGGGGTGGAGTTTTGGGATGACTTGTACATTCTGTGTCCATATTTTCTGACTTCTTTTATGCTATACCGCGTCAAACTTGATGTCTTTGAAGGTCCGCTGGATCTGCTGTTGCACTTAGTCAAAAAAGACGAAGTCGATCTGTCGGATATTCCGGTGGCGAAGATCACCGACCAGTACATGGGCTATCTCGAACTGTTTCAGCAGCTCGACCTCGATGTTGCTGGAGAATATCTAGTTATGGCAGCGACGTTGTTGCATCTGAAATCACGCATGCTTTTGCCCGAAGATGGAACGACGGACGATGACGAAGGCTCCGACCCACGTGCCGACCTTGTACGCCAACTCCTGGAATATCAGCGCTTCAAAGATGCGGCAGAGCTTTTCCAGCGGCGCGAGCTGCTCGACCGCGACGTGTTTGCTCGTGACCCCGCCCGCGACGATAGCGATAACGAAACCGACCTCGTCTATGACGTGTCGCTTGGCGATTTGTTAGATGCGCTCCAATCGGTCCTCAAGCGGGCTGCGCCAGAGGTTGTGCACGAAGTCATCCTTGAACATATCTCCCTGCGCGAGCGGGTCTGTTTCATCCTCGATACCCTGCGCGAGCGTGGTGATGTGTCGTTTACTGAGTTGTTTCCTCTCGGGGCGACGCGCTTGCACCTGCTGACCACATTCTTGGGCCTGTTGGAGCTGGTGCGCATGCGTATGATTCTCGTGCAGCAAGAAGAGCGATTCGGTCCGATTGTGTTGTCTTTAGCCGTCAGCGCTGACACTCCGCTACCGGAAGCGTTAGAACAATTATGAGCCCTCAGGACATCAAACCCATTGTGGAAAGCCTGTTGTTTGCTGCCGGTGCGCCGGTCGCGCTGCGGCGCTTGGCGGAAGTTATTGGCCTGACACAAGCCGAGGCGAAGTCGGCCGTGACTTTGCTCCAGTCCGACTACGCCGCGCCCGGGCGCGGCCTTGCTGTGGTCGAGGTGGCCGGTGGCTACCAATTGCGGACCGTTGCTGAATACGCCGAATACGTGAAGACACTTATCCGCGAGAAACCCAATCGGCTGAGTCGGGCGGCGCTGGAGACTTTGGCGATTATCGCTTATCGTCAACCTATTACGAAAGCTGAGATTGAGGCTGTGCGCGGTGTCGATGCCGAAGGCATGCTCAATTCTTTGCTGACTAAGAAACTCATTCGTGTGTTGGGGCGCAAAGACGTGCCAGGGCGTCCTTGGGTGTACGGCACCTCGCCGCAATTCCTGGAACTTTTCGGGCTAAGCGACCTCAGCAGTTTGCCGCCCTTACCGGAGATTCATGAGCCCTCGATTAATCCATTCAGCGAATTTGGCCGTGACGCCGCCATCATCCTCGAAGAGCCGGAAAGCGACGCTGCCGGCGGCGTCACGAGCGGAACGCTTGCAGAAGATCCTGAGTCAGGCGGGGATCGCCTCGCGCCGGACAGCAGAGCAGATGATCCAGTTGGGGCGAGTGAAAGTGAATGGCGAGACGATCACACGCCTGGGGACGACGGTCGATCCGCAGAATGACCGTATTCTGGTGGATGGCCATCTCCTCACCCTGCCGCACGCACCCGTCTACTTTCTGCTGCATAAACCGATTGGTGTGGTCAGCACCCTGAACGATCCAGAGGGACGTCCGACCGTACGCGACCTGCTTGCCGATGTCCGCGAGCGCGTCTACCCGGTCGGGCGGCTCGATTACGATTCCTCTGGACTGTTGCTGTTGACCAATGATGGTGCGCTGACAGAACGTTTGCTCCACCCGCGCTATCAAATTCCGCGCACGTATCATGCCAAAGTGAAAGGCACGCCGGCCCCGGAAACCTTACAAACCTTGCGTAGCGGGGTCCGGCTCGACGATGGCACTGTGACTGCCGCTGCCGATGTCGCGATTCTCCGCATTACCTACAAGAAAGCGTGGCTGAGCCTCTCGCTCCGTGAAGGGCGCAATCGTGAAGTGCGGCGCATGTGCGAAGCCGTTGGGCATCGCGTGGAGAAACTCGTGCGCGTGCGCTTCGGGCCGCTATCGTTGGGCAACTTAGAGATTGGGGCGTATCGGCCTTTGACCGCGCCAGAGGTGTACGAGTTGAAACATCTCGCTGCTCCGGCCGCGAAATCTAGGGGTTGACTTCCCGCTGCCGCAGTTATACAAGAACTGCCCGCAAGCGTTCCTTGTAACGTGCGCTTGTGCCTGACGCGGGGTGGAGCAGC
>SXGS01643484.1_pt1 | contig 14860 bp, 13 predicted proteins | sample 3174681 | NCBI WGS metagenome assembly SXGS01 (sample SAMN11356861, study PRJNA531348) | freshwater metagenome | isolation source: freshwater sample F1-80 | place: China: Fuxian Lake, Yuxi | collected 2017-12-25
AAACTATAATTAAGGAATCGTCTCGTGAATCAAGCGCAGGCTAAAATCAGTGTATTTGAAAAAAACCTCAGCTGGTGGGTGTTAGCCTGCATAGCGGTGGGCATAGGCCTAGGGCAGTTTTTTACTGATTTTTTTCAATTCGTGGCCAGTTTGAAACTAGCAGAAGTCAACTTGCCGGTGGCAGCGCTGATATGGTTGATGATCATCCCCATGCTGCTTAAAATTGATTTCTCCGCCATGAAAGAAGTGCTGGCGCATGGCCGTGGCATAGGCGTGACGCTGTTTATCAACTGGCTGGTTAAACCCTTTTCCATGGCTTTATTGGCGTGGCTGTTTATACGTCATGTGTTTGCCGATTGGCTGCCCGCTGAGCAATTGGACAGCTACATTGCCGGCTTGATATTGTTGGCCGCCGCCCCCTGCACGGCCATGGTGTTTGTTTGGAGCAATTTGTGCGATGGCGATGCCAAGTTCACTTTATCGCAAGTGGCCATCAACGACAGCATCTTGCTGTTTGCTTTTGCGCCCTTGGTGGCCTTGCTGTTGGGTTTGTCCAGCATCATCGTGCCTTGGGACACCTTGCTTATTTCGGTTATGTTGTTCATCGTGGTGCCAGTCTTGTTCAGTCAAGCGCTACGTAAGCTTATGCTAAGACGGAGTCAAGCCAGCTTGGATGGCATGCTTAAACGCCTGCAACCACTGTCCTTAATGGCCTTATTGACCACCTTGGTGTTGTTGTTTGGCTTTCAAGGTCAGCAGATTTTGGCGCAACCCTTAATCATTGCATTATTGGCTGTGCCCATCCTTATTCAAACTTATGGCAATGCCATGTTGGCCTACTGGCTGAATAAACAATTTAAGGTGGCGCATTGCGTGGCCGGGCCATCGGCGCTAATCGGCGCTTCCAATTTCTTTGAGTTGGCTGTTGCCACCGCCATCGCTTTGTTCGGCTTTCACTCTGGCGCCGCTTTAGCCACCGTGGTCGGCGTGTTAATTGAAGTGCCGGTGATGTTGTCGGTGGTGGCCATTGTTAATCGCAGTAAAAATTGGTACCAAGCTACATAAGGAAAAGCCATGACCATTACTATCTACCACAACCCAGCATGCGGCACCTCGCGCAACACCTTGGCCATGGTGCGCGCCAGTGGCGTAGAGCCTGTGGTCATTGAGTACTTAAAAACCCCACCCAGCCGCGCCCGATTGATCGAGCTGATAGCTGCCATGGGCGGCGATGTGCGCGCCCTCATCCGCGAGAAAGGCACGCCTTATGAAGAGCTGGGTTTGGCCAACCCCGATTTTAGCAAGGATGCCTTAATTGACGCCATGCTGCAGCACCCCATCCTCATCAATCGACCCATCGTGGTCACGGCAAAAGGCGTCAAGCTGTGCCGCCCATCTGAGTTGGTGTTGAGCCTGTTAGACAACCCCAATATTGGTCGCTTTGTCAAAGAGGACGGCGAAGTGGTTTTGCCTAAGTAACATTCAAAAGCTTCACCACAGAGGCGCGGAGACACAGAGAAGATCAAAAGCTTTTGTCGGGATAAGCCAGCTTATGGCTTCCCCACATAATACAGGCGATTGCATCGCCTTATTCTGAGTGAAATTCCAACCTACCACATTTAAGGTTAAATTGGTTATAGGGTTTCTCTGTGGCTCCGTGTCTCTGTGGTTAAAGGGTTGTTGTATAATGCTGTTTTTTCTAAATCAGCCGAGCCGTCATGGAAGCCGAACAACTCAATAGCATTGCCCATCGCCTAGTGGATTTGGCTGAGCGCAATCTTGCCCTTAGGGGGTATCTTTGACGTTGAAACAAAAAGTCAGCGGCTAGAAGAAGTCAACGGCTTATTAGAAGACCCAAAAATCTGGAGCGATAACGCCAAGAGCCAAGCCTTAGGTAAAGAGAAGCGTGAGCTGGGTTTGGTGGTGGAGGCCTTGATTCATTTGCAATCTGGCCTGCAAGACGCGCAAGATTTATTTGACATGGCGCGCGAAGAAAACGACGACGCCACCTTATTAAGTGTGGCCAGCGATGCCTTGTTGTTGGAAAAACAAATTGCCGAGATGGAATTTAGGCGCATGTTTTCTGGCCCCATGGACGCCAACAATTGCTTCATTGAATTTCAATCGGGCAGCGGTGGTACCGAGGCGCAGGACTGGTGCAATATGTTGTTGCGCATGTATTTACGCTACACCGAGCGCAAAGGCTTTAAGGTTGAGGTGCTGGAATTATCCGATGGCGACGTGGCCGGCATTAAAGGCGCATCGATTAAGGTCAGTGGCGATTACGCTTACGGCACCTTGCGTACCGAAAGTGGCGTGCACCGCTTGGTGCGCAAATCACCGTTTGATTCCAACGCCAAGCGCCACACCTCGTTTGCCAGCGTGCAGATTTTTCCCGAGGTGGACGACAGCATAGAAATCGACATCAACCCAGCCGATTTGCGGGTGGACACCTACCGGGCCAGTGGTGCCGGTGGTCAGCACATTAATAAAACCGATTCGGCGGTGCGCATCACGCACATACCGACTAATACCGTGGTGCAGTGTCAAAATGACCGGTCGCAACACCGCAACCGTGCGGAAGCCATGGCCATGTTAAAAGGCGCGCTGTATGCCTTAGAACTAAATAAGCGCAATGCCGACAAACAAGCGCTGGAAGATGCCAAAACCGACATCGGTTGGGGCCATCAAATTCGCTCTTACGTGCTCGATCAATCGCGCATTAAAGATTTGCGTACCAGTGTGGAAATAGGCAATACCCAAGGCGTGTTAGACGGCGACTTGGATCCATTTATTACTGAAAGTTTGAAGCAGGGAGTATGAGTGTGAGCAACGAGCAAAATAATCAGCAAGATAACGACCTAGTGGCAGTCGACGAAAATCACGTGATCGCTGAGCGCCGTGAAAAGCTAAAGGCCTTGCGTGCCAGCAGCCAAAGCCAGGGTGCGGTGGCGTTTCCGAACGACTTTAAGCCACAACATAAAGCCGCCGATTTGCTGGCTGCCCATGCCGATAAAGAAAACGAAGCCTTCGAAGCCACCCCAGTTAATGTGGTGGTGGCCGGTCGCATGATGTTAAAACGCGTGATGGGTAAAGCCAGCTTTGCCACCATCCAAGACGGCAGCGGCGAACACGCCGGCAGCCGTATCCAGCTGTACGTGGCAAAAGATGCCATAGGCGAAGACGTCTACGAGCAATTCAAACATTGGGACTTGGGCGACTTTTTAGGCGCCAGCGGCCACTTGTTTAAAACCAAGACCGGCGAGCTGTCGATTAAAGTCAGCGAAATACGCTTGCTGACCAAATCCTTACGCCCCTTACCAGAAAAATTCCACGGCTTGCAAGACCAAGAAGTCAAATACCGTCAGCGCTACGTTGACCTCATCACATCCGAAGAAACCCGTGCCACCTTTGTGGCGCGTAGCAAAGTGGTGTCGGCCATACGCCAATTCATGTTGCAAAATGAATTCTTAGAAGTGGAAACGCCGATGTTGCACCCCATTCCTGGTGGGGCGTCAGCCAAGCCGTTTATCACGCACCACAATGCGCTGGACATGCAAATGTACATGCGCATTGCACCCGAATTGTATTTAAAACGCTTGGTGGTGGGCGGCTTTGAGCGCGTGTTTGAAGTGAACCGCAACTTCAGAAACGAAGGTTTGAGCGTGCGGCACAACCCAGAATTCACCATGATGGAGTTTTACGCCGCCTACACCGACTACCAATGGTTGATGGATTTTACCGAAAACTGCATACGCACGGCCGCCATCGCTGCGCGTGGCACTGCGGTGTTGCAATACCAAGGCCGTGAGTTGGATTTAAGCCAACCTTTCCAACGCTTAACCATCGTGGGCGCCATCCAAAAATACGCGCCGCAATACAGCTTGGCACAATTGAACGACGTGGCCTTCTTGCGTGCCGAGATTTTAAAACACGGCAGCAAACCCTTTGATCATGCCGGCTTGGGTGCCTTGCAATTGGCCTTGTTTGAAGAAACCGCTGAAAGCCAATTGTGGGAGCCGACTTATATTATTGATTACCCGGTGGAAGTGTCGCCCTTGGCTAGGGCCTCGGACAGCAACCCCGACATTACCGAGCGTTTTGAGCTGTTTGTCTGCGGCCGTGAGATCGCTAACGGCTTCAGTGAGTTGAACGATGCCGAAGACCAAGCCGCCCGTTTCCACGCACAAATGAAAGCCAAAGAAGCCGGTGACCACGAAGCCATGTTCTACGATGCCGACTTCATCCGCGCCCTAGAATACGGCATGCCACCCACTGGCGGCTGCGGCATAGGCATAGACCGCTTGGTCATGATGATTACCGACAGCGCTAGCATCCGTGACGTGATCCTGTTCCCGCACATGCGCGCTGAAAGCTAAGCTATCCCTGTAGGAGCGGTCTGAGACCGCGAATGGATTTTGTTGATATTTGTTCGCGATCTTAGACCTGTCCTCTCACTGAGGCGCGCTTAAGCAGCCTTGTCATATTTTTGTCGTATTTCAGCAATAAACTTCCCTCATTAAATTTAAGTCACGTTTGTTAATCAGGGAAAAGCCATGTCAAAAAACAGTACCTCGGCATTGATTGCCGCATTATTTAGTTTGAGTTTTGGGGCTGCGGCGCAAGCAGCGGAATCGGTAGCCTTGGATCTCAATGCCTTGCCTACCACGCCTAATGCCAATAAGCACGCCAGCGTATTGGCTACTTATCAATTGCCGGCAACCGATATTGCCACTCTTAACCCAGGCATTGATTTGGGCGATGCGGCAGTGGCAGCAAAGAACAGCTTCATCAATCGCAGCATTCCTGGCATAGGTTCAGCTTTGGTGCCTATTCCAGGCAAGCCTGATGAGTTTTATATGATGACAGACCGCGGCGTTAATTTTGATAACGTCAACGGCGCTGGCAAAGTGTTCGGCAAAAATTTCCCACTGCCAAATTTCACCCCAGCCATAGTGCACGTGAAACTTGTTCAAGGCAGCATAGAAGTCATTAAAGCCATTCCTCTTGTGGACAGTTTGGGTAAGCCTGTAACCGGTTTAAGTAACAATAAAGACGACGAAACGGCTTATTTAAACAACAGCAGTTCTGCTTTGCCTTTTAATCCAGCAGGCTTGGATACTGAGGCTTTACAACTGTTACCCGACGGTAGTTTTTTGGTGTCTGAAGAGTACGGCCCAAGTGTGGCGGTGGTGTCAGCCAAGGGGGAGGTACTCGTTCGCTACGTGCCGATTGGCAAAGCCTATCCAGGCGTGAAGTATCCAGTCAAAGCCATATTGCCTGCCATTTATAAAGAGCGTAGAAGCAATCGCGGTTTTGAAAACATCAGCGTGACGCCAGACGGTAAAACGGCTTACGCAACATTACAAAGCCCTATGGGCAATGCGAAAGATAAAGATTACGAAAAAAGCCGGTTGATACGCGTGTTGCGTTTGGATATCAGCCAGCCGACTGATGCCAAAGTAAGCGGCATGTTTGTGTTATTGCAAAATGACAAGTCGGCTTACCCGGAAACCGACAAGCAAAAAGACCTGAAATTTTCCGATGCCGTGGCCTTTGAGCAAGATAAGTTGTTATTCCTAGAGCGCGCCAACAAAAAGTTTAAGCTTGTGGTGGCCGATCTAAGTGCAGCCAGCAATGTGCTGGATAACCCACACGCGACCACCTTGATAATGGAAAAAGAAGCGGAGAGTTTAGATAAGCTAGGCATCAAAGCTGCCACCATGCGCGAAGTGTTTGATAGCCGCGATGTGTTTTTCCAAATTGATACCGACAAATTAGAAGGTCTAGCCTTATTGAATTCCTCCGTGGTGGCCATCAGTAACGACAATGACTTTGGTGTGGGTGAAAACACCACTGCTTACCCAAGTAAAGTTTGGGTGTTGCGTTTAGGTAAAAGCGTCACTACCCCATAATCTGTATAAGCCAAATATCGAAGCAGGCCTTGTCTGCTAAACAAAAAAACAAGCGCCAGTATGGGCTTGCTTTTATTGTTGTAAAAATACAACAAAAGCCCGCACTAATTCGATTAATTAAATGCCTGTCATCAAATTGTCATATTTGAAACACAAAATCACTCCCGTTAAGCAAACATATTATTTTTTAACGTATTAACTAGGGGATTTTGAATGAACATTAAACTACGTAGCTTAGTAGCAGCAACATTAGCAGGTTCAATGTTGATGGGCTTTGGCGTAAACGCCATGGCTGATTCAACGGACGATATTTTGAACGCATTGATTGCTAAAGGCGTATTAACTGAAGAAGAAGGTGCATTGCTATTAAAAGGCCGCACAGGTGAAAAAGAAGCTGCCGCCACCAAAAAAGAATCCGCAGTTTCACCTAAATTCAAAGACGGTTTGAGCTTTGAAAGTGGCGACGGTAAATTTAAAGCGCAAATCAACGGCCGTGTGCACGCTGACTACCGTTTCTTCAACCACAACGACAATGCTAATAACGCTGCACCAAGCAGCTCTACAGTGACTAACTCTATTAGCAATGCTGGTGTGCCAGATACCTACGATATTCGTCGTGCGCGTTTAGGCTTTAAAACATCTTTTAAAGACTATTACGAAGGTGAAGTAGTGGCCGATCTTTCTGCAACTTCAGCAAAATTGGATGTTGGTTTTATTAACGTTGCTTGGTGGAAGCCAGTGCAATTCCGTTTTGGTAAATTCAAAATGCCAATGAACTTGGAAGAATTGACCAGTTCAAACAACATCGACTACATGGAACGCTCATTTGTTAACCAATTAGCACCAGGTAAAGAGACGGGCGCAATGGTGCACGGTTCTCCATTCACCGGCGTTACCTATGCTTTTGCCACGTCAAACGGTGTAAAAGACGGCGGTGCTGAAGCCGAAGTGCGCGAAGACGGTAAAGATATGTATGGTCGTTTAACTGCAAACTTTGCTGAAATCATGGGTAACAAAAACATGGTAATGCATACCGGCGCATCGTTTTCTTCAGGCGATAGCCCAGAAGGCACAATTGGTTACGATGGCTCAACTGAAGCTAAAGGCGCTAAGTTTTTTAAAGCACCAGTATTGGCTAACAGTGCAGGCGCATACAGCGGCATCGATCGCACACGTTTAGGTTTAGAAGGTGCCGTAGCATATGGCCCATTTAAAGTTCAAGCTGAATGGTTGAAATTAAATAACGAGTTCACAACACCAACAGCCAGCTACGATTTAGACACAAAAAACATCTATGCTGAAGCGCTTTGGACCATAACCGGTGAAGCCTATGCAGACAACTACAAAGGTGGTGCTTTCGGTGCGCTAAAACCAGCTAAAGACTTTAATCCTAACAACTTCTCAGGCGGTTTATGGGAAGTGGGCGTGCGCTACAGCGAGTTCGATGCCTCTGACTACAATACAGACGGTATTGGTAAAGGTGTAGGTACGGCAGATGCTAAAGTGACTGGTGCGCAAGGTTTTGCTAAAGCCGATGCATGGACTGTGGGTTTGAAATTCTTACCAACGGCCAACACTAAATTTGTTTTAAATTACGTTACGACAGACTTTAAAAACGTAATCGGCGGTGCAACGGGTGGCGTTATTCTTAACCAAACTCGTGTAAACGACGAAAAAGCAGTTATTATGCGTGCGCAATGGATGTTCTAATCCATATGTACTAGTAAGTAATAAAAAAGAAAAGCCCGCATTTGCGGGCTTTTCTTTTTCTAAGAACACAGGAGTGGCGAATGTGAAAAGGCAATTTGTAGGGTTTATTTTGTGTGTCTGTAGTCAGTTCCTGCAGGCAGCGCCGGCCTACATCAAATCCCTTGATAACAATTGGCAGGTGCAGTCCATCCTGACGGTTGGTGAAGCGGCAGCAAATGGGTATGCCATGGTCGGTGTGCCAGACGGTTTGGGTGTGTATGCCAATACCGATGGCAGCATGTCTCTGTTGGTGAACCATGAGTTGGCAGCAAGCAAAGGGGCGGTGCGGGCCCATGGCCAAAAAGGCGCGTTTGTGTCGCGCTGGCTGATTGATGTGGAAAGTTTAAAGGTGGAAGGCGGTGAAGACCTAGTGCGAGCCAGTTTGCCCATAGGCGTGGTGCAGCCATTTAATCGCTTGTGCTCGGCCGATTTGGCGTCCATTTCGGCCTTTTATAATGCAGCATCAGGCAAAGGCTATGCCGGACAGTTATTTTTAAATGGGGAAGAAGACAAAGCAGGTGGTCGGGCCTTTGCCCACGCCTTAAATGGCATCAGTTACGAACTGGCAGACATGGGTCGCATCGCTTGGGAGAACGTGTTGGCTAATCCGGCTAGCGGCGATGCTACTTTAGTGATCGGTTTGGACGACATACAAAATGGTTTGCTACTGGTCTACCTTGGGCAAAAAAGCATAGAAGGGAATCCAGTCCAGCGCGCTGGCTTAGTGGGCGGGCAGTTGTATGCAATTAAAGTGGGGGGCGAACGCTTTAGTTTGGTTGCTTTGCCGAATCCGGCTAATTTAGACGGCAAGAGTCTAAGAGAATTAGCCATTAAATCCGGCGCTACGGTATTCGCCAGACCAGAAGACGGTGCTTGGGATACCCTAAATAACCGCGCATTTTGGTTTAACACCTCAGATAAGATAGGCGGCGACAGCCGCTTAAGTCAGTTGGTGTTTGATGACATACAAAACCCACAGGCTGGTGGCAGTGTCAGCACTAAAATTCGTGCCAGCGAGATAGGTGCAGAAATGTTGGACAACTTAACGGTGGATGCGGCAGGTCGAGTCTTGTTACAAGAAGACCCCGGTGAGGATAAACGCTTGGCGGCCATTTGGTTGTTTGATCCTAAAACCAATAAAAGCAGTAAGCTGTTTGAGGCCAATGCCGAATTGTTTCAATCGGGTGCCAATGCTTTTATGACCACTGACGAAGAGCATTCCGGCATCATAGAAGTGACGGATTTGCTACATAAAGCCTCGTGGTTTGATGCTAAGCGCCGCTATTACTTTGGCACCACACAAGTGCACAAGCCTCATGCGGACAGCAGCTTGGTTGAGTACGGTCAGCTGTGGTTGATTTCTGGCCCGGCTTTTTAAGGGTTGCTGGGCTGGCTTCATACAAAATACTAGTCTCAAGGTATAATCAAGTTGTCCCCAACTAACAGGAATGGCCCATGTACCAACACCCTTTACTCAATCGCAACAAAATGACGCCGCAAGAGGCGATGGACATTTTGATCGAGGGCAACCACCGTTTTACCAACAACCTCAGTGCCGATAAAAACATGCTGGGTTTGGTGCACATAACCAAAGATAGGCAGCACCCTTTTGCTTCAGTGCTCAGTTGCAGTGATTCGCGCGCACCGGTTGAAATACTCTTTGATCAAGCCTTGGGTGATATTTTTAGCGTGCGTTTGGCTGGCAACATCGCCTCCGATAAGTGCATAGGCAGTTTGGAGTTTAGCTCTAAGTATCTGGGTAGCAAATTGCTGGTGGTGTTGGGCCACACCGATTGCGGCGCCGTGAAAGCCGCTTGCGATAATTTCCGCGAAGGCCACATAGGCGAGATTATCAATTTAATTCGCCCGGCGGTGCGCATGGAAAAAACCACGGATAGCCAACGCGATTCTGGCAATGCCGGCTTTGTCGACAAAGTGTGCGCTTTGAACGTGCAGGTGCAAATCAACGAAATCATACACAGCAGCGACATCATTCAAGACATGCTGGCGGCTAAGCAGATAGGCATGGTCGGTGGCATTTATAATTTATCCAGTGGCGAAGTACGTTTTCTACCCGAGACTTTAATGCTTTAGAAAGCCTTAATCAGAACAAGGTATAATGCAGCCTTAATCGTTTTTAACCCTTTTTGAAAGTTGTTAACATGAGCCACAGGCAAGATACCAGCACATTGTTGCGCACCCTCAAGTTTTACCTCAACCCGAACGACGGACGTTACGAAGACCTCGCCAAAGGTAATCTCACGCGCAACGTCATCAAGGATTTAACCGCCGGTTTAGTGGTGGCTATGGTTGCCATTCCCTTAGCCATGGGCTTTGCCATGGCCAGTGGTTTGCGCCCAGAGCAGGGCATTGTTGGTGGCGCGGTTGCGGGTTTGTTGGGCGCCTTATTTGGTGGCAGCAAATACCAAGTGTACGGCCCAACGGCGGCTTACATCCCCATCATTGCCGGTTTAATGGCGACCTATAATCACAGCTTTTTGGTGTTGTCATCGATTGTGGCGGGCGTCATGTTGATGTTCACCGGCCTACTCAAAAAAGGCAAAGTAGTGACCTTGGTGCCGCATTCGATTGTGGTTGGTTTCACCATAGGCATAGCCGTGGTCATCGCCTTCTCGCAAATGGGGGAGGTGTTTGGCTTGCAACATAAAATCGGTTACGACTTCATCGGCCAAATCCAAAAAACCATAGCATACATGGGCGAAATGAATGTCTACGCGGTAATTGTGGCCTTGGCTACTTTTGCTATTTGTAAAGTGTTGATTAAAATTTCCACCTTCATTCCGGCACCGGTGTTTGGTTTGGGTTTGGGTTGGTTGGCGGCCGCTACTTTTTGGAAAGATAAAGGCTTGGTGCTGATTAAAGATAAATACGGCAGCATCCCTACCGATTTCTGGAACATCACCATGCCGGCGCTTCCGGACATGACCACCGGCCAAGTGTGGTTTGATTTAGCCTATTTTGCCGTGGCCATTTATTTTGTGGCAGCGATTGAAAGCCTTTTATGCAGCCGCATGGCCGATCGCATGGCCAACAACCAAGGCGTGCCGTTTAACCCCAATAAAGAATTATGGGGCCAAGGCATGGTGAACATCTTCACGCCTTTATTTAACGGCTTTCCGCACACCGGTGCTTTAGCCCGCACCGCGGTGAATATCCGTTTAGGAGCCGTCTCGCCATTGGCCGGCATTGCCAAATTCAGCTTTAAATTGTTATTGGCGGCCTACCTAGCCACCTATTTGGAGCAAGTACCCATGGCCTGCATAGGCGGCATATTGCTTTACGTGGCATCCGGCATGGTGAAATGGAAAGAGATAGAAGAAGTGTTGGAAATGAAGAGCCGCTTTCACTTTTGGTTGATGATCTACACCGCCATCATGGTGCCGCTGACCGGCTTTTTAACAGCAGTGTTAAGTGCCATTGCAATCTTTGTCGTGGCTGTCTTGATGAAGCAAGTGCCTTTGCATCACTCTAAAGAAGACGCGGTGGAATTGGATTTAGCCGAAACCAATTAAACGTTGAGCTAGATTTTTAAAACTTCACCACAGAGACACAGAGGCACGGAGAAAACCTAAATAACAGCGCGACTGCGTAAGATTCGTTCTCGCGAGGCATAAATTTAAAATAGCTAAATCACTGATTGTATTTGATCTTCTCTGTGCCTCTGTGGTGAGCTGTCTTGACTCTGTTTTAGTTTAGCGATGCCCTTCTTTCGCCATGTTGATGCTGTATTTAGGGATCTCCACCACCAAGTCTTCATGGCCCACCCGGGCTTGGCAAGATAAGCGCGAATGCGGTTCCAAGCCCCAGGCTTTATCCAGCAAATCGTCTTCTTCGTCGCTAGATGGGTTCAGCGATTTAAAGCCTTCTCGAATAATCACGTGGCAGGTGGTGCAAGCGCAGGCCTGATCGCACGCGTGGTCTATGTCTATGTGATGATTGAGCAACACATCGCAAATGGAGTCGCCGCTATTGGCCTCGATGGCCGCGCCATCAGGGCAGAGTTCGACGTGGGGTAATACGATAATTTGTGGCATGCTGTTTCCTGTTCACTGGGTCGGTAAAGGTGACCTAGAGTTTAATCTCATCTAAATTTTTGCCGCTTAAAGCGCGGCTGACACTGGCATTCATGCGCGCCGCGGCAAAGGCCTCGGTGGCATGGTTGAGTTGGTCTACGCCTTGGTTAATGGCGACGGCATCGTCGCCTAGACTCAGTGTTTGCAGTCTGGCCATTTCGGCTTGGATAGCCTGTTGTTCGTTTGCCGTGATCAGCTCGCCATCCTGCTGCAAGGCTAATTCTACCGCGCTAAGGATGGCGCCGGCGTTAACCCTTGCTTCGGCTAGCATGCGGGCTTTTTTATCCATCTCGGCGCTACCAAATGAGGATTTAAGCATGCTGGTAATGGCTTCTTCGCTCAAGCCGTAAGACGGTTTAACTACCACGTGCGCTTCCACGCCGCTGGTTTGTTCGCGCGCCGTGACTGAAAGTAAGCCGTCGGCATCCACTTGAAAGGTCACCCGTATGCGCGCAGCGCCAGCGGCCATGGCCGGTATGCCACGCAACTCAAATTGTGCAAGCGAGCGGCAATCCGCAACCAATTCACGTTCGCCTTGCAGCACTTGTATGCTCATGGCGGTTTGACCGTCTTTGTAGGTGGTGAAATCTTGCGCACGCGCTACCGGCAGGGTGCTGTTGCGCGGAATGATGCGCTCCACCAAGCCCCCCATGGTTTCTAAACCCAGTGATAAAGGCGTCACGTCGAGTAACAATAAATCCTGGTCGCTGCGGTTGCCGACTAAGGTGTTGGCCTGTATCGCCGCGCCCAAGGCGACAACCTTGTCTGGATCAAGATTGGTTAGTGGGATTTGTTTAAAGTAGGCTTCAACCGCCAAACGCACTTGCGGCATGCGCGTGGCGCCGCCGACTAAGACCACGCCCTTTATGTCATCCAGGCTTAATTGGGCGTCGCGCATGGCTTTGCGGGTTGGGCTTAAGGTTTTTTGCACCAATTGCTCGGTGAGGGCGACAAATTCATTGGCGCTTAAAGTGGTGTCTACCAGCACGCCGTTGCTTAATCGGCAGACGATTTGCGCCTCGTGGTTATCGGTTAACCATTCTTTGGCTTGACGGGCTTTGGTCAATAATAAGCGCGTGTCTTGCTCGCTAAGCGGCGTGAAGTGAGGGGTCGCCTCGCGTATCTTGTCCAGCACCCAGCAATAAATGCGGTGATCAAAGTCGTCGCCGCCTAGGGCTGAATCGCCATTGGTGGCCAGCACTTCAAAGACGCCTTGGGTGAGTTTAAGAATGGACACATCAAAGGTGCCGCCGCCCAAATCGTAAATGACAAAAGTGCCTTCGGCGGCATTGTCTAGGCCGTACGCCACGGCTGCGGCGGTCGGTTCATTGAGTAAGCGCAACACATTGAGGCCGGCCAAGCGAGCGGCATCTTTGGTGGCTTGGCGTTGGGCATCATCAAAGTAAGCCGGCACGGTAATCACGGCGCCGGTTAATTCGTCGCTGCCGGCTGGTATGCCTAAGGATTTTTCAGCTCTGGCCTTGAGGGTTTTTAACACTTCTGCCGAGATTTCGATCGGGGTTTTAAGGCCGGCACGGGTTTTTAACTGTATTAGTTTGGCTTGCTCAGTACTGTCGACGAAATGGTAGGGAATGTGTGCACGGTTGGCGATGTCGCTTAATGAGCGGCCCATAAAGCGTTTGGCTGAGGCGATGGTGTTGGCTGGGTCCGCGCTTTGCTGCGCTTGCGCATCGTGACCAACCACCACAGATCCGTCAGGCATGTAACGCACTACCGATGGTAATAGAGCGTGGCCGTGCTCGTCTTGTAAGACCGTGGCCATGCCGCTTTTAACCGTTGCCACCAAGGAATTGGTGGTGCCCAAATCGATGCCTATCGCCAACTTGTGTTGATGCGGTGCAGCGGATTGCCCAGGTTCGGAGATTTGTAATAATGCCATTTAAATGCTTTCACCACAGAGACACGGAGTCACAGAGAAAATCTTATTCAGGTTTGAATTTAACCGTTCGTACTGGGCTTGATGAGGTTTGTCTGCTAAAAGCTTAGTCGATTGAGGGTTACTCTGTGACTCTGTGTCTCTGTGGTGGGTGTTGTTTTTCATACTAATGCATCTATCGCTTGAGCTATGTCTGCGCACACTTTATCAATAAAAACCAGTTTACGGGTGGTTTCGCTGGCCGCTGGGTAGTCTTTTTTGTTGTCGATTAAATCCGTCAGCACGGCTTTCAAATTATTGGCTTCGGCTTGCATCTCATCAAACAGGGCTTCTAGGCTAGCAATGTTTTTAGCCATGCTGGCGTCTTCTAGGGCTTCCCGCCACTCCATTTGTTGCATTAAAAAGTCAGCCGGCATGCTGGTGTTGCTGTCATTCAAGCTGTCTATGCCTTTGAGTTTAAGTAAGTATTCAGCGCGTGTAGCGGGGTTTTTTAAGGTGAGGTAGGCCTCGTTCGCCAGCGTGGCCAATTGCATGGACTGGCGCTGTTCGGTCGGCGCGGCCGTGACATAACGATCCGGGTGAGCGCTGGCTTGGATACGACGGTAGGGCGTTTCCAGGGCGCTTAGCGTGAGGGCAAAGGTTTCCGGTAATTCAAACAATTGAAAATAATTCAAACTCACACTGTGAAGCTTTCACCGCAACCGCATTCGTCTTTGACGTTGGGGTTGTTAAATTTAAAGCCCTCGTTGAGGCCTTCCTTGCTGAAGTCCAATTCGGTGCCATCGATGTACACCAAGCTTTTTGGGTCAACGATGATTTTTACGCCGTGGCTTTCAAAGGTGGTGTCTTCCTCGTTCAGGGCGTCGACAAATTCCAAAGTGTAGGCCATGCCTGAGCAGCCGGTAGTCTTCACGCCCAAGCGCAGGCCCAAGCCTTTGCCGCGGTTGGCTAAGAATTTTTCCACGCGCTCGGCAGCGGTGGCCGTTAAAGTAATGGCCATTTATGCTGCCTCTTTGGCCGCTTGTTTGGCCTTGATGTCCGCCACAGCCGCTTTAATCGCGTCTTCAGCCAATACCGAGCAGTGAATTTTAACCGGTGGCAAAGCCAGTTCTTCGGCAATCGCTGAGTTTTTAATGGCGTAAGCTTGGTCTATGGTCTTGCCTTTTAACCATTCGGTTACCAAGGAGCTGGAGGCAATAGCCGAA
>SXGS01425880.1_pt1 | contig 14857 bp, 9 predicted proteins | sample 3174681 | NCBI WGS metagenome assembly SXGS01 (sample SAMN11356861, study PRJNA531348) | freshwater metagenome | isolation source: freshwater sample F1-80 | place: China: Fuxian Lake, Yuxi | collected 2017-12-25
TTCACGTGTGGCTTGGTCCGCTGGAATTTGTCCTTTGCCATGTGTGTCTGGGATCCGTTGCGGGCCGCTTGACCCTTGTCTGCATCCGCCGCCCCACCATGGAGCTGCGGCTGTTCGTTGTTGCGTTGGTTTGCTTGTCGAGTCCGATTGCTTCGCGTGCAGCTTCGCGCGCCGTCGCGGTGCCCCGCACGGCACGCTAGGCGACTGGAGGGCGGACCCGCCAGTTGTGCGTGCGCTCGGCGCAGGACGACCAGAAGGCACGCCCCGCGCCACCCCCTCGCCTCGAGCACGACGACCTGAAAACCGCGACCTGAAAACCGCGACCTGAACATCGCGGCGAGCTCCGCCAGCATCGCCCGTCAGGGCCTCCCGCCACAGCGGGAGGCCGGGCCGCGAAAAGTGGAGCTGCTGATGGGGATTGAACCCATGGCCTCTTCCTTACCAAGGAAGTGCTCTACCACTGAGCTACAACGGCTGGTAAAGTTTAGTGAGCTTTTCCACATCAACTATTTCAAATAATCTCTATTTTCAACCACACTTTTTCTTCAACTATACGGACAAAGATGAAGAGCGGGAGACGAGGCTCGAACTCGCCACCTATAGCTTGGAAGGCTATCGCTCTACCAAATGAGCTACTCCCGCTGCTAAATACTTTATCAAAAGAACTTCTGTGGGCAGAGCAGGGTTCGAACCTGCGTACTCGTGAGAGAACAGATTTACAGTCTGTCGCCTTTAACCACTCGGCCATCTGCCCATTTTTATTGAGCCACTTGTCGGAATCGAACCAACGACCTACTGATTACAAATCAGTTGCTCTACCAGCTGAGCTAAAGTGGCATACAATAATTCTGCCAAACTTCAATACATACCGACAGTAATTACATTAAAGAACTACCCTTAATTCTTAAGGGAGGCAAAGGTAAGGGAATTTGATAATTGGAAAAAGATTTGGAAATCTTTTTTGCATCAAAAATCAATAAAAAAAACCTCCGAAGAGGTTTTGAAAAATTTATGCTGCTTGTTTTTGTTTATCCTTTTTTAATTGAATAAGTAAAGAATCAAGTGCATCGTCGAATGATGCTTCAAAAGATTTGCTAGTTGTTTTCGAAAAAAAATTGTGTCGTGGAATCGTCACTCTAATCTCAGCTATTTTGTCTTTAATATGATGAGCCATATTATCGAGTTTTAAAAAAACATCAACTTTTACGATGCGATCCTGAACAATAATTAATTTTTGTACTTTCTTATTTATGTAATCTAAAAGTTTAGCATCCGCTACAAAATGTACGGATTGAATGTGAACATCCATAATTAATTGTTTTAAAAATGATAGAATAAAAAAAGAACTTGTCGAATTGTTTTTTATTTCCGTTATTTATGATTTGGTTCGTTATGAAGGTACGAAAAAATAATACTTTAAAAAATTAAGATTTTGGATGTGCTTTTTTATACACTTCTTTCAATTTTTCAATCGTATTGTGTGTATAAACTTGCGTGCTAGAAAGGCTCGCATGACCAAGTAACTCTTTCACTGCGTTCAAATTTGCGCCTTTGTTTAATAAATGGGTAGCAAATGTGTGCCGCAGTACGTGTGGACTTTTTTTATCCAACGTTTTTACATTAACTGCCAAAACTTTATTAACGAGATTGTACGCATATTTTGGATACATTTTTTTCCCATTTTCTCTTACCAAAAACACTTCATCGGTTTCTGCAAATTCTTTTCGTTTTAAATGTTCATAATCTTTCAGCAGTTCGATTATTTCGCTGCTGACCGGTAAAATTCTTTCTTTATTCCCTTTCCCTAATACTTTGATTTGCTTTTTTGAAAAATCAATTTGATTTTCTTTAAGTTGAATTAATTCAGCAAGTCGCATTCCGGTTGAATAAAAAAGAGAAATTAAAATCTTTGTATTTAAAGATTTCCAATCTTCCGTTCGAATATTTATTATTTCAAGTAAATTTTCCGTGTCGGTTTCTTTTATAAAAACAGGCAATCGTTTTTCAATTTTTGGCGCAATAATTTTTGCCATTGGCGAAGATTCAATGCTTCCCAACCGCAATTGAAATTTAAACCAAGATTTTAAAGTTGATATTTTTCGGTTGATGGTTCGCGCAGTTGCTTTTTTTTCTTTCAAATTCACTAACCAACTTCGAATATACGTATGTGTTATTTCGGAAAGTGAAATGGATTGATAAGTTATTTCAAAAAAATCAAAAAACTGAATAAGGTCGTCTTGATAAGCCCGAATAGTGTGTGTGGAATATCTTTTTTCAAATTTTAGATAATCAATAAAAGGTTGAATTTCAATTTGGGAAAATTGGCGCATAAAAAAAAGATGACTACAAAGCTATAAAACTCTGTAGCCATCTCCTATAAGTTGAATAAGAAAATAAAATTATTTTTCTATTTTACCGATTGCAAGGTTTTGCTTGTAAACAGCTTTCAACACTTCGCCACGACGCTTAATGGAAGGCTTGATAAAAGCCTGGCGTGCACGCAACTTTAGTAAAGTTTTTGACTTCTCAAATTTCTTTTTATACTTTCTGAGCGCTTTGTCAATGTTTTCGCAATCTTTAGAATCTATAATTAACATAAATGATATACCTCCTTTGGTATTTTTTTTAAGAGCGCAAAGATAAGGGGAAGATGTTGAAATGGGAAATGGTTACGAAAATTATACTTGTTTCCCTTTCATCGCTTTGCCAATTGCTTCGTTCATAAACCGTTCGGCATAAGGCCGAGATTGCTCATTGAGTTGCTCGATAGCTGCATGAATTTCATCTTTATTCCCGGACTTTATCAAAATTTCCAACTGTTCCATTATTTTTTCAGAAGCAATTATTTCCTCGTTTAAAAGATGTGTTTTATTTTTTTCAATAAATGTTTTTGTAACATCCAATAATTGCTTCGCTTCTGTTTGAACTTCCACCAATGCTCTTGTTTGAATATCCTCAGTTGCATGTTCAATGGAATCCAACAACATTTTTTCAACCTCTTTATCCGTAAGTCCATATTGAGGTTTCACTTCAATTTGTTGTGTAACACCACTTCGCAACTCTTTTGCTTTTACATTTAAAATTCCATCGGCATCAATTAAAAAAGATATTTCAATTTTTGGCAACCCTGCCGGCATTGCAGGAATATTACTCAATTTGAATTCAGCTAATTTTCGATTGTCTTTTACCAAATCTCTTTCACCTTGAAAAACAGAAATCACAATCCCCATTTGTCCATCTTTTTGTGTAGTATACTGTCGACTAGTACGTATTGGAATTTTTGAATTTCGCGGAATCAAAACATCCATCAATCCTCCCATTGTTTCAATACCTAATGAAAGCGGCGTAATGTCTAACAATAAAAAATCTTTGTTATTCCCTGCAAGTATGTCGGCTTGCACTGCTGCACCTAATGCAACTACTTCATCAGGGTTTAACGTATCATTTACTTTTTTATTAAAAAATTGACCAACCGTTTGTTTTACTAATGGAATTCGCGTTGAACCTCCAACCATAATTACTTCATCAATTTCAGTTATTGAAATCTCTGCATCTTTCAGTGCATTCGCGCAACAAAGAATTGTTTTATTAACTAGTGGGGAACCTAAATTTTCAAATTCCGATTTACTAATTTTTATTAAATAACCATCAACATTGCTGATAAATTCATGATGCAAACTCAAATGCCTTTTCGCGGCTTCTGCTTTTAAACGAAATTCTTGTTTATTATTTTCTGAAAATTTTAATGCCGATTTTTCTAACTCAATTTTTTCTTTCCAAAATTTTACAATTGCATCATCAAAATCATCACCACCCAAATAAGTATCCCCATTTGTAGAAAGCACTTCAAAAATTCCGTCGCTTATTCGAAGAATAGAAATATCAAAAGTTCCACCGCCCAAATCATACACGGCAATCGTCTTCGTTTCATTTTTATTTAATCCCAAACCATACGCCAAACTTGCAGCAGTTGGTTCATTCAAAATACGCAACACATCCAGCCCTGCCAGTTTTCCTGCATCTCGAGTTGCTTGTCGTTGCGCATCGTTAAAATACGCCGGCACTGTAATTACAGCTTTTGTAACTGGAGTTTTTAAAATATGTTCGGCACGACTTTTTAATTCTTTTAAAATAAAAGATGACAATTCAACTGGCGAATAAAATTTATCTCCCACTTGAATTTTAACTAATCTCTCAGTTTGATCATCAAATATTTTATAGGTAAAAAAATTACTTCTTTCCCGAATGTCGTTGTAAGATTTTCCAATCAAACGCTTTACTGAAAAAATAGTTTGCTGTGGATCCGTTAACAAATATTTCAACGCTTCATCACCAACAATTGGTTCGCCAGATTTATCAAAATGTAAAACGGAAGGAACAAGCGAATTGCCCATAACTTCTTTTATCACTTGTGGATTTCTATCTTGTGGATGAATAATTGCAACCAAACTATTTGTTGTTCCCAAATCAATACCCACAATCATTTCCTTTTGTTGCAAACTTCCTGTAGCTATATTAATCGCGATTTTCCCCATAATTTTTTTCGTGCTTTGGTTGCAAACTTACGCAAATAAAAAGGGGTTTGTTTTTAACGCATCAAATACATTTTTCCATAACCGTTATTGAAAAACCTGTCGGTATTATCATCACTTGATTTATATTTTTCAAGCGATTTTCCTTTGAAGTTTGTTATCACTCGATATAAATAAATTCCATTCGCTAATTGCTGCCCAAAATTATCTGTGCCATCCCATTTATACTCGGTAATATTTCTCCCAATCCTTAAAGTTCCTAATTCTTCTTTCGAAATTTCTTTTACAATTTTTCCTGTTATTGTTAAAATTTGAATTCTGATATTCTGCGGTAACTCACTACCAGTAAGTGTAAACACAAATGCAGTGGAAGTTGTAAATGGATTTGGATAATTAAGTAAATTCGAAATCATCGCTTTGTTGATTACTTGAAAACCGACTTTATAATCTAAAATTCCGGCGCCGTTTCCACTTCTATCTTTTCCCGAAACAACTAATTCATAATAGCCATCTAATAAAAATATCGGAGAAAAATCAATTGAAGCCGTATTGTCATTATTCGGTGCATTGCCCGCCGCAGTGAATTTCAACGTGTCAGCATTTTTAAAATAATAAGGACGAATGGAACCGTCCGGAAAATAAACACGAATCGTAACAGCCATTGTATCATTCAATACCATCCACTTTGCTTCGTCTTTTAGTTTGATTAAAATTTTTGTTTTTGCAGAAACAATATCTCTATTTAAAATATGAACACCATCAAATGTAACATCCAACAACGGATTTGTTTTATCCGGTTTTACATAAAAATTTTTATAGATGAAATTATTGAAATGAGTGTACTCGGGTTGATCATTGTCCGGATTTACGTCATTAAAAAATATATTGGAGCCAGGCAAACTTGCTGTGGGCAGGGTATAGCGAACATGCACAGTATCCCAAGCCGGCAAAGTTCTAAATTTTGGAATTGGATAATTTGTAGAAACATTATTATTATCTGTTACCTGCAATTTTACTTTTAAACTGTCAAAATTTGCTTCACTAATATTTTTAAACGCCATTTTAAATGCAAGAGGTTCACCAACTTCCAAAGTATCTTTGAATAGAAAAAATAAATTTGGAGCAATTGCTCCTTCCGGAACGGGAACATAAGTCACTCTCCAATAACGCAACAAATAAGGTGTAAAATGAATCGAATCAATGTTGCGCATTTTTAATTTTAAATAAGGATATTGAACAGCATTTATAAAAGAAAGATCTACATCTTGTTGCGAAAGTTGAATTGCATTCATCAAAACGGTTTCAGTTCCTGATGAACTTATTCCAATAACATCAATTGTTGGATTATCGCCTGGCAGCACGTCTGTTGTGCCTCTCCATTTAAGTTGCTTCCATTGTTTTGCCTTTCCAAAAACAGGAGATATTAAATAGCCAACGCTATCAGTTGTGATGCAATCCACCGACATATTTATTCTATCGTAAATACCTTGCGAAAATTTATATTGTGGAATAAAACCGGTACTTGCTTTTTTATACACCAATACCCAAACTCTTGGTTTATTGATTGAATCAATTTCTGCAAATCCCGCAGATTTCAATTTGTGATAAAGAGAATTGTTTGAACCATAAATAGAAGTATCGCCTTTCCAAGTTGCAGCAAATGAATTGACCATATCGTAATCTGCAGTTCTTACAGTAACAAAACTACCATTGGGAATTGTGTCCATAAAATCCATCATCAATTTTCTACTGCTCGGCGTCATGTAAGAAAATTCGAAATTGTACCTGCTGTATGGGCTGCAACTCGTACTGGCACTTCCATATAAAAAAAGACTATTGCCGTTTGCATCTACATTACTCCAAGGTTTGAAACTTACCGAATCGAATACATTAAATTGTATTGAATTTCTCAAACAAACTTTTTTTATCAATCCTACTCCATTTACCATTACCGAAAATTCCGAATCGAAAGTACCACCGGTTGGATTTGTGGTTGTTCTTAAAAATAAATTATTGACGATGGGAAAATATTTCCAAGAGCGAGTTAATGAATCAAGACGCAATCGTTGCGTGGTTGATTTTGTATGTTGAAAAAAATGAGATTGATTAAAACCAAGATCGCTGTTGGATAAATAAACAAACGAAACCGAATTCCATTTTGTAGGATTTCCCGCAATATCCAACGGTGCAATTCTCCAATAATAAACTGTAGAATCGCTGAATAAAACTCCGGGAGTAAATTCTAAAAGCCCACCGATGGAACTAATTGTTTGTGTTTTTTTCAATGGCGAATTATACATTTCGGTCGTATCAATTTCCATTCGATATTGTTTTAACGGACTGAATGGATTTGCAGTTGAAGCCATCAATTTTATATTTTGCCGATTTACAATTGCAAATTCTAATGGGAAAACCGGCCTTGCTTCGTCTTCATAAATAAATACATCTTTTGTAATTGAATTATTCGTTTCGAAGAGTTCGTCCACTTTATTATCCACGTCAATTGAAACAGTAATTTTATTCAACCCCTTGTCGGTAATTGGATTGATGGGAATTGAAATTTCCAATGAATCAATAAATCTTATTCCCGGAATGGTATCTTTTAAAACAGAAATTATTGTACCATTTGGCAATTGACGTTTTACTTCAATTGCAATTTCATTGCTCACTGCTTTTCCTAAATTGGTCAACTTCGCATTTACTTTAAAGTTGGCTTCCGCAACCGATATAAAAGTTGGCGTAATTTTTATTTGCGGATCTTCAATTACATAATCTGCTTTGGGCTGCGTGTTTGATTTTAGTGCCGGATCTCCGTGAAATGTATTTTGTTCGGTAAGAAATCGTGCAAAAAAATCATTCGGCCCTGCTTGAAACAACATTTTTGTAATCGTTTCTTTTATGATTTCACCAAAACTTTTTCCGTATTGTGTAATCGATTCAGCTTCATAAAATTTTCTATTGTATAAGTCGAGATAGTTTACAATTCCGATGTGCGTACTTGCAAAAAAAGCAATACTTCCTCTTTCTTCCGCCAATACAAATTTTTCCGACAGTGTTTCTTTTACATAAAATCGCGAAGGATTAAAATTAAAAAAATCACCAGCACTGCAACCCATCGCAATAAAAAATGGATACTTGCCTTGGTTATTATATGCTTCGGGATTCTCCAAATTAAAATCCAAAATTGTTGCAGAAGAATGTCCAAAATAAGTGAGTTGCGTAATTCCGTTTGTAAAAAGTTGTTGCAATTGTAAATTGGTTATTTGTTGCACCGCTTCGGTAGAAGTTTTGCTAAACGTATGCACATTGGCTCCAAACAAAGTATCTGCAATAATTCTTTTAAACCCGTTCATGTAAAAATTCAATTGGTTTTGAAGAAACGGATCGCTTGCTCCCACCATATGCATTACCGTTTTCATCCAAGCTTTATCTTGAATTAACGGAGAGCTGAATTGTTGTGCAGTTTCATACTGCTGAACTTTGTTTAAATAAGTTGCTACTTCATTTCCGTTGATTACAGATAATCTTCCAATGGGCGTAATTGGAATAGAACTTGCACCTTCCGAACTCAATAAAATATCTGAAGCAGGCCATCCAAAAGTTGGAATTAAATTTAATTTTTCTACATCTGCATTTGATTCATTTGTTCGGTATTGATCGTAAACAACTCCATGTCCAATCAAAAAAACAAATTTTGGGATGGTTGTAAAATTTGTTCTTGCGAAACGTAAAAAATTTCGAATTGACAATGGATGTTTTTTTATCCCAAATGCAAATTGATCTACCAATTCATCAATTTCATAAATTTTTGAATTGAAAGAACCGCCAACTGTTGAAGCACGATAGGTTCTAAATTGCTCAACAGGATTCGCTCCACTCGTTGTTGAAAATAAAGAAGGATGTGAAATAATTAAATAATCACCTTGGTTTGCCGGCAATAAAAAATTTTTGAAACTTCGCGTTGTAAAATTATTAACTGAAAAAATATTTGATACTTCTACATTAAAAAGAACAAGTTTGCGCGCAACCGTTGACGGCTCCAAAGCAAACCGAACTAGCACCGGATTTAAAACATCGCCCACATATCTTTTTTGATTGGTAAAATCATATAAAATTGGAGCTGTCGTTCCATAATTAAAATTGCTTATTTCTAAATAATTTCCGATAGAATTTGCCGGCAACGAAAATGCAAATTTTTTCGTGTTCCCAAAATTGAAAATGCGTGGATAGACAAGTTCGTATTGAGCTACAACCATTCTATCGTTCACAACCGTACTTTGATTTTTGATTTCAATTGTTGCATTTCCAGTGTTCATTATTGAAAGAGGAATATTGGGAATAGAAACATTTGCCGTTTCTAAATAATCAAGTTGTTGCCCGCCAATACTGTCTGAATTTATTTTAATTCTAAATCGGCGAAGGTTTAATGCATTGCCAACAATATTCATTTTAAAAGTAGCTGTCGGCCCATTATTATATAAATAAACTTGATGCGTGTTCGTCAAACTTTGCCCTGCATAAATATCTGAAGAAGTCCAACCCTCTCCTTTATCGTAAGAAGATGAATAAACCCGCTGACCTGCATCAGCAAAATATCCGGGATTGATGTGATGTTTAAAATAATTTCCTTCGGAATGCATAAAATATGCATCGGGCGATAACGTATTTCCCGAAATATTATTGGGTGTGTTTTGCATCCGCAAGTTGCCACCAGCAGAATTTACCGTAAGAAAAAAACTTGCTGTATCTGTTTGAAGACTATGTGTCGTACTTAATTGAAAGGAAATGTCTCGATATAAAAAATTATCAAGTTGACCATCATTTTTTTCTCCCCAAAATTCTATAAAACCATCATTGCCTAATGGACCAGAAGCTGCAGAAAGATAAATTGGAATTTGTTGTCCGTTTCGCCACAATTGAAAATTTTCAGCAGCTGTACTTCCCAATCCAATTGTTGAAAGTGATGTTTGCGAAATTCTATAAACGCCTGTTTCGCCAACTTTAAATTTGTAATATGTTTTATTATAATCAATCCACTCGTTATTAAATGGTTGACTTTTAGCAAAAAAATACAAACTCAAAAAACATATTAAAAATAAAAATTGCTTCATAAATTTTTAAACCCTAAAATTATTTTTATCTTCTTTTATCACCTTTAAAATCAACTTTTACAGAAAACACATGCGTAAATAATGGACTTGACTGGTTGGCTAAATTGGCAAAAGCATAGTCGATTGTAACATTTGAAATTTTAAACCCTGCACCTGCACTTGGCTGAAAAATCCAACCCTTTTTTTGATTCAACGTGTCTGCATCGGCAAGTGCTTGTTGAAAATTATTTATGCCAGCTCTTATAAAAAAAATATTATTTACATCACATTCCAATCCCAATTTTGGATCAACACTTATTGGATTGGAACTGATTAATGTATTTCGTTTTCCATCAAACGATAAATCAAAATTTGATTCCACAAGCAAATTAATTTTTTTATTGATGGCGAATTGCCTTGCAATTCCCAAAATTAATTTTGGTGCAGTAAGTTCGGTTGACTTAACCGGAATTTCATTATTCGTCAAATACAAAATTTCTTTTTCTCTTTCGGTAAATGAAAACGACCAAGCATTGAAAGTGGTGCTAATATCTCTGCCAACAATTCCAAACCGCCATTTGTCTTTAAATATTTGAAGACCCGCATCCAGCCCAAATCCCCACGCTTTTGCAAACTTGCCAACATTGCGGTGAATGATTTTTGCATTTATCCCAAATCGAATATTTTTTTGTTCGGTTTCTTTTAATTGTTGTGCAACAGAAAAAATAAATGCATAGTCTGCCGAAGAAAAAGCTTGAATATTATTATAATTTATTGTACCATCGGGTTCAACAAGAAACAACGTATTCATAATATCATCAACAGCAAACCGAAGTGCCGTTACACCCAAAGTTCTTTTGCTATTAATTGTTGGCAATGCAATGCTTGCAAAATCATATTTGCCGATGCCGGCAAAATATTCTGCGTGCATAATATTCAAACTTTTTGTTTCTTTAACAGCAACCAAACCCGCAGGATTCCAATAGCCCGATGTGCCATCGCTTACAGATGCAACTTGTGCACTTCCCATTGAAATGCCTCTTGCACCTGCACCAATATTTAAAAATTCATTTGAATATTTTCTGAATTGAGAATGCCCAGCAAAAGTGGAAAATGTAAAAAACAAGAATGAAACCCCAATTTTTAATTTCATAGTTCAAAAAATTGAAAACTATTTTTGTAGCACATTGTAAAGTTAAGATTTACTGCTTGAATGTTATAATCTCTTCACTTTCAATTGAATGTTTTTTTATCTTATTTTTACTCAAACTTTTTTTGAATGAACTTGTTGAATGAATTAAGGTGGAGAGGAATGATTCAGGACATAATTCCCGGCACAGAAGAGCAATTGAATAAAGAAATGACTTCGGGATACATTGGTTTCGATCCCACTGCCAGCTCGTTACATATTGGAAGTTTGGTTCCTATTTTATTATTAATGCATTTACAAAAAGCAGGCCACAAACCAATTGCATTAGTTGGAGGTGCTACAGGAATGGTTGGCGATCCGAGTGGAAAAAGTGAAGAAAGAAATTTATTAAGCGCAGAAGAGTTGAATCATAATTTATCCGGCATAAAAAAACAACTTGAAAAATTTCTTGATTTTAATACGGCAAAAACAAATGCTGCCGAAATTGTAAACAATTATGAATGGTTCAAAGATTTTAATTTTCTTGATTTTATAAGAGATGTTGGAAAACATATCACCGTAAATTATATGCTGTCCAAAGACAGTGTAAAAAAGCGAATTGAAGGTGAAGCAGGAATGAGTTTTACAGAATTTTCTTACCAATTAGTTCAGGGTTACGATTTTTATTGGCTTTACAAAAACAAAAATTGTAAACTTCAAATGGGCGGAAGTGATCAATGGGGAAATATACTTACGGGAACAGAATTGGTAAGACGCAAATCGGCCGGTGAAGCATTTGCATTTACTTGTCCGTTGATTACAAAAACCGATGGAGGTAAATTTGGGAAAACTGAAAAAGGAAATATTTGGTTGGACGCAACAAAAACAACACCTTACCAATTTTATCAATTTTGGTTGAATGCAAGCGATGAAGATGCAAACAAATGGATTAAAATTTTTACTTTTTTATCCAAATCAGAAATAGAAAATTTAATTGCTTCGCATAATATTGATCCATCAAAAAGAATTTTACAAAAACAACTTGCTGCAGAAATTACTTCGCTTGTTCATAGCGAAGAGGAACTAATAAAAGCAATTGAAACCACCGACAAACTTTTTTCTCATCAAGCAAGTTCTATCGAAGATTTTTCTGTTAGCGATTTAGAAGAAATGGAAGGAATTGTAAAATCTGATTTTTCAAAAAATAAAATTGCTGATGGAATTGATATCGTTTCTTTTCTTGTAGAAACTGCAATTTTCCCAAGCAAAGGCGAAGCAAGAAAAATGATACTTGGTGGTGGCGTAAGTATTAATAGAAATAAAATTGTGAATGCAGAATTGAAAATTGAAACCAATTTATTGCTGCATCAAAAATATCTTTTGGTACAAAAAGGCAAGAAAAATTATTTTCTGATTTCTATCATTTAGCTTTTTGCAAAAGCTGTAATTCCCTCCACTAACACGTCCAGATTTTTTGTAGTAGTATAAACATTTGGTGTTACGCGAATTCCATTTAGTTCTTCCCAAACAATTCCTACGGTGTGTACTTTATATTTATCCAATAAAAAACTATCCAGCTCTCCTGCTTGTCGGCCTTCAATTCCAACAAACCCGATTGCACAGCCCCATTCTGGTTTTAGCGATGTTTGCAATTTTACTTTTGGAATGTTTTTTACTTTTTCCATCCAATAATTTTTCAAATAAAACAAACGCTTTTCTTTTCTTTCGCTTCCAATCATTTCGTGAAATTCAACCGCTTTTGTAATGGCTTGTTCTATAAAAAATGGTCGCGTTCCCAACGATTCAAATTTTCGAATATCGTCTTTCAATGGATTGTCGGTTGCAAACATGGGAAAAATGTTTTTAATTTTTTCTTTCCGAATATATAAAAGTCCACTGCCAATTGGTGCGTACAACCATTTGTGTAAACTTGTCGCAAAATAATCGGCATCCAAATCCGGAATTTTAAAATCGAACTGCGCAAAACTATGCGCACCATCCACAATCACTTCCAATCCTTTTTTATGTGCTTCGTTAGCAATTTTTTTTACAGGAACTATTTGTCCATTCCAATTGATGACATGTGTAATGTGCACCACTTTTGTTTTTGAAGTAATGGCACTTACATATTTATTTACAAAATAATTTTCATCTTCGCTTGGTAAGTCAAGATCAACCCAAACGAGTTTTATGCCATCGCGAATTTCTCTTTGTTTCCAAGCATTAATCATGTTTGGGTAATCGTATTTGCAAACCACCACTTCATCGCCTGCTTTTAATTGCAAACCAAAAATAACCGTCTCCAACCCTTCCGAAGAATTTCTATTTATCGCAATTTCCTCTGGCGAGCATCCAGCAATTTTTGCCAAATTTTTGCGAAGTGGTTCTCTGCCCTGATCCAAAATGCGCCACATATAATAACTCGGCGCTTCGTTGCAATAATCGTAATAGCGTTTTACAGCATCTTGAACCGTTTTTGGCGCAGGAGAAACGCCGCCATTATTTAGGTTGATAATTCCCGAAGAAACCGTAAAAGACTGTTGAATATAATACCAAAAATCTTCTTCGCTTGCCAGTTCCAAAGGCGAAAATGCTTCCGCTTCTTTTAATGCTGCTTGCAAATTTCTTGCCCAAACCGGTTGCGAAAGCGAAGCAAGCAATGCGGTTGCGGAAAATGCACTTGCTTTTCCAATAAAATTTCGGCGGTTTAAATTTGACATGGCCAATCGTTTAATTTTAAAAATACGGAAAAATAAAATTGTTGCACGCTAAAGTAAAAAAGGGACGAAAACATTTACAAAACCATTTGGGAAGAAGCACGACAATCCCTACTTTTGCAACCCAAAGTTTGACCCATGGTGTAATGGTAGCACAACAGATTTTGATTCTGTTTGTTAAGGTTCGAATCCTTATGGGTCAACTTAGAAAGCCATCGAATATTCGATGGCTTTTGGTTTTTAAAGGCAATTACATTTTACCCCACTACCTATAAGTGGTATTGTTTAGTAATTTTTAAACTGCTACCTTGGAGGAAATTTACTGCTGTGGATATAAAGTCGGTAATGATTTTGAAAACAAAATCCGTCAAAAAAATTTCGAGCAAAATGCAACAATTAGCGATTGCAGCATACACTGAAACTTTGCGTTTAAAAAATTATTCTTCTAATACTATTAATAATTACCGAACACATTTTATTTCTTTCATTTTATATTTCATCGGTGAAAAACCTTCGTCAATTACTAAAAATCAAATCATGGATTATTTGGTTATGCTGCGCAGAAAAGAGAACTGGAGTTCAACAATGCAAAATCAAAAAATAAATGCGATTAAATTTTTTTATGAACAAGTATTAAAACAATCACGCACAGTTTATGATTTACCAAGAGCCAAAAAAGAATGGAAGCTGCCAACTGTGTTTGCCGAAGAAGAAATAAAAAGTATATTGATGGCATTGGAAAACCTGAAACACAAAACAATATTATGTTTAGCCTATGCTTGTGGTTTAAGGGTAAGCGAAATAGTTAATATGAAAATTAAAGATATTGACAGTAAGCGCATGGTAATAACAGTAAGACAAGGCAAAGGGAAAAAAGACAGACAAGTAATGTTAAGTGAAAAATTGTTAATTCTGATGCGCGAATATTTTCAAAAATACAAACCAAAGGTTTGGCTTTTTGAAGGACAATATGGCGAACAATATAGTTCGCGCAGTGCCCAATTAATTTTAAAAGACGCAAAAAAGAAAGCAGGTGTAACAAAAAAAGGTTCAATCCATGCCATGCGCCATTCTTTTGCAACTCACCTGTTAGAGGGTGGGACAGATTTAATAAGTATAAAAGAATTGTTGGGGCATAATAGTTTAAAGACGACAAGCATTTATACTCATGTTAGTAAAAAACACATGAGTAAAATACAATCCCCGTTAGATAAATTATTATGATAAAGAAAAAATTATGCGAAACCTGTAGTTTCGCTAAGCCAACATATTTTGGTATAAAAAGCGAAAGTTTTGTTAGCTTAGTTTCGGATAATATATGTTGAACCGCAATGGCAGCAGCCAACGGAGTTTGCTATGCAGAATTGGTACTGTGGCTGCTACCACGAA
>SXGS01605124.1_pt1 | contig 14852 bp, 15 predicted proteins | sample 3174681 | NCBI WGS metagenome assembly SXGS01 (sample SAMN11356861, study PRJNA531348) | freshwater metagenome | isolation source: freshwater sample F1-80 | place: China: Fuxian Lake, Yuxi | collected 2017-12-25
AACCCGACCCCATGGGCCTGGGCCAGCGCCGCGAGCTCCCGCGCCACGTCGGCCGAAGCGGTGGTGTGATCGATGAGCAGCGCGCCCTCGCCCATGCCGGCGAGCGCGCCGTCAGGGCCGAGGACCACGGCGCGGACGTCGTGATCGTTGCCGACGCACACCAGCACCACCTCGGCGCCGGTGGCGGCCGCGCGGGGCGTGTCGGCGACGCGGCCCCCGTGCTGGGCCACCCACGCCTCTGCCCGCGTGCGCGTGCGGTTGTAGACGGTGACCGAATGGCCGTGGCGAGCCAGGTGACCCGCCATCGGCGCGCCCAGGATGCCGAGGCCGATGAATGCACACTTCATGGGCTCCTTCTATTCGGCGCCGCCGGATTAGGCTCGGGCCATGCTCCTCGTGCTCCTCGCCGCCTGCCCCCACCCCGTCGACATCACGCTCACCAACGTCCAGGTGGCGCCGGCCATGTCCACGGGCGCCGCGTGGGACGGCCCGGAGCGCCTCGATCCGGCCGCTGGGAACGTGCTCGGCGTACTCATGGGCAAGCTGGACCCCTCTGGAGAGCTTTCGGGTTCACTCAAGCAGGCGGCGGCGGGCCTGGTCCTGCCCGATGTGGCGGGCACCCTGGAGTTCCGCGCCGACCCCGACGCGAGCCCGGTGGCCGGGCCCATCCCCGAAGTTGCGGACTCGTTGGGGCCGGTGTGGGCGCCCGGCGTGAGCACGCTTCGCGGCGTCACCCTCGGGCCGAAGAGCAGCCTGCGGGTGCAGTTGGTCGACCAGGACGTCGGCGGCACCGACCCCGTCGGCGTCGTCGTGCTCTCGGCGGGCGACCTCATGCGCGCGGAGCACCTCGACGGGGCGCTCACGTTCCCCGCAGCCGACGCCACCAGCGGCCAGGTGCTCAGCGTCAGTGTGCTGGTCGTCCGGAGCAAGGGGGAATAGCCCCGACCGATGCGCACCTCGTCTCTCCTCTTCCTCGTGGTCGGCTGCTACGACCTGCCGCCCCAGGACACTGCCGACATCGGCCACGACCCCGCCGAGACCGACACCGATTCGGACACCGACACCGACTCCGACACCGATACCGACGCGCCCACCCTCGAGGGGCTCGCGCTCGACCACGACACGCTCACGCTCACCACGTCCCGCGAACTCCCGGTTTTGGTGGCGACGGCAAGCTGGTCGGACGGGTCGACGCAGGACGTCACCGAGCAGTGCGCCTGGTCCAGCGGGGACCCCGCCCTGGTGGTGATGACACAGGACGGCGTGGTTCACGGCATCGGCGCCGGCACCACCGAGGTCGGGTGCGAGTGGTCGGAGCTCCGTGACACCGCCCGCGTCGAGGTCGTGGCCGTGGCGACCGTGCGCGACGGCGAGCTCGTGGTGAACGAGCTCCTCGCCGATCCCGGCGTGGGCGCCGACGTCAACGGCGACGGCGACCCCGACCCGACCGACGACGAATTCGTCGAGCTCGTGAACATCGCCGCGTACTCCATCGATCTGCTCGACGTCACCCTGTGGGATGCCAACCTCGACACGCCGCGGCACACCTTCGGTGGCGGCTCCACGCTCCGGCCCGGCGAAGCGGTGGTGGTCTTCGGCGGTGGCACGCCCGCGGTGTCGGCCGACCGGTGTGTCGCCTACGCGGCGGTCAACGACGACGATGGGCTCCAGTACGGCCTCGCGCTCAACAACGACGGCGACACGCTCCGGGTGCTCGACGCACGGGGCGGCGAGCTCGCCAGCGTCGAGGTGCAGCCCGAGGTCGAGGATGCGTCGATCGTCCTGAGCCCCGAGCTCGACGGCACCACCTACACCCACCACCTGTACGCACCCGACAGCGTCGGCGCCCAGAGCCCGTGCACCCAGGCCGACGGCTCCGCGTTCCCGACCACGATCGCCTGGCTCACGCGGTGAGCGCACCGCGGCACCCGCCCCGGTGGGACGCGGTCGCGCCCCCCGAACCGCTCGACGAAACCGCGCTGCTGGGCCTGGTCCGCGCCGACGCCGAAGCGCACGCGGCGGCCCTGCCGGCCGGCACCCGCTTCCGCCTGCGGGCCGAGATCACCCCCGTCCAAGCCGCTTTCCTCGATCGCCGCGGCTACCTCGTCTTCGACCGTGTGGCCGACCGCGACGAGGTGGAGACCATCCTCGCCGAGATCGACCGGGTCGAGGCCGAGCTGCTCGCGCGCGGGGAGAGCAAGGTGCACGGCGTGCCGGTGTGGTTCGGGCCGGACCCGGACGGGAACGAATACCTGTATCGAATGGGGTTTTCAAGCGTCCACAGCCCGTTCTTGAGCAACTTTGTCCGCGACGGCCGGTTCGAGCCGGTCCGGCGCCTCATCGGGGACGACGCCCGCATCGGCGAACGCGAGAAGGACGGCGTGGTCTTCAACCGGTACGTCAACGCGACGGGGAGCTTGCGGCCCAACCTCGCGTGGCACACCGACGCGCTGCGGGACCTGTTCTACAACCGCCGGATGCCCGGCCCGATGCTGAACGTGGGCCTGCACTTCGACCGCATCCGTCCCCAGGACGGCGGGCTGCGCGTGCTGCCCGGTACGCACAAGCAATCCGGATGGGCCACGCTGTTCTCGAAAGTCCACTTCGTCACCCAGGCACCCGACCCGGCCGAGGTGGCCGTGGAGACGTGGCCGGGCGACCTGACGGTGCACGACGGTCGGATGTGGCACCGCGTGGAAGCGAGCCCCGAGACCGGCTGGGCTTCGCTCCGACGCAGTATGTACGTGCCGTATGTGCGCGACGCGGTGCTCGAGAAGCACGCGGGCTCCCCGACGCCCCTGTACCTGCGCCTCTTCGACGCCGTCATGCGGTGGCGTGCGGCCCGCGCGCGGCGGCGTCAGGCAGCGAGCACCGCCGCGAAGAACACGAGCGACACGTAGCCGTTCAAATCGAAGAACGCCTTGTCGATCTTGGACAAGTCTCCCGGCTTGACCAGGCTGTGCTCGTAGACGAGCACCGCCGCGATGATCCCGAGCCCCACCCAGTACGGCCACCCGAGCGGCAAGAGCCACGGCAAGGCCGCGAGCGCACCGACGGTGAGCACGTGGAGGGCCGAGCTCACGTGCATCGCCATGCCCTGCCCGATCGCAGCGGGGATGCTGCGCAAGCCCGCGTCCCGGTCGAACGCCTCGTCCTGCAGTGAGTACAAGATGTCGAAGCCCGCGACCCAGGTGGCCACGGCCGCCGCGAGGACCACCGGCGGCCACGCCACCGTGCCGGTGATGGCGATCCACGCGGCCACCGGCGCGAGGCCGAGCGCAACCCCGAGCCAAAGGTGTACCAACGCCGTGAATCGTTTGGCGAGGCTGTAGCCGCACACCACCAGGAGCGCGACCGGCGACAGCCAGCCGCACAGGGGATGCAGCACGAACGCGGCACCCACGAACCCTCCGGCGGCCGCCACGGTGAACCCGATCGCGGCCGGAAGGCTGAGTTGTCCGCTGGGGAGCTCACGGGTGGCGGTCCTCGGGTTGAGTGCGTCGAACCTCCGGTCCACGATGCGGTTGAACCCCATGGCGGCGGAGCGCGCCGCGACCATGCACACGATGATCAACCCCCACTGCACCCACGTGGTCGCCTGTCCGCGCGACGCCAGGACCGCCGACGCCAACGCGAACGGCATGGCAAAGATCGAGTGCGAAAACTTGATCATCCGTCCAAAGACGAGGAGCTGGTTCACGGGCCCTCCGGGGCGATGCGCCGCGACCCGGCGTCGCGGTCGGGCAGGGTCCGGCGCGCCTCGCGGCTGCGGGCGAGCCACGCCCACGCGTCCCCTTCGAGGGCACGCTCCCACCGCGACACCGGGACGTCGGCGAACACCTCACGGAGCACGGTCACCTCGTTGCGAACGTCCAGATCGGGGGCGCTCGCGAGGGAGTCCGTCCCGAGGAGCACGCGGCAGCCGACGTCGAGCATGGTGCGCACGTCCGGCAGGCGCCCCCCGATGTGGAGGTTGCTCCGCGGACAGATACACACCGATACATCTCGCTCGGCCAGGAGCTCGAGGTCGTCCTTGCCGGTGAGGGTGCAGTGCACCAGGAGCGCGTGGGGACCGAGCACCCCGAGGCGGTCCAGCCACCGTACCGGCGTGAGCCCCGGCGGTCGCCACGCGTCCAGGTTCCGACCGTACGCCCGCAGCGCATCGAGCCACGGGCCCGTGCCGTGCAAGAGCAGCTCACGCTCCGCGGGGTCTTCGTCCACGTGCATCGACCACGGGCCCCCCCGGGCGGCGATCCGGCGCACCGTCTCGGCGTGCGTGCTGTAGGGCGCGTGCGGCGTGGCGTCGGCGACTCCGTCGGCCACATTGGGGTCGTCGAACCCGAAGACCTCGTGGAAGGCGAGCCCGTCCAGGCCCGCGGCCGCCATCGCCGCGGCCCCCACGCCGAGGTTGCCGATGTCGACGACCCCGCCTGTCCCGAACCCGGCCACCTCCCGCGCGTTGGCGAACGCGTGCGCACGGGAGGCCGGCCGGTCGTGGATCCAGCTCCGCACCCACGGCAAGAACCCCGCGCCGGCCACCGTGGGCACGGCGGGCAGCTCCAGGTGAACGTGGGCGTTGACCGGCCCCTTCACCTCAGATCCTCGCGTAGCGCCCGTCGGGGGCCGCGGCGACCGGCACGAGCCGGGTCCAGTCCAGGTCGCGGCGCACCGGGCGGAACCCGGCCACACGGATGTGGTGCTCCACCTCCTCGGGGTCGGTGGTCCAGCTCCGCCCCGGGGCGCCGAGGGCGTCCTCGTCGAGCAGGATGGGGCCCAGGTCGTCTGCGCCCGCAAAGAGCGCGGTCTGTGCAGCGCCCAGACCCACGGTCGGCCACCACGCCGTGATGTGCGGGACGTTGTCGAGCACCAGGCGGGCCAGGGCGACCAGCCGCAGCCACGCCTGTGCCGAGTCGTCCCGACCGGGGACGCCGGCGAGCCCGGTCCACACGGAGAAGGCGGAGTAGCCGGGGCGGCCCGCGGCGAGCGCTTCGTCCTGCGCGTCGCGGACGGCGCACAGGTGGGCGACCCGTTCGGCCCGCGATTCTCCGAGGCCGAGCGTCAGCGTGGCGGGGCCACGCAGGCCCGCTTCGCCGGCCAGCCGTGTGAGCATCTGCGCCTGGGGACGCGACGCAGCGCCCGCACGGGTCGGCGTGCCGCCGAAGCCGTCGAGCCCGGCGTCCACGAGGCGGCGGAGCGCCACCTCCGGCGCGACGCCCGCCGCCAGGGCGAGCCCGGCCAGCTCGTCGACCCCGAGCCCGGTCACCGACAAGCCGTGGTCGCCCTTGAGCGCCCGGATGGCCGCTTCGCACGATGAAAGTGTCGAGGCCTCGGGCACGCCCGCCTGCAGGACCGCGGCCACGGCGCCCTGCGCGGCCAACGCCGCACCCCGCGCCGCGACCTCGCCGAGGCGGACGTTGCCGGCCATCAGGTAGGTCACGTCGCGCCCGGGGAGCCGAAGCCGGCGCACATCGTCGGCGGCCGCGCACAGCTCCGGCGTCGGCGTATCTTCGAGCAAGCAGAGTGCGCCATCCATGCTGATACGTTCACCCCGACGTGTCGAAGCGAGCAGCCCTTCGGCCGCCTCCCGACTCCGCGTCGCGGCCGGCGGGGGGTAGAGGCTCAGCTCCCCCGGGCCGAAGAGACCCGCGGCCTGGGCCAACGCCACGAACCGACGCAACCCCATGAGCGCACGGTCGTCGAGCTCGTAGCGGATGGCCCGCAAGAGGTAGTCGCGGTCCGCGGCAGGCGCGCTGGCGCGTTCGGGCAGTCCGCGCGCGGCCGCTTCGCGGAGGCCGGTGATCGCCGCCGCCGGGAGGTCGGGGCGCCCCGCCCACACCGCGAAGACGAACGGCAGGCCCGTCCAGTCCTTCCACACGCGCCCGAGGTCGATCCGGGTGGTCAAGCGGTCGGGCAGGTTGCGCGCGGCATCGCCGATCACCACCGCCCCCACGCGCCCCTGCGCGTGGAACGCACCGGTGCCCGCGTCGACGGCGCGGACCGGGAGGTCGGGCCGGGCGAGCGGGCCGCGGAGCAGGATCTGCGCGAGGACCACGCTGGTGCGCGACTCCCCGTCGAGCACCACCTCGTCCCACTCCGCCAGGGGGCGCTCGCCGACGAGCAAGACGCTGTCCACGTCACCGTCGCTGCCGATGCAGTACCCCGGCACCACGCGCCAGGTCGCGCCACCATCGAAGACCGACGCCACCGGCACCAGGCCCACGTCGGCTTCGCCCTGGTTCAAGAGCCTGGCGGCGGCGCTCGGGACGCAGGCCCGCACGTCGAACTGCGCAGGATCGAGGTGCCGCGTGAGCGGCCAGGCGTTGGTGTATCCGACACACGCGACACGGATCTTCGGGTTCATCTAGGCCTCCGCGACCACGTGGTAGAGGGTGTCCCGCTCCACCGGCACGCGGCCGGCGTCGCGGATGAGCTGGACGAGCTCGGCGCGGCCGAGCGTCTGCGGGGTGCGGGCCCCGGACATGTGGTAGATCCGCTCCTCCCGGACGGTACCGTCGATGTCGTCGACGCCCCAGTCCAGCGAGAGCTGGGCGAGCTCCACCCCGAGCATGACCCAGTAGGCCTTGATGTGGTCGAGGTTGTCGAGCATCAACCGCGAGACGGCGAAGGTGCGCAACGTGTCGAAGGCGGTCGGTTCCCGCAGGCGGTTGAGCCGGTTGTTCTCGTGGTGGAACCGGAGCGGGATGAAGGTCTGGAACCCCCCGGTCTGGTCCTGCAACGCCCGCAGCCGGAGGAGGTGGTCCACCCGCTCCTCGACGGTCTCGATCGAGCCGAACAACATCGTGCAGTTGGACCGGAGCCCGAGCTCGTGGGCGACGCGGTGCACCTCGATCCACCCGTCCGCGTCCACCTTGTCGTCGCACAACTTCTTGCGCGCGCGGGGGTGGAAGATCTCCGCGCCTCCGCCGGGCAGCGAGCCGAGACCCGCCTCGATGAGCTCCCGAAGCACCCGCTCGTAGGTCATCCCGTACTTCTCCGCGAAGTAGTGGATTTCCACCGCCGTGAACGCCTTGATGTGCAGCTCGGGCCGCTCGGCCTTGATGCCGCGGAGCAGGTCGAGGTAGTAGCTCCACGGGAGGTCGGGGTTGAGCCCGTTGACGATGTGCACCTCGGTGATGAGCTCGCCGCGCAGCGCCCGCACCCGCCCCACCGCCTCGTCCAGCGCCATGGTGTAGGCCGACGGGTCGCCGGTCTTGAGTCGGCTGAAGCTACAGAAGATGCAGCTCGCTTCGCACACGTTGGTCGCGTTGACGTGCACGTTGCGGTTGAAGAACGTCAGGTCCCCCCAGCGGCGCTCGCGCTCCCGGTTGGCGAGCGCGGCCAGCGCACCGAGATCGGGGGTCGTGAAGAGCCGCACGCCGTCGTCGAAGTCGAGGCGTTGACCGGCGTCGAGCCGCGCGCGGATGTCGCCGAGACCGGCGGCGTCGACGTGGGCGCGGGAGATTTCCGGCAAGTCAGCCAGCATCGGGGTCTCCAAGGCCGCTCCAGCGGCGCGACAGCTCGTTCTCGATCCCCACCCGGTCCAGGGCCCGCGACACCACCTGGTCGACGAGGTCGAGGATCGTCGAGGGGCGGTGGTAGAAGCCGGGCGCCGCGGGCATGACGATGGCGCCCGCCTCGGCGAGCTGGGTGAGGTTGCGGAGGTGAACCAGCGAAAGCGGGCTCTCGCGCACCACGAGCACCAGCGGACGTCGTTCCTTGAGCATCACGTCGGCCGCGCGGCCAACGAGGTCGGTGCTCAGGCCGTGCGCGATGCGCGCCGCGCTGCCGGTGGAGCACGGCACGACGAGCATCCCGTCGACCCGGGCGCTCCCCGAGGCGAAGGGCGCGGTGAAGTCGCCCGGATTCCAGGTGCGGAACCCGTACGCCGCGGGGTCGGTCCCCACCTCGTGCGCCCACACCAGCCGCGCCGTCCGGGTGAAGACGACGTCGACCTCGGCGTGGGCGTGGTCGCGGAGGAACTCGAGCGCGCGGGCGGCGTAGATCGCGCCGGACGCCCCGGTGACCCCGACGACGAGCCGCTTCATTCGCCCTTCCGCGCCACGACGAGGCTCGCGACGGGCGGGAAGAGCTCGCGTCCGGACGCCTGGGCAAACCCGGCGGCCACGCACATGCGCTCGAAGCCCTCACGGTCCGTCCACGCCCCCATGCTCTCCGCCAGGTAGCGGTACGCCGCGGCGTCGCCCGAGACCACCCCGCCCACCAGCGGCAGGACCACCCGGTTGTAGGTGCCCGCCATCAGGCGCGCCAAGAACGTGCGCGGCTGGAAGAAGTCCACGACCACCAGGACGCCGCCCGGCCGGAGCACCCGCCACGCCTCGCCGAGCGCCCGCTCCGGCTCGGGCACGTTGCGGATGCCGAAGCCCGCGACGCACGCATCGAACGAAGCGTCGTCCAGCGGCATCTCGCGCGCATCGGCACACACCCGCCGCGCCGTGGGCGCCTTGTGCGCGCCCCGCTCGAGCATCGGTGCGCAGAAGTCGAGCGCGGTGAGCGAGCGTGCCTGCCCGACCAGCATGCCCGAAAAGTCCATGGTGCCGGCGCAGAGGTCGAGCACGTCGCCCCGGGCCCGCTCGCCGAGCTCTCGGATCGCGATCCGACGCCACGCACGATCGATGCCGAAAGACATCAATCCATTTGCCCGATCGTACCCCTCGGCGATCCGGGCGAACCTCGCCTGGACGGCGGGCGCCCGACTCGGGTCGCCTGCGACCGGGAGGAGCGGCTCCCCCTTCATCGGGCGCGCTCCACGAGGTACCGACCGAGGACCGCGAGCGAGTCGCGGTCCACCCCGTCGGGGAGGACCTCGAGGCACGCCAGGGCGTCGGCCACGCGCTGCCGCGCGTCGGCCAGGGCCGCGTCGAGCGCGCCGGACCGACGGACCTCGTCGACCAGAGCGGGGACCTCGGCCTCGGTGGGCGCACGCTCGCTCAGGCGCGCCCGCAACGACGGGACCCGCACCATGGCGTGCACAAGCGGGAGCGTGAGCTTCCGTTCGCGCAGGTCGGCGCCCGGGGCCTTCCCCGTGCCCTCGGCGTAGTCCAGCACGTCGTCGGTGATCTGGAAGGCCACGCCCACGCCGCGGCCGAACCGTTCGAGGGCGACCGCCGCGGCGTCGTCGCCGGTGGCGTAGGCGCCCGCCGCCGAGGCCCAGGCGATGAGCGCCGCCGACTTCTTGTCGATCATCTCGAGGTAGGCGTCGAGTGAAGTATGCAGGTTACCCGCCCGTTGAAGCTGCAAGACCTCGCCCTCGGCCATGGCGGTCACCGCCCGGGCGAGCTCGACCACCGCTCGGTGTCCCCCCGCCTCCCCGGCCAGGAGCACCGCCCGCGCCAGGCAGAAGTCTCCGGTCAGGATCGTGGCGGCGTTGCCGTACACCGTGTGGGCCGCGGGCCGGCCCCGCCGCAGGTCGGCCCCGTCGACCACGTCGTCGTGCAACAGCGACCCGAGGTGGATGAGCTCGGCCACACACATCAGGCCCGACCAGTCGCCACGAAAGCCCACCACCCCGGCACCGAGCGCCGTGAGCATCGGCCGCAGGCGCTTTCCGCCCGCCGACGCGAGGTAGCGGCCGATGGCCGCGACCACGTCGACCTCGCTCCCAACCAGGCTCCGGAGGCGCGCTTCGCCTTCCCGCAGGCGGGGGGCCAGCCGGACGAAAACTTCGTCGGGCCCACCGACACCGACGCGCGGTGTCGGCCCGGCGAGGCCGTCCGGCGCCAAGCGGCGCACGACGACGCCGGGGTCCACCCCTGGTGCAGCTTCCGGGTCCATGGCATCCTCCGCCACTGGTCAGTTCACAGATTTCAGTGTTAACTGAAATCTGTGAACACCGCCAGCGCCCCCACCGCGAGCCCGCCCGCCTCCGACGCCGCCGCCCGCGCACGGGCGGTCGCGCTGGTCGCCGAGGCCATCGGCGAGATCATCGGGTTCTGGAACTTCAAACCTTCGTTGGGGCGGGTGTGGGCCGTGCTCTTCCTCAGCGCCGATCCGCTCGATGCCGAGCAGATCGAAGCGCAGACGGGCCTGAGCGCCGGGATGGTGAGCACCTCACTCAACGAGCTGTTGCAGTGGGGGGTCGTCCGGCGCCAGCCGGCGCCGGGGGAGCGCCGGCGGCTCTTCCTCGCCGAGACCGACGTGTGGATGCTCGTGGCCCGGGTCTTCCGCGAGCGGGAGCTGCGCCTGGTCTCCAGTACGATAGAGCAACTGGAGGCGGCGCTACGCATCCTCGATGGCGAGGGGCGCGGCACGGATCCGCGCTCCATGCACCAGAGTCGCTACCTCCACACCCGGATCTCGCGGCTCTTGGAGCTCGCGCGCACCGGGCACCGCCTCATCGATCGGTTCTCCCGGACCGGGAGCGCCAATCTCCGCCCCCTGCGCGACGTACTGGCCGCGGCGCGCTCCGCGTCGGGATAAGCTGCCGGCATGTGGGTCCCGCTGGTGCTGCTGGCTTGCACGGAAGACACGCGCACGGTCTCCGGGCAGGTGAAGGACATCTGGGGCGCGCCCGTTCCCGAGGCCACGGTGGTGGTCGAAGGCGTGATGCAGCGGTACTTCACCGACACCGATGGGCGCTTCGCGATCGAGCTCCCGGCCGAAGGTCTGGTCCTCCACCACCAGGTCGACGACGACGGGCGCCCCGAGGACGACGACGACCTCTCCGGCCGCAAGGGCGTGCGGGTGCTCGTCGGCCGGGACGGGTTCATCAAGGGGCGCGGCCTGGCCCCCGAGGTCCCTGAAGAAGAGGACTTCGAACCCCTTCAGCTCGCGCTGTACCCCGAGCCCGAGACCCCCGGCTTCTACGCGGTCGGCCCCAAGGCCTACGTGCCGTTGGGCAGCCAGCGCATCCAGATGGTCGGCACCGGCCTCGCACACTACGCCGGCATCCAGGACATCCCCGAGGAGCACCTCGCCAAGGGCATCATCGAGCTCGTGTTCACCACCCGGCTGCGTCCGAGCGAGATCGCGCAGATGAACCTGCACCTGAGCCGTCTCGAGTTCGTGAACAAGGCGCGGGTCAAGGGCGTGTTCGGCCCGGAGGACGACCTGGTGAACCTGTGGGTCGCCAAGGACGACGTCGCGTTCGACGTCGTCGGGTTCGACACCCGCGAAGACTACCTGATCCGCACCCGCGAGCCGCTCACGCCGGGAATGTACGCGTTCCACGCCCACGACATCCTGCACGAAGAAGACGAGCGGGTGCTGTATTCCCTCCCGCGGGAGCAGCAGATCGCCTTCCCGTTCGAAGTGAAATGATCCTCTGGTTGGTCGGCGCCGCGCTGGCGGGCCCGGTCAGCCCCGCGTTCGGTTGGCGCGCCCAAGACCGTTGGGCCGTCACCTTCGATCGGGTGTCGGAGCAGGCGGGTACGGCCACCGCGATGACGGCGCACACCACGGCGACGTGGACGTGGACGGTCCGCGCGGTCACCGGCGGGCTCGAGGTCGTCGCCTCCGACTACGCACTTCAGGCGACCACCGGGCTGCCCCGCGGCGGAGACGACGCCGAGGGGGTCGCCGCCGCCCTCCAGGCCGCCGCGCCGTCGCTGCGGGTGTCCGCGGCGGCCACCGTCACCGCGCTCCTCGACCCGAGCACCCAGCGCGCGGCCGCGGAGCGCCTGCTCCGCGCGTCACGTACGCTGTCCGGGCCTCGCGTGGAGGCGTTCAAGGCGCAACTCTCCGACGCCGGCTTGCGCACCGCCACGGACGAGTGGTGGTCGCGCCTGGTGGGCTCCTGGGCGGGCCAGACCTTCTACCCCGGCCAACCGGACCATCTCACCGTGTCCGCCCCCGTCACCTTCCTCGGCGGCACCTCGGTGCAACACGACGTGACCCAGGGGAGCGACGGGACCGCGCCCTGTCCGCGCGCCACGACCACCCCGTGCGGTCGCTTCACCCTGCGGATGGTTCCGAACCCGGGGGCGCTCAAGGTCGCCATCCGCGACCACCAGGCCGCGGCGGCCTCGAGCAACAACCGGCTCGCGACGGCCGAGGCGGCGCTCGAAGTCGAACTGTACGCCGAGCCCGTCACGCTGGTTCCCCACCAGCTGCGCGTCGTCCGCACGACCCACCTCGTCGGGGCGCCGACCTCGGGAAAGGCCACGCTCGATTCGCGGACCACCGAGACGGCGACCTGGAGTTTCACCCGCCGCTGAGGGTCATCGGCCGACGATGGCACGAGGCGATGCGCCCCGCAACGGCGCGCGGTGCGGGGCGGCCCCGGCCCGGCGAGCGGACGGTCGCGCCGCACCGCCCATCGGAATCCCGGTCACCACCACGCGTGGTCGAGCGTGACGCTGTAGCTGTCGCAATCGGTGCCGGCGGGGAGGCGCGCCGTGGACACCGCCTCGGCCCCGGGTGCCACGTCGGTGACCCGTGCGACGAAGTGTTCGTCGCGGCAGTGGATGCCCACCTCGGCCTCGGTCACCGTGCGGGCGGCCCGATTGGCCGCGGTGACCTCGACCTCGACCCGCTCGTCCGGCCACACGCGCGCGGTGGCCCGAACCTTGAGCCAGGGCCCGATGTCGACCACCCGGTCCTGGCGACCCTCGCGCCCCTGGAAGACCACCTCCTTGCGGGCGGTGTCGACCGTGACCAGGAACTGGCCGGAGACGTTGAGCCCGAGCAGACCCGCGCTCTTCTCGTCTTCGCACTCGTCGCATACGCCCACCGTCACCCCCTCGACCGGGAGGCCACCGACCCAGAGCTTGGGGATGAGCACCAGGCGCGGGGTGCGCTCGCCGGTGGCGGTGCGGAGCGTGAGCTCCGGGGCGTCGGACGGGACACGGATTCCCAAGGACGACAGGCCGCGCCGGCTCAGGGTGGTGACGGTGGCCCCGGTGTCGAAGAGCATCGGGAGCTCGGTCTCGCCGAACTGGACCGGCACCGACATGCTGTGGCCCTGGCCTTCGTAGGGCAGCGCCACCTGGTCGGAAGCGAGCGCGACCGCGGCCGGCGCACACGGCGCGACCGCCCGTTCGGCCTCGGGGGGCGGGAGGCTGCCGTCGGACTCCGGGAGCTCCAGCTCACGGCCGAAGCGGGCGGCGCGCGCGGTGGCGTCGGGCCCACCGAACGCGGCGAGGACGCCGAGGCCGGTGGCGGTCGCCTCCTCGGCTTCGCCGGGGAAATAGCCGGGCAGGATGAGCGCCAGGGCGGCGGGCCACGCGCACATCCCGAGCCCCAACGACCACGGGCGCCGGTTGGTCGCCAGCACGAGGCCCCCGATGGGCAACACCACCAGCGCGCAGGCCGCCAGCGCGATCTGCAGGGGCGGCAGGCCGCGCAGCACGCCCAGCCCCACGAACGTGGCGAGCGCGAGCACACTCGGGCCGAGGCCCACCAGGAACAGGAGCGTGCTCACGAGTCTCACGCGGCAACCGTATCCGGACGGCCCCGGACGGGCGCTCATGGGTTAGCCCGGCGGCCATGGTCGAGACCCGCGCGACGTATTTCTGCATCGACATCGAGTGCTCGGGCCCGGTGCCGGCGCTCTACGACATGATCTCCCTCGGCGCCGTCGCCGTCGTCCCCGACGACGCCGGCACGCTGCAGCTCGGCGAGACCTTCTACGTCGAGCTTCGGCCGGAGGGCCCCCGGGTGGACGCGGGCGCAATGAAGGTGAACGGCCTGGACATCGAGGCGCTGCGCCGCGACGGGCTGCCTCGCCGGGAGGCGCTCCTGCGCCTGGCCGAGTGGACGCGCGCCCAGGTCCGGCCCGGCACCAAGCCGGTCTTCGTGGGCCACAACGCGCCCTTCGATTGGTCGTTCGTGAGCTGGTGTTACGCGGCGGAGGAGCTGCCGAACCCCTTCGGGTACAAGGCGCTCGACACCAAGGCCCTGGCCACCGGCAAGCTCGGCGTGCATTGGTTCGACTCCAGCAAGGAGGTGCTCGCCGAGCGGCTCTCGTTGCCGGCCGAGGACCTGACCCAGAAACACCGGGCGGACTACGACGCCCACTACCAGGCGCTGATCCTGGTCAAGCTCCTGGAGGCCTGAATGTGTGGGTTCGTCGGCCTCATCGGCGTCGAGGGCGCCGCCGGCGCTGCGGCCAACGCGCTGCAGGCGCTTCAACACCGGGGGCAGGACGCCTGCGGCATCGGCACGGTGCACCGGAGCCGCGTGCACCTGGTGAAGGACCTGGGCATGGTCGGCCAGGTCTTCGGGGGCGAGCGGTTGGGCTCGCTGCCCGGCACGGCGGCCATCGGGCATGTGCGCTACCCCACCGTCGGGGCCGGGGTCCGGGAGGACGCGCAGCCCTTCCACACCCGGCGGCCCGGGGTGCTGATGGCCCACAATGGCAACGTGACCAACGTGCCGCAGCTCGAGGCGTGGCTGGCCCGTCGCGGAATCCGCGTGCAGTCGGGATGCGACGTCGAGCCGATCATGCTGGTCTTCGCCGAAGGCCTCCGCGGCGCCGCCGTGGAGAACGTGAAGGACGCGGTTCGCGACGTCTTCGACCAGGTGCGTGGGGCCTACACCTGCGCGGCGCTGTGCGAGATCGGCGGGAAGGACACGCTCGTCGCCTTCCGCGACCCGTTCGGCGTGCGCCCCGGCGTGTACGGCACCGACGGCGCCGGCGCGTGGTGCGTCGCGAGCGAGTCGGTCGCGCTCGACGCGCTGGGCTTCGAGGTGCTGGGCGAGATTCCGCCGGGGTGCGTCATGCTCTTCGCCGCCGGCGAGCCGCCGCGAATCGAGCCGGTCCGGGCGCCGCAGCCCCATCGCTGCCTGTTCGAGCGCATCTACTTCGCGCGCCCCGACAGCAAGATGGAGGACGGGCGGGTGTTCCAGGTGCGGTGGGACCTCGGCCGGCGGCTGGGGGAAGAATGGCGGGCCAA
>SXGS01768403.1_pt1 | contig 14852 bp, 9 predicted proteins | sample 3174681 | NCBI WGS metagenome assembly SXGS01 (sample SAMN11356861, study PRJNA531348) | freshwater metagenome | isolation source: freshwater sample F1-80 | place: China: Fuxian Lake, Yuxi | collected 2017-12-25
AACATCTACCTTCACCGAATCGACAAGGAGCGTTCACAAGTCAAGGTGCTTGATTTCGGGATCGCGAAGATCCTGGATCGGCCGGGGGAGCGACTAACCTCCACGGGCGAATTCCTGGGCACGTTGCTCTACATGGCTCCGGAGCTGACCGCGGGCCATGCCGTGACCACGGGCGCCGATATCTATTCACTCGGCGTGATCCTGTTCGAGGCGCTTGCGGGCAAGGTGCCGTTCACGGGCCGAAATCCGCTGGAGCTCATCCGCGTCCACTCGAGTATGCCAGCACCGGCCTTGTCGTCGTTTCGACCCGAGGTCTCCGAGGAGCTCGAGGATCTGGTGGCTCGTTGTCTTCACAAGAAACCCGAAGGCCGTTACGCCGATGCTGGAGAGCTCGCAAGGGCTCTCGTTGGCCTGCCAACGGTCCGCGTCGATGGAGCGCCGGGAGGAGGCACGCGCACGATTCGAGTCCATGCCTCCAACTGGGTCGGGCTCGTTCTCGATGAGACCTACGAGATCCATGAATGGGTCGCGCCGGGCCGCTTTGGCAGTGATGTTTACCGCGCCACGCACCTCCGCACTGGAGCCAGCGTCGCGCTGCGTCTGTGGCGAACTGGCCGCGGCGTCGTCCGGGACTGCCTCCTCGATGCCTTCCGCAAGGAGTCCAGGACGATGGGCGTTCGCCACCCAAACCTGATCGCCGTGATTGACCTCGGCTACAACGATGAGTGCGTTTACGTGGTCACCGAGCTTGTGGATTCTGTCTCGCTTCGCACTCTTCTTGGGCGCAAAGGTGGGCTATCCCGCACCGTGGCGGTTGCGTTGATCCACGGTGCGGCTGACGCCTTGAAAGTTCTGCACGAGCGTGGGATCGTCTCTGGTGGATTGAGCCCGGAGACGATCCGCGTCGCCGAGGGGGCTCGGGGTCCAGAGAGGCTCCTTGTGGCGCCATTTGGGCTCTCGAACTTGAAGCAACTTTCCAGCCTCTTCGACCGCTTTGCAGTTGCAGGCGAGCGGGACCGATCGAGTGATTACATTTCACCCGAGCAGATGGGCGGCGCCGAGCCCGATGCGCGCTCGGACCTCTACTCACTCGGGTTGATCCTGCTCGAGATGATGGGTGGCGAGATCCCGGTGCAGGAGCTGCCGGAAACGAAGACTTCGCAGTCTTTCGCCACTGAAGATCCTGCGTTGAATAGTCCCCTGCCGCAGCCGACGTTTCCGCTGAACCTTTCTGTTGAATGGGTCAATTACTTCGCCAGGGCGATCTCCCGCAACCCGGCCCAGAGGTTTGCCTCGGCAGTCGAGTTCGTCGCATCGCTTCCCGCCTGAGGTTTGCCGGGCGATCACCTTGCCCGCGATTGTCGCTCACCCCGGGTGGCGAAGTTCGAGAATGTCGGCGCTTCCGGGGATGCTACCGACCCTCCGTTGCTGGCCCGATCACCTCGAGCCGCAGGTCCTTGAGTCGAATCTCCATCGGCCCTCCTGCGCGCATCTGGACGGCGATGATGCCCTGGCGAGCGCCCGCGGGGTCGTTGAGGTCAACACAGGGTTGCCCATTGATCCAGGTGCGGACGTGGGCGCCCACCGCTTCGACCTCGCAGTCATTCCATTCGCCAATTTTCACGTGCGCTTCGGATGACTTGTCCCACAGGAGGCCACGGCCTCCCGGCTCGTGGAGGGTTCCCCACCCGCCCTCTCCGAATCTGGCCTGATAACCTCGTATCTCGCCCTCCTCGAGCGGCTCGCTGCGGATCTGGATCCCGCTGCCCGCTTCATTCGGCGTCAGTTTGACCTTCAGGCTCAAACGGAAGTCGCTCAGGAGCATCTCACTCTTGAGGAGCTCGTTTCGTTTTAACCCCGGGCTCTTCCCGATGAGCTCGCCGTTTTCAACGCGCCACAGATCCATGTTTCCATGCCAACCGGTGAGGTCGCGGCCGCCAAAGAGGTCCTTTGCGTTTTCCTGCGTGGCGAGGATTGGAGTCTGTGCTGTGCTGGCGAGGTAAGCCACAAGGCCGCGAACTTCGGCCTCGCTGAGTGGCTGGATCAAGTTCTCCGGCATCATCGATTGCTCACTTTCCTGGACGTCCTCGAGGTCGTCACGACGGATCACGATCGTTTCGTTCTGGGTGAGGACGGTGTAGGTGTTCTTTTCCTCCGTCTTCACGATCGCCGTGATGACGCGGCCCTGCTTTGTCACGAATACCTTCGGCATGTACTCCCGGGCCATGACCGCGCTCGGGTCGAGCACATTGGAGAGGATGTAATCGAGGTCGGCACGGTTTGAGCCCGTGAGCTCCGGACCCACCTTGCCGCCCAGGCCGAAGAGGCTGTGGCATTGCTGGCAGGTCTTCGCGAAGACGGCTCGGCCCAGCGTCGGATCGGCGGGCTCCTTCGTGGATTGAAGGAGCCGCTTGTACTGATCGATGAGCTTCTTCTTGTCCTCGGTGGTATCGCGTGAGGCGCCCCAGACCTCTCTGACTTGCTTGTCGACCTCGGCGTCCTTCAGGTTCTTGAGTTGGCGGATCAGCTCGGCCGGGACCTCGGCGGCTGTTAGCTTTCTTGAGGTGATTCCGGCGAGCAGAGGAAGCGCGAAATCAGCACGCGAGGTGAGAGTACCGAGCGCATCGCGACGTTCGGCTCCGTTGAGCGATGCGTAGATGTCGAGCAGCGCCTGGGGAGTCTTCGGGTCCGCGCAGGCTGCCAGAGCGCGGATGGCATCGCTTCGAAAACCCGCATCCTTCGCCGAGCCACGCCGCAGGATGGCGAGCAGCCCTTCGGAAAGCCCCTTGTCCTTGGCTTCCACGAGGCTCGAGAGAGCACCTCGACGCCCCGCGAGGTCGGCCTCCGGGTCGGAAAGCACCGCACGCAGGCTTGCGACCGCAACCGGGTCGCCGAACCGCACTGCCAGTGCCGACAGCTCCGCCTTGAGGCTCTCATCCGCCGCCGGGGTGAGTGCGTCCCGAACTTGCGCCCAGTGGACTGGCATTGCAAGCCCTCCCTGGCCCTTGAACGCCACATTCAAGGCCTTCGCGAAGGCGATCCTTACGGAGGAGTCCTGGATTTCGCCAAGTGTCTTGACGAGCAGCGCCAGCCTTTCAGGCGTTGCCTTCGCCGCGATTCGCCTCGCCATGAAGGCGGGAAGCGGTGGCAACTTCGACCGGACCGCCAGTGCGAGCGCCCGCTCGGCATCGTCGCCTTGAAGCGGTTCCATGGCATACCAGTACATGAGGGGCAGGTTCTGGTCCTGTGCGTCTTCGGGGTGGTTGATGAGCCCGGCGAGGATCGGCCAGCGGTCTTTCCACTCCATTCGGTCACAGGCCGAGGCGAGGTAGAGCCGTACGACGGAGGAAGGGTCCTTTTGGGCCAGCTCCGCGAAGACTGTGAGTAGGCCGGGTGAGGGCGATCGGCTTTCCATGGAGAGCTGGATGGCCCAGGCGCGGACGAACGCGCTCTGGTTTCGAAGCGACGAGAGGACGTCGGCCTCGGTCAGCTCGCCCGTGGCGTGGAGTGCCCAGAGGCCTCGTAGCCCGCGCGTCTCCTCCACACTCTCGAGCGCGATTTTCCTGAGAGTTGCCGCCGCTTCCCTCGATATCGGACCCTTGCCAGTGCGCTCCTGGAGTAATCGACGCGCGTGTCGGACAAAGTAATCGTTGGGGTGAACCTGTAGCTCGGCCAGCTCCCTGTCAGAGAGTCTTGCCAGGTCAAGTCTGACGGGCTTCGAATCAACGTGGGTGATCTTGAAGATCCGGCCGTTCGAGCGGTCGTGGTCGCCCGGGTTCCTTGTGTGACACGCCTGCTTGTCATACCAGTCATTCAGGTAGACGTTTCCGTCGGGACCGTAGCGAAAGGAGAGCATCTGCGACCAACGGTCGTTCGACAGGAGCAGATCGGGTGAGTGATAGCCCACGTAGCCCGAACCCTTCTGGACGAGGCGGTCGACATTGACGCGTTGACCGTGCACGTTGTGCATGAAGACTTGGTTGCGATAGTTTTGTGGCCACGAATCGCCGAGATAAATCATCGCGCCGCAATGCGCGTGGCCTCCGCCGTTCAAGTCAGAGCGGTTGTTACCGCTGTGCGGAGTTTGCCCAATCCAGTGGCGATGGTTCGCAACGGTCTTCAAGTCATCGTAGGTGTAGGGGTTGAAATGCTGCCCTGCCTGGCGCTCGTACCGTGCTCCCTGGATCACATGGTAGAGGTGGGGGATTACGCAGGACGTGAGGAACGCCTGGCCCCAATCGTCCCAATCAACACCCCACGGATTGCTTGTTCCGTGGCAGAAGACCTCAAACGCGTGCCTCGTTGGGTGGTAGCGCCAGATTCCTGCGTTGATGCGCTGCCGCTTTTCGTCGGAATCGCCTGGTTTGCCGACCTTCGAGTGCGTGAATACGCCGTGGCATCCGTAGAGCCAGCCGTCGGGGCCCCAGTTGAAGGCGTTCAGGGTTTCGTGCGTGTCCTGGTAGCCCCAGCCGTCGAGAAGGACTTGTGGCGGACCGTCGGGCACATCGTCCGAGTCCGCATCAGGAATGAACAGTAGATGGGGCGCTGCGCCGACCCACACGCCCCCGAACCCAACCTCGAGTCCGCTCACTAGGTTCAGCTTCTCGGCGAAGACCTTTCGCGTGTCGAAGCGTCCGTCGCTGTTCACGTCATCAAGGATTACAACGCGGTCGCGGCAGTTCTCTTCGCTCTGCCGCTCCGGATACGAATAGGCCTCCGCGATCCAGAGGCGGCCACGATCATCAAGTGCCATGGCAATCGGTTGAAGGACGTCGGGTTCTCCGGCGAAGAGAGTCGCCTTGAAGCCTGGTGGGAGCGTCATTGCACTGGCGGCATCCTCCGGCTGGAGACTTGCGTGGGGGTAGACGTCAACGCCATCGCCTGGCTGCTTCGGGTCCCTGTTTTGTTGAGCGAGACGAGCTCTTCGCGTCTCGGCCACGACCGGCCACGGTCGCGGGAGAGATGCCTCCCACTCGGTTCGTTCGACCTTGTGGGCCTTGTGCAAGTGCACGAACGTGCCCGCCTTGTTCGAGACGACCACGTCGGGCAGTTTGTCCCCGTTCAAGTCTCCCGCAATGACCTGCACGCCCACCCCCGAGTTGCCGTCGATGAGGAACGGTACAAAATCGAGGCCGTGGGGCGCGCGCAGGGTCTTGAACCAGTAGAGCACTCGTGGACCGCGTGAATCTCGCTCGGCGGCCCCGTGAGACCAGAAGCGTTTGCCAGTGACGATGTCCTTGATGCCATCGGCGTCCATATCGACCAGGTCGACGGCGTGGATCTCGGAGAAGACGACGCCATAATCGTTTTCCTCGCCAGACGCTCCGAGGATACGCTGAATTTCAAACGTCACCTGGCCGTCCTCGCGTCGGCCCTTGAACACGTTGAGGCCAAAGCCGTGCGCCTGAGGGCCGGCAAGGACGTCGTTCAGACCATCGCCGTCGAAGTCGTACACGTGGAGTTGCGCGCCGCCATTGCCGCCCGGCGCGAAGTCATACGAGTGCTTTCTCCAGAGCTCCCGGGATCCCTCGGGCGGTTGCTCCCACCAGCCTGTGCGTTCGATCAAGTCGAGCCGGAGGTCCTGGTTCACGTCGCCGACGCCCAGGCCGTGCGTGAACGGTCCGTAATCACCCCTTGGCGTGAGTGGATGAAACGGCCAGGGTTTCTCGACTCCGTCGGGACCTGGTGCTGCCCACCCGAGCTGCCCCTGGAAGCTGAAGACGAGCTCCTCGCGGCCGTCGCCGTTGATGTCGACGTAGCTCGGTGACTCGTTGTCGAGTCCGTTTGCGAAGATCACGTGTCTTTTCCAGTGGCTCGCCACGTCCCTGGGATTCTCGAGCCACGAGGCTTCCTTTCCGGGAAACCCGAGGACAAGTACATCGTTCCACCCGTCCTTGTTGAAGTCGCGCACCCAGACGAAGAAATTGTCGGAGTATCCGTTCCGATGGAAGACCTTCGGCGGATAGAGCTCGTGGCGTATTGAGAACCCGGGGCCCTCGTACCAGAACGGACCCGCGACGACGTCATTCTGGCCATCACGGTTCAAGTCGCCAAGGTTGGCGCCTTCAGCGTGGAAGGCGTCGCTCAGCGCGAGGCGCTTCCACGAGTGAACGAGGTGATCCTCGGCAGTGGCCAGAGCCGTTGGCGTCAAGAGGCAGGCGATACCGGGCAACAGAACGACGAGGCTTTGCATATTTTCACCGTGGAGATCAGAGGCAGTGCTTGAGGTCGTCAGAATGCAACCAGAATGACACTAAACGCGGCCCTTCGAGAGGTAAAGGGGGGTTCCTGATCGAATTCCCCGGCACCGGTCTTGCAACCCGAAGATTCTTGACGGTCACCTCCCGCACCCCAGGACCAGCCGAGGCTGCTGTGTTCCGCGGAAAAGCGCGGCGCGCTGTGGATTCTTCTCGATTGCGCCCCTAGCTCCGTGACTTGGGGACAACCGTCGAGTACATTCCTCTTGTTAGTCTTTGGGGTCAGCGTTCGTTGAGCTCCAGGCCAACAGTTGCGAGACCAACGATTTGAAGGACTCAACCGCAGGCACGGTAAGCAGAGGAGCCAGGAGAATATGTCATGAGACAACAGACCGGAATGAGCCGGCGGCGATTCTTGAAAGGTTCCCTGCTCGGGGCCGCCACGGTCAGCATTGTTCCCCGGCACGTGCTGGGGGGCGAGGGACAGGTGCCGCCAAGTGAGAGCGTGGGCGCCGCGCTCATTGGGTGTGGAGGTCGAGGTGAGTACACGTACGGGATCGGATTCAAGGGCCTCAATCCAGTGCGGCTCGCTTCGTGCGATGTGAAGTGGCTCGACCGAGCGGACAACAGAACGGTCTATACAGACTTTCGGCGGGTGCTCGATCGCAAGGACATCGACGTGGTGGCCATTGCCACGCCGCCACACTGGCATGCGTTGATCTCGATCGCCGCGATGGAAGCTGGAAAGGACGTTGTGTGCGAAAAGCCGATGACGCGCTTCATTGCCGAGGGTCGCGCGGTTGCCGACGCCTCCAGGCGCTTCGGCCGCATCTGGCAGGTGGGGACTTACGGGCGCTTCGAGGAGTCGAATGACCCGAAGGCTCGGATGACGCGGAAAATCATGAAGAGTGGCCTCCTGAAGAGCTGCAAGGGGGTGCTCATTATTCGTGGTGGCTTCAAGGTGAAGGAATGGAGTGGGCTCATTAACGCACGCCCCCAGCCCGTTCCCGGTAGCCTCGACTGGGACCTGTACTGTGGGCCGTCTCCGCTTCGGCCGTACCATCCGCACCGCCGTGGAGGCACCCACCGCGGCTACTGGGATTACGAGGGCGGTGGGCTCTCCGACATGGCCCAGCATTTCCTGGATCCACTCACCTGGAGATTGGGTCTCGACGACACCGCGCCGGTGGAGGTGGACGTCAATGCGCCGCCCGCCCACCCAGACGTCTGCGGGATGTGGGGTTGGGTGGAGCTGAAGTATGCGAACGGCTTCACTCTGGTGTTTGACTCCGGCGAGTGGGGGAAGCCCTACGATCGCAAGGAGCCGAGGGAAATCTCTCCTGACGACTTGTCGGATGAGGACCGAAAGAAGTTGCAGGCGATCCCCGATCCCGCTCCACTTATTAGCTTCGCGCACGCGGTCAAGTCGCGCAAGCCCTCGGGTGGCAATGCCGAGGTGACCCACCGGACCGCGACGGCCTTTCACCTCGCCAACATTGCCATTCGAGTTGGCCGGAAGATCCGTTTCGATCCGCAGACGGAACAGATTGTTGGTGACGAGCAGGCAAACCGCCTGGCCTACCAGGCTATGCGGGCGCCGTGGCACCTCTGATCGATACGAGACGCCTGGAAAGGGATGAAAGCCATGCAGAATGCAGACGACATTGCCGCGCTTGTGGGACGGATGCCGGATGCCGACGAGTCCGGCAAGGAAAGCAAGTTTACTGGACCGGAATCCACAGAGGCAGACAAGGTGTTTGCCTCCATCCTGGCCGGAGGGCGAGATTCCATTCTCGCCCTTGTGTCGCTGGTGAAGGACGCTGGCGATCCGACCTACAAGGACTTCCGCCCGCAGTACGTGCTCCATGGCCTCGCCCTCATGGCGGGGAAGCCGGGCAACGACGCAATGCGCAGATTGTTCGCCGAGGCGGTGGGGGAGGCCCTCCTGGCCAAGGGGCTGAGCATCGAAGTGCAACTCATGCTTGTCCGTGAGCTGCAGATCGCTGGCGGGAAGGAATCCGTGCCTGCCCTCGCTCGCCTCCTGGGCGACGAGAACCTGGCGCTCGCTCAAGCGATGGCGCTCGAGGCCATCGGTGCCCCGGCGGCCGAGGAGCTTCGCAGCGCGCTGCCGCGTGCGCAGGGGCGACGTCGCACGGGGATTGTCCAAGCACTCGGCCACCTCCGAGACGTCGCGGCCGTCCCGATGCTCAAGGAGATCGCAGTTGACAAGAACGACGCGGACGCACGCATGGCTGCCACGTGGGCGTTGGCGGCGATCGGTGACTCCGAAGCGGCTGGCGTCATCCTCCGCGGTATGGGCGCGGAGGACCCCTGGGAGCGGTCGCGCACTCTCAAGGCGGTGTTCCTCCTTGGCGAGAATCTTGAAGCAGCTGGGAAGAAGGAGCTTGCGAAGCACCTCTACCTGCAGCTCCTTGCGACCGCGAAGGATCCGAAGGACGGCTACATCCGCGAGGCGATCGAGCAGCGGATGAAAGCGATCGGCGTCTGACGGTAGTGCTTCGCTCCAGGGAGGCACTGGTAGCTGTGTATACCGCACGCTGCCAGTGATGAGACGCTTTTGAAGCCTGCGAAAGGTTGCGGCTGCTCGCGCCAGAGGCGCCCGGCGCCCATCAGGCACCGAGGGGACCCGCCCCGCGCTCACGCGCTCGCCCTTGGCGTCCAGCGTGTAGAAGTGGCAGTACTTGTCACCGAGATCCAAAGCGATTGTGTTCCTTCCAGCCCCGACTGAGTAGACTGACGCATGGCCAATCTCCTTGAGTTGTGGGCCCTTCGGAGCCCGTAAAGATTCTGCAGGTCTATATCGACACTGCGTGGGGATTGGCCTTCTCATCCCATCTATCAAGTCATCTGGGGAGGATCATGAACTTACTCGTTGGGCTATCCGGGCTGGTTGAATACACGGCGCTGCCCGGCATCTCGGCAATTCTTCTCATCATCCTCTGCGGTAGCTCTACACGAGCGGACGGTGCAGATTGCAACGGCAACGGGATCCCCGACAGCGAGGATCTGGCGCGCAGCTTTCGAATGAAGGGGCCGATGGCTCTCCCGCCCCTGTCCGAATTCCTCTCCACGGACATCAACGGGGATGGACGCTCGGACCTGGTGGGTTTGACGTACCAGGTGGGCAGTTTCAAGGTCTTTCTCCAGCGTGACCTCGGGATGCACTTCGAGGAGAAGACCCTGGAGGTGGCTGGAGGGGAAGCTGTGGCGGTCGGCGATCTAGATGGAGACTTGAAACCGGATCTCATCATCTCAGGACGCCCGCCACCGGGGACACCTGCTGAGGGTGGGATCACGCCTGTCCTACAGGACCAGTCCGGGAGCTTCAAGCCCGGCGCGACGCTGGCTCTTGCGAACCCCCCCACGCGGGCCGTCCCCGCGGATCTCGACGGCGACGGCGATCTCGATATTGCCGTCCTCCTCTACGCTTCGAACGGGATTTCCTTGATCGAGAACCGGGGAAGCGGCCGGCTTAAGGTCGTTGGGAAGCTCGGGGGGCACTCGGAGCTCTTTGCGCTTGCAGTGGCCGACCTCAACGGCGATGGACGACCGGACCTGGCGACGGGGGGGGGAACCGCCGACGAGGTCATCTCTCTCTACGTGGCGGACGAAGCGTTCAGCTTCGCGCAGCCGGTCCTGCTTCCGTCCCCTGCAGCACCCCGTCATATCTATGCCGCTGATCTCGACGGCGACCAAGCCACCGATCTCTGCGTACTCGGAGGCAACCCGCCAGCGATCGCCGTCCTCTGGAACCAACCAGGTGGGGATCTTCGTCTCTCTCAGGTGCTTGCCCGAAAGCACACAGCACACTCCGGCGAGCTCGCCGACTTCGATGGTGATGAGCTACTCGATCTGGCGGTCGCACAAGGAGACGCTCCCGTAGTTGTTCTCCGCTTGAATGACCGTGCCGAGCAGCTCACTGAGATCCTGTCGCTCCGAACCGATGGAGATCCGGTCCGCATTGCGGCGGGCGATTGGGATGCTGATGGGAATGTTGACCTGGCAGTCGGGACTTCTCAGCACACGAGCATCTATCTGTCAGAAGCGCCGGGAGTGATCCGCGCGGCGCAGAGCATCCCAGGGTTCAGGGTGCGTGGAATCGCCCTGGGCGATCTCGATGGTGAGGGAGATCTCGACGTGGCGGCCTTGAGCGGCGACGGGGTAAACATGTACCGCCATCCGCAAGGATGGAGAGTCCCAATTCGAGCGCCTGCTCAGAGTCGGTCTGGGAGTTGAGGCCTTCGGGCTCGCGGTCGCCGACGTAGATGGCGATTCCTTTGCCGACGTATTTGCGTTTCACGCGGGCCTGGGGGAAGGGAACACCGTCTCCTTCGTCCGGAATCTGGGGAATGGCACTTTCGCGAAGCCAGAACGTTTGCAGGCTTCTGGCTGGATCGCAGCGCTCTTGCCGGTCGATTTGGATGGGGACGCGGACCTCGACCTGGCGCTTGGGGACGGGCAGGGGCGACGAGTGCAAATCCTTTTCAACCTGGGCGACGCGGAGTTCGGCCGGCTATGGAACTCTTTGCCGGGAGGACAAGAACCGATGGCTCTCGCCGCGCTCGATCTCGACGGTGACGGCCTGAGCGACTTAGCCACGGCCGACGACACGGGAGGCAGCATATGGCTTTACCGCAACCACGGCGACGGCACCCTCGACGCCCCTTTCCGGATTTCATTCACAGGGCACCTGGATTCTCTACGGGTCACAGACGTGGCGACGTCCGATTTCGACGGCGATGGGAATGACGACCTCGCTGTAGCGATCCCGCGCGATGGTATCCGTTTCGGGAACAACCGCGTCGAGGTCCTCTTCAACAACGGCGATGGGGAGTTCCGTGCCCGCAGTACCCTGGCTGCTGGCTACACCCCACTGAACCTCGTCGCCGCTGACATGGACCGGGACGGCCGCAGCGACGTTGCCGTGGTCGACGTGAGTGTTTCCACGGTGCAGGTGTTCCTCAACGACAGTGCCGGTCGATTCCACGCCCCTCCACCCTGGTCGGCCGGTCGGAGTGGCGTGGAAATCGTCGCGGGTGACCTCGACGGTGATGGAGGCCACGACCTCCTCGTCAGCGGTTACGCGGGGGACGAGATTCTCTTCCTGTCCAATGACACGCGGCTGCCACGTAGCGAGGACCGCGACCACGACGGAGTCCCAGACGAGTGCCAATCGACTCCTTTCCACCGCGGCGACTCGAACGCCGATGGAGATTTGGATGTGTCTGATGGTCTCTGCGTGCTTGAGTACCTTTTCGCCGATGGCAGGCGGCCACCTTGCCTTCAGGCCGCCGATGCGAACGGCGACGGCAGGCTCGACTGCTCGGACGCGATTCACGTCCTCGGATACCTGTTCCTCGGGACAGTAGTCGCTCCGGTAGACCCCGGTCCTCCGCCCCTTCCCTGCGGGGTTGGTCCGGATTCCAGTCCCGGGGCCCAGCTCACCTGCGAGTTCTACGAAGCCTGCGAGTGAGCCGGGTCTGGCATTCGTTGGAGGACCCGTGTTCGGGGTTGCGTGAACGGGCCCTCATGGGTCGGGCAGGGGACCGAGGCCTACCTGGCCCAGCTGCAGGTCCACGAACTCGACCCCTGGAACGGCGCGCTGTGCAACGAGGTCGAGGAGCAGGTGCAGGCGGGCTTCGGGGCCGACTCGGGCCTGGCGAAGCTCCCCTCGCCACGGGGCAGGGATCTGAGTGAAGAAGAGGGCCTCGGCGAGCAGGGACGCTTCCGCTCCATCGAGGCTCCGCCGCACCAGGTGTCCTGGGCTTTCGAGGCCGAAGGCCTCGAAAGCCACATTGCCGCGCACCTTGGGAGCTTGGGAAGATCTCCCCCGCCTGGCCCGCTGCCCGAGTGGCCGAAAGCGGCTCGTCCCTCCGCCGCGTGGACCAGATCGTCCTCGAGTGGCACGCGTGGATCGTGTCCCGCCGTGAGCTCGAGGCGGCGCTCTCGGAGCAGGGCTTCGCGGTCGAGGAGGTGCGCGAGGAGCGGGAGAGGACGGGGATCGCGCTCTACGGCGCAAGGCGTGCGCCGCGGTCGCCCCCGCGCCGCCGAGGCCGGGGAGAAATTCCTGGCCGGCAGCGCCATGAAGGCGATGAGGCCGCGGGGGCTCGGCCTACAGGCCGGACTGAGGACTGCGCTTCGCCGTCACGCGCCTGTTTCCGAAAAGAGCCGGACGGACGCACCCTGAATAATGCGGGTTGACGCTGGCGGTCACGTATTCGACTATTTTAGCGTGCCCTCTCGATTCGATCGCCGAGCAGCATGAACGACCCCTCGCCTTCATCAACCAGGCCGAACCTCACTCGGTGGCAGATGATCGCCGCCGGTGCCGGCTTTGTATTGAACATCGCCTTCGGGGTTTGGCTGAACAGATCTCTGCCGCCGAGAACAGTGGTGATCGCCACCGATCTGGAAGGTGGAATCTATAGCCAGATCGCTCAGCGTTACCAAGAGATTCTCGCCCGCCCTGGCCACCGCCGGTCGATCCGCGCGTCGAGCAAGACTTGGTGGCGCGGCTCGGAGCGGTGCGGGATTTTGTCCACGAGCCGCAGGCGCAGGGATCGCCTCAGCGGATCACGCTGGGATCGGCGGCGTTCGATCTGTGGCCCGAGATCGCGGTCGAGGATCTCAACGCGGCGCGCGAGGTCTGGCGCTACTCGGTGGAGTCGGCGCGATCAATCTTCGGCGACGAGGTGAGTCATCCCGACACTCAGAAGGTCCTCGACGCTCTCGCCGAGGCCAGAGCGAGCCGCATGACAAGGAGCGAGGTGGCGGCGTTGTTTCACAGGAATCGACCGGCAGCGGACCTCTCGCGCCTGCGCGACCGCCTGATCCGCGCGGGTCGGATCGAGGCGTTCTTGGAGCAGCCGGAAGTGGGGAAGAAGACGGAGTGGTGGTGCGGGAGGTGAGGGGGTGGAGGCCGTAGGTCCCTCGGCGGGCGGTTGCGGCACGTCCTTGAGCCTCAGATACTTGGGTGCGCAAATCATGCCCGGCCATTGCCGTGCTTCGCGGCTGAGGCGCACGCCTTCCGCCGGGGAGGAAAGGAGGAAACCCGGCACCGCGAGCAGCAGCGAGGCAGCAGGTGCGCAGTCCCTGGACGCCCGGGCTCGAACAGGCAAGCCGCTCCACGACCCGAGCTTTTTTTGCCGTTGCCGCGGCAAGGCCGGAGCCTTTACTCTTGGCTCTCCTGCCTGAGCCTCGCCGCGACCGCTGCCTGAGCCTCTCCGAGGCCCCCGCATGCCCGCCTGTCCCGCCGAGGGCGCACCTGGCTACCGGCCGCGCTCCGCTTCCAACGCCCTCAAGGAGATCGTCGAGGCTGAGACGCGACCGAAGAGGGAGCGGCGAAGAGGCCGGAGGGACCGGGCACCAGCCAGAGGCTGGTCGGTCCCGAGGCCCGGGCCCGGAGGCTCGCGCGTAGCGCGAGACCGGAGGGCACTCGAGGATCTTCTCCGCCTTTGGGATGAGCGTTTCGCCAAGGAATTTGGCCCGCTTCACCCAAGGGTCAAGAAGCTCTTCGAGGCTTTCACCCGCTGTGGCGATTTGAGCTTCGGGTTTCTGCGGCTCCGTTGCCTGAATCCCAAATGCCAAAAGAAGGGGGAGCTTTTGTTGGGGTTCTCCTGAAAAGTTCGAGGCCTCTGCCCGAGTTGCGAGCCAGCGCCGCGCCATCGAGTGGGCGGAGCGGATGGTGGACGAAGTGCTGCCGCGCGTTCCTTACCGCCAGCTCGTCTTCACCATCCCCACGCGCATGCTCTGCTTTCGCTCGGTGTTTTTCTTCGCGATGGCAGCTTCTACGCCATGGACGACGTCGACTTCACCGGCCTGGAGGAGGTCTTCCGCGAGCGTGTCTTCGACTTTTTGATCCAGGCCTGCAAGATCACCCAGGAGGTAGCCCAGGGCCTGCGCGAGCGGCCGCACTCTGGCTTCCAGGCGAGCTTCGAGCGCAAGATAGAGCGCGATGACCGCAAGAGCCTCGAGGGTTTGATCCAGTACGAGGCCAGGGCCCGGATCCGCGCCTTCTTCTCCTCGCCGAGCGCAAGGAGATCCGCCTGCCGAGCCCGTTCGTACTCGTCCCGCGCATCGCGGAGAGCCCGCAGGCGCGTGTTCCATTTCCCCTCGAGAGAATCGGCCACCAGCCGGTTGTCCGGATCCACCTGCATGTAGCGCCGGCGTGCGAGATCCACCTCGTACTGCGCACGCTCGATGGCACGATGGCGGAGCTTGTCAGCTTCCTCCGAGCGCTTCTCGAGCTCAGCCTGGACCGCCAGAGCGACCTCGAGCCCGACACGGCTTCATGACTTCGATGAGGAGCTTTCCGATTATACCTCGCGCGCCCACACGTGAGACATTCCGAATGGGCAGAGGAGGACCATCTCAAGTCTGCTGCTCGTTTCTGCTGGTGGGGGAGGCGGACCCTCCCCCACGACGGCCGCGACACGCGGCCCCTCCGGTCGCACGCTGCGCGTGCGCCTCCGGGCCAGGCTCTCGGGAGCCGCCAGCTCTCGCTGGCGCCGGCTCCCTCCGAGCCGTTTGCGGCTCCGCCAGGTCGCCGCAAACCCCCTCCTCGGCGCCTGATGGGCGCCGGGCGCCTCTGGCGCGAGCAGCCGGAACCTTTCGCAGGCTGCAAAAGGTCTCATC